>Ga0315904_10000264_pt1 | contig 85796 bp, 73 predicted proteins | sample LakEriMetagenome_6_FD_203529 | JGI IMG/M metagenome (GOLD analysis project Ga0315904, IMG submission 203529) | Freshwater fungal communities from buoy surface, Lake Erie, Ohio, United States - Buoy 12 MA120 | ecosystem: Environmental > Aquatic > Freshwater > Lake | place: USA: Lake Erie, Ohio...
TTGAAGCGTTACTGGAACGATGCCGCAGCGGTGCTGCGCTTGGTTGGTCGTGGCTGGCTGCTCGATCAAGCAAACGCTTCGAGCAAAACAGCGGTGTCACAATAATTTAGCAATCTGGTATGACTTCGGTTTCCGCGTGCCCGGTCTCCCGCCGACTTTCTAACAAAACAGCTCAGCGGCGCCTGCCCTTCCGGCGCTTCGGCTTGGTGAAGGGGCTGCCCTTGCTGCGGGCGTGTTTGCCGATGCGTTTCCCCACCTGGGGCATGGGTGTCCAAGCGGGATTCATCAGGTCATCCGGCTCGGGCTCCGGTTGGCGGTTGATCCGCGCCTCGTTCCGCTTGTGCCACTCGGCGAGCGCGAGTTCGTATTCGCGCCAGCGGATCTGTTGGCAGATGGGTGACAGGTAATAGGCAACGAAATCCGGATCCTGCGCCAGCTCCGGATCCAGTTGGTTGACATGCGGCGGCTTCGGCGGTTTGGGCATCGGGTCGCCGTCGTCCGGCCGTCTTTCGAGCAGCGCCCCCATCAACTCCTTCATCGCCCGCACGCTGGGTTTCTTGTCGAAGAGTTTGCGCGCGAGCTGGAAACCATGGTCCAGGGTCCAGCTTTCGCGCGCGGGAATCAGGTCGTTGTCCTCGGGCGTCGAGATTTCGAAAAGCTCCTTGAGGCGGTCCCGCTCCTCGCGGGTCAGCTTGAGGGAAAGCTTGGACTCGGACTTGCGCAGAAACCGTTCGGGATCGAGCGCCTGGGCCTTGAGCAACGAGATATAGGCGCGCGTGCAGCCATACTCGCGCGCCAGATCGGCCGCCTTTTCGCCGGCCACCACCCGCCGGGTCGCCTCGTCTCGCACCTCCGGCGTCATCCGCTTTTTCTCGGTCCCGGGCATGCGCGGAGACAAGACGATGATCGCCGGATTGGCAAGAATCGAGGTGGGCGCGGGCTCAGCCGAGTTCCTTGATCCGCAGGTTGCGGAACTTGTAGGTCTTGCCCTTCTCGCCGTGATGCTGGATGCCGATCACGCCTTTGGCGTCCTTGTCATCGGTGATGTCGGTGGTGACCACGCCGTTCACCTCGATGGTGATCTTGTTGCCCTTGCAGGTGATGCGGTAGGTGTTCCAGTCATTGCGCTTGAAGGCGTCTCCGGCACGCTTGCGGAAGGCGGCCTCGCTATCGGCATTGCCCTTGATGGGGCTCGCAAACCACATCCTCCGACCTTCGTCATAGAGCCCGCCGGACCACATCCGCTTGGGATCGCCATCGACCTCGGCCTGATAGCCGTAAACCTTGTTCGGCTCGACGTTGGCGCGGAACATGAAGCCGCTGTTCGCCTTGCCTTCAGGCAGCAGCACCTCGCCCTCGAAAACGAAGTCACCGTAGGTCTTCTCGGTGACGAGGAAGAACTTCTTGTCGCCCTTCAGATGGATCTCCCCATTCACCACCTCGATCTGGCCCCATGTGTAGGGGTTTTTCCAACCGGCGAGGGTTTTGCCATCAAACAGCGGCTTGAGTCCCGCCTCTTCGGCGAAGGCGGGGGCGACGAGACAAACGGCGGCCGCAAGGCCGAGAAATGTGTTTTTCATGGGCCTGAAACTACGCTTGTGGGATCCCCTGTCTGTCAGGAATCGGCGGCCGCCCCGATGACCGCGAGACATTCCGCCACAACCGGGGGACGCTCCGGTTCGAACCAATCGCGGTGAGAATCTCTCCCTCGCGGCGGTAAAACCGGTGGTCGAGCGTCTGCGGATCAAGCACCGGGCATTCGTTCACCCCCCTGTTCCTCGTAGGCCGCGAACTTCGGCAACACATCGCGGCCGGAGCGAATGCGGGATCGGGCAGGAAACGCAAGACACCAAGCGGACGACGGCCGCTCCGGATGTCATTCGGTTGTCCGCCATGCGGCCAGCATTTCGGAAAGGGCTATGATCTCGCTGTCAGTCAGAGTTTCGTGGCCCGGCATGTCCGAACCGATCACCCCGAAGCGGATGACGCGCGCGATGGCTGTTAGAGAATGCCCGGGGGCGCCGGTCCGGAGAAACGGACCTTTCCGGAGATTGGCCGGTTTGACATTCAGTTTTGCCGCCACGGGTCCGAAGCCGCCGCCAAACGCACCGTGGCAGCTTGCGCAATGGCGTTTGTAGAGAACCCGCGCATCGATTCCAAGGGAGGTGCCGCCGGGAGCCCATGCCGACTGCCTCTGCAAGAGCGAGGCAGTGGTTTCAATGCCGGATTCCTTGAGGTAGCGGACCAGATCGTCGCCACGCCCGTCTTCGAAAAGATGGGCGTAGGATGGCATCACGCTGTCCGGAACCAGGGATCGGGGGTCGATGAAATGCGCCTTCAGCCATGCCTCGGACCGCCTCGCCCCGACGTTGGTGAGATCCGGTCCCTGCCGGCGGTTTCCGATGAGAACCGGCTTTTCGGCAAGCACGGCGGCGGGGGCGGGCGAGGGCCCCCAGAACGATTCATCCGCCGTTTCCGGGCGGGTGTAGCGCGAGTGGCAGTGAATGCATCCCTCCGCCAGATAAACCGCGCGGCCGCGGGCGGCTGCCGACCCACGCGGCGGTTCATCGCGACCCGCCGATGTCAATCCGACCAGTGCCACTGCGGACGCGGCGATCGCGGATCCGAAGTGACTCCTGTTAGATAGCAGAACGGCAGTCAGCACCGCCACCCCGGCGATCACGATGAATGCCACGGGCACGCGACTGAGCGACTGCGCCATGCCGATGCCATTCGCGGAGCCGAACCAGCCCGCGATGGCGAACAACCACGCGGCGCGCCATGCCGCGGACTTCGGATTTTCCGCCCCGGAGAACCATCCGGGCCAAACCACCAGTGCCACCGAGTAGATCGACACACCGGCCGGATAGAGCCACCCCGCGATGACGCGCGAAGAATCCGCGTTCACCGCCAGCGCGGCGATGGCGAGCACCAACCAGCCGATGAGGGGAACCGATGTCGGCCGCATCCTGGTCAAGGCAACACCCGCCGCCACCGCGAGAGCCAAGTGCAAGGCCGCATTGCGCCAAAGGAGGGACTCGCCCCAGGTGCCGGATTTCAAGTCCTCCACGTGCTGGATGACGAAGAACGCCGCCGAGTCCAACCACACCAGTGCGGTGAACAACACAATGGCCGCCACGAACGGCATCGCCCGCGCCGGGCACTCCCGTTTCCACTCGCGGAGTGGAGGCACCGCAATGGCTCCCATGGTGGCCATCACGGCCGCGATCCACGCCTGCTGTTCGGGTGTCGCCTGAAAGATCCATGGCAGATTGCAAAACGCATAGCCGATCCCCGTGCCCAACCCTATCGGAATCACACCGCACCAACCGGGCAACAGCGCGGCCAATGAGACCGTGGCCACTCCCAGTGCTCCGCCGGTCAGTATGGCTGCCAGCAACGCCAGCGGAAACATCCCGGAAACGGCTGCCGTGGCTGCGGCCATGGCGGCAGACAACAGCGCGCCGCGGATCATCTCCGGCCTCGCGCCGCGCCATGCGGTGACAAATCCGCTAACCACACCCGCGAGAGCCATACAACCTAACAGAAACTTCTCTCCAATGTGCCCGGTGCCGGCCCCGCGGGTGATTTCGACAAACGCGAACTGCGCGAACAGCAGGAAAAACCCATACACCGCCGCCACGGTCAGCATCGCCCGAACCGCCACGGCATTCATTTGGAAACCTCCCTCCACCAACCCGCACGCAGCATGAAACCCTGCGCAACCGCCACCGCCGCGTCGGCGAGGGCGACAATGATCCACTCCTTCTCCAGCGAACCTCCGAGAATACGGCTGACGAGAAACACCGCCACCATCGTGCGAACGAGAGCGGTGAACATCCACACCGCCTCTCCCCTTCCCCGCCGGCCGAGCGCGAGACCATAGCTCAGGCCCACCGCCATCACAAAAACGCCGATCCAACTGACAAACACCAGCGCCTCATCCGCTGGCGGAACGATACCCAACAGTCGTAGCACCGTTTCCGGAGAAACGATCAGCAGCAACCCGGTGACAGCATCCATTCCACCCACAGCGAGGCTCCACACCTTCAATATCTTCGGTTTGTTCATGGGTTCTTGGTTCTCCACAGCCAGTGAATCGAGACCGCGAGCATCAGCGCCCCACATCCGGCGCGAAGCATGAAACCGAGTTGCCTCCACCCGGGTGTTTCCACCATCCAGTGCGGGTGGGAACCTTCCATCCATCCGGAGGCCGCGAGAATGATGATCATGGCCAGAGCCGCCGCGTGCCATGTGACCACCGATACGGCCCCTCCGATGGCCCGCCGGGTGATCAGCACGCAAAGCAGCGCGCAAAACGACGTGGTGAAGCCCGCCATCGCCAGATGAGTGTGCGCGACAAGCGCCTGGGTGAACTTGATCCGGTCGAGCACGCCCGCCTGATACATCGCCAGACTGGTGACCACCAACACACCCCACCACGCGAACATCGCCCATCGCCAGACTTTCGAGCCCTCGGGCCATTCGAACCGCTTCCAATCGCGCGGCAGCAGCCACACCCATGGCAGCAGGAAAAGCATCGAGAAGATCTGATGGGGATCATAATGGGTGCCGCCCATCGCCTCGGTGACGCCGAACACCACCCATGACAGCGCGAAGAAAACCCATAACAGGAGATTTCTTCCCGCTCCGGTTTGCCGGGCGGTCACCCTCGGCAAGAGCAACATCAACCCGATGACAAACAGTGCGGATCCTTGCAAACTGGAGCCCGTCGGTCCGCCGGTCGTCCGATCAATCGGCGGATAGACGGCAGGCGATGCGGCGAAAGCGAGCGACAACGGCACCAATGCCAAACCTAACAAACCGGCAAGCGAAGCCATCCGCCGCGCGCGGCCCCATTCCGTCCTGCGACCATGCCATGACATGGCGAGTGCCAGCCACAGGATCACTTGTGCGGCGATGAACGCGGACAAGGCACCCGCCTTCCAATCGAGGAACAGTTTCCCGGACGTCACTCCGCCCAACCAGTGGAACACCCCCACGGCCAGCGCGGTGGTCCACGCCCAGACCGCTGCGGAACCCCAGCCGGAAAACCGGCCGCGATCCGTCTGATAGATCGAAAGCAGCCACGCGATCAGCGGCAGAGAGGTCCAACCGTAAAGCTGCACATTCAGATGCACCGGCATCCAGCGGCCGTAGGTCAGCGGACCGGCCTGAAGGTTTGGAAAAAGCAGCAACAGCGCGAGATATAGCCCCACCAGATTGCCGAAAACCAGCCATCCCAGCGCGTGCCGCACGGCAAGACGCGTCCCCGACTCATCAGGCTGGATGGCGCTTACCGGCATCGCCGGAAGGGTAAAATGACCCGCGCCCGTGTCAACCGGGGCGGGAGCGCTCGCCACCTTGTTGCGTAACGGATTCGCAGGAAACCGGCTGTCCCGCGCCTGAAATCTCGGACCAGACAGAACTCATCAGTTTGCCATGATCCACCGCACACGGATGTAGCGTTTGTTTTGCCGAGTGGTGGGTGTGCGATCGCGCACGATGAGTCTGTTGGCATCATCCAGCAGCACCTCGGTGTGGTCCGCGCCGCTGCGCCAGTTCACCAGGTCCGATGAAACCTCCACCAGCGGACGCGGGCCCGCTTTCCCGTCCTTACGAACCGTTAGAACGAGGTATCGAAGGCCGTCGACGGAGGAAAGGTTAGTGGAGGTTTCGTCATGCCGGCGTGAATGTGCCGAGGCGGAAGTGATGGACAATGGAGCGGATTTCGCGGCGGCGGTGGCGTTGCCCGTGAGCTTGATCTCGAAGACACCCTCGTCCTCGTCATTGCTGGCGATGCGCAGCGTGGTGGTGCGGGCACCGGTGCCCTTGGGCTTGAAGGTGACTTCCATCGTGGTGGTTTTGCCCGGAGCGAGCTTTGCAACGGGTTTGTCCGAAACGGTGAACTGAGTCGCCTGTCCTCCGCGCACGGAGGCGGCGATTCGGGTGAGATCGGCGGTGCCGGTGTTTCTGATGGTGAAGGTGATGGTTTTCGTGTCGTCCGCCTTGACGGCTCCGAATTTCACGGCGGATTCCTCGTCGCTGAGGACCGTTTTTCCGCGGCGGATGTCGATCTCCGGAGCGCCGATGCCGTTTCCGGTGAGGTTGATCGCGAATGGGCTGCCATTCGGATCGTTGCTGCTGATGCGCAGCGTCGTGGAACGCGGTCCATTGCCCAAGGGAGCGAAGCGCACGGTGAAAGTGGTGAAACCCTCGGGCGACACGGTTGCGGATGGAGCGGCCGTCACGGAGAAATCGGTCGCGTTTCCACCGAGGAAGCTGGCGGAAACACCGGTGAGGGCTTTGTAGCCGCGATTCCATATCTTGAAAACGAGCGCATGGTTTTCGCCGCGATCCACGGAGCCGAAACCGATGGTGCCGACGCCGGACGCGAGCTTCGCTCCGGCGGGCGAGTTCACCTGGATCTCCGGCGCCCAGATCTCCGACATCTCGACCGGTGTGGTTCTCTGAGTCAGGGTGCCATCGCCGAGCTGACCGCTGGAATTGTGGCCGGTGGCCATGACCTTGCCATTCCTGAGCAGGAAGAGACTGTGCCTTGGGCCCGCGGAGATCGATTCTTCGCCGTAGGTGAGGGTCGGAATGGGGAGCAGTATCATACTGGTGTCGCCGGTGCCGAGCTGGCCGCGCGCGTTGTAGCCGCTGGCCCATACCCCGTTGGCCCTTTTGAAGAGGCTGTGATCGCCGCCGGCCGAAACGGCCGTGGCGGCGAAGAAGACAAGTGTGGGCCTCAGTTTGTCCACCATCGTGTTGTCCCCGAGCTGGCCGGAGATGTTGCTTCCCGTGGTGTAAACCGTGCCGTCGGTTTTCAGGAACATGCTGTGAGTCCCGCCCGCGGCGATCGCCTTCACAGCGGTGAGGACCTGCACGGGAGTGGATTTGGCTTGGGTCGTTGCGTCGCCGAGCTGGCCGCTGCCGTTCGCTCCCGCGGCCAGGGCACTGCCATCCTCCTTCAGGAACAGGCTGTGAGAGGAACCGGCGGAGAGCGCTTTCACGGCGGTGAGTGATAACTGCACGGGGGTGGTTCTGTTGTCGAAGGTTCCATCGCCTAGCTGGCCGAATTGGTTGTTTCCGCAGGCCCACACGGTGCCATCCGTCTTGAGGAACAGGCTGTGGGCGTAGCCTGCGGAGCAGGCCACCACATCGGTGAGCACCTGAACGGGAACAGACCTGTTGGTGTAGGTGCCATCGCCGAGTTGGCCGTAGTCGTTGAGGCCGGCGGCCCACGCGCTGCCGTCGTCCTTGATGAACAGGCTGTGGTTCTCGCCCGCCGAGATCGCCTTGACTCCGCTCAATACCCGGACGGGCATGGATTTTGAAACCGTGGTGCCATCGCCGAGTTGGCCATAGAAGTTGTAACCGGCGGCCCAGACGCTGCCATCGGCCTTGAGGATGAGACTATGGTAACCACCTGCGGAAACCTCCTTCATCCTGGTCCCGAAGAGGATCTGACCGGGTGTATTGCGATTCGTGTTGGTGCCATCACCGAGCGCGTGGCTGGTGTTTTTCCCGGTGGTCCAGACGGTGCCTTCCCGTTTCAAAAAGATGCTGTGAGCGGCACCTGCCGACACCGCTTTCACCGAATCGAGGACTTTCACGGGAGTGCTGCGATCCGTCAACGTTCCGTCGCCGAGAGCGCCTTCGCCGTTAAACCCGGTGGCCCATGCCGAGCCGTCGGTTTTGAGGAACAAGCTGTGGTGGTGGCCCGCCGAGATCGCGGCGACACCAGTGAGAACCTGAAAGGGAGTCTTGCGGTTGGTGGTGCCGCCGTCGCCCAACTGGCCGCTGAAATTATTGCCGGTGGCCCAGACGCTGCCGTTCGTCTTGAGGAACAGACTGTGATCGTTTACGGCGGCGATGGCTGAAACACCGGTCAGAACCTGCACGGGGGTGTTCTTCTGATCGATGGTGCCGTCGCCCAGTTGACCCGCGAAATTGCCACCACAGGCCCAGACGCTGCCATCGGTCTTCAGAAAGAGGCTGTGCAGGCGGCCTGCGGCGATGGCCTTCACTCCGGTGAGCACCTGCACCGGGGTCAACCGGTTTTCCGTGGTGCCGTCGCCCAGTTGACCGTTCGCATTGTAACCGCTGGCCCACACGCTGCCGTCGGTTTTGAGAAACAGACTGTGGAGGGCACCCGCCGCGACCGCCTTTACCCCGGTGAGCACCTGAACGGGACTGGTTTGGGCAGTGGTGGTGCCATCTCCGAACTGGCCACCCTGATTGTAACCGGTGGCCCACACGCTGCCGTCCGACTTGAGAAAGAGGCTGAAGCGTTCCGAAGTGGCGGCGGAAATCACACCGGTGAGCGGCACTTGAGCCGGAACAAACTTGAGATAGTCCGCACCGAAGCCGAGCTGGCCATAGGTGTTTGCTCCATTCGCCCAGACCGTGCCGTCTTCCCTAAGGTAAATGCCATGCTGGTCACCCGCGACGATGCCGGACACGGCGGATTGGGCGCGGATACCGGTGACGGATGCGAGGAAGGCGAAGGTGGACAGGATAACCCGGCACCATGCGGGAAGCGATTCCATGTGAATGTGGGTGGGAGTGAACGCACCCGACCGGCATCACCTGTCCGCAGCGCGTGCGGCAGATACACCATGAGCGTAGGGGGAACAAGACTTCAATTCCCACGTTTTCGCGGGGGATCGCTCAGTTTTCCAGAATCCTTCCGTCACGCATCCGCACGGTGCGATCGCAGCGGCGGGCGAGATCCGGATCATGGGTGGCAAGCACGAGGGTGCGGCCACGGGAGCGGACCAGTTCCAGCAACAGATCGAAGACCTTCTCGCGGTTGCTCTCGTCGAGGGCGCCGGTCGGTTCGTCACAAAGCAACAGGCGCGGATCGTTCATCAGCGAACGGACCAAAGCCCCGCGCTGGCGCTCGCCGCCGGATAGCTCGCGGACGCGGCGGCCGAGGCGGTGCTCGATGCCGGTGGCCACGGCGAGTTCGCGCAGGCGTTTCACCCCCTCGCGCCGGTCACCGCCGCTGGCGATGAGCGGAACCATGCAGTTCTCGGCAAGCGTGAGGTCCGGCATCAGGTGATGAAACTGGAACACATAGCCGATGTGGTGGCGCAGCAGGTCGATGCGGGTGGACTCGGTGACAACGTTGTAGCCGGAAACGTTCACATCGCCGCGGTCCACTTCCTCCAAACCTGAGATCACATTGAGCAGGGTGGACTTGCCGCAGCCCGAGGTGCCGCACAAGGCGACGATTTCGCCTTCCGCGACCTTGAGACTCACGCCCTTGAGCACCTCGATGCGTCCGCGGTCGAAGCTTTTCCACACGTCGTTGACCAATACCTGGGTATTCATGACATCCTCCTTGGTTATTCGAATCTGAGAGCTTCGGCGGGTTTGAGGTTCGAGGCATACCACGCCGGGTAAAGCGCGCCGGCCACGGCGGTCAGGGCGGCAAGAGACATCGCCCCGGCCACTTCCTGCCAGCCGATGCGCGGCTCGACGTAGCCCTGAAGCATCGGCACCTTGGCGAGCAGCCAGAGCCCGGCGGAACTCAGTCCCCAGCCGGCCAGCGTGCCGATGGCGGAAACCAGCAGCGACTCGCCGAAGATCATGCGCGCCACCTGTCCGCGGGAAAAGCCGCAGACCCGCGCGATGGCGAGTTCCTTGATGCGGCTGAAAACCGAAAGGATCATCGTGTTGGTGACACTCAGTCCGCCTAACAGAAACGCGCAGCCACCCACGACCCAGGCGGTGGTTTTCATGATTCTGAACTGCGAGTATCCGCGGCTGAACTCCTCGTTTTCCAATGCCGTGAGGCGCGGGTGGTTTTCACCGATCCATCGTTTCACCTCGGACGATTCGGAACCCTCGGCGAGTGCGACGGTGATCACCGAGCAAACGCCGTCCTTGTGGAAGGCCTGTTGGCACGCGGCGAGAGGCATGAAGACACCGCCGTTCTCAAAGCCGTTCTCCATCCGCACCACGCCGGCCACGGGATAGGTCTCCTGGCCAAGTTCGATGGTACCGCCGTCGTTGGCACCCAGGAAATCCGCCGCGCGCTCGCCGAGCACCACGGCACGTCCTTCGTCGGTGAAATCCGCTGCGCCGCCACGCAGCCATTCGCCCTTGCTGAGCCTTCCGTCAGTCGCGCGGATGCCGAAGCAGGTGACCACCGGGCGGTCCGGCGCGCTGATGATCGCAAACAACACCGGCTGGGTTTCCCTGACGAACGGCTGCTGCTTCAACCGTTCCGCGACATCCACATCCACGTTGCTGAAGAACAGGTCCGAGACGTTCTTCTCGAACACCACCATCTCCGCATCACTTCGCAGGATGCGCTCGAACATTTTCACCGCTCCGCCTAACAATCCCACAACGCTGAGCATGGTGGCCACGCCGAGCGCGATGCCGGTGGCACCCACGGCGGTGCGCACGCGGTGCCGCCGCAGGTTGGTGAAAATCAGACGCCAGAGACTCATGCGGGTAATGATGGTTCAAACCGCCGCAGGCATGGCGGAAAGCAAGGAAGGTGCGGAGACCCGCAGCGAATCCAACATTCCCCAGCGGGATGAACTACCCGGCAGCGCGGCCTGCACGCGGTCACCCGCGGCAGACAATCTGTGGAGGCGGCGAAGGGCGGCTGACAGTCCTTCGGCGGCAACGAGATTCGGTCTTCCGAGCTCCTCGTCACGGCCGGATGTCTTGCCACTGGTCACATCGGGACAAACCACATCCTTGATGTCATCCGCCGCCTGGTAGGCAAGGCCGCGCAGCATCGCGAGACGGTCCAACAACCGGACCTCGCGCGGGGTTCCGCGGCCGATGATCGCAGGCAGCACGAGCGTGAGACGCAGAAGGTCGGCCGTCTTGCGCGCGGCGACCTCGCTCACCTCGGCGGCGTCCTGCTCGCCACGCCAGCCGCTGAGGTCGTGGGCCTGGCCGCCGATCACTCCGTGAACGCCAAGCCGGGCATCCACCCACTCGCCGGCCAACTCGCGGTTGGATGGCGCGGCGTGGCGGATGCCTTGCCAGATCATCGCATAGCCGCGGTTGATCAGCGCGAGCGCGGCAAGCATGGCCACAGGTTCGCCGTGCGAGACATGAATGCAAGTGACGCCGCGGCGAGTGCGCGCGTCATCCATCGCCGGCAAATCATCGAAGACAAGCGACGCGGTGTGAAGGTATTCGATGCCACAACCCACCGCGCGGGCGGCCTGTTCGGGAAGACCCATCTCGATACCGATCAGATAGGCCGTCACGGCACGCACCAGCGAACCCGGATGGGATAACACATCGCGGATCGCGGTGGCGAGGCGAGGCTCGGTCCGTCGCATCTCACCCATGCCATGGGTGAAGCTCCCGGCCATCAGTGCCTTGGCGCAATGGCCTCGACGGCTCCACCATGCTTGCGGGTTCATCGGTCGGCAACAACGGGGCTCACTTCACCTTGCCCACCACATGGAAACGTACGACGAGTTTCGGATCCACGGTCATCACGGCCATCGAGCGGATGATCGGCAGGCTGAAGTTCTGATAGTCGAGGGAGGCTTTGCCATCGATGGTCACCCATTCGCCGTCCCTCTTCGCGGTGTAGGGAAAGGAAATCGTCTTGGAAACACCGTTGATGGTGATGGTTCCCTGCGCCTGGGTCGCCCCCTTGGAGTCGGTCCAGGACTTGATGAACTTGAACGATCCCTTCGGATCGCCGCCGCCGAGCCACTTGATCATTTCCTTGTCACGCTTGGCGTCGGCACTATCGAGGTCCTTGAAGCTCCACGCGAGATTGAAACCTGAGGGAGCGAGCGATTTCCCGTCACCGGAAACGACGGCGGTGTATTTGGCAAGCGTGCCGGTGAAGGCGTGGCCGGTGGCCTTGGCGTCCACCTGGATGCGGCTGCGGGCCTGGTCCACTTCGAGGGTCGCGGCGAAGGAGGCGCCGGCCATGGCGAGACCGATTGCGGAGGCGATGATGGCTTTCATTTGGAGCTGGGGGGATTTCACTCCGAAAGCGGGACACCGCAACCTTTCGCCTTGAGGACTCCGTAACCGTTTGTAAGGTTCCGCGCCAATCGACCACCACCATGATTCACCGATTCCTATCCCGCACCGTGATCGCCCTGGCGGCGGTCGTCGTTTCCACCGGTTCCGCCTTTTCCGCACCTTACGCGCAGGGTGACAAGGTGGAGGCGTTCCAAAGCAAGAACCAGCACGACCAGGCCTACACCTTCAAACCGTCGGAAACACGGTTCCTGCTCGTGACCCATGATATGGACACCGGCAAGAAGGCCAACGGCGTGCTGACCACAGTCGGACCCGAGAATCTCGCGAAGCAGAAGGTTGTCTATCTCGCCAACATCCACGGGATGCCCGGCGTGGGCCGCATGTTCGCGCTGCCGAAAATGCGCAAGTATTCGCACACCATCATTCTCGGTGACGACGCCAACCTGATCGCGAAGTTCCCGCAGGAAACCGGCAAGGTGACCGTGCTCAAGCTCAGCGGCGGCAAGGTGGAGTCCGTGAAATACTGGAATCCTGGCGTCGATCCCCTGGACTCCTATCTCAAGTGAGGTCCGCGCCGCTGAACTCCACGATTCTTCCGATCATCCCGGCCGTGAACGACGCGGCCGGGATTTTCTTTTCCCGCAGCGCCCGCTCTAACAGTAGCGGCGGTTCGCCGAGCGCCTCGTCGGTGAGGCGGAAGGTCCCCCAGTGCATCGCCAGCGCGCGGCGGCAGCGGGTATCGAGAAACACGCGGACCGCGTCCTCGGGATCAAGGTGCACGGCGCGCATGATCCGCCGCGGCTGATAGGCCCCGATCGGGATCATGCCGAGATCCACCGGACCGTAGCGCTCGCCGAGTTCGCGGAACGCGGCGCAGTATCCACTGTCTCCGGCATGCCACAGCGAGCCTTGCGGACTGTCGATCCGCCAGCCGCACCAATGCGCGCGGTCGCGGTCGAACAAAGAACGCGCGGTGAAGTGCTGCGCCGGCGTGGCGGTGACGCGGACGTGTCCGGCAATCATCCCCGACTCATGCCACCGGATCTCCGTCACCTCATTGAAACCCTTTGCCTTCAGCCATGCACCATGCCCTTCGGGAACGAGCAGCCTGACAGAATCGAGATCGCGCAGCGTCCGGAGATCGAGATGATCATAATGCGAGTGCGTGAGCAGCACGGCGTCGACCGGCGGAAGATCGGCAAGTCCGCACGGCGGCGGAACCCTGCGGCGCAGCATCGGCAGTGGCAGCGGCGAACAGAAGTCACGGAAGACCGGATCGACCAGAAGCGAGGCCCCGCAGCCTTGAAGAAGAAACGACGAGTGCCCGAGCCACACCGCACGCCATCCGTGTGACGGGGGAACGGCGATGGATTCGCGGTCAAGCGGACGCCATGGCGCGGGCCAGTGCGGCGCGTCGGGGAGGCGAGCGGACTCCCGGGGACCGAAGCCAAGTTTCCAGCGCAGGATGTCACCCACACCATGCGCCGGATGCGGCCAGGGATTGGAGAAACGGCGGATCATGGAATGCCTGACCGGTTCCATCCGGACGCGCCGCTCGGGTTGGTGTGGGGATTCATGGTTTCTTCAGCCTGAAAAAGCGGTTCACAGGCGCGGGTGCGGAGATTTCCACATGGTGCAGCCCGTCATGCGGGTTGTCCGGCCTAACAGAATCGACCCACGAGCCGGGTGTGAGGTCCGGGCTCTCTTCGAGAATCCAGCCTGGCGGCATGATCGACCATTCCATGGAAAACGCGACACCCGGAGTGGTGCCGGGGGTGACCGTGATCGGTGTCGGGGTATCCGCCATTGTGAAATTCGCGACAAGCGAGTGGTTCACATCGACGATGTTGAAGGTGAGGCTTTCGCCGGTTCCGACGACCACTCCGTTCTCGGTCCAGTTCACGAAGCGGTATCCCGGCGTCGGAATAGCGGAAACGGTGACCTCGGTGCTCGGATCATACGCGCCATCGCCGGATGTTGAACCGCTTCCCAGCGGCATCACGGCGGTGTCCACCTGATTGGAAGGAGGCAATGCGACTCCCTCGGCGGCGATGGTCATCAGGTAATTCCTGACAACCGGGGGATTGGTGGCGTCCGTGGCGGTCACGGTGAAGGGAAACGCACCGCCTTCTGCAGGTGTGCCCGAGAGGATTCCGGTAAAGCCGTCAAATGACATTCCTTCCGGAAGACTGCCCACCAGTTCCGCCGTGAAGGGCAGCGGCCCCTCGATCACAAGGCGGCGGTCCGCATACGCCACATTCACCTCGCCCTCGCTGACATGGTCGATCAGATCGAGGTGCCGCCCGGCGTCCACGGCGGCCATCTGCGCTCCCTTGTAGTCGCCTACAACGATCACCGTCGAGAGATCCACCATCTCGCCATTGATTTCCTTGGTGCCATCGCCGTGGATATCATCCGGTCCGACGCTGCTCGCCATGGCCTCTCCGGTTTCCTCATCGATGGGGCCAACGTATTCGAAAAACTCGTAACGGCGGGTGACCACCTCGTCGCCGTTGTCGAGATCCTCGGGCGCGGCGACGAGCTGGCCGTTGTTGCCGCCGTCGGGCTTGGTGAGTTCCTTTTGGAGAAGCTGCCACTCGACTTCCACCTCGTCGGGCTCGCCGTTGCGCCAGTTCACGTCGTCCGGATCATCGGGATCGTCGGAAACGAGATCGCGCAGTTCCACCTTGTTACTGTTGTGGGTGGTGGTGCGGATTTCCTTCACCCACACGGCCGGGCCGAATTCAAAGGTCGGAACCTCGGGGGGCTCCGGCGGTGGCTCGATGACCGCCTGGACCTGCGCCGGTTGGGCGGCTGCCGGCGGATAATAGATGAAACTCGGAGTGGATACCTGGACCGCACCGCCGTGGACGAGATTTCCGGAACCATCATCGATCAACCAGTGGTAGCGAATCGCGCCCACCGGAGTGTTGTAGCCCACGCCGAAGTGTTCTCCGCCGAAGTTCACATTCGGATTGGTGAACTGGTGGCCGTCAGTCGCGGCGATGGGTCCCGCTGGAACCGCGGTGTAGGAAGCCCATGATCCGTCCGGGTTCTTTTTGCTTTCCCAGCGGATGACGCATTTCGGATGCAGTGGAATGGAGTCGTCCTGGGTGATCTTCGGCGTGCCGTAGTGGTTGTAGTCGTAGGTGTAACTGATGTCGATGCTGTGGCAGTCCTCGATCTCGATCTCGAAGCCGTGGCACTCGTGACCGGTGTCGTTCACGGTGTCGAAGTTGTTGATGCTTCCGTAGGCGATGCTGGCGCGGGCGTTGCAGGGTATCAGCAGGAGCAGTCCCAGCGCGTGTGTTTTGAGTTTTTTCATGGCGGCATGGTATTGGTATGGGTTTTGGTTTGCTGAAAAGCTGCTGTCGCTCCGGTTAGTCATCGTCACTCCGGTGGCGTTTTTCACGGTGGGTGTTTTCGTGGGCCGATTCGCCGTGTTCGCTTTCACCCAGTTTGACGATGGTGCCAAGGACGGGAAGCTTCACGGTGCCGGCTCGCGGGTCGTGATTTGAAAACAGTGCCAGAACCCACGCGCATGTCGCGACCAGCACCGCTACTCCGCCCCATGGATGGGAGGACTGGATTCCGGTTTCGGGTTCGCCCTGTTTCCTGCCATGGATCATCGAGAGACCGATGTTTTCGCGGTGCCGGATGGTATGCCAGATGATGCCGGCCACATGCAGGCTCACGACCGCCAGCAGTGCCCACGCGAGCGTCTCGTGGATCTCCTCCACTTCGCCGCCGCCCAGGCCGATGCCGGAGGCAAACAAAAGGGGCACAAGCAGGAACATCAGCACCGCGGCAAGCGCCGAACCGGGGTTGTTGCCCGCATACCGTCTCGTCTTTGAAACGATGGCGCTGCGGAAGTATCCAAACACCTCGGACGGGCGCAGCGGATAATCCGAAAACCTCGCGTGGCGCGAACCGGCGAAACCCATCACCACGCGGATGGCGATCAGAAACAACGCCACAATCCCGAACAGCATGTGGAGTTGGAAAAGCGGACTGTCGTCGTCGGTCAAAAAACCGATGGCCATGGCCGCAGTCAGCGAAAACGCGAACGCCCCATGGAAGATGCGGGTGGGTAGATCCCAAATGAGGATTCTGCTCATGGCTCGATGCCGGAAGCGAAGCCCAATGCCGACCACGTCGCAACCAGCCGAGCGTAACCGAATGGTAATGCTCCCTGGAAACCGTCGCGAAATTGTCTTGATGCCCGCGATGTCCGTGAAAGCTTGGCGGCACGCATGGATATTGTGCTGGTCGAGGATGAACCCCAATTGGCGGCGCGTGTGGCGCGGTCGCTTTCGATTGTCGGGCATGCGGTTCGGGTGGCGGCGGATGGTGCCGCCGCATTGAACGAGGTGGGCGCGGGCCGCTGCGATCTGGTGGTTCTCGATGTGAACCTGCCGGGAATGGACGGCTTCGAGGTGCTGCGCCGGATCCGCGAAGGCGGACTGCCCGTGCGGGTGCTCATGTTGACCGCGCGTTCCGAGATCGGAGACCGCGTCGCCGGGCTTAAGTCGGGAGCCGATGATTATCTGACAAAGCCGTTCGCCATGGAGGAGCTGCTGGCACGCATCGAAGTGCTGGGCCGCCGCAGTTCGGCACCGGATGCGGATGCCGTTTTGCGCGTCGGCGAACTGGTGATGGACCCGGTGAAGCGCCGCCTGAGCCGTGGGACCACACGCATCGAGCTATCACCCCGCGAGTTCGAGGTGCTGGAGGTTTTCATGCGCGAACCGGGCCGCACGTTTTCGCGCGACGAGATCTGCGAGCGCATCTGGGAACGCGAGCACGAGTATGACACACGCACGGTCGAGATTTTCATCATGCGCCTGCGCCGCAAGCTTGGCGACGGGGTGATCCGCACGGTGCGAAGCGTCGGTTATGTGATGGAAGATTCCCCATGAGATCCTGGTCCTTCCGCGTCAAGGTGGGTGTCTATGCCGCACTGCTGACCACCAGCGCCTTGGTCGCCGGAGCGGTGGTCATGCTCATCACGCTTTATTTCCACCAGGTCCACGAGCTTGACGACGAACTCCAGGAGGATGCCGAGGAGTTGGTGTGGGACCTCGGGAAATTCCGCGACGCTCCCTCCGATCCTTCGCTTCCGATTCATGAAGAGCACATCCCGGTAACGTTGCGCGGCAACTATCTGATCGTCGAAGGTCCCGGCGGCGAGGTGGTTTATCAGTCGAAGAACCTCAGGGGGGCGCCGCTCGATGTGAAGGTGGGGCATCCGGAAACCCGGCGTATACGCGGCAAGCTCTGCCGCGTGGGCGCGTTCGAGGTGGCTCCGTATGTCGTCAGGATCGGCCTGAGACAGGACATGCTCCAGCGCTACATGAAAAACCTGGGGATCGGATTGCTCACCTCGCTGCCCGTCGTCGGAATGGTTGTGTTCTTCGGCGGCGTGTGGCTGGCGCGCCGGACCACCGCGCCTTTGGCCGAGTTGGGTGATGCGGCGGAACGCATCAACGCCGGAAATCCCGAGGAACGGCTGCCGCTGCCACCAGCCCGCGACGAGATTGCGAAACTCACCGAGGTGCTCAACCGCAGCTTTGACCGCCTGCACCGTTCTTACGATGCCGCGGCGCGATTCTCGGCGGACGCCTCGCACCAACTCAAGACGCCGCTGGCGATCCTGCGCGCCGGATTGGACCACTTGTCACGCGAGACCGTCCTTACCGAGGCGCAGGCCGCGGAAGTGGCGACCTTGCGCCATCAGACGCGCCGCCTGAACTCGCTCATCGAGGATCTGCTGTTGCTCGCGCAAGCCGACGCCGGGCGCATGAACCTGCAGACGGAAACTCTCGATCTGTCGGAATTGCTTGCCGCCGCCGTGGATGATCTGGAGGTGCTCTGCGCCGACAATGGCACCCGTCAGGAAAAGGACATCCGCGGACCGCTGCCGGTCAGGGCGGACCGCCGCCTGATGGGCATGGTGCTTCAGAACCTGATCGAAAACGCGGCGAAATACACCCCTCCCGGCGGTTTGATCCGGGTGGGGGCCGGCGATGAAGACGGCATGGCGATCGTGAGAGTGGGCAACACCGGCGGCAACATCCCGGCGGCCGAACGCGCGGGGATTTTCGAGCGTTTTCGCCGCGGTTCGTCGATCGGCGGCGCGGTGGCAGGCCACGGACTCGGCCTGAACATCGCACGCGAACTCATCCGCGCCCACGGCGGGGATTTGGTGATCAATGACTCGCCGGACGACTGGGTGGAATTCGAATTCCGCCTGCCGCTTGAAGAGGTGCATTCCGGGATCTGAGCGAAGATCCGGGCCGATCGGTAACGCTCCGGTAACTTTTCTCCGATTGGATGAGCCGCCGCGCACGGCTACCAAACGGGAAACCCATGCAGTCCGCACCTGATGCCTCGAAGAGGATCCCCTTTCATCTGTTAGGAATCCTGTCCCCTCTGCGCAAGGCGGCGCTGCTTTGGATTTTCTGGCTGCTGCTGTTCCAGATGATGCGTCTGGTGCTCATCGTCTGCACGGGTGCGCACCGGGGTGAGGCGGACGCGTTGTTGCTGGCGCGGGCGGCGCTGCACGGCAGCCGTTTCGACATGGCCATCGCCGCATGGCTCGTCGCCCCGCTCGCGCTATGGTGGCTTTGGAGGCCGGCGCCGAAACGTGTTGAGAAACGTCTGGTCTTCGCCGCGTTCCTCGTTTCCTCGCTGTTGGGGATCTTCGCACTGGTGGCCGAAGTGGAGTTTTACAAGGAGTTCCAAATGCGGCTCGGTCCGCTCGCCTTCGAATACTTCAGCACGAACGAGGAGCACAACGCCATCGTGCTCGGGATGGTCTGGCACGGTTATCCCGTGCTGCGATGGACGCTTTTCTGCCTCGTGGTCTGGGCGGCGTTCGCCTTTGGTTCGCGGCGTTTGTTTCGCGAAGCGCCGGGTGAAACCGTATCTCTCAAAACCCATGGCCCGGCCACTTTGATCCTCATCACCTGCACGGTGCTCGCCATCCGCGGCGGCTTGGGAGCAGCGCCCCTGCGCTGGGGTGATGCGTTCTTCTCTCACAATGCCTATGCCAACCAGATGGCGATGAACGGCCTGTGGGCAATGATCGACACGGCCCGTCACGCGGCCAAGGACAAGGGCGAATCGTCGAAGTGGATGAAGCGCATGCCCGTGGACGAAGCGGTGCTAACCACGCGCGAAATCGTTCTTCTGCCTGGAGAGAAGCTGGTGGATGCGGACAAGTTTCCATTGCTGAGAACCTCGCCGCCGAATGAGATGCTGGTGAGGAAACCCCGCAATGTGGTGCTGGTGCTTATGGAGAGTTTCAGTGCCCGTTTCAATGATGCCATCGGCGCGGACTTCGGAGCCACGCCGAACTTCGCCGCGCTGGCACGCGAGAGCATTCTTTACGACCGCGCGTTCTCCGTGAGCACGCACACGGCACCCGGAGTGTTCGGCACGCTGTGTTCGTTTCCCATTCTGCCGGACGCCGGTTATGTGATGAAATCACCGCTCGGCCAGCAGAAGTTCCGCTCGCTGCCGCGGATCTTTTCGGAAAACGGCTTTGAAACGCTGTTCCTCTACAACGGCCAGTTCTCATGGGACAACAAGGAGGGTTTCTTCCGGCATGAGGGCATCCAGCGCTTCATCGGTCGGCATGATTTCAAGAACCCGGTATTCGTTGATCCCGACTGGGGCGTGAGCGATCAGGATGTCTTCGACCGCGCGGTCTCGGAATTCAACGACATGTCCGCCCATGGCAAACCCTTCTTCAGCGTCATTCTCACGCTTTCCAATCATGCGCCCTTCAACCTGCCACAGGTCGATGGACTGGAACCCATCCGCAACGGCGGCGCGCAGAACCAGCGGCTCAATGGCGTGCATTACGCCGACTGGGCGCTCGGCCGCTTCATGGACATGGCGCGCGAGCAGCCGTGGCATGACGACACGCTGTTTGTCTTCACCGGCGATCATGGATTCGGCATCCCGCCGAAGCTCACCGAGTTGAGTCTTTTGCACATGCATGTGCCGCTGATGTTTCACGCGCCCGCGCTGTTCAAACGGAAGGGCGAGGTGAGGCATGGCGTCGCCGGACATCTGGACATCCTGCCCACCATCATCGGCCTGATGGGCTTTGACACGCCGCACCAGGCATTCGGGCGCGACCTGTTCCGCCTGCCACAGGACGACAAGGGCCATGCCTTCGTCAAACGCTCGGGCGAGCCGTTGTTAGGGTGTATCGAGGACGACTCCATCTTCGTCGGCAGCGTGCTCGCTCCGCCGGGATTTCACCGGATCGACCTCGGTTTTCCACCGTCGGCATCGGATGATCTGCTGAGCAGCGAAAGGGACGCGGCGAAGGCATTCTCCCGGAAGCTCGACGCGATGGTCGTCACCGGACTCCACACCTTGGAAAGCCGTCTCGCGGCACCGAAGTAACACTTCTGCGCGGTTCCCGCGTGCGGTGTCACCGGATTTTTCAGCTGGCGGCTTGTCACGCCGCCCATCGCGGGGCAAAGCAGGCGCGTGCATCAGGCGTTCATCCTCGGCGCGGGCCTCGGCACCCGTCTGCGTCCGCTCACCAACCATGTGCCTAAACCGCTCGTCCCGCTGTTCCACCGGCCGCTGGCGGCGTGGACCGTCGATGCCTGCCGCCGTGCCGGCATCCGGCGCTTCGCCATCAACACCCACCACCTGCCGGAGTCATGGCAATCCTTTCCCGCCACCACCGGCCTGGATCCGCACGATTTCACGTTCTTCCACGAGCCTGTTCTGTTAGAGACCGGCGGTGGCCTGAAGAACCTCCAGCCTTGGATCGGCGATCATCCCCTGCTCGTCCACAACGGCGACATTTTCTCCACCCTGCCTCTGGAGAAACTCATCGCCGCCCACGAGTACTCCGGTCTCCCCGTCACCCTCGCCCTTCGTTCCGGCGGCGCGGACAAACGCATTGCCTTTGACGCCGAAAGCAGTCTTGTCATCGATGTCCGCCATGAACTCGGCATCGCCAAAGGCACCCATGTCTTCAGCGGCATCTACTGTGTGAACCCGGAGTTTCTCCACCTCATCCCCGCCGGCGAGGTCATTTCCGTCATCCCCGCGTTTCTCGATCTCGCACGGAGCGGCAAACTCGGCGCGATCCTCCTGGACGAAGGCGAATGGCTCGACCTCGGCGACCGTGATTCCTATCTCGCCGCGCACCACTCGCTCGCGTTGGCACCGCCCGTGCATCCCGAAGCGATCATTGGTGAGGGCGCGACCGTGACCGACTCCGTCATCGGGCCCGGAGCGCTGATTTCCCCGGGTGCCGTCATCCGCCGGTCGGTCGTCTGGCCTGGCACGCGCGTGGAAAGGGACGCGGATCTCGACCGCTGCATCGTCTGCGGTCCGGATCCTGTTAGAGGCCGCCATCGCGATGCCGATCTCTGACGCGTTTGATCAGGATCGCCTGATGATCAATGACCACTTGCCTTTTTCCACTTGCGGGATGATTCCCCCGCCGTTGGACTCCCGGGCATGCGACCCTCGCGCGACCGCATCCCATTCATCCTCGCGCTGCTTCTGACTGTTTGGTTTGTGGCGGCGGGAAACTACGCGTCCGCCCAGCAGGCACGGGTGAATCTGGCCGATGGTTTTGATTTCCCGGTCGGAAAACCCAATGCGGACGGCTATTACAAATCGCGAGGGCTCCGCCTGCGTTCACCGCAGCACTTCGGCGAGGACTGGAACGGCCGCGGCGGCGGGGATTCCGACCTCGGCGATCCGGTGTATGCCATCGCCGACGGCATCGTGACCCTCGCCGCCAACGTCCGCACCGGCTGGGGAAACGTGGTGCTCACCCGCCATGCCTTCCGCGATCCCGCCTCCGGCCAAGTGAAATACATCGACACCCTCAACGGCCACCTCGACCGCATCATGGTGCGCACCGGCCAGTTGATCAAACGCGGCCAGCAGATCGGCACCATCGGCACGAACTCCGGCATGTATCCCGCCCACCTCCACTTCGAGATCCGGCATAACATCCACATCGGCATGGACCGCAGCGGCGTGCCCTCCGATCTCGTCAACTGGGCGGACCCCACCCAATTCATCAACAAATACCGCAAGCTCAACCGCGAGTGGCGTCCCGTGGCCGTGCCCACCGGCACCTACAAGGACTACAACGGCGCGAAGGGCCTCTAACACATGGCCCGCCGCACCCGAGGCAAAGGCTCATGGCTCACCGTGCTGCTCGTCGTCGCGGCCCTGGCCGTCTGGATACTCGAACAACGCGGCGGCGGCGGTGGGAAGCCCCCTCCCCCTTCATCCAGCCGACAATCTAACAGCAAGTCCGAGGAAAACGAAAAGTCGTCCGGCAAACCCGCGCGCGCCGGAGTTTATGAGGTCCACCGCGGCTGCGCCCTCGTGGAGCACCGCAACAACGACGGCGACAGCTTCCGCGTCCGCCTGCCTGACGGTCGCAGCGCCGAATTCAGACTCTACTTCGTGGACACGCCGGAGAGCGCATTCAAAACCTACCGCGGCGGCGAAAACAACCACGCCCGCATCCGCCAACAGGCTGCCGACCTCGGCGGCATCTCGCCCGAACAGGCCGTGGAAACCGGCAAGTTGGCCAAAAACCTCACCCTCGGCTTGTTGAACCAAGCGCCCTTCACCCTCCACACCGTGTGGGACAGTCCCTATCAGGACGAGCGCTATCACGCGTTCATCGAGGTGACACATTCCGGAAAGCCGCGCTGGCTTCACGAACTGTTAGTCGAGCGTGGCCTCGCCCGCATCCTCACGAAGCCAGCCGATCTGCCGGACGGCACCCCCGCCGCCAGCCACCGCCAGCATCTGCGAAAACTCGAATCCGCCGCCAAACACGCCGGCGCGGGCGCTTGGGGCTATTGACCGATGCGATCCGAAATCGTGTTCATTCCCGGATCAAGGTCTGTTTCCCGGAGCAGGATCGATGAAACCGGACTTGATGTCGCAGCCGGCAGAGGACGGGCATTCATGGGTCCATCGTCACCGACAACCGCATGAAGACACCATCGAACGGCAGGGTGTAGTCGGCGGTGATTCTGTTCGCCGAGTTTTCGATGATGGCGACACCAACGGTTGACCAGTTGTCAAGGCTGGTGGATGCCTCCACCACGCAGCGGACTCTCGGGTCGAGACCGGCGACACTTCCCTTGGCGAGGCTCAATCGCGGTTGGCCGCTGGGATTATGGGACATGGGTCCCAACCCGAGAACCAGACCCAACATGGCGAACCGAGAGAGCCCGGCTTCGACGAAATCGCCGGCGGTTCAAACCGAAATCAGGAATTCCTCGCGAATCATGGGCGCGCCTGCAGAGGCCGCCTGTTCCGTGCCTATCGACAAGAGACCATTCCAGCATACGATTTCGAAGGTCATTTGAAGAATTTGCCAGAAGGAATTGCCGAAACGCAAGGCATCAATGAGAGGCGGAATCCGATCCGCCGAAGTCCATGGATGGCCACTGAATGGCAGTTCGCCACAAATCACTGGCTCCTCATGGGCATGGCGATTCGGAGATCGCCACTCCTTGTTAGAAGATTGCGACAATAGGCATTCCGAATAACGGAAGTCCATTTTGGCAAAGGTTCTAACCGCCGTCCCCTTCGCGTTCCACCACCGCGGTGCCGTCGGTGACGGTGTCAGGAGGATGAAGGAGCACTTTGTCGCCGGGTTTCAGACCGGAGAGGATTTCGGTGCGGCGGCCGTCGGTGTGGCCGGCTTCGACGGTGACGAGAGCGGCACGGCCGTCCCGATGGACGAAGGTCTTCCAGAGATTGCCTTCGCGAAAGAGAGCCCCGGCGGGAGCGACGATGGTGTCGTCGGAGTGCCAGACGGCAACGCGGGCTTCGACCCGGAATCGGTCGCCGAGGGCTTTTGACTGCTCGGGCGGATCGATGAGATCGGCGAGCACGTAAACCCGCTGCTCCTCGACACCAAGAGCGGAGATTTTGGTGAACGCGGCGGGCTCGATGCGGCGCACTTTGGCTTTGAGCGGCATGGCGCCGCCCCAATGGTCCACTTCGACGTTGTCACCCGGCCGGATGGCTACGGCATCCCGAGATAGGATTTCCGCTTCGATTTCAATGTCCGTCGGATCACCGACTTCAAGAATCGCGGTGCCGGGGGCAACGACAGTTTCGCTTTCGAGCATGACATTGAGCACCACTCCGGAGACCGGTGATTTCAACTCGATGGGACTTTCGGCGGCCGAGGGAGTCGGCCGTGCGAGAGCGGCGCGGGCATTGGACAGTTCGTGTTCGGCGACTTGAAGCGCGAAGTTGGCGGCGCGAACTTCCGCAGCCTTGATGGCGGCATCCGCCTCCATGCGGTCGCGGTCGGAGGCCGAGAGGGTGCCGTCCTTGGTGACCGAGCGCATGCGGTCGCGGTCGGCCTCGGCCAAACGAAGGGCCTCGCGGGCCGCTTCGAGCGATTCCGCGGCCCGTTTGACGGTTGCCTCGCTCATGGCGACGACGGCCTCTGCCTGGGCGCGGGCGCGTGGATCAAGCATGGGAATGGCATGCGGGCCGATGGTGGTGAGCACGGTGGTTCCGGCCTCGACGGGATCGCCCGGCTTGAGGCCAACCCGGCGCATGGTGCCGGCAACTGGTGCGGCGACGATGTATCGGTTGCGGATGCGGGTTTTTCCCTCTTCGGAAACATGGACCGTGAGCGCTCCGCGGACCACGGTCCCGGATTCCACAAGCACGGGCTTTGGCCAAAGGCCCCAGCTGATGAGGGATACGAGCAGGGCCAAGCCGAGCCACGGCAGCATGCGCCGGAGAAGATGGCGGCCTGACACCTCGCGGCGCGACGCCCATGGAGCCTCGGCCGAGGGAGTGTTAGATGGAGCCTGTGCCATGGTCGCGCGCACGGAACGTGGACTACGGAGAACGGACATGCAAGCGGACAGGCGCCTCGACTGGAAGCCCGTCAATCCCGCGCCTTGAGCACTCCGACGAGGTCGAGCTTTGCGAGCATCCTCGAAACCACGCCGAACGAGAGCGCCGAAGCGGCGAGCACGACGAGCACAGCGGTCGAATAGGTGGCCGGGTTGATCAGAATCGGCAGACGGACGGTTTCAGTGCTGAAGGATGACATGATGAACAGCGCGAGTCCGCGGCCGAAGAGCAAGCCGGCAGGCAGGGCGAGCAGCACGAGGATGAGCAATTCACCCACCAGCACCGCGCGCACTTCCGGCAGGCGGAAACCGACAACCCGCAGCGTGGCCAGTTCGCGTCCCCGCTCGGAAAGGGCGATGCGCGCGCTGTTATACACCACGCCGAAGGCGACGATGGTGGCGAGCGTGAAATACAGGTTGCGGATGATGCCGATGTTCTTTCCGGTGGTTTCGCGGAAGGCGGCGAGTTGGTCGCGTTTGACCATGACGAAGGCGGCGCGCGGGGTGTCCTTCACTTCGCGCATGAAGCGGTCCCAATCTTTCCCGTCCACCGCAAGGTAGGCACCGTTGACGGTATCCCCTTCCCTCAGGATGCGTTGCAGCGCGCGGATGTCCATGTAGGCGGCCACCCCGGCGAAATCCTCGACCAGTCCGCGAAGCGGCACGTCCACCACCGGACGGCGTCCGTCGAGCACTTCCACGGTCACCGCATCGCCGATGCGGGCACCGAGGATCTCGGCAAGTTTGGCGGACATCAACAGGCCCTCTTCCGGCATGGTGATGGGCTGCTCGTTTTCATCCAGCAGGCGGTTGAGGTCCGCGCCACGGGGGATGCCGGTGATCTGGAGTTTGCGTTCCCGGTGGGCGAAGCGCAGACGGGCCGGCACCGAGCGGATCGGTTCGGCGCGGATGACACCGGGGAGGTGTTCGAGATCGTGGAACCCCTTGCCGCCCGCCGGTTCTGTTAGGAAAACGGCCACATCCTGGCGCTGCTGGCTGTTCCACTGGAAGGTGAGCAGGTGGTCGATGCTGTCGCTCATCGCGCCCGGCAGCACCATCAGGCCGGTGGCCAGCGCGAGACCGCAGGAGGTGAACAGCGCCTGCCAAGGCCGCCGCTCGATGTTGCGCAGCGCCATACGGAAGGCCGGGCTGAAGAACCGCGTGAGGCCGATCCGTTCGAAGAACGAGGGCTTGAAATCGGCGGGCGGTTCCGGGCGCATCGCCTCCGCAGGTGGAAGTTTCACCGCCTGGCGCACCACCGAAATCACACCGAGCGCCGAGGCCCCGAGACTGACTCCGAGCGCCACCCCCAGAGAGCGCCAGTCCATCTGATAGACCAACTCCGGAAAGCGGAAGAAGTCCGTGTAGAGCCCCAACAAACCCGCGCCGAGGCGGTATCCCGCTCCGCCGCCGATGGCGGTGCCGAGCACGCCGATGACCAACACGAACTTCAGATAGTGGACGCCCACCTGGCGCGACGAGTAGCCGAGCGCCTTCATCTGGGCGATCTGCTCGCGCTGGAGCCGCACGATGCGCGACAGCACCGCATTGACCATGAACGCGGCCACACTGAGAAACACCAGCGGATAGGCGAAGGACAACGAGTAAAGCACACGCAATTCGTCGTCGATGCGTTGCGCGGACGCCTGATCCTCGCGGGCGATGGCCCCACCGGCACCGTAGCGGGCGAGCAGGCTGTCGATTTCAGCGATGACCGGCCCGGCGGGCGCGCCGGGCGCGAGGTCGATGCAGATATCATTGAAAGCGCCATCCATGTTGTAGGCCACGGCAAGCGCGCGATAGTTCATCCAGATCACACTGAAGCGCTTGTGATCGGGAAGGGTTTCACCGGCGCGGGCTTCGAAGACAAACTCGGGAGACAGTCCGATGCCACAGATCGTGAGCGTTTCGCGGCGGCCGTTGATGACCGCCACCAACGAGTCGCCGGGACGCAGTCCGTTGGCCGTGGCAAATGATTCGCCGAGCACCACCTCGCGGCGGCCGTCCGGATTCGGGAAACGCCCGGAGCGCAGAAACACCCGGTTGAGTTTCTGCGGTCCGCCATCTTCCGGCAGGGAAACCAAGTGACCGGTGGCGGGTTCGGAGAGTCCCGGCAGGTCGAGCGTCACATCGACGACCACCCTCGGCTCCACCGCCGCCACTCCGGGGAGCGATTTCAGACGCTCCGCAGCCGAGAGGGGGGCGCGCTTCAACGTGGCGAAAACATCCGCCATCGCGAATTTCTGATAGTAGGCCGAACGGGTGTTTTCCAGCGTCAGGATCAGGCTCCGGGTCATGATCATCATGGCCAGCCCGCAGGCCATGACCAGCGACACCGCCACCACCTGCCCCTTCATCCGGGAGAGGTCGCGCAGCAATTTGCGGTCGAGGGGATCCAGCATCCGTCAGGCGATTCGGCCCGCGGCCAGCATGCGGGGAATCGCCGGAAAATCACGGGATTTCGCCCGGATTCCGATGATTGTGGCGGAGCGGGCGGAATCCCGCCTTGCCACCCGGGGAAAAACCGTGCATAGCCCCGCGCCCCGTTCGCCCGGACGGTTCCATCCCATCCCGACGCCCCATGTCTCTCAAGATCCGCAACCTCGCCATCATCGCCCACGTTGACCACGGCAAAACCACACTCGTGGACCAATTGCTCCAAGCCGGCGGCGCCTACCGTGAAAACCAGGCCGTCACCGAGCGCGCGATGGACTCGATGGACCTCGAACGCGAAAAGGGCATCACCATCAAGGCCAAGAACACCTCCGTCCACTGGGAAGGCTACACCATCAACATCGTGGACACTCCGGGCCACGCCGACTTCGGCGCGGAAGTGGAGCGCGTGATGAAAATGGTGGACGGCGTGCTGCTCGTCGTGGATGCCTTCGGCGGACCGCAGGCACAGACGCGTTTCGTGCTGCGCAAGGCGCTGGCCGAGGGATTGAAACCGATCGTCGTCATCAACAAGATCGACCGCCCGCTCGCCGATCCGCTCAAGGTGCATGACCAGGTGCTCGAGCTGTTCCTCGACCTCGACGCCACCGAGGACCAGTTCAACGCGCCGTTTGTGTATGGCTCCGCCCGCGACGGTTATTTCATGAACCATCCGGACGACGAGAAGCAGGATTGCATCCCTTTGCTCAAGAAGATCGTCGAGTTCATCCCGGAGCCGAAAGCGGATCCGGACGCTCCGTTCTCCATGCTGGTCTCCAACATCGAGTGGGACGACTACGTCGGCCGCGTGGCGGTTGGCAAAGTGCTGGGCGGCAATGTCAAGAAAGGCGACACCGTCTGGCTGCTTCGCAAGGACGGCACCAAACAGCAATCGAAGGTGATGAAAACCTTCAGCTACTCCGGACTCGCCACCCACGACTCGGAAGGTTGCACCGCCGGCGGCATCGTCGGCGTGGCGGCGGGCATCGAAAACATCGATATCGGAGAAACCCTCGCCGGATCACCTGATGTTCCGCCGCTGCCATTCGTCGAAATCGATCCGCCGACCGTGCAGATGCAGTTTTCCATCAACGACGGTCCGCTGGCCGGCAAGGAAGGCAAGCACGTCACCTCCCGCGCGATCCGCGAGCGGCTGATGCGCGAGTTGAAAACCAATATTTCCATCCAGGTGGAGGACACCGACCAGGCCGGCGTCTTCAACGTCTCCGCGCGCGGCGCGATGCAAATCGCCGTGCTCGTCGAGCAGATGCGCCGCGAGGGCTTTGAAGTCTGCGTCTCGCGCCCGATGGTCATCTTCCGCCGCGAGGAGGGCACCGGAAAATTGTTAGAACCGTTCGAGACCCTCTACATCGAGGCCCCCGGCGACTACACGCAGGGCATTCTCAAGACCCTCGCCAACCGCAAGGGGCTGATGGAGCACATGGACACCGAGCCGTCCGGCCGCACCTTCATCCAGGCCGTCATCCCGACCCGCGGGTTGATCGGATTCGAGACCGAACTGGTGAACCTCACTTCCGGCCACGGCATCATGAGCCACCTTTTCAAGGAATACGGCGAGCACGCGGGTGAAATCACCAACCGCATGACCGGCACCTTGGTTTCGATGGACTCGGGAGCCGCCACTACCTACGCCCTGCAGGCACTGGAAGAGCGCGGCATCCTCTTCGTGGGACCGAACGACGCCGTTTACTCCGGCATGCTCATCGGCGAGAACCCGCGGGTGGGCGACCTGCCGGTGAACCCGGTGAAGGAGAAGCACCTCGACAACATGCGCTCGTCCGGCAAGGACAAGACCTCGAAGCTCACCCCGCCGATCCGCTTCTCGCTGGAACGCGCCATCGAATACATCGACACCGACGAGCTGGTCGAGGCCACGCCGAAGAACATCCGCCTGCGCAAGCGCCTGCTCGATGCCAACGCCCGCAAGCGCGCGCTGAAGGGCGGCGAGGACCGCAGCACCCGCGGGTGAGCACACTCTGTTCGCACCGCCTCAACGCGAGGTTACCGGTAGTTTCTCGATCTGGTAACGTCCGTTCGCATTTTTGACCAACTTCCATGAGGAGATTCCCCGGCAGCGGTGGAGCGCATATTTCAGAAAGCTTGGGCCGCGACCGTCGCCAAAAAAATAGTACTTCGGCGGATTGGTTCCTTTCCCGGGCAACTCCGGTGGCATGGCGATGAACTCGTCCAAGGGCCTTTCGAAACGCCGTGAAGCGATCAACCCCATCGACGAAAACGCCGCCGACAGCCTTTTGTGGCACGAGCCCTTGATCTCAGCGATAAGGAACTCCTCAGTCGTTGGACCATCGAGTTCATGCATCGCCTTTGCCATGCAAGCGAGCCACCACTCCGCCGTGCCGCCAGTGGTCGCTTCCAGATACGCGCCCCTCAGGAAGCTCCATTGGGATCTGTCATGCGAGGCCCCGATCGATTTGATCGCTGACAGGAGGTTGTGTTTCGCCCTAACCTGGCGATTCGGACCTACCCCGATCCTGATCGACTCCCGAAATTCAGCGACGGGGGCGTGAATCGTCTCGATACCCGCCCAGCCTTCATCCGAATCACGGTCGGCATTCTCGAAAAACGGATCTGGCCCGCGCAACAACCGTTTGATGGCCTGGGACCCGGAGTCGGATGGATTGCGGTTCATGTTTTCCAAAACCAATTCCAGAAGCTCGAACCGATCCCCTTTCGAGATTGCTTCCAGGCAGGCGGCATCCACCACCGGATCGTTCATCGCCAACAAGGTTTCGAAATCCTCCTTCGAGTAGCCGCGCATGGTCTTTTTCCGATACTCGTCCATCGGCAACGAGCGCAGCAGTGTGCCGAACAATGGCAATCGCTTGCCGTAGAACGCATGCGTTCCCGCGATTTCAACGATATCCTTGTCGCCGTGGCGGAGCATTTCCTCCATCAGTTCCGCACTGGTGGACGCCTCCCGCGCCAAAACGGACGCCGCCGCCCGGCGGACGGTCGGATCGTCACCCCGCAGCCGTTCCGTCAATCCAGCCGTATGATTCAGCAGCGGCGGATCGCCTTGGAAACCAGCACTCGCATGATCCAACACCTGAATCCAATCCCGCCTGTCCCGCACGAGCCCCAGCAAATCTGACAGCAGGGACATCCGGCGATATCGCTCCGCCTTGTCTTTGGCGTCCTGAACCAAGTCCCGAGAAACGGTTGACCTCGGACTCCCGAGAGGAAACTCCCGTTCGATCAGTTGGTAGGAACGAACCGCCAGATCCTTTTCGGGATTTCGCTCGAAGGCAGCGAACGCGACTGATAACAGCGCATTGCGGTCTCTCGCTTCCGAACTGCCTCCGAATCCCCCACAGCCAATCGACCCCGTGCGATACCGGCAGAAGCCCAATCTCACAAACTGATGCCCGCAAGCATGCCCATGAATGCGCTCATGGATGGTGTGCCTTCCCCCGGCAAGCCTAGCAGGTCGGGGCCCCTCCGCCGTGGCGTAAAGATACTGGATTTCCCGATGTTCGTCCGAATACGGAATGCCGAGAACCGAACGTTCCGAGCCCGATCGGGTCGCCAGGCAATGCGTGCAGACGGACGAGTAGGAAAGCCTCTGCCTCGTGGACATCACGAACAGAACCGCGACTGTAGCCAGGCCGGCCCATAACAGAACACGCGGCATCATTCTCACCCACCGCTTCATCGGCGGCAACCTACGCTTGTTTTCCGGGCATGCCCAGACGATTTGCCTCCGGATTCACGCCGCTGCGATGAATCCATGCAAATGGTTCGCGCCAATGGAAGCGCTGTCGCTTCAGACCGCATTGAAACGCACCGTCACCGGCTGGAAATCCGACTGACGACGGTTGAGCCATCCGCCTTTGCGGCGGTTGCCGGTCGCAGTGACGCCATCAATCCCCAGAACCACACGGTAGCAGCGTGCCGCCAAGCGGCGGTCACGGAGGTGCTTCTTCGGCGCCTCCTTGGATTTGGCCGGAACCGTTCTGGGCCGCTTGTGGAAAGTCCGACATCCCGGCTCGGATTTCTCCACGGTGGAGAAAAGGTCGCGGGTCATCAGATAAGCGCCGTAAACCACGCCGCTGATCATGATCCCGACAACCAGCCAACCACCAGTCGGCTTGGCCCCGTAGAGAACTCTCAACAGGAACGACAAGCCGATGATCCAGGCGAAAATGACTGAGGAATAGAACACGAATTCACGGATGCTGACTCGGGGGGAGATCATGCGCGTTTATAGTCAGGAAATCCGGACTTTCATACTACGTGATCGCGTTTTCCCCAATGCCCCGAAGGCCGGTTCAGGCGCGGCGCAGTTTCCGCCACATGTCGGCCCAATGGTATTCCCAAACATGGAGCCACGGATGGTGGCCGTGTTCGTCGGAGGCCATGTAAGCCGAGGCGGCGACTCCGGCGAACCAAGCCGCGGGCACAATCAACAGGGACAACCCGAGGGTGCCGAAAACCATCAGGCCGGCAACAAAGCCGACCAGCACGTTGCCCAGGGTCAGGATGCCGAAGCCGGCCAGATAGTGGTGTTTGTAAAGGTGACCGAGTCCGGGGATCAGGCTCATGGCCACCGCGACTTTGTTGCGGTCCACCCGCTTCCATGCGTCGAGGATTTCATTCATGGCGTTAATGGGGCTTTTTACCCGTTATCAAGATGCCGATGGAGGCCCCATGATGCAAGCCCGGACTTTCCGTTTGAAAATCCGTGTGATCTCCTCCCCATTTCGGGTTGGATGCAGACACATTCTGGCACCAGCGGAGTTCACTCCGCATCATCCGTCCATGTCGGGTTTTCATCTTTCCATTCGAATGCTGGCTCTGGCGTGCGCGCTGTGCGGGGTTCTGCCCGCGCAGGACGGCGTGGCGCTGGATCCCGGATCGGTCGCCAGCCGGGTGATCCTCGAAGGCAAGCGGCACGTGCACGTGACGGCGGCCCAGTTTGCGAAGGGTGCCTACAACTTCGATTCGCCGGACGCCTGGCTGATCATCGAGGATCTGCCGCCCTCGAAAGTGATCGCGGACCACCTCAAACGGCTGTGGGTGACCTACGAACCGGCGGTGGTGGATGGAAACCTCCGGGTCGTCGCCCATGGTTCCGGATCGGTGATCATCCCGCACGGCCCGAGGTTTCCGGCACTCACGGTGTTCGCCGGGAAATCCCTCACCGGAGCCTCGCTGGCCCTTCGCTGCCACGAGCCGCACGATCCCAGGACCACGCTGGCGGAAATGACAACCGGCATCCGTTCGTTCCGCCTGCGGCGCGGCTACATGGCCACCCTCGCGGAGAACCCGGACGGCACCGGCTTCAGCCGCAACTATGTGGCGCAGGACAAGGACATCGAAATCCGCTCGCTGCCGCGCGAACTGGACGGCAACATCGGATTCGTCCGCGTCTTCCCGTGGCGATGGACCGGTAAAAAGGGTGTCGCCGGTGCGATCTGGCAGAATCTCAACGTGAACTGGTTCTATGACTGGAACATCTCCACCAACAGTTCGCCGGACATCGAATACGTTCCGATCCGCCAGAACCGCTGGTGGCCCGGGCTCAATCAGGATTGGAAACGCCGCGGCAGCCTGCATCTGTTAGGTTTCAACGAGCCGGACCGCCCGGACCAGGCGAACATGAAGGTGGACGACGCCATCCGTGCCTGGCCGGACCTGCTCAAGACGGGCCTGCGCCTCGGTTCGCCCGCGGTTTCCGACGGCGGCCTGAACTGGCTCTATGATTTCATCGACAAGGCGGATGCGGCGAAACTGCGGGTCGATTTCGTGGCCGTGCATTACTACCGCGCGGTGGGCGATCCGGGTGACGGCCGCGCGGCCGCCGCCCAACTCAAGGGTTTCCTCGACGGCATCCACAAGCGGACCAAGCGCCCGATCTGGATCACCGAGTGGAACAACGGCGCCAACTGGACCTCCGCGCCCGATCCGAACGAGAAGGAACAGCGCCGCGCGATCCAGGGCATGATCGACATGCTCGACAAGACCGACTATGTCGAACGCTACGCCATCTACAACTGGGTCGAGGACGGCCGCATGGTCCAGCGCAAGGACGGCTCGCTCACACCCGCCGGCGAGGCCTATCGCGACCAGTCATCTCCCCTCGCCTATCAGCAGGAGAGTGACTGAAGCGCGCAGAATCAGCGGAAGAAACCCTCGAGCGCCTCGCCCACGGCGGCATCGATGCGCGCGGAGCGGGTGGAGGCCGAGGCACCCTTGACCACATCGTTTTTCGAGAAACCCCGATAGACGAGCTTGTTGGTGCGGCTGTCGATCACATCAACGACGATGCCGGCCTGGCGGAAATAGTCCGGACGCTCGTTTTTCAGCACCCCGCGGGTGTGGGCAAGCGAGGAAATCTCATCCACATTGCGGCCATAGCCGAAATAGTCGCGGTAGTCCGCGGTCATGCCGGGTTCCTGATAGACGACGAGGTAGGCCACCACGAGATCGGAGTCTCCCTTGCCGTAAGCCATGCCCCTTGCGGTGAACTGGCCGGCGATCGACTTCTGGATCATGCCATGCACCTGGCGCTCGATGGCTGTTGATGGGGCCGTCAGATTCGGATCGCGCTGGATGAGCCGGGCGGAGGCATAGCCTTTGCGCGTGCCTTGGGGCATGTCCTCGCCGGTGGAACAGGAACCGAGCACGGCGGCCGCGACAAGCACGGGGACCAAATGCCTCAACGTGGAGGAGACGATGTGTTTCATGGTATCTGGGTATGGTGGTTGGAAAGCACGGTGTCAACCGTCTGGTCGGCCTCGATGGGGCCGTAGTGGCGCTCGAATCCGGCGCGACGAAGCGTGGCGCGAACCCCGCTGTGGGCCTCGGCGAGGCGGAAGGCGATGCCCCGCTGGAGCAGGGTCTCGCGAATTTCATCTAACAACTCGACTCCCGCGAGGTCGATGTGCGGCACGGTGCCAAGGAAGAACACAGCGGTTTTCACCTCAGGACCGCGTTGGTCGAGCAATTCGAAGAAGCGCTCGCGAACGTGATCGGTGTTGAAATAGAGCAAGGACCCGTCGCAGCGGAAAATGAAAGCTCCCGGGACCCGCTCGTTCTCCGGATGGCGGATCGCGTCGGCGAAATAATCCGAACCCGCCACGCGGCCGAGTTCGGTGGTGTGCGGCAGCATCGCCTTGCGGATGAGCAGCACCAGCGAAAGGATGGCTCCGATCAGAACGCCCATCAGCAGGCCGGAACCGAGCACTCCGAGGAGCGCGGTGATCGCCACGGCGAACTCACCCTTGCTGAAGCGCCAGGTTTGTTTGAGGGCGTCGAGTTTGAACAGCCCGGTCACCGCCGCGAGCACGATGGCGGCGAGCACCGGTTGCGGCAGAAACCGCAGCAGACCGGACAGATAAAGGGTGACCATCAGGATGAGCAGGGAGGCGATGAAGCCCGAGAGCGGGGTTTTCGCGCCGCTGGACTCGTTGACCAGCGATTGTGACATGCCGCCGCCGGTGGGAAAACCCTGGCCAAGTCCGGCGGCGAGGTTGGCTCCGGCCAGCGCGAGGAACTCCTGATCGCTGTCCAGACGGTAGCCGTGCTTGCGGGCGAACATGCGGCCGATGGCGGCGGTTTCCACCGCGCCTAACAGAAACGCGGCCATGGCCACGGGCAGCAGTTGGTTGATGTCGCTCCAATGAAGCCGCTGGGGGCCGAAATCCGGCAGGCCCTGCGGCACATGCCCGAGCATCTTGACGCCATGCGTCTCCAGGCCGCCATAGGCCCCGAGCAGCAGCCCGCCGGTCACCACCACCAGCGCGGCCGGCACGCGCGGGGCGAAACGTTTCCCTAACAGAAGAACCGCGAGAGCCGCGCCACCCAGCGCGAGCGACGTGGTGTTGGTCTCCCTCGCATGATGGATGAACGCGCCCAGGCGCTCCCAGAAATCGCCGTGGGAACCATGGAAACCGCAGAGTTTCGGCAGTTGGGAAATCGCGAGGTGCAGGGCAACCCCGCACTTGAAGCCGGTGAGCACGGATTCGGAGATGAAATTGACGATCGCCCCCGCCCGGAACAACCGGGCGATGAGCGCGAGCAAGGCGACCATCACCGCCGTCGTCGCCGCCAGCGAGGCGTGCCGCGCGGGATCGCCATCGGCAAGCGGCGCGATGGATGCGCCCACCAGCAGCGAAATCGCGGAGGTCACGGTCACGCTGGTTTGTTTCGAACTGGTGAAAAGCCAGAACACCAGCCCGGAGAACAGGCACGCGTAAAGTCCGGCCGATGGCGGGAGCCCGGCCAATGAGGCGTCGCCGATGCCCGCCGGGATCAGATAGGCGGCGAGCGTGACACCGGCAACCAGATCCGCCCGCAACCACCCGCGCCGGTATTCCCCCAGCCAGCCGATGGCCGGAACCAAAGCTGATATCCGGGCACGGACGGATGGTTTCATGGGTTTCTGTTAGGGCAAGCCGCCCTTGGGGTCAGCGTTTGGCGCCATCGAGATGCAAATGAAGGAGACGCCGGACCTCGGCGATGGTCTCCGGCATTTCGCAGGCGCCGTGCGGACCGGGGACGATCTTCTCGGACTTGGCCGACTTGAGATGGGAACTCCAGTATTCGACCACGCCGTCGGAGCTGTCAGGTGTGTCGCCCTTGCCGCGGTCGCCGATGATCGAGTGGTGCGGTGCCTCGATGGGCCGGGAATCGAGCAGTTTGAAGGATGGGTTGCGCGGCGAGAGTCCGTCGATGCTCGTCGGGCTGCGGGCCGGATTGCCGGTGACGATGGCGATCGAACTTCCCAACGTGGTGGTGGCGGTGGTGGCGATGTCCAACGGCAGCGAAATCAGCCGGATGGCCAGTTCGCCGAGCGTGCCGACGGCCATCTTGCTGCCGCGGTGAGGCGTGCAGATGAAGATCGCGCGGGCGATGTCCGGATCCGACTGATAGATGGTGCAGCGATGGATGAGATCGCCGGGTTTGACGTTCTTGAACAACGCGGCGGCCTTGTCCTTGCCGATGACATCCCAGTCGTCCCGCTCCACCGAAGTGAGCTGCATGCGGGTGAGCAGTCCGCCCATGCTGTGTCCAACGAGGACCATGTCCTTCGAATCCGGGTGAATCTCCTTGAAACGCCGCAGTTCCTCACGGAGGCGGAGCGCGGAATAGGCGGGCGGATTTCCGGTGGGGTAACCGAAGACGAGGCACTGGTAACGGCGGCGCAGCACGGGATCGGTTTCGATTTCATTGATCACATTGCGCCACATGCGGGGCGTGGAGATCAGCCCGTGCACGAAGACGAGCGGGATGCGCTCCGGATCATAAGGTTCGAGCTGATAGAGTCCGGTGATGCCCATGTGTTCGTCCGCGCGGATCGCTCCCATCAGTCCCTGCCACATCTCGGACGGGTGGGGATAGTAGGCGAGCGGCGCGGAGAAATCGGCATTCAGCGGAAGGTTTCTGCCAAGGATGGACGACTGCGTGGCCACGGTGGGATCGATCAGAGAAAGGGTCACGTCGCGACCCTTGAAATCCAACACCGCGGTGACTGGCGCGGTGATGCCCACTTTGGGCGAAAACGGTTCCAGGGGACTGGTCTTGCGCACGCCGACCAAGGCCCCGCCGACCCCATCGCGGCGGTAGCGGTTTTTCACCGAATCCATATCCACGGCATCGGCTGCGGTGAACGAGGTGAACCAAGCGGGATCGTAGCGGCCGTCGCGCGAGGGCTTGGCGAAGCGCAGCCGGTAGCCGGACTGGAGCGTGACCGGCTTGTTCCAGAGCGAGCCGCCGTTTTCGGCGCGCAGCAGCACGGTGAGGTCGGTGGCGGCCGTGTTGTAAGCGGCGCGCGCCTCGCCGGTTGGGTCATTGCCAAGCGAGCCCGCGGCTTCTCTGGCCGCATCGAGATAAAGCGCGGCCCGCTGTTCGGTGGTGAGTTTGGCGGATTCCGCCAGTTTCAGACGCGCGGCAGCCAGACGGCCCGGCGAGGGGGATGGGGCGCAGGCGGCGGCAAGCAACAGCGCCAGCAGTGAGATCGTGGAGATGGAGAGTTTCATGGTGTTGGGTCGCCGCTGGCTGACGCCGTTGGCTGACTGATGGATCAATCAGAAAGCCGTGGGGAAATGAAGCGGCAAAACCGGATCAACGCCGGTTTGCGACCGCAGCCTCCAGATTGACGGGGCCAGGACCGGGCTGTCCATAGCCCTTTAGGGCAATGGACAGAAGCCGACATTCGATCCAACATGTCCCCGCCATGGCATTTTGAAACCAAGCCAACCGATCCCCATGAAAACCACGCTCCCCATCACCATCGGATGCCTCGCATTCGCCTTCGCTTCCTGCCACACTGCGGAAACCGCCGCCACCGGGACCGCCACTACCGTCGGCCACGCCGCGCAGGGTCTCGGCCGGACAGCGCGCACAGCCGGGACCGGAGTCGCCAAAACCGTGGGAGAAACCGCGACCACCGCCGGCGAGGGCATCGCCGAACGGGACTTGAAGAAATCCACCGCAGGCACCGTGAAGACCGCAGGACAAGGAGTCGGCGAAACCGCCGTGGATACTGGCCGCAGTCACCTGAAAACCACTAGCGGCGCGCTCAAGGACACCGGAAAAACCGTCAAGGATACCGCGGAAGCGGCGGAGGAGGATTGACCGCAAAGACCGCGTTTCTAAAACAACGTTTGGATCATCCGGTCCAGCAATTCGTTGAGCGGGATCATCGTGAGCACCAGAGGGGCGAAGGGCGCGAGCGTTGCCCAGACGAGCTGGAGCAGCAGGTCGCGGCTGAAAGGCACGGCCTTGATTTCCCTGACGACCGTGTAGGCAGTGTCCAGATCCGCAAGCGATTGGATGTCGCTGGTGCCGAGTAGCGATGATTCGTCGCGGTTTTCACCGCGTAGCCAACGTCGGTCGAACTCGCGGGTGTATTGCGCGGCGAAGGCTCCGTATTCGCGTTTGCCGCCGCGCTTCGCGGCCATGATCTGTGGAGCGAAGACCAACAGCGGGCCGAGTGCGAGGAGCAATCCGAAGAGCACCAGTGAGACGATTTCGAGTTTGAAATCCTTGAGCGACGCGCCCTCGTGGAAAATCCGGCTCGCGACCAGTCCGGCGCTCATGGAACTCAGGGCGGCCAGCAGCGGCGAGCAGGCGTAGGCGCTGCCGCCGAGGAAACCGAGGCCCGCATTGCGGTCGGGGTGCGTCGGGATAAGCGCGAGTTCGATCCGCGAAACCTGCCAGAGAAAGCGCGCCCAGATGATGAGCCGGTAGATCCAGCGCAGCAACAGGAACTGCAGGATGGGGTTGCTCACCCACGAGAACCAGATTCCCGGCAGCGTGAGCGTGACGCCGCCGTTTCCCGCAGTGGCATACCAGGTGGAGGTCTCCAGGGCGAAGACACGCGTGCGGATGTAATAACCAAGTGGAAAGACGATCGCCAGCAGGAGCAACTCGGCGGTGATGGAGTTTCGCCAGGCCATCGCGTTGGAAACGGCCTGGCGGAATTTCTCCATCGCATCCTCCGGCAGGAGTCCGCGTTCCGGAAACTGCATCACGATCCCGCGCATCCGCTGATGCACGAGGAGTTCGGCGAAGACCATCAGCGGCACCGCCAACAGCAATCGCGCGTGGGTTTCCACATCGTGAAGGAACGGCACGGCGATCCCGCCAAGCAGGGTGCCTTGGACCGCGCAGAGCAACAACAACGGCAGCCAGATAATGCCGCAAATCACCAGAATCCGCTGCCGGACGTGGCTGGTCACGTCGTCATCCAGCCGCGCCTTGCGGAAGAGCTGATAGAGCGGCCCGCCAAGAACGAGCGAGAAATTCCGCAGGTCGGGAAACAGATCGGCGGAAGAGCCCGCGTGCGGGGATGTCGGGTTGGAGTTCATCCTGCGAACCCTGTGGAGGCATCAAGGCTATTTCCAGATTCACAACCTATGCAAAGAACCATGCCGGAGCAATCCGCAAATCCCGCAATTCACTGACGTCTCGTTTGGATCACCCGGACTTTGGCCCGGGAACCATCACTCCAGAAGCGTGAAGGAAATGGCGGCAATAAACCCAGCGAGCGTGCTCAGACCGACCACGCTGGAGTTTCCCATGTGCACCGCTTCCGGGATCATCGAGGAGGCGATCATTGTCAGCATGGCGCCGGCCGCCAGCCCCTCCGCGAAGACCAGCCATCGGGGATCCAAGCCGCTGGCCAGCAAATACCCCAAACCCGCTCCGACGGCGGTGATTGCCATGAGGGAAAACCACATCAGAAAAATGCTGCGCTTGCTCCATGCCTGGATCCGCATGGTGGCGGAGCTGGCAAGGGCCTCGGGGAAATTCGAGAGAAACAGTCCGGCAATCAGCGTATAGGGGATGACTTGCAGAAACTCCGGATGGCTGGCCATTTCCGCCCGGTCTTGCAGCAACAGGAAAAGTCCCGAGCCGATCACAAAGCTCTCGGGGATGCCATCAATCAGAATGCCGAGCCAAATGGCCAGCGGCGCTCCGCTGTGTGCTTCCTTGGCCCGTCGAAGCTGGGCCGCATCGGGAATCCGGTTCCCGGTTTGGATGGCATGGCTGGCTTCCTTGGCCCATGTCACCGCCTCCTGATGGCGGGCGGTGACCAATTGCTCCAGTTGCGCCAAGCGCTCGCCGGTCAGCTCCCGGCAAGTCCGGTCGAATTCCGGCGAGAGTTTGCGAATAAGCTCAAGATCGTCCTTTGATAGTTCCAGCGCCGTCACCGGGCCTTTCGCGGTCGCGGTCGCCGGATTCGGGATTTGTGCCAGCAGCGGAACGATTCCCACCACCTGGTTCGGCCCAACTTCTGTTAGAGGCGAACCGTCGCGGGTCATGCCAATGTTGCCTTCCATGACAAAAAACAAGGACCTGCCATCCTCACCCTGTTTGCCAAGGATTTCCCCGTCATGGAATTTCCGTGGCCGGACCATGGCCACCAATTGATTCGCGTGGTCCGGCGGGATGTGTTGCAGCAAGGGCCAATGCGATAGCTTTTCCAGAAGCTGCCTCTGGCGCTGCCGTTCGGCGGCGTTGAAGTGGGCGATGCTGGTTGCGGTTTTCCGCAGGAATCCGCCATGGGCATTGACCACCTGGTCCAGAACGGCGAACAACAATCCGCCCAGCACCGCGCCGCCTAACAGGGAGAGGAAATTGGCGAAGGGGTCCCCATGGTGGGAGCCACCCAGGTCATGATGCATGGCAAACACGGTGGGTGCCACCAATTCGACCGACAAGGCGGCAACCAGCGCTCCGGCCCCGAATGCGGCCAGCATGGAGATGAGCTGCGGACGGGGATTCGTGCGCAGGGCGACCACCGACCCAAGCGGCAGCGAAACGGCGCTGAACGCGCCAAGCGCCGTGGCCCAGATCAGGAATTTCAGGGATGGAGAGTCCATGACGGTGGTTTCCTTCGTGGTGTTTGGGCAATCAGGCGCGGACAGTGTGCATCAGTGCGGCCAACTGTTGATCGCAAATTCAGAAATCAAAACCACGGAATACACGGAAAGTGAGGAAGTTGAAGTGATGATGGCCGAGATCCGGAAGATGAACCGCAAAACCAACACAACCTCTTTATCTTCCGCATATTCGGTGTGTTCCGTGGTTTGCCATCTTCCCTTCCAGTTGATGCAGCGAATCACGCGGGAGCCGGGCATTCATCGAGCAACGCCTGCAAAGTGCCACAGCCAGGGATTCCCGCCAAGCATACCGCAGATTCGAATCGGGATCGATCAGTCACCTCCCTCGTTCTCCAACTTCTGCCGGGCCTCGGCGAGGCGTTTCATTTTCGCCTCATCCACCTTGGGATAATTCAGGCCCAGGTCCTGGATGGCGGTGACGATGACGTCGGCGACAATAGCGCGGGCGACGTATTTGCGGTCGGCGGGGATGACATGCCATGGCGCGCGCCTGGTGCTGGTGGCGGTGAGTGCGTCTTCGAAGGCCTTGCGGTAGGATTTCCAGTGTTCGCGCTCGGCGAGGTCGGCCTCGGAGAATTTCCAGTGTTTTTCCGGATTGGTGAGGCGTTCGAGGAAGCGGCGCTTTTGCTCGTCCTTGGACACGTGGAGGAAGAACTTGAGGATGAGCGTGCCGTTTCTCGTCAGATGTTTCTCGAAGTTGTTGATGTCCTCGTAGCGTTTTTGCCAGAACTTCTCGTCCGGTTCGGCGGGTGCGCCGGGGCCGAGCCATTCGGGGTGGACTTTGACGACAAGCACATCCTCGTAATAGGATCGGTTGAAGATGCCGATGCGACCGCGCTCGGGAAGGGATTTCATATATCTCCACAGGAAGTTGTGGTCGAGTTCCTCGGCCGAGGGTTTCTTGAAACTGAAAACCTGGCATCCCTGCGGATTCACTCCGGCCATGACGTGGCGGATGGTGCCGTCCTTGCCGGCGGCGTCCATCGCCTGAAGGATGATGAGGACCGAATGGGTGTCCGCGGCATAGAGCAGGTCCTGGGCGGCGGCGAGTTGCTTGCGGCTTTCGTCGAGAATCTCCGCGGCGCGCTCCTTGATGGCTTCCTTGCCGAGCTCCTTGGCCTCATCGGTCTCGGTCCAGTCGGTGACGTAGTCCTTGAGGCTTACCTCGGTGCCGGGTTCGACCAGGAATTGTTTCAACAGTTTGGCTTTGATCATGACAGATGGGGTGGTTCAGGTCGGTTCCGACTGTCCGCAGTCTGAATGACGGGCCACGGCCGGATCAAGCGAAAGGGCTGCGGGTTTCATCGGACCATGGTCCCATTCAATCGGCCTTCGGGAGCGGCATCGAGAAGGTGAACACCGCACCGCCGGATTCGTGATTGGCGGCGCTGAGGGTGCCGCCGTGGGCTTCCGCGATGCGGCGGCAAATGGCCAGGCCCATGCCGAGCCCGTCGCCGCCGGTGGTGTGGAAGGGTTCGAAAATCCGGTCAATGTGCTGCGCCGGAATCCCGTGGCCGTGATCGCGGACGCGCAGGCGGATCGCGTCGCCATCACAACGCGTTTGGATGAGGACGCGGCGACGCTCCGGAGGTGTCCCGGCCATGGCATGGTTGGCATTGGCGATGAGATTGGCGAGAAGCTGCTGGATCTTCACCCGAGCCAGCCGCACGCGGGGCGGAAGTTGGCCGGGATCGAAGATCAGTTCGACTCCGTCGTTGGATGCCTCGCCCGCGAACAGCGCGCATGACTCGGCCACCAGTTCGTTGAGGCAGAGAAACTCGTGGCTGACGGGCTTGTCCCCGAGCATCTCCCTGAGGTTGCGAACCACTTCGGCGGCGCGTTTGTCGGCGCGGATGATATCATCGAGAATGGCGAGGATTTCCCGGTTGTCGGCGGAGCCTTGGGTGATGAAACGCCGCGCGGCCTGGGCGTTGCCGAGAATCGTGGTGAGCGGCTGGTTGATCTCGTGGGCCAGCGCGGCGGCGAGTTCGCCTAGCACGGCGGCGCGTGCGGAGCGCCGGAGTTCGTCACGCAGTTGTTCGGCGCGCTCCTCGGCCCGCCGCTGGCCGATCACGTGGCTGACGATCCGGGCGATGAGTTCCAAACTGGCGACCTCGTCGTCGGTCCACCTCCGTTCGGTGCCGAGCGTGGCGAAGGCGAGCGCGCCAAACACCTTGCCACGGGTCACCAGTGGAAAGGTGACATTCGACTTGGTGCCGTGTTCGCTGAGAATCTGCCGGTCCCTGGATGCTTCGGGAGGCAGCTCCGCAAGGCTTGAGAAACGGAAGGGCCTTCCTTCACGGATTTGCCGGTCCGCCCACGGAAGGTTTCCCCGCGTTACGAAATTCCGGCGCAGCGGCGGGCTTCCCGGACGCTGCCAATAATAGGACAAGGCCATTTCGGCCCCATCGTCGGAAAACAACCAGAGCGTCGAGCGGTCGAGCTCTAGCGTCTGACAAATCATCCGCTGCGAGGTCTCGATGATCTCGCCGGTTTCCCCATCGGGCGCGGTGATGAAACGCGATGAAACATCGGCGAGGAGCCGCTGCAATCTCAGGGCGGCGGTCAGCTTGCCGTCCGCCGCGCCGCGACCGGTGGGCGGACTGGCGCTTTCTTCCTCGGGGAGGTTCATGATAACTCCGGCTGGGGCTCTTGATCCGGCCGGATGCCCGCGGCTTCGATCAGTCTCATGAGGTCGGGTACCGATGTGACACCGGTTTTCCTCATGACCCGGCCGCGGTGGATCTTGACGGTTTTCTCGGCGATGCCGAGGCGGGCGGCGATCTGCTTGTTGAGCAGACCGGCGATGACTTGGCGCATGACTTCGTCCTCGCGCGGGGTGAGCGAGTTCAGCAGCGCTCGGGCGGCATCCCTTTCGGCGTTGTTGTGTCCGTAGCGCCGCGCCGATTCGATGGCGTCCCGGATCGCCCGCAGCAGAATTTCATCATCCACCGGTTTGAGCAGGAAATCGGCGGCGCCCGCCTTCATGCCTTTGGCGCACATCGGAACATCGCCATGGCCGGTGAGAAAAACGATCTGCTCGCAACGCCCGGCCAGAGCCTGTTGGAGTCCGAATCCGTCCATTTGCGGCATGCTCACATCGACCACCAGGCAAACCGGTCCGGCGTGGGGCGGGCGGGCCAGATAAGCGGCAGCGGAAAGGTAGGTTTCCACACGGTACCCGGCGGACCGCAGCAGGCGCTCCAGACAGTCCCTCACAGCCCTCTCGTCGTCCACCACGCAAACGAGCGCGTCCCGCTGACCCGGTGACACGGGAGCGAAGGAAGCGGACGGAGATTCGGAAATCATCAGGGATGGGAGGACTGCCAAATGTTCCGCCGCAGGTCGCGTGGGGTCAAGCGCCCAGACCGCGGGACGGCCGGAGCCGTCGGACCATGGTCTTATGGACGGTCCCGGATAATCCTGATTCATTGAAGTTGTCCCAGTTTCAAACCGCTCCACATGCCATGAAAACCATGCTTTCCCGCCTGATTCTCGCCGCGCTGACCACCACCGCCGTTTGGGGCGAGGAGCCGGCACCAGCCGAGATTCCCGCCGGCATGAAGGCCGTGCTCGCCCAAGCGAAGGCCTATGAAAATGCCTATGCCAAGGGTGATGTCGCGGCGCTTGCCGCGTTCTTCACGGAGGACGCCGAATACACTTCCGACGATGGCCGCAGCTTCAGCGGGCGCGCGTCCATCGAGGCCTGCCTGCGCGATGCCTTCCGCATCAACAAGGGCGCGAAACTCTCCATTCATGTCGATTCGGTGAAACCGCTCGCACAGGATGTGGCCGTGGAAAAAGGCTCCACCGTCGTGGTCTTCAGGAACGGCGACGAGGTCGAAGCGCTTTACACCGCCGTCCATGTCAAAAAGGATGATCAATGGAAGATCAGCCAACTGATCGAAACACCGCTGCCGGAAGTCATGCCAACCGAACGCCTCGCCGAGTTATCATGGCTGGTCGGGACCTGGCAGGAAACCGACAAGGAAGCCGGCCTGACCATCCACAGCAAATACGAGTGGGCGCGCGGCGGAAGTTTCATCACCCGCAACGTGACGGTGAAACGCGGCAACGATCCGGTGCTCGAAGGCTGGCAGGTCATCGGCTGGGACCCGGTAGAGAACAGCATCCGCTCGTGGACCTTCGACGACCAGGGCGGCCATTCCGAAGCCCTCTGGACGCGCGAGGGATCGCGCTGGCTGGCACGCGAGACCGGCTATGCCGCGGATGGCAGCCGCACCGCCGCGGACAACACCATCACCAAGGTGAATGACGACACGTTTTACTGGGAATCCGGAAACCGCACGCTCGACGGTGATCCCCAGCCTGGCATCGGACGCATCGAAATCAAACGCGTGAAAGGAGAATAAGGCGATGAAACCACGGTGCAAATTTCATCTAACCGTCATGGCTGTGCTGGCCATGCTCATCCACACCACGCCCATCGCGGACGCCCGCGGCGGCGGCCGTGGCGGTGGCGGCGGCGGATCTCGCGGTGGTGGTGGTGGCGGGAGTTTCTCGCGCGGCGGTGGCGGCAGTTCGAGTTACTCGCGTAGCGGAAGCTCGTCACGCAGTAGTTACTCACGGCCCTCGGGCAGCAGCTACTCGCGGCCATCATCCGGCGGCAGTTACTCGCGGCCATCGACCGGATCGGTGTCGAGACCTTCGACCGGCTCCGTATCCCGGCCATCGACGGGATCGGTTTCAAGGCCCTCAACGGGCGCGGTTTCGAGACCCTCAAGCGGTTCGGTTTCGAGACCATCGACTGGCACCGTTTCGAAACCATCCACCGGTTCGGTTTCGCGGCCGTCGGGAGGCCGTGTCCCCGCGTCGCCATCCACTCTACCCTCCGGAGTGAGTCGCCCATCGCTGGGCAACAGCGCCTCCCAACTGCCATCAGGCTCGCGTCCCGGAGCCGGAGCCGTCAACCGCCCGTCTCAACTGCCGTCCTCGCGTCCGGGTGGAATCGACCGTCCCGGCGGAATGGATCGCCCCGGTGGGGTGGATCGCCCCGGAACCGGCACAGCCAATCGGCCGAGTCGCGGCGATGTCGGCAATTTCCTCGGCGTCGGATCGGCCGCCGGTGGTGGTGCCTTGGCCAACCGTCCCTCACAACTGCCATCATCCCGCCCTTCCCTCGGTGGCGGCGACCGTGGCCAGCTCGCAGACCGCCGCCCGGCCGAGCGCCCTCAGGAGCGCGCCAACTGGAGCGAACGGTCACAGAATCGCAACGAAAACTGGAACCAACGCGTCGATCAGCGCAACGAGTCCTGGCAGCAGCGCGACGAGAGCCGCCAGCAACGCCGCGATGATTTCAGTCAGAACCGCGACGACCGCTGGAACAACCTGGAAAGCGCGCGCAACGACCGCCAGGATTGGCGCGACCAGAACCGCGAGGACTGGCAGAAGCACCGCGAGGACATGTGGGACTACCGCTTCGACCGCGCCGATGAGGTTTGGGATAACTGTCGCGACTTTTATGATGACTGCTTCGATGACCACTGGTGGGGCGGATGCGGCTGGGGGTATGGCTACGGTTATGTGGGCCATTACCCGGTCAACCCCTGGTGGTGGTGGCGTCCGGTCACCTGGGCTGTGGCCACCAGTTTCGTCTATGCCGCCGCTCCACCGCCGCAGCCGGTCTATATCGATTACGGCACCACGGTCGTACAGGAGAAGGAAACCGTCTACGTGGACAACAAACCGGTGCCCGCGGAGCAATACAACGAACCCGTCAGGGAACTCGCCACCGATGTCGAGCAACCGCCGCCACCCCTTCCCCCCGCGGCCGAGGACAAGCCCGCCGAATGGATGCCGCTGGGAGTGTTCGCCCTCGCCCAGGAGGAAAAGGGCGATCCCGTCATGTTCTTCCAGATTTCGATCAGCAAGGACGGGCTGATCAGCGGCGGTTATGAAAGCACGCTCACGGGTGACAAGAAACCGATCGCCGGAAAGATCGACAAGGAAACGCAGAACGTCGCGTGGCGTATCGGCGACAACGTCGAGACCGTCTATGCCTCCACCCTGGCCAACCTCACCCAGGACGTCAGCACCGTGGCCGTCCACTTCGGCAAGGACCGGGTGCAAAACTGGCTGCTGGTCCGCATGCCGGAACCCGCTCCCGCCGACGCCCCGCCCAAGGCGCCGGAACTCAAGCGCGAGGTACCGCCCGCCAATCCGATTCCGGTGAAAACCACGCCATGATTCCGGCATGAGCCCGTCCCATGCCGCTTGTCCCATTCATCGGCCTGCTTTTCGCCTATAGCCTCGCCTCGGCGAGACTTGAGAGGACCGTCTTCACGGCGCCGATCATCTTCACGCTGGCGGGATGCGGCACGTATTTCATCATGCGCCCCGGTATCGGCCGGCTGGAATCGGGCGCGTTTCTCAAGCTTGCCGAGATCGGGCTGGTTCTCCTGTTGTTTACGGATGCGAGCCGCACGGGTCTGAAGATCCTTCGAAACATCCGCGAGCTGCCCGCCCGCCTGTTGAGTGTCGGCATGCTTCTCACCATCCTGCTGGGAACACTTGCCGCCCTGTGGGTGTTCCCTCAGTTCTCATTCTGGGAGGCGGGCATTCTTGCCGCGATTCTCGCGCCAACGGATGCCGGACTCGGACAGATCATTGTCAACAGCCCGCTGGTTCCGATGAAGGTGCGACAGGCGCTCAATGTCGAGGCCGGCCTCAACGACGGTCTTTCGGTTCCGTTTCTCCTGTTCTTCATTGCGATGGCTTCCGCGGAAAGCGGCGATGGCGGCTTCGCCCGCTTCATCGGCGAGCAACTCGGGCTGGGCTTTGCCGTGGGCGCGGTGGCCGGTCTCGGCGGCGGATGGTTGCTCAATGCCGCACGGCGTCACGAATGGATGGCCGAGTCCTTTCTGCAACTCGCGGTGGTCTCGCTGCCGGTGTTCTGTCTGATGTCTTCGGAACCGGTCGGCGCGAGCCCGTTCATCGCCGCATTCGTCGCCGGGCTTTGCGTGCAGGTCACCTTCAAACACGCGGGCAAACACAGCGTCGAATTCACCGAGGAATGGGGGCAGATCCTCAACCTGTCGGTTTTCTTCCTGTTTGGCATGATCGTTGGCATGGAATCCGGATCCATCCCCCCGCAAGCGGCGATTTACGCCGTTTTGAGCCTTACGGTCGTGCGCATGCTGCCGGTGGCCGTGTCCCTCATCGGGAGCGGCCTTGACAAGGCCACCGTCGCCTTCATGGGCTGGTTCGGTCCTCGCGGATTGGCCTCGATCGTGCTTGGACTGGTCTATCTGGAGCAGGAGCAACATCTTCCCGGCGAGCAGGCGACACGTCACGCGGTGATGCTGACGGTCCTGCTCAGCATCCTCGCCCACGGACTCACCGCCGCGCCTGGCATCCGGTGGCTTTCCCGGAGAAGCACCCATCCCCACCCCACGAAACCATGAACTACGACGACTGGCCTGATGACACGATGGAGAACCGCCGGGTGGCGGTCAGAAAGACCATCCGCCGCGCGACATTGGAGGAACTCCGGGACCTCGGTCTCAAACGGTTCCCCATCGTCACCGATCCATGGTGCGAGAAATACCACGAATTCCTGAAACAGCAAGGCGATGCGAAGTTCTATCTCGCCGAGAGCCCCGAGGGAGCCGAAATCGTCTATTGCCGGGACAGCGGCCAAGGCGTCTGGTTTCTGCCCGGCCGCGGCATGGGCATCATCCAGCCCAAGGGACTGCAACTGCTCGCGGAGATCGTGGATTCGCTTTGAAACCCCGTGTCATTCCGGCTGTCCCGCGCGCTCCGCGTGCTCGACGAACTCGCTGAGGCGCGTGACGACCGAGGCATAGGACGAGATCGCCTGGAACTGGGTGATCACGAGCGAGAACGCGCCTAACAGCGTGGCGAAGGCCATGGCCGCCTGGCCGATGACGCCGAACTCGACCTTGCCGGCGATGAACATCGGCGCGACGAACAGCACCGGAATGAGCTGGATCAGATAGTTGTAACCGCTGGTGAAGAAGTTGAGATTGCGGTTCACCGCGATGATGCGCCGGACATTGCCCACCACGTCGTCGATCCGGGCGTTGAGCGCCTGTTTCAGGCCGGGCTCCGCAGCGGGAGCGATCCCCTCGCGGTGGTCTCGTACATGGATGAGTTCGGAACGGAAGTTCGCCTCGAAGTCGGACTGGCGGTAGTTGAGCCGGATGAGCGGGCGGCCGAGCCAGATGGTCAGCGCGGACCCGGCGAGCGCATAGGCAACCGCCACCATGAAAAGCGACGGACTGATGGTCCAGAGCACGCCGGAAAACGAAAGCACCGCCATGCTGCCGTTGAGCACCATCAGCACGAAAGAAAGCGTGGTGGTGGTGAGCTGCCGCACATCCTCGGTCATCCGCTGGTCCGGATTGCTGAGCGCCTCCACCCCTTCGCGCTCCCGATAAAGCCTGCGGTCGATGTAGGTGCCGGTGATGCGCCGGGTGAGGTAGTCCCGCCACAGCAAGCCCAGCCGCTCTTCGGTGAAGCGGAACAATACGCCGACCATCGTCGAGCCGGCGAACACCGCGACATACAACCACGCGAAGCGGACGAAGCCCGCCGAGTCCCGGCTTTCGATGGCGGACATGAACCAGCGGCCGACATAACTGTTGGCCACGTTCATGCCGTTGATACAGACCATCAGCAGCAACAGGCAGAACAGCAGCAACCGCGCCTTGCCGCCCACCGTCGAGGTGAGAAACCTCGTGATCGCCCTGATCAGACGACGGACCGTCTGGCGGTTGAACGCGGGTGTTTCGTCGGGATTCACTGGCGGTGATCAGGTTGGGCCCCGGGTTTCCCTGAAACGCGCGAGCAGGTGGTTGACCACGGAAAACAGCACGCCGGTGCTCCAGCCGAACATCAGGATGCCGGTGACCGCCTCGATGGCGCCGAGGATGCGCCAGTTTGCCGACGGATTCACATCGCCGTAGCCGACGGTGGAGTAACTGGTGGCGGAATAATAGAAACTGGTGGCGAAGTCGGGAAAGCAACCGTTCCAATGATAACAGGCCGCCCAGACGAGAATCTGGAGCAGATGAAGCAGCAACAGCCCGTACACTACGCGCACCAGGATCCAGAACATTTCGGACAGCGCGTAGTGGTGGTGATGGGACTCTGGCCTGGCATGGCGCAGCCAGCGCAACCCGAGAATCATGCCGAAGCCGTGAATGCCCACACAGAGCGTGACCAGAACGAAGAGCAGCAGAAGGATCTTGAGCATCCGCGGATCATTTCCACCCGCCGCCGAGCGCGCGGTATGCCTGGACGACAGCGAGCAGGCGGTCACGGCGGGCGTCGGCGAGTTCCAGTTCGGAAGTGAAGAGACTGCGCTCGGCGTCCAGCACTTCGAGATAACTGGATGCGCCGCCGGTAAACCGGTCGTTGGCGACGCGGGCGACCTTGCGGTTGGACTCCACCAGATTGTTTTGCTCGGTGATGATCTCGCCGGTTTTGAGATGGGCGTTGATGGCGTCCGCCGCCTCGCGGAAAGCCTGCTGGGCGGCGCGGCCGTGATTGGCGAGCGCTTCCCCGGCGCGCGCATTGGCAGCATCCACACGGGCCTTGCCGCGGCCGGCGTCGAAGATCGGTCCGGCCAGTCGCGGACCGATGGTGTAGGCTCCGGATTTCCCTTCGAGCAGGTTGTTCAGCTCGGAAGTGATGACTCCGCCGGAACCTGTTAGGGAAAGCGAGGGCAGCCGGAGCGCCTCGGCCACGCCGATCTCGGCGACGGCGGCCTGATAAGCCTGATCGGCCGCGGCGACGTCAGGACGACGTTGCAGCAGGGTGGATGCAAGTCCGCCCTTGATGCTCAGTGATGAATCAAGCCGGTCCAGACTGCCGCCACGCGCCACACCACCGGGGTACTCGCCCAACAACGAGCGGATTTCGTTTTCCTTGGCGGCGATGGCCTGCTCGGTGAACGGAATCGCGGTGAGCGCCTGGCCTAACAGCGCCTCGGCCTGGCCGACCTCAAGGTCGGAACTGACACCGCCTTCGGCACGCGCGCTGACGAGATCCAGCGAGGCGCGGCGGCTCTCGGCGGTGCGTTTGGAAATGGCGAGCCGCTCGTCGAGATTCTTCAGCTCGATGTAAGCCGAAGCCACCGCGGCGACGAGCGAGGTTTGGACAGCGTCGCGCTGGTATTCGGCGGCAAGCAACCGTGAGCGGGCGGCCTCGTTGCTCCGGCGGATGCCGCCCCAGAGGTCGATTTCCCAACTGAGTGAACCCGTTAGATCATAGGACTCCGAACTGCGGTCCCCGCCCGGAGCCACCTGCCCGGCGTTTTCCGATCCGTAGTTCGCGGATCCGCCAGCAGAACCATCCACCCGCGGAAACCAATCGGCACGCGCCGCCACCGCCTGCGCGCGAGCCTGCTCAATGCGATACGTGGCGGCGATAAGATCCGGATTGTTCGCCAAGGCTCGTTCGATCAGCGAGCGCAGCGTGGAATCGGTGAAAACCCTGCGCCATGACTTCTCGCCGAATGATTTTCCATGAGGCGCGGTGTCGCCCCGGATCGATTCGGGCGCCGCGGCATCGGGCGAACCCGGCTGCGGCCCGAGGACGCAGGAGCTGAGCAGCACGACACCCGGAAGGAAAACGAAGAAGCGCATCGGCTTTGATGTGGCCGCAAAACCCCGGATTTGCAAGCCAAACGGCGGGAATAGGACCAAGGTTGCAGTTGACACCCAAGGACCTATCCGATAGCCGATTGTCGTGTTTGAGGAAAGAAATTCGCGAGGTGCCGATGAACCGGCCGACCGACGCATGATGGTGGGTTTGCGGGAAACCGGAGGTCTTTTCGCCGCATTTCTGTGCGCATTCGCGCTGCCCGCTTGCAAGAAACCCGAGATCGCGGCGCCGCCACCACCGGTCGTGGAAATCATGGAGGTGACTGCCAGTGACGCGCCGATGTCCACCACACTCATCGGTCAGCTGGACTCGCCGGGAAATGTCGAGGTTCGGACGCGGGTGGAGGGTTTCGTGGACAAGATGCTCTTCACGGAGGGCGTTGAGGTCAAACAAGGCGACCTGTTGTTCGAGCTGGACAAGAAACCTTTCCAGGAGCGGCTCGCTGCGGCCAATGGCGCGCTGGCCGAGGCCCACGCCGCGCTCAACAAATACGAAAAGGACGTCGCCCGCCTGAAACCGCTGGCCGAGAGGCGCGCCATTCCCCAACAGGATCTCGACAACGCAGAGGCCTCGGTGGAGGTCGGACTCGCCGGAGTGGAAACCGCCAAGGCACGCGTGGAATCCGCGCTGCTCGATCTGGGCTACTGCGAGATCAAGGCTCCGACCTCGGGCCTGATCGGCGCCAAACAGGTGTCCATCGGAGAACTCGTCGGCAAAGGCGAACCCACGCTGATGGCCACGATTTCCACACTCGATCCCATCTGGTTCTACTGCAATGTCAGCGAGGTGGACTACCTGAACGCCAAGGAAAAAAGCAAGGAAACAGGCTCCGAAATCGAAAAGCTTCCGCTCACGCTGATCCTGCCGAACGGCAAGGAACATCCGGCCCCGGGACGTTTCGTTTTCATCGACCGCGCGGTGGATGTGAAGACCGGCACCTTGCGCGTGCGGGCCGAGTTTCCGAACACGGACAAGCTGCTGCGTCCGGGAATGTTCACCAGAGTCCGTGTGGACATCGGTAAAAGGCGTGGCTGCATCACGGTGCCCGAGCGAGCCATCGTCGCGCTTCAGGGAAAGACCTTCGTCTGGGTGGTTGGCGATGACGGCAAGGTGGCCCAGCGGCCGGTCGTCACCGGTGAGCAGGTGGGCGGCGTGTTCGTCATCAACGAGGGCCTCAAGGCGGGTGAGAAAATCGTCGTCGAGGGAGTCCACAAACTCCGCGAGGGCATCCCGGTGAATACCAGCGCCGCAGCCGTCCAAGCCGCCGCTGCCGACAAACCCGCCAAGGAATAACAACACCATGGCCGACTTTTTCATCCGCCGTCCCATCGTGGCGATGGTCATTGCCATCCTCACATGCATTGTGGGCGCCATCTCGCTCTCCCGGCTGCCGATTTCGGAATATCCGAACGTCAGCCCCACCATGATCCAGGCCACGACGACCTACCGCGGTGCCGCCGCCGAGGCGGTCATGGAATCCGTGGCCACTCCCGTCGAAACCAAGGTCAACGGGGTGGACAAGCTGCTCTACATGCAGTCGTTCAACGCCAACGACGGCAAGATGACGCTCAACGTCTATTTCGACGTCGGCACGGACGTGGACATCATGCAGGTCAACACGCAAAACCGCGTGACTCAGGCCGAGGCCCAGCTCCCGGAAGCGGTGAAACGCGAAGGTGTCGTCGTCAACCGATCCAGCCCTGACATCCTGATGGTCATCGGCCTCGCCTCGCCGAAAGGCACCTACGACGCCGTTTTCCTCAGCAACTACCTCGATCTGAACCTGGTGGACGCGATCAAGCGGGTGAAGGGCGTGGGTGATGTGAAGAACTTCACCGCCCAAGACTACACCATGCGGATGTGGTTGCAGCCGGACAAGCTCGCCTCGCTCGGCATCACGCCGGACGACATCAAGAAGGCGCTGCAGGAGCAAAACGCCCAGTCACCCGCCGGACGGATCGGCGCGGAGCCAGCGCCACCGGGCCAGGAGGGCCAGTACAACGTGCGCGCTCTCGGTTTGCTCAAGGACCCCAAGGAGTTCGAAGAGGTCATCATCCGCTCTAACAGCGATGGCTCGCAGGTGAAAATCAAGGATGTGGCCCGCGTGGACCTCGGCGCCCAGACCTACGACCTCCGCGCCCGCCTCAACAAGTCGCCGGCCGGCGCCTTCGCCATCTATCTGGCACCCGGAGCCAACGCGCTCGAGACTGCGGAAAACGTCAAGGCCATCCTTGAGAAAGCCAAGGACAAGTTCCCGGCTGACATGATCTATGAAGTTGCGCTGGACTCGACGCTGCCGATCAAGGCCTCGATCGAAGCCATCGTGCACACGCTTTTCGAGGCGGTGATCCTGGTGCTGATCGTCGTTTACATCTTCCTGCAGAGTTTCCGCGCCACCATCATTCCGATGCTCACGGTGCCGGTTTCCCTGTTGGGAGCCTTCATCCTGTTCCCGGTGATGGGCTTCAGTGTGAACGTGCTCACCATGTTCGGCCTGGTGCTGGCCATCGGCATCGTGGTGGACGACGCCATCGTCGTTGTCGAAGCGGTGCAGCATCACATCGAGCACGGACTCTCACCCAAGGACGCCACGCGCAAGGCGATGCAGGAGGTGTCCGGTCCGGTGGTTGCCATTGGCCTGGTGTTGTGCGCGGTGTTCGTGCCCGTCGCCTTCATGGGCGGGGTGACCGGCCAGCTTTACAGCCAGTTCGCGCTGACCATTGCCATCGCGGTGGTGTTCTCCGTGATCAACGCGCTCACACTCAGCCCGGCGCTCTCCGCCATGCTGCTGCGCGAACCGACACCCGGCAAGGGTCCCATCGCCTGGTTCTTCCGCAAGTTCAACGCCGCCTTCGACTGGATCATCGAGCGCTACGGAGCGATCGTCGGCGGTCTGGTGCGCAAGGCAACAATCTCGATGGTGATGCTGGTGCTGGTCATCGTCGGCATCAACCGCATCGGCAAGCACGTGCCGGGCGGATTCATTCCGGACGAGGACAAGGGCTATCTGTTTGTGGCCATCGAACTGCCGGAAGGAGCCTCGCTGCAGCGCACGGACGAGGTGCTCAAACAGATCGAGAAAATCGTTGGTGAAACGGAAGGCGTGCAATCCGCCGTCGGCCTGGCCGGCATGAACATCCTCAACTCGCTCAATGTTCCCAACGCCGCGCTCATGTTCGTCGGCCTCAAACCATGGGAGGAACGCCACGAGCCGCACCTTCATTCCAAGGCGATCGCCGCCGAGTGGACGAAGAAATTCGCGGCAATCCCAAGTGCCCGCGCGTTTGCCTTCGGTCCGCCGCCGCTGCCGGGATATGGCAACGTTTCCGGCTTCACGATGCAGCTTCAGGACCGCTCGGGCGGCACCATCGACGATCTGGCCGGCTATGTGAAACAACTCCAGGCCATCGCCGCCAAGCGCCCTGAGATCGCCCGCCTGTCCACCACTTTCAACCCCGCCACGCCGCAGGTGAAGGTGGAACTGGACCGCGAGAAGTGCCGCACGCTCAACGTGCCGGTGGACAGCGTGTTCGCCACCCTCCAGACCTATCTGAGCGGGCTTTACGTCAACGACTTCGTGAAGTTCGGCAAGGTTTACAAGGTCTTCCTGCAAGCCGAGCCGGAGTTCACCAGCAAGCCGGGCGACATCGGAAAATTCCATGTCCGCAACAACGATGGCAACATGATCCCGCTCAGCACGCTGGTCACCATCACCAAGACGTCCGGCCCCAACCTGGTCACCCGTTTCAACCTCTACAACTCCGCGGAAATCATCGGTGCCACCGCGCCGGGATACAGCTCGGGCCAGGCGATCAAGGCCATCGAGGAAGTGATGAAGGAAATGCCCGCGGAGACCGGCTATGAATGGTCCGGACTCACACTTCAGGAAAAGAAATCCGAAGGGCAGGCCGGCGTCATTTTCGGCATGGCCGTGCTGTTCGTCTTCCTGCTGCTCGCCGCTCAGTACGAAAGCTGGTCGCTACCCTTCGCGGTGCTGCTGTCCGTTCCCACGGTCATCCTCGGCACGATGGTGGGCCTGCTTCTGCGCAAGTTCGACATGAATGTCTATGCCCAGGTCGGACTCGTCATGCTCATCGGCCTCGCGGCGAAAAACGCCATCCTCATCATCGAGTTCGCCAAGATGAAACGCGACGAGGGCACGCCCACCATCGAGGCCGCCATCGAGGGCGCGAAACTCCGCCTGCGTCCGATCCTGATGACCTCCTTCGCCTTCATCCTCGGCTGCGTGCCGCTCATGCTTGCCACCGGCTCCGGCGCGGCCTCGCGCAGCACCATGGGCACCGGCGTCGTCTATGGCATGACCATTTCCACCGCCATCGGGCTGTTTCTGATCCCGGTCTGTTATGTCTTCGTGCAGAAGTTCACGGACCGCAGGATGAAGGACAAACCCGAATCCCCCACCCCGCCGAAAGCCGCTGCGGGCGGGCACTGACATCAAGCAGTAGGCCCGGTTGAATCTACGTTCCTGTTTGGAATGCCGATCCGGTTGACGGATGGCGGATCGGTTTCCTAGCCTCGCGGGCCTTATGAAGAAACGCGGCATTCAACAACTCATCCGTCCGGGCGGCATTCTCCGCTGGTCCACCGTATGCATTCTCGCGGGTAGCCTGGCGGGCTGTGACCGGGACTCGCATGTGGTCAGCGAAAAGGACGCGGAGATGGCCGCCACCGAACTCCAGCTTTCAAAACTCGACGCCGCGAAGGCCCGTCTCCTCGCCGGCGAGGTGGAGCATAACTTTCACCTGGAAAAGGTCGGCTATTACCATGCGGATGCCCACGCGTTCTTCGAGCATCCGTATGGTTATGAGCGCGACGGCAAATTCTTCATCAATGGCGAGTGGAAAACGGAAATGCTTCCTGCCCTCGCCTCTTCCAGCCGCCCGTCCGCCGAGGCGCTGAAGCAAGTGGAGTCCGCCCTCGAACAGGAACAGCAAACCGCAGGTGGCAATCACTCCCACGGCGGCTTCGGCATGGGCAACGCGCTCATGATGTATTGGCTGCTTTCCGGAAACCGCGGATTCTTTTCTCCCGGTGCGGGCTTCCGTCAGGCGGACGGCCAAGCGAGCGGCTGGCAGCGCGGCGTGGACCAGAAACGCGACGAAGTCCGCGGCTACGCCGCCGCCAATCCCGGATACCGCCGCATGGTGGACCAAAGTCGCGCCACCGGAACGCCCATTCGCCCGGGCCAGACCATTCGCGGCGGCTTCGGCTCGTCCGCATCGCGCGGATCATCGTTCGGTTCCTGACCACTGCACGATGAAACCATCCATCTCCCTGCGGAGCGGCAATCCCCGGCCCGACTGGCGCGCGCGCGTCGAGCAGGCCGGACTCACCTGGCACGGCGCGGGCGGCGAACCCTACTGGGTGGAGGACCAGCACCTCGCCCTCACGCTCAAGGCCGCCGAGACACTCGAAAGCGCCGCCAACGAACTCCACCAACTCTGCCTCCACGCCTGCGACGAAATCGTCAAACGCGGCTGGTGGGACCGTCTCGCCATTCCGGAAAACGCCGTCAGCCATGTGATGGCATCGTGGATGGCGGGGGATTACTCCATCTACGGCCGCTTCGATCTCGCGTGGGACGGCGGCGGCACTCCGAAACTGCTCGAATACAACGCCGACACCCCGACCTCCCTGTTAGAGGCCGCCGTGATCCAATGGCAGTGGCTTGAAGACGCCTTTCCGGCCTGCGACCAACTCAACTCGCTTCACGAGGCGCTCATCGAACGCTGGGGCGGCGTGGACGAGTCCTTCATCCACTTCGCCTGCGCCTGGGAAAACCAGGAGGACCGCCAAACCATCGCCTACCTCGCCGAAACCGCCGAGCAGGCGGGCAAAACCGTCGAACTCATGGACATGGGCGAGATCGGCTTCGCGGAAGACGGACGTTTCACCGATGCTTCCGAAAGGCCGATCGGCAAACTCTTCAAGCTCTACCCTTGGGAGTGGATGGCGCGCGAACCGTTCTTCGACGTGCTCGGCCTGGAACGCTCGCGCTTCATCGAGCCGGCGTGGAAGATGATGCTCTCCAACAAAGGCATCCTGCCAATCCTCTGGGAACTCCATCCCGGGCATCCCCTGCTGTTGCCAGCCGCGACTTCGCGGGATGACATCCTGCGTGCCGGCGTGGACGATTACGTGAGCAAACCCTTCTTCGGCCGCGAAGGGGCCGGAGTTTCCATCATCAATCGCGGCGTCACCATTTCCGCCGTGCAGGCGGAACCCGACGCGGGACCGCTGGTCTATCAGAAACGCGCCAGCCTCTATCAGGCCGGCGGCCGCCACTTCGTCTGGGGCCTGTGGATGGTCGGAGACGAATGCCGCTGCCTTTCCGCCCGAGGCGACACCTCGCCCGTCACCGGAAACCTCAGCCGCTTCTTCCCGCACCTGATCGAGGGTTGAGGTCAGAAATCCACACTCCGCCCCGCCGGGACAAGCGGAAGCCTCATGATCCGCGCATGCGGAAAGCGGGCAGGCGGAGGTTCCATCGCATCGCGGCGAGGCGCAGCAGCAGGATGACCGCCATGCCAATGTAACGGTGGCTTTCGGAAGGGGGCTGATAGTGGTGGAGCAACACGAAAACCAGCGCGCCGAAAAACACGGTGGTCGCATACAGGTGATCCTCCGCACGGAACACCCACGGGATTTCGCTGCGCAACACGTCGCGCAAAATGCCGCCCGCCACTCCGGTGACAATGCCGAGCAGGATGGCCGAGACTCCGTTGGCTCCGAGGAGCAACGCTTTTTCGGTGCCGACGATGCCAAAGAGCGCCAGACCGAAGGCGTCCGCGATGAGCAGCGCGCGGCCCGGCACCCGCGCGAAACGCACGAGCATGAAGGTCGCCAGCGCGGCCAACAGCGCCGAAAGCAACGTGCCCGGAGATTTCAGCCAGAACACCTGCGTGTCCAGGCACACGTCGCGGATGGTTCCCCCGCCGACGGCCGTGACCAGTGCGAGGACCACCGCACCGAACAAGTCGATGCGCTTGCCCTCGGCGGCGAGCACACCCGAGATCGCGCAGACCGCGCAGGCTAGGTATTCGATCCATGCAGGCATATGGACAAAAGGGCGGCGACTTGTGCGCGATGCGCGCGGGAGTGTCCAGTCTCTTGACCGGGCAGGAAGGCAACCTGCGTCATTCATTTTTCCTCACGATGGCGAGCTCGCCCATTCGGGATTCATACCAGTGATCAAGTTCTCGCAGGGCATGGGTCTTCGCCGATTCGTCGGGCATGGCGGATGCCTCGTCGATGCGCCGGTTCCGCTCGAGCATGAGACGCAGCATGGCCAGCCGGGTATCGTGATCCGCGGCCGCGTCCGCATACTGGATTTCCGCAGCGAGTGATTCGATCGCATCGGCGGCAACCTCGATCCGATGGCCGCCGGAAATTTCCAGTTGTTCGTAAATCAACGCCGCGCCTTCCTTGACCTGGGTCTCCGCGAGAACGAGACGGTCGATGCGCTCCTGGCCGGTCAATTCGTTGGCGGCGGTGATTTCCGTTGCCACCCAGGCGCTGAACGCCTGATCGATGTTGCGGGCGAGAATGATCACGGCGTTCTCCCGGGGTTCGCCGGACGCGAGGAGTTCCTGAAACTGTTGTTGCCATGCGCTGAGGCTGGCGGATTCGTCCGGAAGGGTTGCCGGTGAAACGGTCTCACCGACTGGCGGAGCGTCCGATTCGATGCGCGCGGCTTTGCGGACATGGCGCTCGGATTTTTTCGTCACCGGAGAACCGATGTTTCGGGCTTTGGATTCCTGATGTTTCTCCGAGACCACCAGCGTGGTGGCGATGACGAGCGAGACCAACGCAAGGGTGGTGGGAATGACAGGCAGTTTCATGGCTTTGGGGATGATGGTGCGGGTATGGCATCCCTTTCTTGGTTCATGCGATTCCAAAGGTAACACGATCATTTGAAAATCGATCCGGCGTGTTCCGGAAGTCCGCCCGCGTGGCGACGCGGTAAGCGGAGGCCCGGCCTTCGCCGAACCTCCGCCCGCATGCGGCTTACCGGGGTTTCAACTCACCAGGTGCTCTTCGGCCCGGTGCCCACTCTCGGTCCGGCGGCGATATTGGTGCGGACGAAGCCGAGCAATTGGTTTGCGGCATGGCATCCGGTGATGTTCTGGCGCAGCCAATCTCCCACTTCCTTGCTGCGGGTGACGGATCCGTGGTTATGGTAGTCCGCGGCGCTGCGGTAGAAGCGATACCATGAGCCCCCTCGGGTGTTGCTGAACGCGTTGGTGAGGTTGGTTCCCAGTTTGGCTCCAAGTGCCGAATTGATGGGAACGAAGCCGTCACAATCGATGATTCCGTCGCCCAGCGTGGTCCGTCCCAGATCCGTGAAGCGACCGGAAGGATGGCGCACGCCGAGAGTGCTCGTCATCACCGGCGACCAGTTGTTGCGGAGATAGAACAACCGGGGGCCGATGCCGATATTCACGGGATTGAAGTCAGGCGCTCCGAGGCTGCCGGGATTGAGGGGTCCGTAGTGCACATCCATGGTCCGGACGATGTCGAGCTGTGGATTGTCCCGCGGAGTGAGTCCGTAGGCGACGGAACTGGCGGGATTCAGGGGATTGCTGAAGAACATCTTCCAGATGGTCTGGGTGGCGTAGTCGGCCTTCATCAGACCATAGGCCTCGAATTCGCGACGGTTCGACCGGTCGGTTCTCACCTCATTGAGTTGGTCCTTGCTGAATCGGATTCCCCCATCGGGAGTGCCCAGATCGAGGTCGTGCTGGTTCGGATCCGCATAATACTCGGGGCCGCCAGGGGCCCGGCCACCGATGCAATACACGGGAATGAGGCTTCCGTCGGGACGCTTGCAATTCGAGGGATGGAGTTGGTTCCGGTTGTAGGCGAGCATGTTGAGCGGGGTCAGTTCCGCCAGGATTGGCGCATCGGGATCGGTTTCGCCAATGCCGGGGACGAACTGGATGTATTGGCCGAGCTGATTGGCCACCTGGGCCACCTGGGCTCCTTCGTGAGGCGTGGAAAGAGTCGTCACATACATCGTGCGGCGGCGCACGTAGTTCATGTCTTCCCTTTCCGTGATGTTGAACGACCTTGCGATGATCGGTTTGTCGAGCGGAAACGAGCCGGAACGGCCACCACCGAGGCTCGTGGGCATCGAGCAGATGGTGCGGGCAACGAGGCCGCCGCCACTATGGCAGAGCAGTATGAGCTGGGGTTGTTTCTCCGCAGGCCATGATTCGAACGAACTCCGATAGATCTGCCTGATCTGGGCGGCCACATCCGCAGTCTGGTTGGCAAGTGGGCGGCTGCCGTCGCGATAGGTGAACATCACGCTCAGAAACGGATAGAAACCGCGCGCGGGATCCGGTTTGCCGGTGGCGCTCATCAGGTGGTCGGAAATCCGGGCATTGCTGCAGTTCGCGGTTTCCCAATTCGAGGGCCGCATCAGGGTGCTGTTGGTGAATGTCACCGGATCGTCCTCGGTGACGCCCATGAGGCCCCGGACAAACTCCGGCTGCCAATAATAGCGGGCATGCCGGAGTGTGCCGGGACGCGGGGTGGTGGTGGCGCTATCCGGAAATCCGGTGATGCCGTGGATCAACACCACGCAGATGGGCCGGTTGTTGGCGAATGGGAATGAATCCGTGACGCCTTTGATGGCCGGAACCGTGACGGTGGGAGTCCGGACCTGGGCGACGGCGGAACAGACGCTCAGAACGGATACGAACAGGAGGTGGATGGACGTTTTCATGAATCGATGGGAGTTGTGGTGGTTTGGTTCGCCCGCGCCTCCATGGCGGCGGGTTCATCCTGTTCTTGGTCGATCCGCATCCGCAGGTAACACGGTTCCGGAAGATTCTTCGAAAACCACGGCACGCCTTTCCCGGTGTCCCTTAGAGCATCCGCCAGAAGAAATTGCCGAAACGCAACGCGCCAAGGACCGGCGGACGCCGATCCACCGAGGTCCATGGGTTGCCAATGAATGGAAGTGCTCCACAAATCATGGGCTCCTCATGGGCATGACGATCCGGAGATCGCCTATCCTTGTTGGCAGGTTGCGACGATTCGCATTCCGAACATCGGAAATCTGTTTTGGCAATGGGCCTATTCCAGATCAGGGAAGTCACGCCAGAGCGGGCGGCATGCACGACGCGCCCACCGATTCCCTTCGGTTTGAGGGATTGATTCCCCCCGGGCTCAAGGCTCCCGGCTGCGGCGTTCGTTGAGTTCCGCGCGGATCGTGGCGCAGAGGTGTTCGTTGAGGCCGTAGAACGCGAACATGGCCGCAAGCAGCAGCAGTCCGGCGGCGGGAATCAGGCTGTTGAGCAGCAGGATGCCGTGGATCGACTCGGCGCTTTGCGCGGCGGCCTTCGGATCATAGCCGAAGTGCGAGATGAGAAATCCGGCGAAGGCCGCGCCAATGCCCATGCCGGCCTTCTGCGCGCAGGTGGTGGCGGAGAAGGCGACTCCGGTGGTGCGCACCCTGAATTTCCACTCCTGGAAGTCCGCGGTGTCCGCCACCATCGCCCAGAAGAGCGTGGCGTTGATGCCGGAGAAAACCATGCCGAGAATCTGGAACAGATAGACCAGTGGCATTTGGTCCGGCTTGAGGAAATAGAACGGAACGGCGGTGAGCGCCACCAGCACCATGCTGGCGATGAAGGCCCACTTCTTGCCCAGCAATCTGACCGCGAAGCGCGTCATCATCGCGCCGAAGATCATGGCAAGCCCGCCGATGAGGAAGTAGGTGCCGATCTGCCCGAGGTAGAGGATTTCGACGGCCCTGCCGGATTCCCATCGGAAGAGGGACTTCGGCCCGTCCGATGAATCGAGACCGAGATAGCGCTGGAGATAATAGATGCCGGCGGAGCCGCGGACGACGGCAAGGGTGATGTTGATGATGCCGACGATGAAAATCATCATCCAGTGGGGATTCCGGAACAACCGCATGAGGTCTTCCTTGAGATTGGTTTTCTGCGACGCGGAAGGCTGGATGCGTTCCCTCGTGGTGAAGAAGGAAACGAGGAACAGCACGACGACGATGGCGCTGAAGAGCAGCACGGTGTTCTGCGCCCCGATCTGCTGGTTGAGCTGCTTGTTTTCGGTGTCGCCACCGAGTTTCACGATGAGCACGAGAAACGTGGAGTTGGCAATGATGCCGCCGATCTGCGCGAGCGACATGCGGTAGCTGTTGATGCTGGTCCGTTCGAGGGGATCGTCGGTCATCACGCCGGACAGAGCGCCGTAGGGCACATTGATGGCGGAATACAGCAGCATCAGGAGGTTGTAGGTGACCCATGCCCACACGAGTTTGCCGGCCGGGCCGTAGTCCGGCGTGGTGAAGGTGAGGATGAAGGCGATGGCCAGCGGCACGCAAAGCCAGAGGAGGTAGGGCCTGAAGCGGCCCCAGCGGGACTTGGTGCGGTCCGCCACCGCGCCGACGAAGAAGTCCCAGAGGCCGTCGGTACAGCGGGCGACCAGCAGCATGAGTCCGGCGGCGGCGGCGGTGATGCCGAAGATGTCGGTGTAGTAGAACATGATGAAATTCATCATGAGCGCCCACACGAAGTTGCTGGCGGTGTCGCCGAGACCGTAGCCGATTTTTTCCGCGATGCCGGGTTTCATGGGTTGGTGGCGGGAGATGGGAAGCGGGACTTGGCGAGGGTGACGGCGAGCGAACGGATGCCGCCGCCGCGCGAGAACAGTTCGAGGCTCGCTGCGGCGGGCAGGCGATTGCCCTCGAAGCACCCGGATGTGCCGTCGGGGCGATGCAGCACGATGGAATCAACGCGACCGATCTGATAGATCACCGGCACCTGGAAGAGTGTGAAGGCCAGGCTGTCCGCCGCAAGCTCCAAGGTGTTGGCGTTTCCGGCCAGGTCGATGGTTTCGAACCCGTGGGGTTGTGTGAGGAATTCGCCGCGTTCGAGCAGGTGCGGATCGAAGACGACGACACCGTCCTCGATGCGGACGCCGAGTTCGCCCATGCGGGTGAGGATCTCCTCCTTGACCTGGCCGGTCATGCCGGGCTGCTGAGCACCGCCATGGGCCGGAGTGTGGGAGTAGGGATCGGTGGGAAACGCGCCGTAGGTGGCCGCATCCTTGCGGTAGCCGATGCCATCGCGGACGTCGTGGTAACAGCGGGCGAGGCGCTCCGTTTGCGGCGACGCGGGATCGATTTGCACGGCGGCGGAATGGGTTTCCTGCACGGCGAGCAGCAACTTGGCGATCATGTGCCAGTAGATGCTGCCGAGTCCCTCGAAGGCGAACATCGCGCCACTGCGGCCGGTGAACGATCGATGGCGGAACACTTCTTCCCACAGGCCGAGGATCTCCGCGCGCTCGGCGGCGACGGCGTTGGTCCAGACGGGATCGCCGGCGAGGCGGTCCAACAGATCGCCGAGGTTGCGCACGTTGGCGAGATCCGGATGGAAACGGGTGTGGCCGTCCTCGTCCACGCGCAGCAGGCCGCGGTTTCCGGAGTCCGTGATCGCGGCTGTTAGAGGAGCGCGCGGCCGCCAGTCCCGCGGGAGGCGGTTGCGTTCGAGGTAACATCCCACCTCGCGGTCCGGGTAGAGGAGGTAACTGTTCTGGTCCTCGCGATACAAGCGGCTGGCGCGCATGGCGTCGAGCAAACGAATGGCGGCGGAGGCATCCAGCAGCCCGCTTCCGAGCACGGCGACCTGGCCTTCGAGCATGAGGTCGAGATGGCGCACGGCCGCGGTTTCACCGGAGATCTCCAGCAGATTGTAACTGTGGAACATGCCGTCCTCGCGGCGGTTCGCGGCGAGCGTCGCGTCAATCGCCGCGATGGCAAGCGCGAGGAAAGCCCGGATGTCTCCGGCGGCGACGGCCGTGGTATCCGGGTTCTCTTTCTGATAGACCGTATCGCGATGCCGCTGGCACGAACGGCCGAGGCGTTCCATCAGGCGGAAGCGCACGGCGTCGGACTCGACCGGATGTGCGGCGTCAGGCAGGATCTCCGAGATTTCGCCCATGAAGGCGGCGACCGGCGCGCTCAGGTCGAGCGAGGCAAAGGGGAGCCCGTCATCGAAAAGCGTGCGGAGGAAATCCGCGTAGCGGCGCATGTGGCAAACGGTGACGACCGAGAGCCCCCAACCGGCGAGGGCGTTGTTCGCATCGTTCCACTCCGGGCGCTGGGTGTTGAGCCAGATGCCGCCGCCAGGCACGAGGTTGCCGAGTTTGACGAGCAGGGGCAGGAGGAGTTTTTCAGCGAGGGTGACTAACAGGATTTCGCCATCGGCGCCGGCTAGAAGCTTGCCGTCACCACCGAGGGCGGCGGAACTGGCGATGAGCTGTTGGTGGAGTTCGTCGTCGAAGCGGATCGAGTGCTTGGGATCGTGAAGCAGTTCGTCGAAGCCTTTGATGCGGTAGGGAACATCCGCGTGGCAGTGGCGGCGTTCGTTGAGGCCGACACGGAGGCGTCCGGGATGAAAGCGCGCGTCACCCTCCAGCAATCGGAGGAGATAAATGATCTGGTGATCGCCCCAGTAGCCGATGTGGCTCCATGGATCGGAGGGGTCGAGCACTTCCCAGTCAATGCCGGCGCGGGTGATGCGGTAGGGGTTGTAGCCGTCGGCGGTGGAGGCGTTGAGGAAGATGTCGATCATCGGCCCGAAGCAGGCCGGGTAGCTGTAGGCGAGGGATTCCCAGTTCTGGAAAATGTCGCGCCAGTTTCCGGCGTAGGCGAAAACGGGGTTGCCATCGGCATCCTTGGTGCGGATTTCGAAGCGGTTCCACGGGCGGCTCGGGTCGCCGTGACGGCGGCTGAAACAGAGCGGCAGGTATTCCCCGGCGAGGCGGCGCAGGTGGATGTCCGGGATTTCCGCGGCGGCGGCGGCGAGTTCCTCGAGCGAGCAGGGGTCCGGGAGCCGGCCGAGCCATTCGGCATGGCGCTCGCGGACTGCGGTATTGCGCTGCTTGAGGAATGCGTCGAAATCGGCGCGGGGAAAGCGGTGGTTGTCATGCAAGGTTCCGCCGCGCATGCAGTTGAAGAGCACGTTGGCGAAGTGATGGATGCACGCGCCGGAATCGGCGGTCTGCTGCAAGGCTCCCGCACCGGCGATGCGGCGGGTGAGCGCGGCGGCGGAGACCTCGAGGTCCGCCGCAAGTTCATGGGCAAGCGCGGCAGGATCCTTCAGCCTGTTGCGAAGGTGGATGAGCGCGGCGTGATCCAGCAGGGTGTCCGCGACGACGAACCACTCGCGGGTTTCCATGGGATCGAGGCTGATGTCCGCAACCAGCAGATGCGCTCCGAACGCACCGCGCACCTCATGCTCGGCGTTGACCTTTTGGCAGCGCCGCCATGCGTCCACCTGACGGGTGGAAAGCAGGATGTCCGCCTCATCGAGACCGATCGACCACGCGGTGGCGGCAAGCAGCGATTCGCTGGGTTCGGCACGGTCGGTGATACCGGAGTTGAGGGTATAGATGCCCATGCGGCGGCCGGGCACGGATTCGTGCCGCATGTAGGCCGCGGCGAGATAACTGTAGCGCGCGTAGGTTTCCTGGGAGACTCCGCTGGGAAGCAGGTGGTGCCATCCATCCAACAGACTCACGCGGCGCCGTCCGGTTCCGGTGTGGCGCAGACGGCAGCGGCGGACGAGTCCGAAACGCTCGCTGGCCCAGAGTTCCCATTCGGCGGCGAGGTCGAGGCCGGTGTGGATTTCCTCGAAGATCACGCTGGTGCCGGTGACGTGCTTGTAGAGGTTGCGCCGAATGCCTGCGGCGGGGGTGCCGGGAGCCCATGGTTGCCAGATGACGTCACCACAGCGGATCTGGCTGAAGATGCCCGCTGAATCCGGTTGGTCGAGGATGCGATCGGCCGTGCGGTAGGGAAACACGGCGTGGTCGGGATCGACCCGGCCGGCGGTGAGTCCGCCGTTGCTGCTGGCGTAAAACCACAGGTCGGAATCCGAGACGATACTCATCAGGAACGGAGGGATGCGGTCGATGTCGCGGATTTCCAAATACTCCCGGCCGTTGCGCAGCACCGTGGTTTCGGGCAGCGGCGTCGCCTCGGCCGACGCGGGCAGGTCAAGGGGGCTCCTGGCCCGGCGCGCCGGGCTGGCGATGGCGGATGGCGGTGCAGCCGCAGTGGTGGAGTGCATGGATCGGGATGAAATTCGGGGTTTTTCGGAGGCGGGCCGCGCGGCGGGAGAATCGCTTTCCGCTTTGATGTTTGGACGGAAAGAGATGCCCCGGCAAGGAAAAATTGCACAAATTTGCAAGATCGGGAAGACTGCGTTTCGGCCGAGGGAAAGCGCATTTGCCGCGCCAGACAATCCGTCAGACGCGGGGCGGGGCGACCGTGCTGCCTTGGCGCAGGCGGCAGTTGATCAGCACGTGCTGGGTGGAACCGAAGCGCTTGCGGGTGCGCTCGATGAGGCGCTGAGTGCCCGTCATGCCGATTTCCCGGAAAGGAATGATGACGGTGGTCAGCTCGGGCGATCCGGCGGGGACGTCGATGCCGTCGAATCCGGTGACCGAAACCATGTCCGGCACGCGGATTCCCCGTTTTTCCAGTCCCCGGACCAAATCATACGCCTGGTGGTCGGCGGCGCAAACCCACGCGGTGACACCGTCGAGCGAGCGCTGGGCGGCGCGGTCGATGCTGGTTTCCTCGTCGGTTTCGGGAGCCGGAAACACGTTGATGATGTCCTCGGCCGCGACCGGCAGCCTCTGACGGACCATCGCCTCGATGAACGCGGAATGGCGGCGATAGGACCAGCTCGCCTCGACCTCGTAGCGGCGCGTGAAAAACCCGATGCGGCGGTGGCCCTGTTCGACAAGCATCTCCACCGCGGATGCGATCCCCTTGTAGTGGTCCACATCCACGCAATCGATTCCGGAGTGGTCGAACTGCTCGACAAGCGAGACCAGTGGCACTCGCAGCGCGAGGTGGTCGAGGATTTCGTTGGGAAAGGGATAAACGAGCAGCAGGCCGTCCCAGCGCTTGCAGAGTTCCTCGACTTCGAGAAACGCGGGATTGTCCAGCGCGCAGGATTTCGGGTCGATGAGGCGGAGTTCCACATCCGAGCCGTTGAGGTGGGCGCACTCGGTGACGCCTGCGAGGATCTGCTCGCTGGGATTCTGATAGTCCGTGCGGTTGTATTCTTCCTCCGCCGTGCAAACCAGAACGCCAAGGGTTTTTCGCCCACTCTGGCGGCCGGGTTTCCGCGGCTTGCGCATCTGCAGGTGGACGTAGCCGATTTCCGCCGCAAGCTGGAAAACCCGAGCCCGGGTCATCGGATTGATCCCGGGGTGGTTGGTGAAACACCGCGAGACGGTCGCCCGTGAGATCCCAAGGGTCTCGGCAATCTTCTGTTGGTTCACGTCGTCTGTGGAGCCCTTCTTGCTGATGCGCGAGGTTGGACACGGGACCGGGGCCGGACAAGTCCGAATCCGCGGTGAAATCGGGTGCCGGATAACGGTTTCCAGAGGGTGATTCGGGAGCGTTCGAACGCCCGCAAATTCGGGCCTTCTCCAAAAATTGCATAAAATTTCTCGACTTGCCGAAGAGCTGTGGCACCGTCGGGACCATTCTCCGCAGTGGAGAAACGACGCGGACCCATCCGCCCGGCAAACCCAAAACTCGCATGAAATCCCTGAAAACCCCTCATTTTTCGCGGCGTGGCTTCGCGCTGGTGGTCTCGCTCAGCCTGATGGTGCTGCTGACGATTGTCGCCGTCGGTTTGCTGACCCTGAGCGCGGTGTCGTTGCGGTCGGCGGGACGTGACGAAGCCGGAGCACGCGCCCGTTTCAACGCCCGGATGGCAGTGATGCTGGCGCTCGGTGAACTTCAGAAACACGCCGGGGACGACCGCCGGATCACGGCGGACGCGAGCCTGCTTGGTGTGAAAACCCGCGAGCGTCTGGTGGGCGTCTGGGATTCGTGGTCGCCGGGCTTCACGCGCAATCCGCTCCAAGGCGCTCCGGATTACGCCAAGGCCAAGGAGTCGGCCTTCCGGTCATGGCTGGTGTCCGCGCCGGATCCGGCCCTGACCGCGAACCGCCAATGGGCGGACTCGGCTGTGGATGCCAAGGCTCCACGGTTGTTCGAGGTCGGAAAGGACGGATTCGAAATGAAGGCCGCCTCCGTGGCGGTCCCGCTCGGAGCCATGGCATGGGCGGTCACCCAGGAAAACACCAAGGCCAAGGTCAACGTGGACGGACCGGACCAGCCCGCCGGCGAAAACCTCGCCCTTCACGTCCAGCCACGGCCGTCACTGGCGCTCTCGGAGGTTCTGCGCCAGCCGGAGCAAGGCTGGAACCTGCGTGCGGGAAAACTCGCGTCCATCAGTCAACTCGCGCTGGACAAGGAACTCGCCACCGACCCGGCAAAACTGCCCGCCGCGGCGGCCAGCCACACCGTTCACGCGATGGGCCTGCTAACCGATGTGGTCAAAGGCGGCCTGAGGACCGATCTCAGTCTGGGATTTGAAATGAACGACGGGGATTTCGCGAAAGACCAATGGGCGGACATGCCGAATCCGTTCCGGTCAGGCGCGCAAGGCAGTGTTTCCCCATCGTCGTATCGCGGGCAGCGCGCCCTGTTCCAGCCCGTGGTGGAAAACCCGATCGTGCCGATTGAAACCGACTACTCGCCCGCCTCGGTGGCGCACCGGTTTTACGCCGCCGGAGTGCCGACTTTCGACCACCTGCGCTCGTTCTACCGGATTCCCCATCATCTTTACGGCGGAACCTCGCCGGTGGTGGGCGAACGCGCGCCGGACCATGTCGCGATCGACATCCCATCCGCCACGGCGGGTTCATACTTCGCTCCCAACCGCCCGCCGCAGGGAGTGGCATCCGCCCTTGCCATCCGTCCGGTGCTCAACCGCATGGTCTATCTGCTGAGCGCGACCCTCTCCCCCGAAAACCAGGTCGAGCTTGCCCTTACGCCCATCGTTTCGCTTTGGAATCCCTACAACATGCCGCTCGAGATCGAAGGCGCTGTCGCCTACCCGTGGATCGATCTTCCCTTCCAGCTCGACTGGCAGTTCAGGCTGGGCAACGGCTCCACCGGCCGCAAGGAGGTGAACATGTCGATGATGATGGGCCGCCAGTTCGAGAGCAAGGCGCACGGCCGTTCGGTGGAACCCTACTTCTTCTGTGAAATCACCGGCGACGGCGATGGCTCCACCACCAAGCCGATCCGCTTCGAACCGGGCGAGGTCCGCGTCTTCACTCCGGCATCCGAGGAACCGGTGAAGTTCGTGCGCACCGCCAACAACCAGGTTCGCACCGTCCGCATGAGACCCGTGGATGACATCTCGCAGATGAATACCAGCGGCGGATTCAACGTGCCGATGAAAGACGGCGTCAAAACCAACGGTGCGCCTCACGGATTCACCTATGTGGTCAAGACGACCGACCGCGTGAGCGTCCGCGTCAGGCCTTCAAGCACCAGCGGGCAATACCATTACTTCGTCTCGCTCGAGGACGCCACGCGCATCCGTGACAAGTCGCAAACCGCGCGCGGCGAGGCGGTCTCCGATGTCCAGATGCTCTCGTTCGCCTCGGCCGTGGCTGAGATCAACTCTCCGCAGTGGACATTCTCCGAGCTGAAGAACACGCCGCAGCCCTTCGCCGTCATCGAAACCTTCCACCGCACCGCGCTCCAGTCCGTCGGTGGCCAGCCCATCGCCGATCTGATTTACACCACCAACCCGCGCCACGGCTCGATCAACCACCAGCTCGCCGCCGGCACCTTCACCGTGGCACCGCACTTCCAGTCCACGCTGCGCGGTGTTTCGTCCTTCGACGGGGCGATCCAAACGAGCTTCGACGGCCGCCGTTCCTTCTGGGGGCCGACGCACAGCGCCTCCGGCCGCACCCATCTGCCCTTCTTTGAAATCCCGCGCGAGCCACTGCTTTCGATGGCCGGTTTCCAGCACGCGGACTTCTCGTCATCCACCTTCTCGCCCGCCCACCAGTTCGCCAACAGTTGGGCCAATCCCTATCTGGGGCGCGACCGCGCGGGTTCCATCGACAAGAGATATGCCAAATCCGGCGTTCCCATCTATGATATCTCCTACCTCTCCAACGAAGCGCTCTGGGACGGATTTTTCCTCAGCGGTGCCGCGCCGGAACTCGAACCCGGCGGAAGCTCCAAGCCGTCATCCGCATGGTCCGGTCCCGTTGCCCGCGAGGTGCGTTCGCTCCAGGAGGTCCTGCGCGATTTCATCCGGAATCCCGTGGAGAAACCGCTGGCCAACCCGCGCATGCGGCCGCACGCCGGAGGACTCACCGAGAAGGAACTCACCGCACGCCTGTTAGAACCCGAGGGCTGCGCGAAGATCGCCGCACACCTCACCGTGGACGGAGCCTTCAACATCAACTCCACGGACGTCGCTGCATGGACCTCACTGCTCTGCGCCCTGCGCGGCGAATCCTTCGAAGTCGAGGGCGGCCAGCCACCCGCGGCTGACAGCACCGCCGCGCCGCGCTTCCGCCATCCGTCCGGCAAACCGAACGACCCCTGGAACGGCTTCCGCTCGCTCAACGACACCCAGATCCGCGAACTCGCACGCAACCTCGTGGACGAAGTCCGCAAACGCGGGCCCTTCCTCTCGCTCGGCGAGTTCGTCAACCGCCGGGTCGAAAACTCCGACCTCGGCCGCGCCGGTGCCATCCAGGCGGCCATCGACGCCGCGAAACTCAACGACGGAGCCAAGCAGGCATCGTTTTCAACCGACCGCTACCCGAAGGAAGCCCGCGATCACATCATCAGCGACACCGGCGTCGGCATCCCCGGTTATCTGACGCAAGCGGATGTTCTCCAGTCGCTCGCACCGGTCATCATCAGCCGCTCGGACACCTTCACCATCCGCGGCTACGGCGAGTCACGCGATGCCGCCGGCAAGGTCCAGGCCCGCGCCCGCTGCGAGATCGTCGTCCAGCGCATGCCGGAATTCGTCGATCCCGCCAACTCGCCGGAGACCCGCCTTGCCGATGCCACGCCCTCCAACCGCGTGTTCGGCCGCCGATTTGATATCATTTCCTTCCGCTGGCTGCCCACCGCCAGCCTGCTCTGAAAACCCAAGCCGTTCCACACCATGAGATCCGTCCGTTCCCACTTCATCCGCGCGTTCCTGCTCGCCCTTTCGCTGGCTCCCCTGCTCGATGCGGGTGCCATTCGTTTCCTGCCATGGGATTCCGCCGTGGCCGCGAGAAAAATCGGTTTCGCCAGCGCCAAGGGCGTCGTCGAACTCACCGAACTCCATCCGGACAAGCGTTCATCTCCCTACGACGCGACCACCGAAGGCAAACCGCTGCGGCTCGTCGCGCTGGACCGCACCTCGGCCGATGGCAAACCGGTGGAAGTTGATATCAAATTCACCGGCACTCCCGCCCATCCGTTGGTGTTGATTCTACCGGACCCGAAACATCCCACCGGCCTGCGCCCGTTTGCGGTGGATGACGATCCCGCGGGCTTCGGCTGGGGCAGCCTGCGTTTCATCAATGCCACGGGCAAGGCCCTGATGGTGCGCCATGGCAAGGCCATCAAAGACCTGCCCGACTCATGGTCGCCGGTGGACCTCGTTCCCGCCGGAACGGAGCGCAAGGCCGGAGTGCTGGTAGCCCCGAAGGACGATCCGGAAAACATCCTCTACTCCGCCGTGTGGAGTCGGGAGCCGGACGTCCGCAAGCTGGTGTTTCTCGTTCCGGGCACCGATGTCCGCACCGGTGCCGTGGAACTGAGAGTCATCCCCGAAGACCGGCGCGCCATCGCCATGGCCCGCGCCCAACAGGAGGAGGTGGCGCCATGAGCGCAATCCATCTGCGGGTGTTCCTTTTGTTTCTAACAGCATGCCACGCGCTCGGCGGAAGCGTCCGATTCCTTGCCGTGGAAGGCGGCGGGGACCTTCCCGGCATCGGCATCCGGACGGCGAAGGGCCTGGTGGAAGTCGATGACCTCGGGCCTTTGAAACGCTCGGCTGCCTATCAGTTGCCCAAAGGCCACGAGGACCTCCTCCTGGAAGCGGCCGGACGGAAGAGAGCCGATGGCAAACCGGCGTCTCTCACCATGCCGATCGACTCCGCGATGAAATCCCCGCTGGTGCTCATCCTCGCCGATGCGGCGGCGGAGACCGGATTCCGCGCCGTACTGGTGGATGACGACCCCAAGTCCTTCCCCAAGGGCACCTGCCGGTTTTTCAACTCCAGCAAATCGCCCTTCACGCTGCGCTTCGGCACGAAAACCGAGACGCTGGCGGAAAACGGAGCCTCGCTGGACCTGCGGCCCGAAGGCGAAGCCAAAAAACTCGGCGTCCAACTGACCAAACCCGACGCGCCCGAGACCATCCTCTACTCGGCTGTCTGGCAAAACGAGCCGGAGGTCCGCAAACTCGTGATCATCGCCGACGGCTCCGATCCGCAAACCGCCCCCGTCGAAGTGCGCATCCTGCCCGACACTCCCGCCGGCAAGTGAACCGGACGCCATCGGCGCGGAAAGTTCCGATTGGGCCTTGCGGTTGACCGCGCCGCCGATAGACCGGACGCATGGTTCTTGGCATTCTCGGTTCCGGCTCCGGCTCGAACATGCAGGCAATCCTCGACGCGATCGAAGCGGGCACGCTCGACGCGCGCATCGCGCTGGTCCTCTCCGACAATCCGGACGCTTTCATCCTCGAACGCGCCCGCCGCAACGGCATCAAGACCGGACTGATCGACTGCCGCGGATACAAAACCCGCTTTCCCGACGAGGCGCAGGCCGAAACCGCCGCCGCCCTCCGCCAAGCCGGCGTGGAACTGGTCTGCCTCGCCGGTTTCCTCCGCCTCGTGAAACGGCCGCTGCTCGACGCGTTTCCGAACCGAATCCTCAACATCCACCCTTCCCTGCTGCCCGCCTTTCCCGGCCTCGAGTCATGGAAACAGGCGCTCGCCGCCGGAGTCCCGGAAACCGGCTGCACCGTCCACCTCGTGGACGAGGGCATGGACACCGGCCCGATCATCCTCCAGGAACGCGTGCCTGTCCTCACCGACGACACCGCCGAGACCCTCCACGCCCGCATCCAGGACGCCGAACACCGCCTCTATCCGCTGGCGATCGCCAGAGCCATGCGCAGAATGCCGGACGATGGTTAGACAAAATGGGCAGAAGGCGCTCAGACGTTCCCCAAGCGGGAAACCACGGCATGGAACACCCGGCGGCGAGGGAACAGAAATTCGGAGCCGGACTGAGACCGGAGCGTCATCACCCCGCGATCCTCGCGAACAATGACAGGTCCGCACGGCGGACCATCGTACAGCACTATCCCATCCTTCTCCAGCCTGAGATTCGTGGGGGTCTCGATAATCGTCCACAACGAGGCGCGAACGGAAACGATCAGGAGGAACAATCCAGTCGCCATGGCCAGTTCAATCAGAAAGTCCAACAGAGCGATGATACCATGGCGATTCAATCCCAGAACCAATTTCGTGGTGATAGAAAGAATCACCAACGCAAGGCATATCAGCGGAAAAGCCCTGCTTTCCAGACTGCAGCGGGTGGACATCACACTCATTTCAGGAATCAGGACTAGAGATAAAACGATCCGGTTCAAGCTTCGAATCGTCTTGTCATATCCCGAAACTCAAAGAGTTGGCGTGCCTGCCGAAAGCGTCATCTAGGGCATTTTCCAGAAGAAATCGCCGAAGCGCAAGGCATCAAGGAGAGGCGGACTCCGATCCGCCGAGGTCCATGGGCGGCCAATGAATGGCAGTTCGCCACAAATCATTGGCTCCTCATGGGCATGGCGATTCGGAGATCGCCACTCCTTGTTGGCAGACTGCGACGATTCGCATTCGGAACATCGGGAATCTTTCTTGCATTGGGTCTAACCGATCAGAAACACATCCAGCACGAACCACAGGATCATCAGCACGCCCACGGCGATCTTGATGGCCATGCCGGTGAGCGTGCCCACCACCGATCCGACGCCGGAAACCACCGCGGGACGGGTTTCCTTTTTCGCAAATGCGGTCTCGAAGGCGAAGGCCCCGATCAGCGGGCCTAACAGAAGCCCGAAGGGCATGAAGAACATTCCCGCGATGGTGCCGACCAGCGCTCCGAGCGCGCCCCAGCGGCTGCCGCCGAACCATTTGCTGCCCGCCGCGCCGCTGATCATTTCAAGCGTTTGCGAAACGGCCATCAGCACGCCGAGAATGACGAACGACCACCAGACCAACCCGGACTCCGCGCCCAGCATCAACCGGTGGGCGACCGCCGCGATGAACAGGATCAGGTGTCCGGGCAGCACCGGCAGCACACAGCCAATGACCCCGGCGATCAGCAGGCAGATCGTGATGGCCCAAGCCGCGCCGATGCCGACGTGGCCCCACAGTTCACTCGATACGATGGCTTCCCACACGCGGCGAGGGATAGCCGCGCGACCGGCGGATGGAAACTGGGAAAGCGCGGGGATTTTCCAAGCACCCGAAGACTGCTGGCGTTTCGATTGGCAAAACCCGGCCTCGTCCTCTAGCACTCGCGCGTGAACGCATGGATTCCGGCGGTGGATGTGGTCAGGCGGTGCCTCCGGGCCGGCCTGTGTGAATTCGTGGTCTGCGGCGGCGCGCGCAACGCCGCGTTGATCGAGGCGCTGGCCCGCGCGGAAGCCGCAGGCCATGTCAGGCTCTGGCGGCACTTCGAGGAACGCGCCGCCGGTTTCTTCGCGCTCGGCCGCACCATGGACAGCGGACGCCCCTGCGCGGTGGTGACCACCAGCGGCACCGCCGCCGCCGAACTGTTGCCCTCGATGATCGAGGGTTTCTATCAGAACCGGCCGCTCGTCGCGATCACCGCCGATCGCCCGGCGTCATTCCGCGGGTCGGGTGCGCCGCAGTCGATCGACCAGACCGGGCTCTTCGGAACGCACGCCGCCACCAGTGCCCCTGAGGATTGGTGCGGGCGGATGCCATTGCATTGGAATGTCGAGTTCGACGAAACTTTCGATCCGGGAGATGAAACCTTCGCCGGTGAAACTCCCGGCGATTTCTCACCTGAAAAGGACCGGCTCGATGTGGCGGCTCTCGCGCGCTGGCTCCGGGAAGACACCTATCGCGGTCTCGCGGTGATCATCGGCGGACTGGAACCCGACGAACGCGAGGAGGTCTTCCATTTCTGCCGGGATCTCGACGCGCCCGTGCTCGCTGAGGCCACCAGCGGCCTGCGCGAGGCACTGGAAGGCCTGGCCATCCATGATGCCGACCGCTTTCTCCAATCCAAACCGCCCGGCAAAATCCTGCGTCTCGGCGAGGTGCCCAGCGGGCGCTTCTGGCGCGATCTGGAGGATCTGCCCAAGACCTCGGTGTGGTCGGTGTGCCGCAACGGTTTGCCGGGGCTTGCCCGCGAATCGAGCGTCACGCGCGGCAGCGTGGACCGCGTGCTGCGCGCGCTCGGCGATATCGAGCCGGCCGGCGACGCGCTGGATCTGTTAGTCGGCGCGTCGGCACGCCTCGCCCGCGCCAACGAACTGCTCGAATGTTATCCGGATAGCGAGCCCGGCCTCGTCCGCACGCTTTCGCACTTCGCCTGCATCGGCGGCGGATTGTTCCTCGGCAACAGCCTGCCGATCCGCGAGTGGAACCTGTTCGCCCAGTGGACGCGCCCCGTCACCGAGGTGCGCGCCAACCGCGGGGCGAACGGCATCGACGGGCAGACCAGCACCTGGCTCGGCTGGAGCGCCGCGCGTTCTAACAGTTGGGCGCTGTTGGGCGACCTCACGGCGCTTTATGACGCCGCGGCCCCCTTCGTGCTCGGTCAGGTGGAAAACGAAGGCCGCGTGCTCGCCGTCATCCACAACCGCGGCGGACGCATCTTCGACCGTCTGCCGCGCCTCGCATCGATGGGTCCGCGCGCCGTCGAATGCATGGCCAACGCCCACGACACCGATTTCTCGGCCCTCGCGGCCCTATGGAAGATGCGCCACCTGCGCATCCGCACGGCGGACGATTTCGATCACTTGGAAACCGACGGCCCGCCGCTGTTGCTCGAGATCGCCCCGGATGAAAAACAAACCGCGGCGTTCTGGCGGGATTGGGACAGGCTGGCGGGCCGCTGATTTCCTAACAAGCGCCTCAGCCGGCGATCACTTCGCTGTGGAAGCCGAGCCAGTCGTCGAGGTTGTTGAGATTGACCGCGTCGAGGATCGTGCCGTCGTCGGTGATGCCGTTCGCCTCAAGGATGGCCTTTCGAACCTCGTCCTTGTGATGATAACCGGTGATGGAGGCATTCAGCTCGGCGATTTTCGTCGGATCGATGGAACCGCCGCATTGTTCGAGCACCCACGCCTCGCACTGCGGGTAGGTGGGCTTTTTCGAGAACACGAAATCGCGGAACGCGTCGATGGAAATGCCGAGGGCGCCCAGCACCATGTGGTCGTATCCCGGGGCAAGCGCCGGATAATCCGGATGATCCTTGCCCACCGCCGCCAGCGAGGTTTTCTGCCACAGGCGGGGAAGATGAAGAATGCCGAGCGGACCGGCCGTGCCGGAACTGATGAGGGGTATGAGTTTGGACATGAGCGGACCATAGGAAGAATCCTTCGCACCGCAACGGGAAAGGTTGCGCGATCCGCCCGATTCCCGCAGGTGAAGGAGTCGGCCCGGCAAATGCGCATTGCGCCCGGCCCGCGCATCGGGCATGAAGCGCCGCGATGACGGGCAGGGAAATCAGGGAAACGCTTGACCGCGCGGGAGTGCTGCCGAGCAAACAACTCGGACAGAATTTCCTGATCGATCCGAACATGGCCCGCTGGATCGTTTCCCAACTCGAAGCGACCGAAGACGACGCCGTCGTCGAGGTCGGTCCGGGCACCGGTTCCCTGAGCGAACATCTCGTGGGCAAGGTGAGAAGGCTCATCCTCATCGAGTTCGACGCCAGGCTCGCCGCCGCCCTGCGCGAACGCTTCGCCGACGAGCCCACCGTGGAAGTCCACCATGCGGACGGCGCGAAATTCGACGGGCGCACGCTCTTCAAACACCGCCCGCTCAAGTTTCTCGGCAACCTCCCCTACTCCTGCGGCGGAGCCATCCTCAAGAATCTCCTCAGCCGCCCGCATCCGTTCGACCGCGCGGTGGTGATGCTGCAAAAGGAAGTCATCGAGCGCCTCGCCGCCCAGCCCGGGTCCAAGGACTATGGCATCCTGTCATTGCGCACCCAGGTGGACTGGCTGGTGGACCCGCGCCGCACCGTGCCGCCCGAAGCGTTTCACCCGCGGCCGACGATTGATTCGAGCGTCGCCGTGCTCACTCCGCGCCGCGAGGGGCTTCCGGCCTTCGATCACCGCTTGTTCGACGAATTGGTCCGCCGGGGTTTCGCCCAACGGCGCAAGCAGTTGAAAAAACAACTGCCCGACAACGCTCCGTGGGAAACCATCGCCGCCGCCATCGGCGTGCCGCTCACCGCCCGCGCCGAGGAACTCAGCCTTACCCAATGGATCGAGATCACCCGTCATTGCGATCCCCATCCGCTCAAGGACCTGCCTCAGAAGTCCGACGAGATCTTCGATGTGGTGGATGAAAACGATGTGGTGACCGGCAGGAAAACCCGCGCCGAGGTGCATGCCGGAAAACTGCTCCATCGCGCGGTGCATGTTTTCGTTTTCAACAAACGCGGCGACCTCCTGCTTCAGCGCCGGTCATGGTTCAAGGACGTGCATCCGGGCGACTGGGATTCCAGCGTTTCCGGCCACCTCGATGCGGGAGAGGACTACGCAGAGGCGGCTGTTAGGGAACTGGACGAGGAAATGGGCATCACGGTTCCGGAAGCTCCCGAGGAAATCGCGCGCATCGCTCCCTGCGAAAACACCGGCTGGGAACACGTGCGGCTCTATCGCTGCGATTACCACGGCCCCATCCGCTACCCGGCCGCGGAAGTCGAAACCGCCGCCTGGTTTCCCGTCGCGGAACTCGACGCATGGATCACCGCGCGGCCCGGGGATTTCGCCACCGGTTTCCTCGAATGCTGGGAAGCCTATCGTAAAAACCATGTGCCATGAGACTCCATCTCGCCGCATTACTTGCCCTCGTCCTTTCCGCCTGCTCGAAGCCGGAAAACCTCAGTTACCGGATTGTCGCCACCAAGCCGCACGATCCGATGTGCTACACCCAGGGCCTTGAGTTCTGGAACGGCCGCTTGTTTGAAAGCGGCGGCGGTTACGGCGTCTCCACCGTCCGCGAGGTCAATCCCGCCAATGGCGAGGTGCTGCGCCGCAGGCCGATGGCCAAGCATGTATTCGCCGAAGGCATCACCATCCTCAACAACGAGCTGTGGGTGCTCTCATGGAAGGAGAAAACCGCCTTCGTGCTCGAGCCGGATACCTTCAAGTTCCTCCGCCTCCACGAATACCCCGGCGAGGGCTGGGGCCTCACCCACGACGGCACCCACCTCATCATGAGCGATGGCTCGGCCACCCTGCGCTTCATCGATCCCAAGGATTTCTCCGAGAAAAAACGCCTCACCGTCACCGACGGCAAACGCGAGGTCGTCATGCTCAACGAACTCGAACACGTCGATGGCGTGATCTACGCCAACATCTATCAGTCCGACCGCATCGCCCGCATTTCCGCGGATACCGGCAAGGTCACCGGCTGGCTCGATCTCGCCGCACTCCGCAAGCAACTCCCGCAGCCCCACCGCGCCGAGGAACTCAACGGCATCGCCCGCGATCCGAAAACCGGACGCTTCCTCGTCACCGGAAAACTCTGGCCAAAGAGCTTCGAGATCGAAATCGGAAACTGATATCCGTCTGCGCGGCGTTGAAGTCCGTTCATCCGCCTTCAGGATCTTCAATCCCCTTGCGCAAATCCCTCGCGCTCCACAACAGACCCGCCGCCCCTGCTGCATTTCCACGCAGCTTCCGCGCCCCGGTTTTCCTTTTGGGGCCAAACCGGTCCCGACACCGCGCGAACACCTCATCCACAAACCCACGTCTCCCTAGCACCGCCCCATCCGTGAAATACCTCAGCTTCCACCGCAGCATCCGGTACAATCCCACGGTGGCTGGAACAACCTGTTCCAGTCCGTCGAACGAACCACCTGTTCCTTCATCCCTTCGTCGTCCCGGCATCCCTTTCCTCACCACTTGCGTCCGCCGTTTCCCCTCCACATCCACCACCTCACGCGTCCGCTCCATCCCCTCCGCCAGCAGCAGCATCCTATACTCCTTGGATATCTTGCCCGACCACTTCCGCGCGTCGGCCTCCCAGCCCTTGTCGGCCATCCACGCCCGCACCAGCCCGGCCTTGGCCTTCGCGCCGTTGCGACCCGTCGCGCCCATTGCCTCGCCATAACTGCTCCAGCGATACTCCGCCGGATCCTTCGCCATCCCGGCCCTGACAGGATTCAAGTCGATATACGCCGCCATCGTCCGCGCCGCCAGACCGTCCTCCACAATCACGCTCTTGAACGTTTCCTCCCACAGGTTTCCCCGACGCTTGGTCCGCGTGTTGTGCCAGCGCGTGAATCGCTGCAGCAAGGTTTTCATGAACTCCGACAAATCGTGCATCCGGTAAGTGAAGCGCTCGTGGATGCGCTGGACATACGCCTCGCCCTCGGGCGCCCGGCCATCCGCCACCGCCTGCCGCGCCTCAGCCAACTCCTTCGCAACGGCGACAACCGTAGCCTCCGGATAGAGCCCGCCCAGCCGCTTCAACAACTCCGCATCCGTCAGCCCCGCCTTCGGCCGCGGCGGCACCTCCAGCAGCACATGGAAGTGGTTGCACATCACGCAGTAAGCCAACACCCGGCAGCCGCTGAAATTCTCCATCATCCGCAGGTAAATCCGGAACTGCTCCTTGTCATCCGGACCAAACGCTAAGCGCCGGTCCACCACCCGCGCCACACAGTGGTAAATCGCCGGTTTCGTCTCCGAATCCGCCCAGGGAACAATCCATCGTGCGCGTGCCATGACGGAAGAAAAGCCGAGCTGGCGAGGGGATGCAAGTCGATTTTCTTATTATTTGTGTCTCTTACAATTTACGCCACCGCCTGCCGCGCCTCAGCCAACTCCTTCGCAACGGCGACAACCGTAGCCTCCGGATAGAGCCCGCCCAGCCGCTTCAACAACTCCGCATCCGTCAGCCCCGCCTTCGGCCGCGGCGGCACCTCCAGCAGCACATGGAAGTGGTTGCACATCACGCAGTAAGCCAACACCCGGCAGCCGCTGAAATTCTCCATCATCCGCAGGTAAATCCGGAACTGCTCCTTGTCATCCGGACCAAACGCTAAGCGCCGGTCCACCACCCGCGCCACACAGTGGTAAATCGCCGGTTTCGTCTCCGAATCCGCCCAGGGAACAATCCATCGTGCGCGTGCCATGACGGAAGAAAAGCCGAGCTGGCGAGGGGATGCAAGTCGATTTTCTTATTATTTGTGTCTCTTACAATTTAGTAATTTGGTTATTTGGAAGGATGCGGGGGTGACTGTGAGATTCCTGCCAGCCTACTCCCCGGATCTCAACCCGATCGAACTGATGTGGAGCAAGGTGAAGGCCCTTTTGCGCAAGGCCGAGGCCCGCACCAACGAAGCTCTCCTCTTTGCCATCGGAGACGCGCTCTCACGGGTCACCCAAAAAGACGCCACCCATTGGTTTGCCCATTGCGGTTATAGCTTTATTTAAAATGCTCTGGGGCTCAGAACTCGCAGTGCCCCGGCGTCCGGGCGAAAGGGATCACATCGCGGATGTTCGCCATGCCGGTGACAAACATGAGCAGGCGCTCGAAACCCAGACCGAAGCCCGCATGGGGGACGCTGCCGTATTTCCGGAGGTCGGCATACCAACCGTAGGCTTCGGGATCGAGGTGGTGCTTGGCGAAGTTTTCCATGAGCACATCGAGGCGCTCCTCGCGCTGGCTGCCGCCGATGATCTCACCGATGCCCGGAACCAGCACATCCATGGCGGTGACGGTCTTGCCATCATCGTTGAGGCGCATGTAGAAGGGTTTGATCTCCTTCGGGTAGTTGAAGACGGTGGTGGGGCTTTTGAAGTGCTTTTCGGTGAGCCAGCGTTCGTGTTCCGACTGGAGGTTCAGTCCGTATTCGACCGGGTATTCGAAGGATTCGCCGCTGTTTTTCAGAAGCTCGACCGCATCGGTGTAGGAGATGCGTTCGAACGGGCGGGTGGCGACGAATTCGAGCCGTTCGCGCAGTCCCTTGTCCACGAACTTGGCGAAGATCTCCAGGTCGCCCTCGTGGTTCTCGAGCATCTCGGTGACGAGGAATTTCACCAGCGCCTCGGCGAGGTCCATGTCTCCGGCGAGATCGCAGAAGGCGACTTCCGGTTCGATCATCCAGAACTCGGCGGCGTGGCGCGAGGTGTTGGAGTTCTCCGCACGGAAGGTCGGGCCGAAGGTGTAGACGTTGGACAGGGCGCAGGCGAAGGTCTCGCCCTCGAGTTGGCCGGAAACGGTTAGAAAGGCCCGCTTGCCGAAGAAATCCTCGGCATCGCGCGAGGCCTTGTCGTCGGGCAGCGTGGTCACGCGGAACATCTCGCCCGCGCCCTCGCAGTCGGAGGCGGTGATGATGGGCGTGTGGACGTAAACGAAATCCCGCTCCTGGAAGAACCGGTGGATGGCGAAGGCCATGCGCGAGCGGGTGCGGAAGACGGCTCCGTAAAGATTCGTGCGCGGCCGCAGGTGGGCGATGGAGCGGAGAAACTCGGTGCTGTGACCCTTCTTCTGGAGCGGGTAGTCCTCCGGCACCCCGCCTAACAGTTTCAACGAATCGGCCCGCATTTCCCACTTCTGTCCGGCGGCGGGTGATGCGACGAGTTTGCCCCGGATTTCCACCGAGGCCCCGGTGTTCATCGCGGTGATGTCGTCATAGCCGGGGATGCCCGCGTCGGCGACAATCTGGAGATTGGCGAGGCAGGAGCCGTCGTTGAGTTCGATGAACGAAAAGGCCTTCGAATCGCGGCGGGTGCGGATCCAGCCGGCGACATGGAGGTCGTCGCAGGGTTCCTCGCGGCGCAGCACGTGCTTGATGAGCGATCGCATGCGTCTGCCTAACCGGAGCGGGCCCGCTTGTCAAAGCGCGGGCATGGCGTTGCCGAAATCGGTTCAGCCGATGCGGTTCAGATAGTCGATCACCTTGGCGAGAGCCCGCGAGCGGTGGCTGAGGGTGTTTTTGAGGTCCTCGCCGAGTTCGGAGAAGGTTTCATCGTAGCCGTCCGGAATGAACAAGGGATCATAGCCGAAACCGGCGGCGCCCCGCGGCGCGTCGATGATCCGTCCTTCGACGGTGCCGGAGAAATCCGCCACCGCCTGCCCATCGCGAGCGAGCACCATGGTGCAGCGGAATCGCGCCCGGCGGTCGGTTTTTCCGAGCATTTCGCGCAACAGCCGCTCGTTGTTGAGGGTGTGGTTGCCCTCCTCGCCGCCGTAGCTCGACGACCAGACACCCGGCGCGCCGCCGAGCGCGTCCACTTCCAGGCCGGAGTCGTCCGAAAGCACCCAGCCGTCCACCACGCGGCTCACGCCCTCGGCCTTCAGGCGGGCGTTTTCGAGAAACGAGGTGCCCGTTTCCTCGATCACCGGCGTCTCGGGAAAATCGTTTGAGTTCAGCACCTCGAAGCGGTCGCCGATCATCGCGCGGATCTCGGCGGTCTTGTGGGCGTTGCGGGTGGCGACGATCAGGAGGGGCTTCGGCTGCATGCCCGTGGGAATGCCGGAAAATCCCCCCGCGGCAAAGATTTTTGAATAATCCGGCGGCCGGAGACGCTAAAGGCGATGATGAAAGCAATCACCTGGCTCGCCTCCCTCACCGTGGGGGCCGCCGCACTCACCGCCTCCGCCTTCGCCACCACGCCCGAGGGCTGGACCAGGGATCTCGACAAGGCCTTCGAGCAGGCCAAAAAGGAAAACAAGAACGTGCTCGTCGAGTTCACCGGATCGGACTGGTGCCCTCCATGCATCGCGATGCGCAAGAACGTCTTCACCAAGAAGGAGTTCGTGGACAAGGCGTCGAAGAAGTTCATCCTTGTGGAACTCGATTTCCCCAACAGTGATCCCGAGTTGAAGAAGAAAAACCAGCCGCACCTGGAGAAGTATCGGGTCGATGGTTTCCCCACCGTGATCCTCTTCACGCCGGAGGGCAAGGAGTTCACCCGTTTCGTCGCATCGAAATTCCCCAAGACCGAGGAATTCCTCAGGCATCTCGACGAGTCGCTTGAAAAGAAGGATCTCGACTGACAGAAACAAACCCGATTCCCGCCATCCATGAAGAACCTGATTCGCACCATCGCCGTTCTCACGGCCACCGCCACGTTCGCACTCGCCGCCACCGAAGGGTGGACCGACAACTGGGAGGCCGCCAAGACCCGCTCGAAGGAGGAGAAGAAACCGATCCTCATCTACCTGACCGGGTCAGACTGGTGCGGATGGTGCAAGAAGTTGGAGAAGGAAGTGATTTCCCAAAAGGCCTTCATGGACTTCGCCAAGGAACACTTCGTGCTCATGGAGGCGGATTTCCCTCGGAAGAAGGAGCAATCCGCCGAGTTGAAGAAACAGAACGCCGAGCTGGAGAAGAAATATCTCGCGGGCGGCTATCCGACCATGTGGCTGCTCGATGCCGAGGGCAACAAGCTTTCCGGGGACCTCGGTGAAATCGAAGGCGGCGTGGACGGCTACATCGCCAAACTCAAGGAACTGCTCGCGAAGCAAAAGAAATGAGCCGCGCGCCGCGTATCGGCGGCGATGAATCTTCCGCTCCGATCCGTTTGGTTTTCCTGCCTGCTCGTCCTGTCCGTCCGCGCGGGCGAGGCGAACCCCACCCGGCCCTTCATTGATGACACCGCGCCGGGTTTCCGCGACCTGACCGCCGCGGACTTCGCCAAGGTCAACAGCGCGGACGACACATGGCAGTGGAAGGACGGGATGCTCATCTGCTCCGGCCAGCCGCTGTCGGTGATGCGCACCGTGAAGGAATACCGGAACTTCGAGATCGTCGTCGAATGGTCCCATCAGAAACCCGCGGGCAACTCGGGGTTGTTTGTTTGGACGACGCCCGAGTCGATTGAAAAACTGACCCGCGAGGGCAAACCCGGACTGCCCTCGGGCATCGAGGTGCAGATACTCGACCACGGTTTCACCGAACAAATGCGCGCCGCGGGCAAGGCCACGGATTGGTTCGGCACGAATGGCGATGTGTTTGCCGTCGGCGTGAAAATGAAACCCTTCCCTCCCCTTTCACCAAATGGCAGCCGCAGTTTCCCGCGCAAGCACCTGGCGAAAGGCCATGGCGAGTGGAACCAATACTACGTCCGCGCCATCAACGGCGAAGTCCGCCTGTGGGTGAACGGCGAGGAAGTCTCCGGCGGCACCGCCTGCGAACCGGCGCAGGGCTTCCTCTGCCTCGAAAGCGAAGGCTCGCCGATCCACTTCCGCAAGCTGCGCATCCGCGAGTTGCCGTGAAATCCTCACGCCTGCCAATGGGCGAGAAACGTGGCCGCCGAGGCCGGATCGTTGAGGAAAATCCCCGGTCCGGCAATCAGGCCGGCGATTTCCTTATGTGTTAGAGATTGCTTGCGAAGGATGCGCAGAAACCCGTCACCGCTTCCAGGACCGCGCCTCGCCCACTCCCACGCGATGCGGCCCATGGTCATGCGCACGTTCATCTCCACGACCGGCTTAAGTGCGGGAGAGCCGTCGGCGCGGCGGTGGACCATCGCATCGACGCACAAGGGACCGCAGTATCCCGGCAGCAACTGCGCGATGAGTGGAGGCAGGTGTTTCTGATAGAGAGCGAGCACCTCGGCATCGCGAAACAGGAACTCCGCGATCTCCGGAGGCATCAGGTTTCCCCACTTTTTTGCCACGCGGATGCCAAGGAAACGCCCCGCCGCGTCGTTTTCCATGACGGTGAATCCGAGATGTCGGACGCCGCCATCGGGCGTGGCTTCGTAGAGCGCGGAGAAATCCAGCAGGCGGTCCAGCCATGGCTCGACCACCACCGCGCCGTGGGCGGCGATGGTGTTATCAATCCAGCCACGGGTTTTCTCCGGAATACTATCATGGTTCACCCGCAAGTGCCCGCGCCCCGCGCAGGCGAAGGGAGCCTTGAGCAGAGCCTGGCCGGTTCTGAGATGTGCGTCGATCTCAGCCAACACCGCCGCCGGATCGCGATGCAGCGTTCCGGTTTCAGGAACTTCGCCGAGCAGGCCTTCCAGCCGCAGCCCGATTTCCTTTGAAAACCACTCCGCCGGAAGCGCTTCGCGAAAGCCCTGGGGCATGCCTGAAGAAACATCGGCGGCATAGGGACGCAGCCTCTCGACCGCGTCAGGCGACCAAGCCCACGGCCTCAGCCCGCCGAGCTTGCGCCCCGGCGGAACATCGCCGGAAAGAATCTCCGGCAGTTCGTATCCGGCGTTTCGCAACCGCGAGAGGTGCTCCACTGGTGGCTCGCACCGCATCAGCG
>Ga0315904_10000265_pt1 | contig 85722 bp, 75 predicted proteins | sample LakEriMetagenome_6_FD_203529 | JGI IMG/M metagenome (GOLD analysis project Ga0315904, IMG submission 203529) | Freshwater fungal communities from buoy surface, Lake Erie, Ohio, United States - Buoy 12 MA120 | ecosystem: Environmental > Aquatic > Freshwater > Lake | place: USA: Lake Erie, Ohio...
CATTCCCCTAAGCAAGTTTGCTCAGTGAATTATCGTTTCGCGTGCCGGTATTCGATCAAGGAAACGAGGGGCTCTCGATCGAGAAGAAATTCGATGCTAGCAAAACTTTGTGTGGTACGATGAGGTCTGCGACCCGTGCAGCGCTTTCTAATGTCAGCGCCGCACGGCCTCGGAGGGCCATGCTACGATCGAAGATTTAGCTGAGCATCTTTCCGAGTCCTAGGATCGCGTTGAGTGCATCGAGGAAGGCTTCGGGTTGGTCTCGCCAAACGACTTCGGTGGCCGTTTGGGTTCGCATGTCTTTGATCTGCACGATGCCTTGGTCGAGTTCGCGGGCTCCGGCGATGAGAGCTACCAGGAAGCCGCGTTGATCGGCGTATTTGAGTTGCTGACCGAGTTTTTTCGGTTCGGGGTAGACCTCTGCCGAGATTCCTTGGGCGCGCACAAGAGACGCAAGCGCAAAGTAGTCGTTCATTCGATCCGGATCAAACAGAGGGATAAAGACATCTGCGGCTCGAGCGGTTTGTTCGAGTCGGCCTAGTTTTTCAAGTGCTGCTAGGAGTCTGTCGAGTCCAAGCGAGGCTCCGATGCCCGGCAATGGTTGCTTGGTAAAGAGTCCCGCTAGGTTATCGTAGCGACCGCCGCTGCAAACGCTGCCGATGCGAGGCAATTCGAGCAGAGAGGTCTCGAAGATGATGCCCGTATAGTAGTCCAAGCCTCGGGCGATCGAGACATCGATCTCGAAGCGTGAGGCGGGTACTCCAGCGGCCAGCAATGCACCGCTAACGGTCGAAAGGCGCTCGATCCCTTGAGTCGCCAAGGGGCTCGACTCAAGCATGGCCGAGAGCTTTGCAAGCACCGTATCATGGGATCCTTGGATTTGAGCGAATTGAAAAATCTTTTCGGATTGAGCAGCGCTGATGCCGACTTGCTCGAGCTCCTTGCCAACCCCTTCGGCACCTACCTTATCGAGTTTATCCAGTGCGCGAAGGACTGCCGTCGACTGATCTTTTAGATCGAGGGTTTCGAGCAGCCCTGTTAGTATCTGGCGATTGTTTATGCGGATACGAAACTGATCGATGCCGATTTCAAGCAGCAGCTCGTGGATGACCAAGGCCGTTTCAATATCAGAGACGACTCCTGTGGTACCGATGGTGTCAAAGTCGCATTGAACGAATTCCCGGAATCGACCATCCTGCGGGGTTTCTCCACGCCAAACAGGTGCAATGTGATAGCGTTTGAAGGGAGTACCAAGTTCGTTGATATGCTGAGCTGCAAAGCGAGCCAGAGGAACCGTAAGATCGAATCGCATACCGACGGCTCGGCCACCAGCATCGGTGAAGTGGTACATTTGCCGATCGGTCTCTTCGGAACCTTTGCCAGTGAGGATCTCGAGGTACTCCAAAGCAGGCGTATCGATTGGAAGGAATCCGTATCGACGATACACTCGCTTGGCCGTATCCATCAGTTTTTCCCGCTGGACCATTTTGGCTGGCAGGAAGTCTCGAAAACCTTTGAGAGTTCTCGGTTCGATCAAGGTCATAGGAATATCTCGGAGATGGGAGGTTGTGTTCACTTCTGGAAACGGACCTGCTGGATGCAAAGGCCGCTGTGGGGATTATAGGTTCGCAGAGCAGATTCGACCAAGCCTACGGGCCACTTAGAGGTACTTGGCTCGGGGGAAAATGCTAGAATTTTGCGCATGGTCAAGAAAAAATCAAAATCCGAGTTCTCTCAACCGTTGCTTTTCGACACACAGGCCCCCGAAGCTGAGTTGACCGCAGAAGCAGTATCAGCACCTCCGCCAAGCGCAGTGGCTTTAGACAGCCCTCCCAGTAGTGAGCAGCCCAGTAGTGAACTGCCCCTTATTGAACTGCCCAGTAGCAATCGACCCAGTGCGAGCGATTTGGTCGTTTTGGTCGACTCCCACTCGCTGATCTATCAAGTCTTTCACGCACTGCCACCGATGACCAGTCCGCACGGTGTTGAAGTCGGAGCGGTGCATGGATTTTTGCGAGACGTCGCAACTCTTTTGCAACAGTATTCTCCGACGTATTTGATCTGCGCATTCGATGCTTCGGAAGACACTTTTCGCAATACACTCTATCCGCAATACAAAGCCCATCGCGAAGAGATGCCCGAAGCTCTCCGAGGTCAGCTAGGGATCATCCAAGATGCATTGAGGTTACTTGGAATTCCGATTCTTTCGATTGTCGGTTTTGAGGCCGACGACATCCTTGCCACGATCGCTCATCGTGCCGACCTTCAAGGATGCCGGGTATTGTTGGTAACGAGCGACAAGGATTGCCGTCAGTTGATCACCCCTCGGGTTTCGATGTTGAATCTTCGAAAGAACGAACTCTTCACCGCGAAGGAGTTGATGGATGTCTGGGCGATAAGACCCGACCAAGTGGTCGACTTTCAAGCGATGGTTGGCGATAGCACAGACAATGTGCCTGGGGTTCACTCGATTGGCCCCAAGGCGGCCCAGCAGTTACTGCAGCAATTCGGATCGCTCGATGCGATCTACGAGAACATTGAAAAAGTCCCTGGCGATAAAAAGCGCGAGAAGCTTCTCGAGCATCGCAAGGAGGCTTATCTCAGTCGCGATCTTGTACGACTGAGACTCGACACACCGGTTCCTGACGATTGGGAATCGTTGCAACGACAAGCCCCCAAAACCACGGAACTCGAAGAACTCTTTCGGGATCTTGGGTTTCGTCGTTTGGCCGAAACGCTTTTGCAGGCGACAAATTCTCGGGCCAAATCCGCAGAGTCTTCAGGACAAGTTCAGGAGCCATCTTCGGATGCATTTGGTCTTGGGGCGCCTCCGGTTCGTCTTTCGACCGATCAATATCGAACGATCACCACACCTCAAGAGCTTGGAGGTTTACTCGATTTACTCAAGCAATCGCTATACGTTGCGATCGATACAGAGACGACATCGACCAAACCCCAACAAACCGACTTGGTCGGAATCAGTCTGTGCTGGGCTCCGGGTCATGCGGCCTACTTACCGGTACTCAGCCCGGATCCCTCGAAGAATCTTCCGCTTGAGGAAATCGTAGAGCAGCTAGGACCTTTACTGTCCGATCCCCAGATGAAATGGATCGGTCAGCATATCAAGTTTGATGCGATCGTGCTTACAACGCATGGAATGCCTCTTGCGAATATTCATTTCGACACGATGGTTGCTGACTATCTGCTCGATGCTGGTGGAAGGAATCACGATTTAGGAGACATCGCTCGACGTTGGTTAGGTGTCGATTCGATCCCTATTCAATCGCTTATTGGTTCGGGCAAGACTCAAATCACGATGGATCGAGTCCCATTGGACAAAATCGCAACCTATGCTGCCGAAGACGTCGACATCCCAGTACGGCTTTATCCTGAGATGCAATCTCGCCTGAGTGCCGAAGGTCTTGAGAATGTGATGCACCAATTGGAGTTGCCGTTGATTCAAGTCCTTGTTCGGATGGAATGCTTAGGTGTTCGGGTTGATACCGAGCGACTGGCCACTTTGCGGGGTGATTTCCAAATGCGAGTCGATACGCTCTACCAGGAGATCATGGAGATCGCCGGTGAGAAGTTCAATCCGGACAGTCCCAAACAGCTCTCAGCGATCCTGTTCGATAAATTCAAACTGCGGGTTGTCAAGAAGACCAAGACCGGCGTTAGCACCGATGCCGAGGTTCTTGAAGAGCTAGCTGGGGAGCATCCGCTGCCAGCAAAGATTCTCGAGTACCGTCAGATGGCAAAACTGCTGAGCACTTATGTGGACGCTTTGCCCGAGCTGATCAATCCTCGCACGGGTCGTATCCACACCTCTTATCGCCAAGACATCGCAGCGACCGGCAGGCTCAGTAGCGTCGAACCGAACCTTCAAAATATCCCGATTCGAACCTCCGAAGGGCGTTCGATCCGTTCGGCGTTTGTTCCTGGGATCGCAGGTTGGAGGTTCATGACTGCCGACTACTCTCAAATCGAACTTCGAGTGCTTGCTCATTGCTGTGGAGATGCCAACTTATGCGATGCCTTTGAGAGGAACATTGATATCCATGCGGCCGTGGCCGCACAGGTTCACGGTGTAGGGATCGACCAAGTCACATCGAGTATGCGGCGCAGTGCCAAAGCGGTCAGTTTTGGAATCCTCTACGGGCAGAGCCCCTTCGGGCTGGCCAAAGCTTTGGGTATTTCGCGAGGAGAGGCGGGCGAGTTTATCGATCAGTACTTTGCCAAATACCCCAAGGTGCGAGAATTCATCGCTCAAACGCTTATCGATTGCCGTCGTAAAGGTTTTGTGAACACATTGTCGGGTCGCAAACGGATACTCAAGGGGATCAGGGATTTCGAGACGCTCGATGAGAACAAGAAAAAGCAATTGCTCGAACCTGAGCGTATGGCCATCAACACGGTCATCCAAGGGACTGCAGCGGATATGATCAAGATGGCGATGATTGCCGTCGATCGCAAGCTCCGCGACACCAAACTTGGAGCGAATATGCTTTTGCAAATCCATGACGAGTTGGTCTTTGAAGTCGCACCTGCGGATGTCGACCAAGTAGCCAAGCTTGTACGGGACGAAATGTCGACGGTCATGCCGCTGAAGGTTCCCATCCAAGTCGATGTGAAGGTTGGCAGCAACTGGGCGGAGTGCGAGCCGATATGAGTCGACCGAAGGTGATCGGTATTACTGGTGGGATCGCAAGTGGCAAAAGCGAGGTGACTCGTATCCTCGAAACTCTCGGGGCCGTCGTGATCCGCGCCGATAAGATCGGGCATGAGGTTCTTGAATTGCCCGAGATCCAAAATCTTTTGATCCGACAGTTCGGCCAATCGGTTTTTTTGCAGAAAACGCACACGATCGATCGAAAGAAAGTGGCTGAATTGGTCTTTGGTGCAAGTCCTCAAGCGTTGGCTCGGCGCAGGACGCTTGAAGCCATCACCCACAGGCCGATACGTGCAGAGATTCGAAAGCAACTAGACCAATTGCTCAACGAAAAAAAAGCAGATGCGATCGTCTTGGATATCCCTCTTCTATTGGAATCCCAATGGGATCGGATTTGCGATGCGGTTTGGTTTATCGATGCACCTGAAGAAATTCGATTGAAAAGAGCGCTCGATCGCGGTTGGACCCAAGAGCATTTTCGGGCCAGGGAGGCTTCGCAATGGAGCCTTGCAGACAAACTCGCGAAATCCAGTTGTGTGGTTGCCAATGTTGGCACCTTGGAGGAACTCAAGGAAAATCTTGCACGGGAGTTGCGAAGCAAACTCGATGAGCTTCTGAAAAATCAATAAATCAGGCAGCGGCCTACCAGGATAGCAACGATGGAAAGAACGAAATTCGAGGATAAGGTTCGAGGTGTCATCTTCGGACATGCGATTGGCGATGCGATGGGACTCGGCACGGAATTCCTATCGAAAGAAATGGTCGGCCAGTACTACCCAAGCGGCTTGCATAATCTTGATCAGATCCGTCGGGATAACCATCGAATCCGCTGGGGGGGAACTTAACTAGTCGCAAACCTCTGGTTTGGTAGAATGGGGGGATTGTATCTTCTAAAAACTTTCCTCGGAGAACTCAACTGCCATGCTCAAAATGTGGCTTGCCCGATTCCTATCTGTTTCCGCACTTGTTACCCCCTTCTTTATGCCTTTTGACGCAATGGCCCAAGACCCATCGATTGCCAGCAACCCATCCGAATCCGTCGAGGATCCTTATCAGTGGCTCGAGGATGTTACGGGTGAGAAGTCACTCGAGTGGGTCAAGGCTCGGAATGCGATTTCGATCAAGCGGATGGAGTCCGAACCGAGCTTCGAAAAGCTTCGTTTGGATCTTTTGGACATTCTTGATTCGAATGCTCGAATCCCTTTTGTGTCCAAACGAGGGGACTACTATTACAACTTTTGGCGAGACAAAAGCAACGAACGTGGCCTGTGGCGTCGTACTACGCTCGACGAATACAAAAAGGCCGATCCAAAGTGGGAAGTGATCCTCGATTTGGATGCGTTGGGCAAGTCCGAAAGCGAGAATTGGGTATGGAAAGGTGCAGCCTTGCTCCGGCCAGATTACCAACGAGCATTGATCACCCTGTCTCGTGGTGGAGCCGATGCAAATGTCACTCGCGAATTCGACCTTAAAACCCGATCGTTTGTTACCGATGGATTCAATCTTCCGGAGTCCAAGGGGAGCGTCTCGTGGATCGACATCGACCACATCTTTGTTTCGACCAACTTTGGCCAAGGCTCGATGACCGATTCGGGTTATCCTCGAATTGCCAAGCTTTGGAAAAGGGGAACACCTTTAGAGCAAGCCAAATTGATTTACGAAGGCAAGCAAGACGACATGTCGGTCGGAGCGGTGCACGATGATTCACCGGGCTTCGAACGGAACTTCGTCACCCGCAACATCGCATTTTATAACGACGAGTTGTACTGGTTGAAAAATGCCGACGAGTTGATCAAGATCGACGCACCCAACACGGCCAACAAGAGTGTCTTCAAGAACTTTCTCCTTTTAGAGCTCCGTGAAGCTTGGACGATCGATTCCAAAACCTATTCTGGCGGTTCGTTGTTGGTCGCCGATCTGGATGATTACTTAGGTGGCAAGCGTCAATTTCAAGTCCTGTTCGAACCGACTGAATCGACGGCTCTATCGAGCGTCACGACGACCAAAGACTACGTCGTGATCAACACGCTCGATGACGTCAAGAATAGGATTTATGTGCTCAAGCCCCAGGGCAAGTCGGCAGCAGCCGCATGGGCACGTGAACCTCTTGTCGGAGCACCTGCTTTTGGAACCGTCAACGTCACGGCTGTCGATTCGGACGAATCGAACGACTACTTTATGACCTCGACCGACTATCTAACTCCGACGACCTTGTCGATGGGCACGATAGGCAAATCGCCCGAGGAATTGAAGCGTTTGCCTCATTTCTTTGATTCAAGCGGGCTGGAGATCAGTCAGCATTTCGCGACCAGTGCCGATGGAACCAAGGTGCCTTACTTCATGGTCGCCAAGAAGAACGTGGAGCTCAACGGCCGGAATCCGACGCTCCTGTATGGTTACGGCGGATTTGAAATTTCGCTACAGCCCAATTACAGCGCCACAGTCGGTCGAGCTTGGCTGACACAAGGAGGCGTCTATGTGGTGGCCAATATTCGTGGAGGTGGCGAATATGGTCCGAGGTGGCATCAAGCGGCACTCAAGGAGAATCGATTGAAGGCCTATGAGGACTTTGCTGCGGTTGCTAAGGATTTGGTGGCTCGCAAGGTCACCAGCAAGGAGCGACTTGGGATCCAAGGTGGTTCCAACGGTGGTCTTTTGGTGGGGAACATGATTGCCCTGTATCCTGATCTTTTCGAGGCAGGTGTTTGTCAAGTTCCGCTATTGGACATGAAGCGTTACAACAAACTCCTCGCGGGTGCGTCGTGGATGGCCGAATATGGCAACCCCGACTATCCAGATCAGTGGGGCTATATCCGTAAGTTTTCGCCTTATCAAAACGTGCAAGCCTCGGTTCGATATCCTAAGGTTTTGTTCACCACATCGACCCGCGATGACCGCGTTCATCCAGGGCATGCTCGCAAGATGATGGCCAAGATGGAGTCTCAGGGGCATGCGGTTTGGTATTACGAGAACATCGAAGGAGGCCATGGTGGTGCGGCCAACAACAAGCAGTCGGCTTTCATGCAAGCCTTGGCTTACACATTCCTCAAGCAGGAATTGATGAAGTAAGAGGATTTGAAGCTATGTCGCAACGTCGAGTGGTTTTAGCAATGAGTGGTGGCGTCGATTCCAGCGCCGCTGCTGGTTTGTTGCTTGAACAAGGCTACGAGGTCATCGGCGTATTTATGCGGCATGGAGAGCAGTCGAGCAAAGCTTGTGAGCTTGGAGACGGAAAGCCCAACCCTCTGCTCCCGATCCTCGAAGGTCGATTGGATCACAAGCAGGGGTGCTGTAGTGCGAGTGATGCTGCCGATGCTAGGCGGGTAGCCGACAAACTTTCGATCCCTTTTTACGCTTTGGATTTGGAGGCTGAGTTCAAGCAGATCGTCGATTACTTTATCGACGAGTACCAGCAGGGCCGCACCCCCAATCCTTGTGTCCAGTGCAACAATTGGATCAAGTTTGGGCGGCTGTTCGATTATGCCGATGCCGTGGATGCTTATTATGTCGCCACCGGGCATTATGCCAGGATGATTCAGGCCGATCCGCCTTCACAGGACACTCCATGGGAGCTGCATCGGGGCCTGGATGACGACAAAGATCAGGCGTATGTGCTCACGGGTATCAAGCGGCATCTTTTGCCTCGAATGCTCTTGCCCGTGGGTGGTTTTCACAAGTCCCAGATCCGGGATCGAGCCGCTCAAATGGGTTTGAAGGTTGCTGACAAGAAAGACTCGCAGGAGATATGCTTTGTCACCAGCGGCAAGCACGCCGAGTTCGTCAGGAACAAAAGTACGCTAGACACGTCCGGCGAGATCGTCACATCCGATGGACAAGTCGTGGGTCGCCACCCTGGAATCGAGGGGTTCACCATCGGCCAGCGCAAGGGTCTGGGAGTTGCGATGGGCTCACCGTATTACGTCACGGCCGTCGATCGCAAGACAAACCGGGTGGTCATCGGGCCGCATGAACAGCTCGCTTGCAAAAGCTTACGCGCCAGCAAGAGCAATTGGCTGGCCGATTTTCCGATCCGAGAGCCTACCAGGGCTCAGGTTCAGTTTCGATACAACTCAGCCCCGTGCGATGCGATGGTCACTCGATCTGCCGATGGGGATTTTGAAGTTGCGTTTCTTGAGGATGTCTACGGGGTATCTCCGGGCCAGTTGGCAGCGGTCTTTTTGGGGACTAGGGCGATGGGCTGCGGCTGGATCGTTTAGTGTTTTTTGCAACGGCTTGCTACAGAACAGCTCAGGCACCCCGACTTGCCATCGGCTTTAGAACCGCAACTTGCGGTCGTACCGCAACCTGGGCCGCACCCGTGTTCTAGCTGTTTGTAAATCTCCGAGTCCTTGACGAAGGCTTGGTAGATCTCGGTAAGTTTCTCAAGATGTCGCCCTGTGTGCTCGGAGGCTGTGCCCAGGAACTCGAAGGCTACGGATTTGCCATCGATGCTCGAAGAGATATCAAGCAGGGTATCGTTAAGCTCTTGATCGTCGAGGAATCGTTGGCACTCGGGAATTGCATTTTGGTTCAGAGAATGAATCTTACCCCAGAGCCAGTGGTCTTGATCCGTTGCATCGCGCACCCACTGAGCCGATGAGGATTGGTATAGTATTGGATCCCAGTGAAGTTCGGCACCGCTTGTAGGTTCCGAGAGGACTTCTGCAAGTTCGAGTCCGAAATTCGAGCGGCAGATAATCCATTGGCCGCGACGAAGTTGATGGAGTCCAGACTCCACTGGCCTCAGGTCGCCTTGGGCGGCCATTCGTGCAAAAGCGTACGGACTGACTTGATTCATGCGTTTCCTCTGATACAGGCGATCCAAGGGTTGTAGTATAATTCCGATCGCTTGGATTCGAAAGATTGCCCGGGAGATAGAAAATGACAAAGCGAACGATGAACATCCGATTTCGAGGGCCGATCCTGGCCATGGTGCTTGGACTGTCGCATTGCGGTCCGGAGCTTTCGAGTGTATGCCTGGGCCAGGAGTCCAAGGCAGACAAGTCGCAGGTTGGCAAGTCGCAGGTTGGCAAATTGATATTCGAGGAGGATTTTCAAAAGGGCAGATCGCGATGGGATACGACCGACGATGATTCCTGGGAGGTACTACAAAAGGATGGCAATAGCACTTTTGGTCTTAATAAACGTATTAGCAAGTATCAACCCAAGGTGCGTAGTCCGCACAATATCGCATTGATCAAAGAGCTTACCGCTGGCGATTTTCAGATCACGTTTCGGGTTCGCAGTACGCACGATACGGGCAATCATCGAGACTGCTGTGTGTTCTTTGGGTATCAGGATGCGGAGCATTTCTATTACGTGCATCTTGGGGCCAAGCCTGATCCGGCAAGTGGTCAGATCATGATCGTCAACGGAGAGCCTCGGCGAGCTTTGACGGAGAATAAAAACACTATCCCTTGGGACGATCAGTGGCATAGGGTCAAGGTGGTTCGCAGGATTTCTAGCGGATCGATCGAGGTTTACTTTGATGACTTCGATCGGCCCATCATGCAGGCAAACGACAAGACGTTTGGTGCGGGTCGAATGGGTATAGGATCCTTTGATGATCAGAATGAGTTTGACGATATTCGGATTTTGGAATTGGAAAAGGTGACCAAGCCGAAAGCCAAAGAGGCCGAGAAGAAGCCTCCTGAGAGGCCAACTCCCAGCGTTTCCGACTACGTTTATGGGAAGGATTCAGCGCGACAGACCTTTGACTTTTGGAAGGCAGACTCGGACAAGCCCACGCCGGTGGTATTGCTCATCCATGGAGGGGGTTGGAAGAACGGGGATAAAACCGGTTACGGTAACAACCCGATCAAGAAATACTTACAGGAGGGGATCTCTGTTGCGGCGATCAACTATCGATTCATCCAACAAGCGATGGAGCAAGGGGTCGAGCCTCCGGTCAAAGCTCCACTGATGGATGCTGCGAGGGCTTTGCAGACGATACGATCGAAGGCTCGGGATTGGAACATTGATCCTCAACGGATTGGAGCAACGGGCAGTTCCGCCGGTGCTTGCACATCCCTGTGGTTAGCTTTGCACGATGATCTTGCTGATCCTAGCAGCAGTGATCCGATCGCAAGGGAATCTTCGAGGCTCTCGTGTGTTGGAGTCGTTGGAGCGCAGACGTCCTTGGATCCAGAGCAACTCAGGAATTGGATCGGCAACAGCGTTTATGGTGGACATGCTTTTGGATTTGCAGCCGAGGGGAGAACTCGCGAACAGGAGTTTGAGTTGCTCTTAGCCAATCGCGAAAAAGTTTTGCCCTGGATTCGCCAGTACTCACCGATCGAATGGGTTTCCAAGGATGATCCACCGATTTTCTTGGAGTATCCCAAACAGCAGCAGGCACCAGTCGTCGGGGGTAAGGAACCCGATCCGACCCATTCGGCGATGTATGGGATTCAGTTGAGGGCAGCTTGCAAGGCTGTTGGAGCACCATGCGATCTGGTTTTTCCTGGGAATAAAGAATCGGAATTTAGCAATTCCCAGGATTTCCTGATCCATCACTTAAAGCGGCCAAACTAGCGGTGGAACTTGGCAAACTGCTAACATACTCCAGCTTAGCTTTGTCCCTTTTTGGAAATGTCATGGAAACACAAGAACTCAAGACACCGCTGTACGATTGGCACGTGAAAAACGGTGCCAGAATGGCTTCCTTTGCCGGTTACCAGATGCCTATTCAATACAGCGGAATTGTGGCTGAGCATACGGCCACAAGGCAGGCGGCAGGAGTCTTCGACATATCGCACATGGGTCGATTGAGGTTCGACGGCCCCAGGGCTGATCAGCTTTTGGATCGTTTGCTTACGCGTCGAGTTCTGGATATGCAACCGGGTCAGGTTCGCTATTCGTTGGTTTGCAATGAGGCAGGCGGGATCCTCGATGACATCTTGGTCAGTTGCTTGGAGAGTCCCAGCAGCAAGATCTACTTCCTGCTGGTGGTCAACGCCAGCAACAAAGCCAAGATCGTTCGATGGCTTACTCCCCATCTAGCGGAATTCCCGGACGTCGAGTTTAACGACGTGACCGATTCGACTGCGATGATTGCCATTCAAGGTCCCAAGTCGTTGGAAGTGTGTCAAAAGTTGTTTCCGCCGAGCGTCTTGGGGCTTGGGTATTACCGAGCCAAGGTGACCGAGCAGATGTCCAAGCCGTGCGTTGTATCAAGAACGGGATATACAGGCGAGGATGGATTCGAGTTGATTGTCAGGGGCGAGGATGCACCGAGGGTTTGGGAGAATCTCTTGTTGGCTGGTCGAGATCTCGGGATTAGTCCAGTGGGACTGGGAGCCAGGGATACTTTGCGATTGGAGGCTGGGATGCCGCTTTACGGCCACGAGCTCGATGAGAGCATCGACCCATATACGGCTGGATTGGGGTTTGCCTGCCAATGCAAAGACCGAGATTTCATCGGTCGGGCTGTTTTATTGACCAAGTCCAAGGAACCACCGAATCGCAAACGCGTCGGGCTGGTGCTTGAGGGCCGCAGGGCAGCTAGGGAGCAATCCGAGTGCTTTGATCCCGCCGGCAATCGCATCGGAACAGTGACCAGCGGTACATTCTCACCGACGATGCAAAAGCCGATATCGATGGCTTATTTGGCAACGGGAGCAGCATCGATCGGATCGGAGATCCAGGTTGACATTCGAGGAACGACTTCGAAGGCATGGGTTCAGGAATTGCCCTTTTACAAGCGGGCCGGTTCTGTTTAGATTTCCGTTTTTGGAAAGTTTCTTTTCTCAAGGTAAGCAACATCTATGACACTTTCTCCGGAAAATTTGAAGTATCTATCGTCGCACGAGTGGGTTTATGCTCCAGAGGATGGGTCTGGGGTAGCAACCGTTGGGATTTCAGCCTTTGCGGTCGCGGAACTCAACGACTTGGTCTACATGGCATTGCCCAAAGTGGGGCAGTCGGTTGAGGCTGGGCAAGAGTTCGGTGAAGTCGAGAGTGTCAAGGCCGTCAGTCCGATGTACAGTCCTGTCAGTGGCCAAATCGTGGAGATTCATGAAGGGATTGTCGATCGTCTCGAATCGCTCAATTCGGATGCTTATGCAGGCGGCTGGTTGATTAAGATCAAGATGAGCGATCCGAGCCAGCTCGATGGCTTGCTGGATTATCAAGCTTATCAAAAGCTCTTAGCTCAGAACGGCTAGAGCAGGGAATTCAATCAAGCATGTCAGGAGCTTCGATACTGGTTCTCGAGGATTCTCCACGCACTGGGGTGGAGAACATGCAGATCGATCAGCAACTCTTGCTCACAGCCGATCCTTGGGAGTTTGTCTCGTGCAAGCCATCCGACAAGATCAAGCCTTCGATCCTCGTTCGCTTCTATTATTGGTCTGAACCCACGCTATCGCTGGGTAACTTTCAGTCGATCAACGAACTCGAGCATGCAGGGGACACCCTAGGTCACCCCGAGTTGGCAAGCATTCCTTGGGTTCAGCGAAAGACCGGTGGTGGCGCGATCCTTCACGACCAAGAAGTCACCTATAGCATCGTAGTTCCCAGCGACGATTCCGGGGTGGCTTTAAGCGGTAAGGGGCATAGCGAGAAGCTATATCGAGCCGTGCATGAGTCGGTTGTAGCGGGCTTGGTGGACTTGGGTCTTGATGCGAGTTTATCTGAAGCCTGCACTTGTTCGGTTGCCGGTGGGAAGGCGAAAGATAAAGAACCGTTTCTTTGTTTCCACCGTCGAACGCCTGTGGATGTGGTCGTGGGGAATCACAAAGTGCTTGGGAGTGCTCAGCGAAGGGTTAAGAGCGGACTGTTGCAGCACGGAAGTTTTTTGGTTTCCAAGTCGCCGTATTATCCGACGCTTTTGGGTGTCGGGGATTTGGCCCAGTTTCCTCCGGCTTATCGGGGATTCCAAGCTAGGGGGTCTCAGGAGGCATGTCGGAACTGGCAGGATTGGTTGGAAAGTAGAATATTCCAAGCGATTTGGGGGCTAATCGGCCCCACTAACGAGATAATACGATTGAATCTGCGTGATTCATCAGTTAGAATTCCGTGAACCGCCCGGTTGAGAAAACAGCTACTTTGGTACTGACGATGCATTTGATCGTTGGTCTTTGGGTAGTCTCTCGAAACAGGCCTCAAAATTGTTTTGTGCCTGCTTTTGAGTAACGGGACGGTCTCTTCTAAACGGTGCGAGGAACATATGAAAATTTCGCTCAAGGTTCTGTCTGGAAACCATGAGGGAAAGTTAATCCCGATCAAAGAAGAAAAGTTCTTTATCGGTCGTGGCGATGACTGCCATTTGCGTCCGAAGAGCGAGTCGGTCAGTCGTCGACATTGTGCACTGGTTCAGAAGGACGGCAGATTGCTTCTGTTGGATCTCAAGAGTCGCAATGGGACTTATGTCAACGAGAAGCAATTGACGCACGACAAGGCGAAGATCCTTAAGTCGGGGGATCAGATCCGCGTAGGGCAACTCGAATTTGAAGTCGTCATCGAGATTGGAATTGCCAACACCAAGAAGCCCGAGGTCAACACGGCTCAGGAGGTAGCTGAGCGGGTGGCCGAACAAGCCGAATCAAAGCTCACTGATTCTCGAGAGAGTTTCGACATTAGCTCTTGGTTGCTTGAAGCCGATCAAATCGATCGTCGCACGGCACCTGCAGAGCCCGACACTCGGCAGTTTCAGATGGAAGAGACCACTTACCTCGATTCTGAATTGATCAGTGAGTCGACGGATCTGGATCCAAACAAAGCGGAAACGGGTGAAGGTTCGGATTCTGCGGATTCTGCTGAAGAAGGTAGTGGCAAGGCCAAGCGACCCGAGAAGAAGCCGCCGATGAAATTGCCAAAATCAGTCAGCGGTCCGACGACGAAGACCACCAAGGATGCGGCTTCGGAAACTCTAAAAAAGTATTTCGGTGGACGTTAAAGTTCAGACCGCTCGATGCTAAGGAGAGCCCTGAGACCATGCGAAAGAACTCTTGGCTCTGCGCAACGTTTGCAATTCTTCTACCAGTGATCGCGTTGTTTGGGAACGCTCAGCGATGCGAAGCTCAGCAACAGACGCTCATTCTTGATAACAATTTTGCCGTCGGTCCTGGGATCTTGCGAGTCCTTCCGCGACTCGACAAAAAGGGATTTGCTGGGAGTAACGAGACCCAAGCAGCAGCCAAGATTGCCGGGATCGATGATGGTCTTCGCATAACCTACGTCAGCACCAAACGAACCGACCGCCAACCTATCGAGACACTTGAACCCTACAAAATCCCGATCAAGGTCAATCAGGGGGAAGTGAGCAAAACCGATTCTGTGATCCAGGGCGGATTGGGAAGTGCCTTTAGCGCGACACCTTTCGATCCTTTCGGACGTAGGATCTACATGTTTCAGTCCCCGAGTAAGCAGATCGTCCAAGGCATAACCGAAGTCTCGCCGCAGTATGTACGCATCCAGGGGCTCCGAGGTGACACCCTGCAGACATCGATCACTTGGGACATGAGAGTCGCCATGTCGGCTGTACCGCCGGCGCAATTGCGAGAGGTTCTCATCAGGAACGCCGATCCGAATAAGGCTCAGGATTGGCTCGATATCGTCAGTGTGTATTTGGCCGCTAAACGTTACGTAGAAGCTCGAGAGTTGCTCGTCAGCGCGATTCAAAGATTTCCTGAACTACAAACTTCTCGTCCGGAGATCAAGCGGATTGATCAATTGTTGGCAAACCAAATGTTCGAAGCTGCGGTGGTCGCTCAAAATGCGGGGCAACACGGACTCGCAGAGCAGATCCTCAAAGGATTTCAAGCAAATACCTTATCGGTCGAAACGCAATTGATGATCGATAGGCGAATCGAGACCATGGCTGGCAGCAAAAAAGAGCGGGAGCAAGTTATCGCGTGGTTGCAAGAGGATTTGGGCAAAGCCAGCGATCCGAATGTAGCTCAGGAATTCGCCCCCATCATCGAGGAGATCGTAATGAATCTCAACGAAGATACACGGATTCGGTTTGCTGACTATGTGAATTTGCGCAGCGATCCAACTTTAAAGCCCGATGAGCGACTTGCGCTGGGATTGGCCGGATGGCTCTATGGAGCAGGGCTGGCGGAACGAAACCTCTCCGTGGTGCGATCTGGTTACATCGCGCGCCGAATGATTACCGAATTGCTTGCCGGTCGACGCAAAAATGATGCTTTGATTCAGTCGATTATGAAACTCGAGTCTGGTACACCGAGGTATGTCACAAGGATTTTGGAGAACATGCCACCGGCGGTCCCCACGGGTGCTGAATCGCTCGTAACGATCAAAGTGCCCAGCAGCGAGAATCCACAAGAGAGCATCGAGCAAGCCGTTCCCGGAAGGTATCTGCTGGAAGTTCCTACCAGCCGAGAGCTTGGCGGGGGCATGGTTCGTTACATGGTGCAATTGCCTGCCGAGTACAACCCCTACCGCAAGTACCCATGCATTTTGGCTTTGCCCAGCGAAGAGATTCCCTTTAACGATGCGATGGACTGGTGGACCTCCCCCGATCGATCCGGCCCGGAAGTTAAATGCTATGGGGATCCATGCAGGTATGGGTACATCGTGATATCTCCAGAGTGGAACGAGTTTAAGCAACCGGTGTACAACTACACTGAAAACGAGCATCAAATGATCCTCAGGCCTCTTCGCGATGCGATGCGTCGATTCAGTATCGATTCGGATCGTGTATTTGTCGCAGGACATTTCATGGGAGCCGATGCGGCTTGGGATTTGGCCATGGCGCACCCGGACCTGTGGGCAGGCGCGATCATGATCGGTGCGATCGCCAAGAAGTACATCATTCAGTACTGGCCAAACGCTCGATACGTACCGACTTATTTTGTGAACGGAGAGTTCGATGGGGACAACCCGATGTACCTCAATGCAGCGACATGGGACAAGTTGCTCGATGATCGCAAGATCGACACGATGGTAACGCTCTATACGGGCAGAGGACACGACCACTTACAAGAAGAGTTACCCCGGATTGTCCAGTGGATGGAGATTCCAACAAGACGACGAAATTTTTCCCCGGATCGATTCAGCGTCGTGACGAGTCGAGCAGGTGATCGTTACTTTTGGTGGTTCGAGACTTCGCAGCTCAACACCGAAAGCCTTGTACATCCTTTGTTAGAACCGGATCGATGGGATGAGTATCAGATCGAAGGTGCGTTGAATCGCGAAACGAATTCTGTGCGAATACAAAAAGCGGCCGCCAAAGAGTACACCATTTGGCTTGGTCCTGAGATGGTGGACTTTACCAAGAAGGTGACCATTGATGCCAAGGGGAAGACTCGCAGTTATGACATCAGCGGTTCGACCCAGACAATCCTTGAGGATGTACTTGGACGCGCTGATCGCCAGCATCCTTTTTGGGCCAAAGTCGATGCTCCCTTGAAATAATAGACCATGCCTGATACCACAATTTCCGAGAGTCCCAATAGCGACTGCCGTATTCTAGTGCTTGGTGCACACCCCGACGACGCTGAGTTTTTTGCAGGAGGACTCTTGCATGAGCATAAGCGCCGTGGAAGTCAAATTCGGTTGGTCAGTGTGACCAATGGCCAATCTGGCCACCATCGAGACAGTTCCGATGTCTTGGTAGCCCGCCGCAGACTTGAGGCAAGCGAGTCGGGCAGGGTGCTTGGATGCGAGTATGTATGCTGGGACTTTCCAGACGGTTCGCTACAACCGACCTTGCAGGTGCGCGAGGCAATCATTCGGGAGATCCGAAGTTTCGCACCCGACTTGGTTTTAACCCATAGGCCTTGGGATTATCACCCCGATCACCGCGCCGTAGGCCAAGCGGTCCAAGATGCCTCCTACATGGTGATGGTTCCCAAGATTGCACCTGGATATTCCGTTCCAAAACAGGAACCTGTTGTGGCCTACATGGTGGATTTATTTACGCGTCCAGTGGCTTTTCGAGCCGATTTTGTACTGGATGCGTCAGAGCACTTAGCAGGAATCCTGAAAATGCTCGCTTGCCATCGATCGCAGTTTTATGAATGGATACCTTGGATCGAACGCATCGAAGGTATGCCCAGCGAGCCACAAGCATGGTCGGATTGGTTTAAGGGATTCTTTTTGGAGAAGACTGCGGCAAGAGGGACTCGATTTTGGGATCCAAGTTGGGGTAGCCTTCCATTGCTCGTCGAAGCATTTGAAGTATCCGAATACGCAGGAAAGTTTTCCGCACAGCGCCAGAACCAACTCTTTCCTGCTTGTCGATCGAGCATTCAAGGATCCTAGAATGCAGTCGATCGCCGTATTGGATTTCGAAACCGCAAACCATCAACCCAATTCCGCTTGCCAACTGGGCATAGCGATCGTCGAACCTTGGAGGATCGTTCGAGAGAAACGTTGGATGATTCGGCCTCGAAGGTTGTACTTCTCTCCTCGATGCGTTGCGGTGCATGGAATCACGGCAAAGGACGCCTTAAATGCTCCGACTTGGGATGAGATCTGGTCAGAGGTATGTCAATGGATCGATGGTTCCGTTTTGGTTGCGCACAATGCTGGTTTTGATGCCAATGTGCTGATGTCTACCTGCATAGCGCACGATCTGGCGATTGCCCCGTTGGATCTGCAATGCACTCGGCTTATCTCCAAAAGGAGTTGGCCTGCATTGCGATCCCACTCGTTGGCCTCCATGGCCGAATATTTATCGATTGTCTTTGCGCATCATGATGCGCTTGAGGACGCCAAAGTCTCCGCGAGACTGCTTATCGAGGCCGCATCGAAGTCGGGGGCAGAGGATCTCGAGCAACTCGAAAACCAACTCGGACTGGTTCGAGGCCGAGTCTGGAGCGATCGTGTGCGAAATCCCAGAACCGTTCGCAGATCGAGGATTGAAACGGTCGCTGAGAATCACTCTAGGTACGAACCTAGGAGATTTAGCAAGGATGGTTCTCCGCTACAAAGTGGCAAGCAACACAGACCCCGGCGAATGGCCGATGAGATTCTAAAGGCTAGTCTGGGAAATTCCCCGATCGAAGGGAAATACATGGTGCTCATCGGTACCCTTTTGGGACTCGATCGCCAGGACTCGGCGGCCTTCCTAAGCCAACTCGGGGCCAAAGTACAACCGGACATCAATTTGCAAACCCAATACGTGATCCTCGGGAGTTTGTGCGAATCGGAGTTCGACACCCTCGCAGGGATCACCACAAGGCGTCAAAAGGACATTGCCGATAGGAAGGAAAACGGACAGGCTTTGACGATCCTATCGCAGCGACAACTGCTGGCAATGCTACCTGCTGGATTAGAGACCGCTAGGGATCAGGAGCGTTGAGCAGATGGCAGACGAACAATCCAATCATGGTTTGGTCGCAGGGACGGTTGTCGGTATAGGAACCGACATCATCGAATGCGAGCGAATTGCTGCCATGCAGCAGAAACATGGCGAGGAATTTCTTCGAAGGGTTTTTACCGACCGAGAAGTGGCATACTGTGGTGATCGCAAGATGTCCGAATTGCATTACGCGGGACGTTGGGCGGCAAAAGAGGCTATTTTGAAAGTACTCGGTACGGGGTGGGCCAAGGGTATCCAGTGGACCGATGTCGAAGTGGTCAATCTTGCATCCGGAGCACCCTCGGTAATCCTATCGAATCGAGCTTTAGAAATCGCCACCGAACTTGGTATTCGCCATGTACAAGTCTCGATATCGCACTGCAAAGCCTATGCGACGGCCTTTGCTATCGGTCTGCGATAGGAAGTTCTCCGATTTGAGCTAAATGGTCAGAGACACTCGGTTGGCTTTGTTCATCCTGTTTAGGTTTTCGCGGTTCGAGTTGGATGCCCGCATGGAGAATCTTCAATTGGATGTTGAGCTTGAGATTATCGCATCGCTCATGAATCACCTCCGATTGGTTGTTAAATAGCAGCGATGAGTTCTCCTGAGTATAAAAACCGTTGATGGCGCTGATCATGCTGAGCAAGTCGCTGACGGTCGAGAGGTATTGAAGGTTCTCTGAACGGCGATCAGGATCCGTTTGCCCAAGAATATCCTTGTTGCTTTGAAGCATGCTCAAGAGACTCACCAAGGAATTGAGCGCATGGAACCGTTTACGGTAGACCCACATTTCCAGTCCCAAAACAGCGATGAATCCAAGGATGATATTGATGAGTATTCCAAGGAACGCATCAAGCCCCTGAAACAGTTCACTGGCATCTTTGGCGTTGAAGTCAAAATCAACGGACTGCAACTTTTTTGAATCGGGTTCAAACAGATGAGATAGATTAGCCAACGTCGCATCACTGATCTCACGCTTGGCAACAAGGACGTTCGGCACTCTATAGGTTAGTATTTCTTGATCTGGGATTTCAGGGTTTTGACTGATGTAACCGGCGGGCATGCGAAACTCTTGGGTATACCCGAGTTTCTCCCCTTGGGCTCCGATATACGGGGATGCCAGTTGAAATCCTGCTTTCAAAAACTCCTTGATCCTTAGTTGATTCAATTCATCTGCGACGTTGATAACCACAAAGACCGCATCGACTTGCGGTTCGATCTGGTAAGTCGATGCACGCTTATCTGAAGCTACAACGACATTTTTCCATTCGTGTTTGAAATCAGGGATCTGCTCGGGATTCCAGTTTTGGAAAAAATCGATTGCAACTCGATGGCTACCTTCATCTTGATCGTTGGTTATCACCATCGAGATCGGTCTGTCGGCGGGGCGATCCTTGCGAACCATCCACAGGACGTCTTCGAGGACTGGAGTCTGAAGCACTTTCAGATCTTTATCTACGTCTATTCCAGCTTGGATATAAGCGACATCTGCTTTGCCCAAGACGACGTCCCCGATCGCAAGTTTGGAGGACTCCGCTTTTTTGCGAATAATACTTTTGTTACGAAAGAACCTTAGGTTCACCTCAGTGGAATCCCGTTCCGGAATGACGACGGAGACTTTTCTTTCTAAAAAAAAGTTCCAATAGATCCAAGCCAGCAGGGCCAATATCGCCAGACCCAGGAATGCCGCTGGCAATCGACTCAGAGAAAAAAGACGACGCCTACGTTGCGCCACCGACTTAGCCTCAGCGGCCGCCTTGTTAACCTCCTCGACGGCTCCGGCAAGTCCCGAGTGGGTAGGAAGCTCCAGGGCAACTTTCTCCCTGATCTTTTGAGCACCTTCGATAATCCCGTCGATTTTCAGATTCATAAGGCACTAAGAAAAAACAAACAAGAAACAACGCCCTACCCGGTAAAAAACCAACCCGATAGGAGGGTCAACCTTTACAATTTTACAATAGATCTGGGTGAAGAGGCTCAGAAATAAATCTGAAATTGAACGTGCCAAAGCTATTTTCCAGGGAGGGAATGATGGTCACACGGCTGATTTGTTTATTTGTTTTTTGCATAACGGCCTGGTCTTCGGCGGGTTGCACTTGCCGAGCCGGAATGGTCTTCAATCTGATCGATATCGGTGGGGCTGGGGCAGGCACCCAAACTCGTGTGGGATTTCAAACTGCAGCCGACTTTTGGTCGAGCAAATTCAACGACAATATCGTTGTGAATTTACAAATCGGCATGAGTACTTCTCGGTTGATGGAGGTAAGACAGTTGCGGTCGATAACGCTTGGTCCCTAGGGAGGAACTTTGGCGATGGGCGACAAGCAAGTCACTGGAAAGACAGTCTCGGACGAGGCATCATGGATCCAACATTCGCTCCTGGCGAACTCGGCATAGTGACGAACTTGGATCTAAGAGCCTTTGACGTGATGGGGTTCAACTCGACGGCCGTCCCGGAACCGACTAGCATGGCGATCTTTTTGACAGGAATCGCAACCCTTCGTTTGGCTCGAAGAAAGCGACCAGAGTCGACCTAAACTTCTCAAGTTACCCAAGCTAAGGCTCTCTGGAAGTTCTATTGAACGTTGATTGACACCCGGTCGATGAACCGGATAAGACTATGCGTTCGGTTTTAATGTTTTCGCTCAGAACTGATGCAAGCAAGCCACTACTGGTTGAACATGCCCATGGGAAGACTTCTCCGAGCATTTGCGACTCTAGCGAGTATGTTTGCAAGTCTCTGCGCTGCGCTTGGGCAAGATTTTTCGCAGCACTATTCTCAGCCTGCACCGAACAGCCCCCAGATCGCTACCCCGATTGAATCGTGGCCTGACGCCCATTCACAATTCAATCAAGAGCCTTATGAACTGGAGGACTTTGAAATCCCCAGTTCAATTCCAACGAGCAAATTACGTCGGATCGATGGAGCCAGCGAAGGACGCGGCACACTTCAAGAAGTTTTAGCAGACCCTCGATACCGACAATACCGTAGCGGCGAATCGATCACAAGCTACATGCCTGGGGACGGTGAGCAGTTCGGTTGGTTGGATTTTGAAAACACCCCCTATTTGTCTGCGTCCAAGTCGTCAGGGATCACACTCGGAACTGGATTGCACTTACTCTCTGGTCCAAACTCTGTTGCGCTACCCCCGAGGCTATGGGACTTTATTCTCGGCTATCAAAATCGGGCCACACTCGGCGAGCGTTTCAGCTACGATCTGGCGTCGAGCATCGGCGTGTATAGCGACTTCGAAGACAGTGCTCGCGAGGGTGTTCGACCCTTGGGGCATGCAGTCGGATCGTTTCATAGAAGCGATCTTTGGGACTGGGTCTTGGGCGTCGATTATGTCAATCGAGATGACTTCAAGATTCTCCCTGTGATGGGTTTCTCTTGGCACAACCAAACCGCTTCGCCTTGGCGGTTCGATATGGTTTTTCCGCGCCCACGCATTCAATACTCCCTGAGCAATACCAACAGGCTCTACATGGCTGGTCTCCTCGGTGGAGGAACTTGGGATATCGAGATGCCCAAGGAGATCAATGATGTGATGACTTATCGAGATTATCGACTCCTCTTTGGCCACGAACAAATCACGCCTGGCGGCAACATCGCTGCGACCGAAATTGGTCTGGTGTTTGGCCGCCAAGTCGAAATGAGGCATTCGTTACAACAAGTCCAGTTCGATGACGCATTCATCATCCGGTTTGTGGCTCGCCGCTAGAATCTGGCAACTTCTTTCAAGGGCTTGATGCCTACGGCTACATTTCCAAAGGTGCTACCGCCACCTAAATCGGTCAGCCGCTCGCTGGTCAGATCGTTTAAGCTCTTTCGATCGGGACTGAGTTTGGGCCACCACTGTCCGACCGAGACGACCACCCCTTGTTTGGCATCGGCGGTGAGAATCGCTTTGCGTTGAACGCTCCCGTATCGGCTCGTTACCTCAATAAGATTTCCATCGACGATGCCGAAACGCTCTGCATCCAATGGGTGAATCAATAACGTTGGTTCTCCTCCAGCCATCTTGATGATACTTGGTACATTCCCCATCGTGGTATTGACCACTACCGCGCCGGGGGGTGAAATCAATCGCAAGGGATATTCATCGTCTAAATTCTCTTGGAAATCGATTTGCTTGGGAGCCGGAGAAAAGCGGATCTTTTTGTCCTGAAAATGACTGCCCTGGGAGTAGGGAGTGAATGGTTTTGGCAACGACAATTTGATCGATCGCTCGGACATGAGCCTCGATCGAGTCATGCCTTGCAACCACGGGTTGGGAGAATCCAACATCGCCTCAACAAGCCGCTGGGTATCCCAATGCAGTTCTGGGACATCTAACCCCAGGCGAACGGCAAGCTGTTGAAAGATCCAGCGATTCGTGCGTGCTTGTCCTCGAGCTGCAACGACTTCGTCGGCATACTGGAGGTGGTAATGCCCATAGGATGTGTAGACATCGGGATGTTCGAGAAACGTTGTCGCTGGAAGCAAGTAATCTGCGTAGTCGGCCGAGTCTGTCTGAAAATGCTCGAGCACGACGGTAAATAGCGAATCGCGAGAAAGCCCCTGTCGAACTTTGCTGGAATTGGGTGCAACGGCAGCCGGATTGCTGTTGTAGACAAACAACGCTCGAATGCTTTGAGGTTCTGTAAGCAATTCGCTCGCAAGGCAGTTCATGTTGACGTGCCTACAAGTCGACACGATACGATCGGCACCGGTGATCCGTTGTCGATTGAGTTGGAATGCTCCGCTGGTCGAAATGACAGCCCCACCGCCGAGCTTTTTCCACGCTCCGATGAGAGCCGGTAGGAGAGTGACGGCCCGGCAAGCATTACCGCCTCCTTCATTGCGGGTCATTCCGTAACCGACTTTGATGAAACTCGATCCACTTGTCGCATACTCCCGAACCATCGTTGTGAGTGAATCAATTGGAACATCGCAGAACTGTGAAGCTCGCTCGAGTGTCCATTCCTGGCAGGCTTGTTGATATTGCTCGAATCCCGTCGCATATTTTTCGAGATATTCTCGATCCTCCCAGCCTTGGGCGAGGATCTCTCTTCCGATTGCCAACGCCAAGGCCGCATCGGTACCGACTCGAATTTGCCAATGCTCATCCGCAAAGCGCGATGTCTCGTTTCGATAAGGATCAATGTGGAGTATCTTGGCTCCATTCTTGCGGGCTTCCTTGAGCAGTGGAGCTAAATGTGAGTTGCTGCGAAGAACATTGATACCCCAGAGGACAATGTACTTCGAATGGATCAAATCCTCCGGATCTGTTCCTATTTTGTTAGGCCCGTAGTTGGCTTCCCAAGCCGCACCGCCGGTGGTCGCACAGATGGTCTGGTCGAGTTCCAAGGCACCCAGGGCCCGAAAAAATAGGCTGGGCGTATCTCCTTGGATCACCCCCATGGTACCGGCGTAATGGTAAGGGAGAACCGATTGACCACCAAACTCATCGAGCACACTGCGTAGTCGCTGGGAAATCTCATCCAGCGCCGTCTCCCAGGAGATCGCTTCGAATCGACCTTGTCCCTTTGGACCGCAACGTCGCATTGGCTCAAGCAATCGATCCGATTGCTCTTGCCTTTCAGGGTAGCGAGCGGTTTTTACACAAGCAAACCCACGGGTGATCGGATGTGAAGGGTCTCCTTTGAGTCCGACCACCTTCTGTCCGTCAATCTCTATGTTCAAAGCGCAGGCGTCCGGGCAATCCAGCGCACAGACCGATGGGAGTACTCGAATAGATGGGTTTGGTTTCATTAGATTAAGCGTGTGCACCATGCGCTGGCGATAGCGACAATCATCGGAATATCCCTTTCGCTATTGGTCAGTAGGTGATTGCTCCCTGGCAATGCGACTAGAGATCGTGGAATGGTGCTAGGGACATAGCCAGCACCTGATGCATGATCATACCCTGAGTTGCGTATGGCGTGGTAAAAAGCAACCGTTTCATCTTCAGGAGAATGGAAAACCAAAAGGGCCTTGCGCAGGTTTTCAACAATTTTCCTCAGGTCGTGCGTACGAAAATCCTCGACCATCTGCTTTTGAATGTCCAATTTTTGGCCACCGATGACGACCGAACCTAAACCACTCGATGCGATCGCGGGATCCATTTTCACGAGCAGGTCGGCAAGGTGATAGGTATCGCTAGGAGCCGCCAATGCAATCACTCCCGCAACGCTCGGAATCTGGTCTGCCATGGCCATACTCGCAGCCCCGCCGAAGCTATGGCCTATCAGGAACCGTGGGCTATGGTATTCCGCCGACAGGAAACTCGCAGCCGATGCGAGATCTTCGCAGTTGGTGCTGAAGTTCGATTCAGCGAAAATTCCATCGCTGCCACCTAGGCCACTGAAGTCGTATCGGAGGACTCCCCAGCCGCAGTCGGCTAACCCACGGGCAATGCGAACGAGCGCTTTGAGATCTTTATTGCAAGTGAAGCAGTGGGAAAACAGCATCCAGCCATGGATTTGGCCTTGCGGTATTTCAAGGATCCCCGCGAGTTTACCTCGGCCTCCAGGAAACTCGACTCGATGGCTCTTTCTCATCGACCGACTCTTCGCATCATGATCGAGCCTCGATCCCCCGCAGCTTGGAAATCCCCCGAGAGTACATTCCCTGAGACCTTCGTCTGCATCTGATAGCTTCCGAGAATCGGCCCGAGCTTTTTCGACGAGGTCAGCACGGTTTTGCCATCGAAGGATGTCTGCGGAACCAGCTCGGCGCGATAAGCAAACGGGATCACGGCCGCAAATCGACCTGTAAAACGAGCTTGGTAAGTCCCCCGGTTAGTCGGACTGATGACCACTCGCATGGGCCCTGAATGCCCCGTAGACTGACTTTGCCATCGGCCCTTCCATTCTCCTTGGGGATTACCAGCCCAAGAATCCTGAGCGACCAAGGGGGAGGCCCAAGCCAATGCACCAAGCGCGAGCATGGCAAATAGTAGAATTTGTTGGAAGCTTTTCATTTTCTACCGTCCGAATCTAAAAAAACAATTTGATTTGCAATGAGTTACTGCAGGAGAACGCAGCGATCCGATTATAGTTCCTATCGGCAGGTATTTTTAGTGGGTCGATGATAGTCTTCCGCATCCAAAGCATGGATTAGTATTGTTTTCATGACGGAATCGAACTGGCAAAAAATCGCAACGGAGTTATCGGCTGGTCCATCGAAAAAGCAAATCTGGAATCTGCTTCGTCATTTCGATATTCCAGACCACGATTGGCTGGGCGATTCTCATTGGTTGTGGCAAGTCGCATCGGAGTATGAATCGTCCGACCGGCGAGCCTATAAACTCAAGCTTCTTTCGCCGCATTATCACGATGTTTGCGAGACGGTACTGCTGCGCCCTCGCGAGTCTCGCTTTGCCGTTTGCTTATCGACCCAAATCGGCTGCGCGGTGGCTTGCCGATTCTGCGCCACTGGCAAAATGGGCCTTCAACGAAACCTTTCCACCTTCGAGATCATCGAGCAGTTTCTCAGGGCCGGCTGGATTGCTAGGAATTGGATAGGCAATTCTAAAACTCCTCCACCCCTGAGGAATGTTGTCTTCATGGGGATGGGTGAACCCTTGCACAATGCCGATGCTGTCGAGCAAGCCATCGGCATCCTCAGCGACCCTCGTTGGTTTGGGCTCTCGCTGCGTTCGATCACTCTGTCGACCGCAGGAGTTCCAGCCAAGATGATCCAGATGGCGGGGCGATTCCCGAGGCTTCGAATCGCACTGAGCCTCCATTCGGCAGATCCGCACAAGCGGCGTTGGTTGGTTCCAAAAGCCGTAGGGGACTTGGACGTGCTCCGAGAGACCATCGCCGAAATCAACGCTTTGCAGAACGATACTCTTTGGATTGAGATCGCACTGATCGAAGGCCTGAACGATTCCATCGAGGATGCGTTGCAACTGATCGATTTTTGCAGTGGACTCAACGTCGAAATCAACGTTATTCCATACAACGACACATCGCATGCGCCCAATTTGATCACGAGCAACTTGCGAGTAGAAGACCGACCGCTGAGGGCTCCATCGCCCGACAAGGTGGATGCTTTTATAGCGAAATTACGCCAAGCAGGAATATTCGTGACCCACCGAAAAACGCTTGGGGAAAGCATCCAAGCTGCTTGCGGTCAGCTGATCAGCGCTGTCGGGACTCCTGGGGGTTAATTGCTCGCACCCGGTTGCCTGTAAGTTTTCTTCCTTTGAAACAAAGCGCGATGCTCACTGAGTTCGCTTCGCAATGCTCCTTCGTCGGTCAACTGGATCGCTTGGTTGATCGTATTGATCGCTTTCGAAAAATCACCTTGAGCCGCTTGGGACATGGCTAAGACGTGTAGCATGTGAGCATTGGGGGTTCCTTGGCTCTCATCGATCGCCTTCTGCGCCGTCTTGGCCGCCGTATCGGGATCCCGGTAAAAATCCTCTGGACAAGTCGCCATCATCCAAGCTGCATTTTGTAGGGCTCGCACGTACTTAGGGTCTGCCTTCATGGCTTTTTGATAAGCCTCGGCGGCTTCTTTCCATCGACCCAAGGACTGGCAAGTGTCTGCAAACTCGGTGGCTACCTTAGCCGAATCAGGGGCCAGTCCCATGGCGGACTGGTAATCGGCCAAGGCCGCTTCGGTTTGACCGAGAGCAAACCGAGCATTACCTCTTCCGCTGAACAAGTCGGCGACTTTATCGTCCAAAGCGATCGCTTTGCTGTAATCTTCGATAGCCGCTTCGTAGTTGCCTTTTCGAAAGTAGATTTCACCTCGGTTGTGGAAAGCCTCAACAAACTTTGGATTCAATTCAATCGTTTTGCTGAAGGCACCGATCGCATTAGGGAACTCACCGGCGATGGCCATGAGCACCCCCAAGTTGTGGTGGGCTCGCCAGCGAAGTGGGTCATTCTGAATAGCCAGGCGGAAGTCATCCATCGCGGCGCGATCGAGGTTTTCGGCTTCGGCAAGTTGCCTTGCTGAAACCATCTCGCCAGCCATATCGGATCGCAATTCGCCCCGTCGATTGGCGGCCCAACTTAAAAGTTTCTTGGCATAGGAGCGTTCGGAGACAATCCGAGTCGTGTCCCCTGCGATATTCTTGCAGCGCTCGATCACGCTGTTGTATTCCAAAACCGATCGGGCCTGCTGTGCGTTATCAAAGAGAGATTTCAAATCCGCAGGCACATCTCCGGGGTCTTCCTTTGCGTTGGCCAGCCTCTCGGATACCAGCGAGTCGGCTTGTTCCCCTGAATCGGGTTCACCTGAATTGGGGCTTTGCGAAGGCAATTCGGGCCTTGGATCCGAGGTCGCTTGCTGATCCCAAGTGGTTCTGGGAATCGCTCGCTGAGCCCAAAGGCTCGGTGCGAAAAATGCGATCAACAAGAATACAAACAAGCTCCCGGTGGGTATTGGCCAGCGGACAAGCATGAAAACTCTCCCGTTTTGGTCTCTTCCGTTTCGTAGCGAAAAAGCTCGCTCGATCGACTTTATCCTATCAAAAAAACCAATCTGAAGCATCGCCAGTAACCCTGGTTTTCTCAGTCGCTTGTAGGTACATTGCCTAACCAGAGACCGCCGCCAGAGCCCCCAGCACGCCACTGTGAGTTTGATAGCTATGCCAGTAAATGATGCAATTGTAAGACGACTCCACCAAATCCTTCTTCAAGTGGCCGACATCCGTGGTCAAATCGAACGGGGACCAAAGCAGATCAAGGCATCGCAGACCAAAGCCCAGCAAGCTCGCGATGGGGTCGCCAATTGCAAGGACGAGATCAAAAAGAATCGGATGGAAGCGGACCGAAAACAGCTCCAACAACGCCAATACGAAGCGAAGCTCTACGAGTGGCAAGGAAAACTCAACGCTGCTAACAACAATCGAGAGTATCAAGCCGTTAAGGATCAAATCGCAGCCGACACTCAGGCAAATAGTGTTTTGTCGGATGAGATTTTCGAAATCTTAGAGCACATCGACTCGCTTCAAAATAAGCTCGTTGGGCTCGAGGGTGAATGCAAGACCATCGAAGAAGATACAAGCAAGGTACAAGCCAAGCTCCAAGAGAGAATTCTCGTGCTACAAGGAGAGCTAGTTCGGGTCGAAGGTGAGCTCAAAGCGGCTGAAGGGGAACTCCCGGAGGACTTTGCAGCGGTCTATCATCCATTGGTAAAGACTCGCGCCGAAGAGGCTTTTGCCCCGCTGGATGATCGTTCCTGCGGCGGTTGCAACACCGGACTCCCTCCCCGTGTCGTCGATCAGTTGCGTCAGGGCCATCCAGTACCTTGCTCGAGCTGTGGACGATGGCTATACCGCCCAGAATGATTCACCGGAATGACTTACCGGAATGACCAACTCGTCGACCTCACCCGATCCTACCGACAAGCGATTTCAGCAGTGGCTGGCCATCCTACCGTCGCACTTGCAGGAACGAACGCGCACAGTTGCTTTGTCGAAGAACTCTATCGAGCAGAATTCTGGTGCGGTATCAGCACCGATCGTCTACTGGACGCATCATGCTCAGCGCGTCGATGAGAACCCTGCGCTGGATGTAGCTTGTGCATTGGCTTGTGCCCTCGATCGCCCCTTGCTGGTCTATCATGGGCTTTCCTCTGACTATCGATATTCGTCGGATCGCCATCATGTTTTTCAGATCCAGTCGGCCAAGGATCTCCAGCAAGCTTACAGCGAACTTGGAATTCGCTACGTATTTCATCTTCAGACCAAACCAGACAATACACCTTCACTGCTAAGGCTTGCCCAGCAAACCGACCTTTTGATCACAGAGGATTTCCCTGGAGAACCGACCGACCGTTGGCTCAAACGTCTAACTTATTTGAAGCATCTTTCGATACTTGCCGTCGATACAGCTTGCGTGGTGCCGATGCGTCTGGTGGGCAAGGCCCATGACCGAGCCTTTGCGTTTCGCGATGCTACCAAGAAGCTTTACCAGGAACGCATAAGCAGAGCATGGCCCAAGCTTGCAGCGATCCCAGAGCCTTACAAAGGTAACTTGCCTTTTGAAACTCACGATTGCTTAACTCTCGATCCTTATAGCATTGTTTCGCAATGCGATATCGATCCGATGGTTCCACCTGTTTGTGATACGATCGGGGGGAGTCGCTCTGGATACCAGCGGTGGTCGGATTTTTTAAAGTTGCGAATCCATCGCTACGGAGCCAAACGCAATGACCCTTGTGCGGATGTTTCGAGTCGTATGTCGGCCTATCTGCACTACGGGATGGTCTCACCGATGCGATTGGCTAGGCAAGCCAGCGAGTATCGGGCCGAAAAATACCTTGACGAACTGCTTATATGGCGAGAGCTCGCTTACGGTTATTGCTTCTACAGAGAGGATTATCGATCCCTTGCGACGATTCCAAACTGGGCTGTCGAAACTCTTCGGAAGCATCAATCCGATCGACGAGAAGCCCTGTACTCTTGGGAGACCCTTGCCAGAGGGCAGACTGCAGATCCACTATGGAACGCTTGTCAGCATAGTTTGCTCAAGCATGGAGAATTGCATAACAACGTGCGAATGACTTGGGGGAAATCCCTTTTGCAGTGGACCGAGTCTCCCGAGCAAGCTCTGGCATGGCTGATCGATCTGAATCATCGCTTTGCACTCGATGGACGAGATCCAGCTTCCTACGGAGGGATTCTCTGGTGCTTGGGCCAGTTCGATCGTCCGTTTTCTCCGGAGCAGCCAGTCCTCGGCACGGTTCGTCCTCGCCCAACCTCCGAACATCTAGGGCGACTGGACTTCGGAAAATATCAAGCGTTGGTCAATCGACCGATCGTGAAACTCAAGAGTGCAGAGCGTCCCGTGAAAGTCGGAGTCATCGGGGCGGGGATCTCCGGATTGCTCTGCGCACGAACCTTGGCTGACATGGGACTCGATGTAGAGGTTTTCGAGAAGTCTCGCGGGGCCGGCGGACGGGCAGCAACTCGGCGGTTGGATTCGGGCAACTGGATCGATCACGGGGCTCCTTGTTTTCAAACCTCTTCCAAACGTTGGGATTTGTATCTAGAGTCGTGGCAACGCGACGGGATCCTTTCTCGATGGGAGCCACGACTAGCAACTTGGAGCCCATCTAAGGGTACTGAGCAAGTCACGCTGTGCGATAACCGAACGACTCGCCTTTGGCGTGGCAACGGTGGCATGAACCAGCTCGGTAAACATTTGGCCAAGGGTCTAAAGATCCGCTACCAAACGACGATCGAACAAGTCGAGAAGCACCAAACAGGATGGGTGCTCAGCGGAAAGACAGGTTCGCAGGAAACGAGTATTTCTATCTTGCGATCCGACCCACTTGATTGCGTCGTACTGGCGGTGCCTGGCCCCCAAGCGGCCTTGATGATCGATCCTGCGTGCCATTGGAAGTCGAAGGCGGCCGAGTGCACCATGCGACCGGCTTGGGCTGCGATTGTCGAATTTGATAAGTCCTGGGAAATCCCATGGGACGCAATCTGTTTTGAGGATCATCCAATTCTCGATTGGATCAGCCGTGAAACCAGCCGAGCGAATCAAACCCCTTCGAACAACGGCTCTGGATTGCCCGAGGCTTGGATCCTCCATGCCAACGACCGTTGGACTGCTGCGAACATCGAAAATAGTCCACAGGATGCAGCGCAGAGGCTCATGCAAGCCCTAGTCGATTTGGGTTTCGAGGATATTCCTGGTCTAATCACTCTTCAAGGTCATCGATGGCGATACGCTCAGGCTGGTTGCTTGCCTGAAGGATCCAGCAATGAACCTTCTGTACTTTGGGATCCCGAGTTGCTCGCCGGGGCCTGTGGGGATTGGGCCTGTGGGGATTGGGCCTGCGGTACTGCGACGTTCGGGAGGCTGGGCAGATCCTCGGGGGTCGAGCGAGCCTTGGAGTCCGGGTCTGCCATGGCCGGTACGATTCTTAGGCACTGCATGAGCAAGCAAAGCCTTGCGAATCCGATGGATAGAGAAAAGCAAGCATTCCAGCCCATGCTTTTTGGCGACGAGGCCTTTTGAGAGTTGGTCTTGACGCAATTCCTCTATTTTCGCTATCTCCCCGATGATGCGTGAGGGCTAGCTCGGATTGGCCAGGCAACCTCGGCGTTACTCGATCCGGAGCTTTGATCGTGAAGATAACTGTTGTATCGCCCGTCTACAACGAATGCGAAGTTCTTCCGTATTTATTCGATGCGTTGCCTAAAGTGTTGGCAAAGCTCTCGGACAACTACGAGATCATTTTGGTAAACGACGGCAGCACCGATGGTTCGGATCAAGTCATACGACAGAGAGCCGAACTCGACAGTCGGATCAAGCTCGTGAGTTTCAGTCGTAATTTTGGACAGCAGGCCGCGATCACAGCGGGACTTGACTGTGCCTCAGGTGACATCATCGTTGTGATGGACTGCGACATGCAGGATCCGCCGGAGATGCTCGCACCGATGCTCGATAAAATCCATGAAGGCTATGACGTGGTATCCTGCAGACGCACAGGCCGCGATGGCGAGTCGATTTTTAAGCGTTGGAGCTCCACTGCCTTTTATCAAGTCATGCGGTTGGGTATCGACAAACGCATACCGGCCGAGGTCGGTGATTTTCGAATGTATACGCGCCGCGCCGCGGATGCCTTGTGCGCGTTTCGTGAGCAGCATCGATTCATGCGAGGAGTCGTCGCTTGGCTTGGACTCAAGGAGGCGATATTGCCATTCCATCGTCCGGCCCGTGCAGCCGGGCAGACGAAGTATCCGGTTTCGAAATTAATCAAATTGGCTTGGACTGCGATTTCATCCTCGTCACCCGTGCCACTGAAGGCCAGTTCGTACCTCGGGGCGACCATGCTATTGGTTTCCCTGAGTGCTGCTTGTCTTTGCATCCTAGGAATCTTGGCGGGTTGGACTTCGACAACGACTCTTGCTTGGATCTCGTTGATGTTTGGGCTCAGTGGAATGCAGATGTGCGCCTTGGGGCTTTTAGGCGACTATGTCGGCAGGGTTTTTGAGGAGTCCAAGCATCGCCCGCTGTATGTGGTCAGCGAGGTTTGCAATGTGGATCAATCGCCCGATCAACCTCGGGCCTTGTGGTTGGACGCAACCGACGGAACCTCGCCGATTCGAATCGAGCCGAGAGTTTATGGACCGATCGCTTTGCCATCGAGCCCAAGGAAAGTAGGCTGAGCCTTCTGCATGGCATCAATGCATCTATCCGATTCCAAATCCCGATCTGAAATTGTCTGGGATTGCGCATGGCTTTTGATCACCTGCGGAGTAGTTTTGTGGCTGGGTCTTGGGAGAACTCGTCTTTGGGATCAGGACGAAGGGTATTATGCGAGCGTCGCGCGAGAGATGTTCGACCGGCAAGACTGGGTCGTACCGACCTTCAATCAAGAGTTGTTTGCTCACAAGCCTCCAATGATGTATTGGGGAATGCTCGTTGGATTCCAAATTTTCGGGGTATGTGAATTTGCCGCGCGATGGGCTTCGGCATTCTTCGGCACGGGAATGGTCCTGCTTACCTACAGTCTTGGGCGAATGCTTATCGATCGTAAAACGGGATTGATCGGAGCATTGGTTCTGGTATCGAGCCTGATGTTTACGGTGGTGTCTCGTTCTGCCACGGCCGACGTGCACTTGGGTTTTTTCATCCTGCTGGCAATCACACTTTGGGTTCGTGATGCAAAGGCCAATGAGCAAGGTGACCCGCAAATATCGATGAACTTTCCAGTCACAGCGTGGAGCACTTGGATATCGATCTACTTATCGATCGCTCTGGCGGTTCTATCGAAGGGCCCGATAGGTTTTGCGTTTCCGATTGCGATTCTAGGTACGCTGACTTTAGGATGGCCTTGGATCCGTGGTCAAAGCAGGGATTGGGGCAAGTTGCTATCGTTCCAGCGTTTTTATCGGGCAACCTTGTCGATGCGACCCTTCGCAGGAGCGGTCGTGCTATTGTTGGTCGCCGCACCGTGGTTTTGGCTTGTTCATGATCGAACCGACGGAGCGTTTTTTAGCGAATTTTTTGGTGTGCAACACATCGAGCGGTTCTCTAAGCCCATGGACAACCACAGTGGCCCTATCTACTACTACGTCGTAGCTACCTTGATCGGTTTCTTTCCTTGGACTTCGTTTGCGATTCCCATCGGCTTGCATGCATGGAAACAAGTCCGACACAGCACCAATCGCTTGGCATGGGCCGTAATGCTTGTCTGGTTGTTCTTCTATTTCGGAGTATTCTCCTTGGCCAGTACCAAGCTTCCGAATTACATCATTCCAGCATATCCAGCGGTCGCGTTAGGGATTGCAAGCTACTTTTCAGGGTGGTTTGAGTACAAGACAAGCGAGTCCGATCGGATCGGTTTTATATGGAGTCAAGCAGGTTGGGTCTTCATGATTCTCTCGGGATTGATTGTTGGTGGGATAATGCTGACACTGGCAACTCGACTGGGGGAGCCTTGGTTCGATAAGCTTCAGATCGATCCGAAGATGCTCGCTTGTCTCATGAGTTTTTCATGGCTTGGGGTTTTACTTTTCGCATCGGGGTTATTAGGTTTAGCGTTGCAGAGATTTCAGCGCAGCGAGTCTGGACTCTACGTGATGATCGGCCTTGGAGTGGCTTGGGTAAGCTTGCTGTGGCAGGTCATCATTCCTGGTATCGACCGGTTTCAGACTCCCCAGAAAATCGCTATCGAGCATCTCTCGCCCTCGGGCGGGATGTCTGTAGGCCAGGAGCCAGCGGTCGTCGGGATGTTTCGACCGAGCATGGTTTTTTATTCGAAACAAGCCTTGGATTTCTGCGAAGATCAAAAGGATCTAGAAGAAGCATTGTCACAAAAGTCTCCGAGTTGGGTGGTGGTCAACCAGACCAGCAGCCAGACCCAGCAACTGCTTGATCAGCACGGCTATCGGCTAGCAGAATCTCTCGATAGCTTTCCCAAACGCGGATCGATTAGCGTTTATCGCAAGTAGCAAGCGGCTCGGGTGTAGTGTTTCTTTGACCCGTGCAATCGTGTAGACTTGAGTGCCCCGGCGGGGCCAACTGACCGCATTATTCCTCTTAAGGAGACTCTCCTGCGATGACCACAAGTAAGATCAATCAGAGTCAGCAGATCGATCGTCGTAAGCTATTGCAATCGGCAACGTTGCTTGCCGGGGTGGCTTGCACACCGAAGCTCGTGAAAGCTTATAGTCCAAATGACACTCTGAATTTGGCGTTTGTCGGCGTTGGAGGACGTGGTGCTGGAAATTTGCAGGAAATGATTTCTGCCGGTGGCGTTCGAGTCGGTGCGATTTGTGATGTCAATCGCAACACACTCGATGGGGTTGGCCAGCGACATACGGAGGCCAAGCGGTTTGGAGATTTTCGACGACTCCTTGACGACCTCAACGGAATCGATGCGGTGGTCGTCTCTTCGACCGAACACACGCATGCCTTTGCGACCTTACCGGCCTTGCAGCAAAAGAAACCGGTCTACTGCGAAAAACCGCTTACCTACAACGTCCAGGAGGCACGCAGGATTATGGTCGAGTCGGCCAAAGCCAACGTTCCTACGCAAATGGGAACCCAAATCCATGCAGGGGCCAATTACCGCCGAGTGGTAGAACTGATTCAATCCGGAGCCATCGGTCCGGTCAGTGAGGCCCATGTTTGGACATCGAGAGCATGGGGGCTACAGAGCCAAGAGGATGCTAAGAAGAATGGCGATATCGTCTATGTGACGGATCGCCCCTCGGAGAGCAAACCGATACCCAAGGAGATCGACTGGGATCTTTGGGTTGGTCCTGCCCCGATGCGACCTTACCACGACGTGTACCTACCTGGTCCGAAGTGGTACCGATGGTGGGATTTTGCCAACGGTACGATGTCGGATCTCGGGAGCCACTTCAACGACTTGCCCTTTTGGGCATTGAAGCTCGATAACCCACTGACGATTGAATCGTTCGGCCCTCCGGTGCATAAAGAGATTGCACCCGCATCGATGACCGCTGTCTACGAGTATGGGCCTCGGCAAGACATGCCTGCGTGCAAGGTCACATGGTATCAAGGTGCCGACAAACCTCAGCTATGGAAAGACAAAGCGATTCCGACTTGGGATAGTGGCATTCTGTTTATTGGTAAGAACGGGATGCTTTTAAGCGATTACGGCAAGCATGTGTTGCTACCTGAGGACAAGTTCAAGGGGTACCAAGGCCCGAAGCCATTCTTGCGAGAATCTCCTGGTCAGCAGCGGGAGTGGCTCGAAGCGATCCGAAACGGAACGCCTACATCGAGTCCTTTCGACTATGCGGGACTCCTGACGATCGCCAACCATTTGGGCAATGTCGCTTACCGTGCCGGGAAAAAGCTCCAGTGGGATCCTGTGGCGCTCCGTGCAACCAATTGCCCGGAGGCAACCGAATTCATCGAGCGTGAGCCACGCAACGGTTGGTCGTTGGCCTAAGAGCCCGTTGAATCATGCGCGCGGCGCAAGCTGCCCGGTGAGTCGTCTTTCAAAGTGGAACGGCGCGAGCCGTCCGGTAAGACGCGTTTTGACCTTAAACCGGGTAGCTTGCGCTGCTCCGCTTATAAATTCCATCGCGTTTCACTAGTTCCCGAACACACTTGGGAGTTTATCAAAGATGAACATTGCCGGCAAAACCATACTGGTCACCGGGAGCAGCTCTGGCTTAGGGGCGGCTTGCGCGCAGCGGCTCTTGGAACAAGGTGCAAACGTCGTCGGTTTGGATCGAACTGCCGAGCCGAGTTGGCTCAGCACATGGTCAGGCCCCAGTCTGTGGCAGGCTCGCTACTGGCATGCTCAAGGAGACGTGACCGAGGAAGCTTCGGTGCAATCGATTGTTATGCGCGGTATCGAAAAGTTCGGAGGGCTTTCGGGAGTCGTATGCTGTGCGGGGATCTTGCACGGTGAGCGAGTCGTGGGCAAAGACGCATTGGCATCCTTAGATGCGTTTCGCAAGGTCATTGACGTGAACCTCGTAGGGACATTCAATGTTGTCCGTTTTGCAGCACAAGCCATCGGCAATTCCACGCCCCAGGAACCAGACTCTGAGCGGGGAGTGATCGTCATGACATCCTCGATTGCGGCTTTTGATGGCCAAGTTGGCCAGTGTGCTTATTCGGCATCCAAGGGGGCCGTGGCCGCCATGACCTTACCGATGGCGCGCGAATTCGGGAGGCTTGGGATCCGTGTTGTGAGCATCGCACCGGGCGTTTTTGACACGCCGATGATGCAAGCAGCATCGGACAAAGTTCGAGGGCCGTTGCTCGATGCGAGCGTTTTTCCAAAACGTTTTGGGTTGCCCGAGGAGTTTGCAGCTCTGGTTCAAACTGTTTTTGAGAACTCGATGCTCAATGGAACGGTCCTGCGGCTCGATGGTGCTCTGAGAATGTAGCTTGGTGTTAGAACCCCATTGCGTATGGCCGCATGAAATAGGTTAGCTCACAGTTGATTGGGTTTGTAACCGCTCTGATTCGCTTTGACGGTTTGTGAACATTGATTTCGAGGACTTTCGCAATGCCGTGCATCAAAACGATATTTTTCGAGGCTTCGCGAGCTGATAACCGATAAACCGGGAGGCTTCTCGCGTGTGTGTCATCGCCTGTTTCGAAGATAAATTTCTAGGTCCTTCCGGTGTTTCCGTGGATGATGGTACCATTGCAGGGGAAAGGAACCCCCAGAAACGCAAGACATAGAGCTTTATCAACATATCCGAGGACGTGGCGTACACCGGCTTAATCGGTTTCTTCTGTCTGCAGGGCCTGCTTGGGAGTGTATTTAAGGTGCGTCCTGAACTCTATCCCAACCCTCTTAAGAAGCCCTTAGCGGCTCAAAGATCTATCCTGCAAATTTCAACCGTGGAAAATCCCCTTGAGGCTCCTGTTCGCCTACGATAGACTGCGGGTTGGCATAGAAGGCTGAGACCATCAACCTGTACTGCCTACAAACAAGTTTCCAGCGAATGAGCGGTGCGACAGCACGACTCTGACAGCACTCCATTTCACGCTTAACCAAAACAGCATGGTCGATGTTCTGTTGCAAGAAACAAATGGCGTCTAAGTATTTTTTGCCAATGCGCACGATGCTGGAATCCGCTACACCAAACGCTCAACTACCTGTCACCTGAAGAATTTGAGCGAAAAAACATCGCCCAAAAAGCCGCATAAAATCAATGCGATGGTGTCCGCTAGTCCTGGGCTATCCCAGGATACGCAATCGCAACGAGGCTGGAAAGTCGATCACCTTCAGCGAAGTCTGCTTTGAGAACCGAGACTTCGCCCTCGCGATCAAACGCGAGTTCAACAGCTGGGCCAGAGCCCCTGAAGCGGCGTTTCCACCCCAAAAATCATCGGCAGACTAGTGTCGCCCTATCGAAAAGCCAGCAAAACCTACTTTACAGCTCATCAGAACCGACGGTTCTGGAATAACGAACAGGCTCGTCTTGAAAATTGCCATTATTGCACCTAGACTTCTCGATAGCAGAACAACGAGGAGCAAAAAATGAGTTTTGGCGGTAGATTGCGTTACGCCAGGGAAGCTGCGGGTTTGACCCAGAAGCAGCTTTCCGAGGCCACAAATATCGGGATTTCGTCCCTTTCTGAATTCGAAAATGATTCCAGGGACCCCTCTGCACTGCAGTTGGCCCAAATAGCACAGGAGCTGCGGAGAAGCCCTGATTTCTTTTTTCAGCAAGGAGAGCCTGAACCCGAGATCGTGCTTTGGCGAGAATGTCCGGCCGATGGCTCCGCGTCATCCGTTCGGGTGCAGCTGATTCAACTAGCAGAGCAATTTCATCGGTTAGAACAACTTTGCGGCAATCCCGAACCGCCACAGTTTGAATTCGCCACTAGTTCCGCCGATAGCTTTACATTCGCCAAAGCAGAAGCTTTGGCCCACACATTTCGTAATCGATACGCCCTCGGGGAACGCCCTGGCCAGATTCTATTGCGAGTCCTCGAGGATGTTATCGGCGTCAAGATCTTCTTCCTCGACTTCGAGCCCTCTGGCACAGCAGCTTGTTCTCTGTCCGATCGATTTGGAGCGGCAGTCTTACTGAATTCGAGAAATGTAAGTTGGCGACGAAATTTCGATCTCGCCCATGAGTTGTTCCACTTGTTGACCTGGAAGGTATTTCGGGTTCCTGGTTCGAACAGTGCGGCTACTTCGTCAACGCGAGAGGAGCAGCTAGCCAATTGTTTTGCGGGCCACTTGCTACTTCCAGCTGAAGCATTGAAGACTGCTGTTTCCAAACAACTACGGGAAAAGAAAACGCTAGACTTCGAAGATCTTTTTGACATAGCACGCCAATTCTCAGTATCGGTGCAAGCAGTGGTTTGGCAAATGAAGTCGGCTGGTATCGTTAAGCGAGAGGATGCGGAGAAGCTCACAGAGCAGATCAAAGGTAGATCAAGCTATTGGGAGACGCGAACCAACGATCCCCCTTCACGAAGGCCATTAAGATTCGAGGCGTTGGCGATTGAGGCGATGGACAAGGGTCTCATGGGAACTGGTAAGTTCGCCGAGTACATGGGGATCTCACGCAAAGAGGCAATGAAGCTGCTCGACGAACGAGCTGAGAAGTTCTGGCAGGAGGAAAGCCGTGTCGAGATTGAAGTTATTGATTCTTGACGCGTGCGTGGTCATCCAACTTCATGAGCTCGGTCGCTGGCAACAGGTGGTTGATCAATGCGATATCCATCTGTCGGAAATCGTAGCTCAACGCGAAGTGAGGTTTGATGACGCCAACGGGACGCGAATTGACTTGGAGCCAGCCATCCTATCAAAAGCTATCACCCTATTCAGTGTCGAAGCGTTGAAGGTTGAGGCTTTTCGATCTCGTTTCGACGATTCCTATCTCGGGGTTCTGGACGATGGCGAAGCTGAATCTCTCGCATACTTGTTTGACGCGAAGAGCGACTTCCTTATTTCATCAGCAGACAAGATCGTCTATCGAGTGCTTGGAAATCTGCATCGGGGCGACCAAGGCATTTCGCTCGAAGAGATTCTGAACACGATCGGTTTGACTGCATCCCAGTTACCGCCGCAGTATCGTCGCCAATTCCGTGAACGGTGGACCCAAGTTGGATTTGATGAACGACTCAAGGGACTTGGTCTCAAGTCCGATTCGGCGGCAGGCTAGTGCAGCATATCTCCAATCATATAACCTCTCAGAAGTCGAATGTCGGCTGAGCGACCTAAGTGACTTTTCGGGTTATGTGATTTCGATTTGAGACGCATTAATGGACCTCGCCGCAACATGCTGCTGGATAACAACTTACGAAGGATGTCGCAAAAACATTGCGATCTCGCGAGCGGTTTGAAAAAAGTTCGGCTCACTCAACTGAATTAAGGGTTTCAAACTGAGTTTGACCCTCGTGTTATACCAACAGGCCGACGCCTCAAAACGTCGGCCTGTTGGCGTTTTTACGCAGTATTTTCAAGGGTTTGCACGCTCTAGCCCAGTCTCAGACTCTCCGTCGCGCGATGTCTCTACCAACCCAGGCGCGAATCGGCTTGGGTGCTTTTTCTGCCTTTGGCAACCCGACTCGCGTTTTCCCAGCAAGTAGCGCAGAAAGTCTGTAAGTCCCGCGAATCTGTACCCCGGATCGATATAGTGTTCGATCACGTAGAAAGCAAAGTAGTAGGCGCGGCAAAATCCCCAGATCGCGATCATCAACAAAGCGATGCTCTGAAGCGATGGGTTTTGAGAAATCAGAAGCACGCTTGCCAGTATCCCTGTTAGGAGCATCAAAGCCCCTTTGAGATACAGCAGTTGTGGACTTTTTATATCCGTCATGGGAATACTAGCAATTCTTTTTTATCGATTTCCTGGACTTGCTTTTGGCTCAAGCTCGATGGCTTCGTCGGGCAATAGACATGGGATTCCTTGTTCGATCGCATAGAACCAGCGTCCGTCTTGGGAAACTAGACCTTGCGTTGGAATCGCTGAAATTGTACGACCGATCTTATTGAGAATAGGGGCCTGCACGTGTCGGTCCGCAAGTTGGCTGAGTAGATCAGGCGAGGCCAACGATAATGTGTTACCTGAGTTGGGGCAGCGTATGACGCCCAAGATCCATTCTGGAAAACTGTACTGGCTCGTTTTTGCATCGTTCATGATGCTAGCGATTCTAGCCTATATTCCTTCGCTTGCCATTGCCCAGGCTCCTGGAACGCCGCAAGTGCCGTCGGTCGATCAGTTTCAAAGTTCGGCTCCCGTGATGACCTTTCTAGATATGTACACCGGTCAACCTTGGGGCAGGTACGTCGTGTCCGAAACTGTCACGGTGCCCAAATACGAGTACCGGGATGTCAAGGACAAGGTTTGGGTTCCGACTTGGGTGCAGGAGCCCAAGCAAACGACAACCACCCAATACGATCCGATTGTCTCTTATCAACTGCGTCCTCGATCTGTTCCCAGTGCGAATCCCTTCGCTCCGCCACAGCAAATCGTCGAGTACGTTCCGATCGTCCAGTATCAGCCTCGCAACGTTCAAACAACTCAAATGACCGCTTATCAAAAATACGAGGAGCGGGAAGTCAGTCGGATGGTTCCGGTTTTGGTCAATGCCAGCGAGCAACGGCAACGCTTCGTCGATCGACCTTTGTCAGCTAGCGGTACTCCTGGTGTAGCGACCAGCAATTTGATTCAGGATACGGCGATGCTCGCACAAGCCAGTAGAACCACCGCGAGATATCCCACACGCTCGATCGATTATCCAACTCAGCCGACTTACGGCTCTCCCGTCTATGGCTACACAGCCTCGAATGCTACTTGGAATACTCCGGTCGTGATGGCACCGCCACCGCCTGCAAGTGCACCTCAATACACGGCGCGTCAAGCAGCCACGGCTCCTATCGTGCCGATTGCATCGCAGACGAGCGTGCCTAGTTCACCTCCGGTCTATGCGGGCACTGGAACTCCGATTCCACCTCCAAGCGGACCTCCGACGATGCCTTTCGCTTACCCACCAGCTCCCGCTGGTCAACCCAGCTACAGCTACACCCCCTATCCACAAGCTGGCTATCCGCAACCCACTTATGCAAGTAATCCCAATCCCTATCCGCCCAATGCGTACCCCCCCAATGCGTACGCGGCCAACCCTTATGCGGCGAATCCTTACGCGGCCAGTCCCTATGGCACACCCCCATATGCACCAAACCCCTATGCACCCAACCCGTATGCAACTAATTCCTATGGTGCAAATCCGTATGCGGGCAATCCCTACGGAGCCAATCCAAGTGCGGCTTGGTATGCTTGGCAAGGAGCTTTGTTTCCGACAAATGCCTTTGGAACAACAGGCGGTCAAGCTTCCATGGTCTCTGGCGGTTATCCTTACACAGGCTATCCACCGGGAGCCGTGCCGCCCTCGCCATCGAGTTATGGTGCACCGAGAGTTGCAAACAACCCTATGGGTGTATCCTCCAATGCCCCAAACTATTGGGGCAGAACGACGTTACCGTTTCCTGCGGGAAGCTACTAGCTTGGGCACCGATCGCGACATAAGTTTTTCTACATTCTCGTCCTGGCCCTTGCGGTTGGCAGTCGAGCCCTGCTGAATCTTTATACTATGCGGTTTAGAGCGATGGTTTTTGGATCATCTGAGCGATAGTTCACCGAGCTTGGTCCATACCGGTTTGACATCCGATAGGATTGGGAGTTAAATCAAAGGGGTCGAGTGTGATGTTAGAGACCTATCGTTTTGGAGCGATGTCGCGACGCTTGACCCCCGCCCCCCACTTCTGGAGAGACAATTCGATGAAGAAAGTGATCGTGTATTTGGCTGTGGCATTGGTTGCTTCGGTGGCATCCCCCAACGCCTTTGCCATCAAGGAGTTCAGTGAAGCTTGGGCATCGGTTTATGTTGATAAGAGCACGAATGACGGGTTCAAGAAGCTCGCCGTCGAAGCCAAATGCAACGTCTGTCACATCGACGGAGAGAACAAAAAGAAGCACAACCCCTACGGCGACGTTCTTGAGCACGAGGGTTTGACCAAAAAGAACTTCCCACCAGCAAAGTTCAAGGAAGATCTTGAGGGGACTCGCAAGCAAGTCGCCGAAATCCTCAAGAAGATCGAGGACAAGAAAGCCGAAGGCTCCGACAAGACCTTTGGGCAACGCATCAAGGATGGCTTGCTCCCAGGCGGTGACGTAAAGGGTAAGTAACCTCAGAACCTAAGGGTTCTTGAGGGATTCTATTGGGTGAAACGACTCGTTTAGGGGATCGGGCCCAATCCATTTGCGAAACAACCAAATTTTCCAGGCGTCCTCGTTTCTTTGGGGATGCCTTTTTTGTTGCGTAAAGCCAAAGGTTGCTTCGAACTCTCCGAGATCAACTTGCAGGAAGCGTACTTTCTAGAATGGATTTCGGTTATACTCAACGAACGCCTTAGGGGAAGGTTTGCTCAAGACCTGCCTATTGGATTTTTAAAGTGGTTTTTGTAAGAAAGGCCAAACGGCGATGTTACGAAGTGTCTATGGTGGGTTGGGATCGGGCTGGGTTGGTTCGGCTTTTGCCGGAGTCCTGGCGATGGCTTTTGCATTTAGCGCTAGCATGGGATTCGCCCAAGATGCGACTAAGCAGGAAACCGAAGCGGGATTTGTTAGCCTCTTTGATGGCAAGACCATGAATGGTTGGAAAGTCAATGAGAATCCTGGAAGTTGGAAAGTCGAGGATGGCAATTTAGTTTGCAAAGGAGAGCGTTCCCACCTGTTCTACGTAGGCAACGATAAGCCTTACAAGAATTTTCACTTCAAGGCTGAGGTCAAGACCGAGACAAACAGCAACGCTGGGATTTACTTCCACACCAAGTATCAAGATTCCGGATGGCCAAAGTATGGCTTTGAATGCCAAGTGAATCTCTCTTACAACTCGGATCCTCGCAAGACCAGCAGTCTTTACGGTGTGAAGGATGTCTTGGAGCCAGCGGCCAAGGACAACGAGTGGTACACACAGGAAATCATCGTGCAAGGCAAGAAGGTGACGCTCAAGGTCAATGGAAAAACCATGGTCGAATACATTGAACCTGATGACCAAAAAGCCGGAGCGGACTTCACCCGCAAGATCGACGAGGGAACCTTTGCCCTTCAAGCACACGATCCAGGTAGCAAAGTCTACTTCAGGAATCTACGGGTCAAGCGACTCGATTAGTCGATGAATTCGCAAAGCTCAATGCTTGTTTCCTCCTGCCTGAAACCCGCGAGTTGCAACCAAGGTTCGACTCGTATGTTGCCTAGGATTCAGAGGGTTATCCTTGGGGTAATCCTCTCAGTCGTATCGTCTGTTTATGGCATTGCCCAAGAAACTTCGTCGGGCCAATCCGATGCGATAACATTCAAGGTGCGATCAGGGCTTGATGGCCGATGGAAGGTTGGATTTCCAACTTGGCATCGAATCGAGATCCAAGCGGCCAGAGAGTTGACCGGCACGCTTGAAATCCAGACGGTCGATGGGGACGGAAACGGGGTAACCTATTCGGATCCTGGCTGGTCGTTTCAGGCCGCACCTGGTTCCCCTGCGGTGGTCGATGCCTACGCAAAACACGGTCGCGCAGATCGTCCGATTCGGATCGTTGCTTACATCGAAGGTAAAACCTCGTTGGTGCATGTTTTGTCGGATGATCAACGAGGAGAGGCACTCTCTGCGACCGCTCCGTGGGTCGTTGGAATCGGAACGAGTCGATTGGATCTGGATCAAGGATTGTTGAAATCAGCCAATGGTCGAAGCGATGAGTTACGGGTTTCGGAGTTGACTAGTTGCCTTGAGATTCCACCGAGCATCGTTGGCTACAGTGGAGTCGATGCCATTGTTTTCTCCTCATCGAATCCTGAAATTAACGCAAGTGTCTCAGAGTCTCAGCGCAGAGCCCTACGCGATTGGTTGATCTTCGGGGGGCAACTGATTCTTACCTGGGGCAAGGGTGGTCCGACCCTGGCGAAATACTCGGAGTTCGAAGAGATCCTTCCAGGGGCATTGATTGGATCTGCCAGCGATTGTGAACCAGGGCCGATCGAGTCGCTTCTTGGCTCCCAAGATCGATTGGACATGCTCGATGCTTCGATTTTGAAGATGACCTCTGGGAAACTCGAAGTTTTAGGAGTGACAGCAACACGGGTACGATTGCCTTTGATTGCGCGTTGGGCTTATGGAACAGGAAGCGTGATTTGGTTGGGTACCGAGATCGACTCGCCTCAGCTATCGGAATGGGAGACTCGCCCATCGCTTCTGAAGTACCTGATGAAGGACTGTTGGGAGAGATCGGAGAACAATCCTTCTCGAAGTGTGTTTTTGCCGTACGAGGACATGTCCGGGCAACTCAATGCCATGCTTGATCGGTTTCCGAATCTGCAACTTGGAAATCTTGGGCATTTGGTCCTGATCGCAGGTTTGTTGGCGCTTTTGATCGGACCCTTGGACTATTTTTTTACGGTCAAGTACTTACGTCGGCCACGGCTGACTTGGTGGACCTTGTCGCTATGCTCCTTGGCAGCTATTGCTATCAGCGGCATGCTGTTTCGAGCTTGGAAGCCTCGAGAGCCTTCGATCAACACGATGGAACTGATCGACATAGACGATCAAACACAGCAGTTGCATGCACGGGGATTTGCACATTGCTATGGGGGCAAGAGCGGACGCTTTGATTTTAATTCCTTTCATCGCTCGCTGAATTATCAATCGGATGCTTCGGTATTTCGAGAATCCAATCGATTGGATTGGTTTGGCCAACCTGGCAAAGGTATAGGTGGTTTTGAATCGAGTGTTACAAGCCAATTAGGTTTACCAGACTACAGCATTCGAGGCTTCACTCCAGGTAGCTTCATCAATGGCTTGGGGATTCCCACAGCGGGAACCAAGGCACTCGAGTACGCGTGGATCGAACAGATCCAATTCCCAGATCAGTCCAATGGGCTTTCGACTGTTTCTGGCAAAGACGACTTGCTCCAGGGATCCTTTGCCAATCCGCTGAACGTCGACTTGGTCGACGGAGTGCTCTATTTTTCTGGACGAGCCTACAGCATTCCGGGGCGAATTCGTCCGGGTGAACGGGTTCCGATTTCGACCTCGATTCCCAAAGACATCATGCGTCGTTTGCAGCGAAAGGCATTCGTTGCAGGGCAGGAGCAAGGAGTCGCGTGGAATCCCTTGGACACAGATAACTTAGAACGCTTATCGGAACTGATGTCCTTTTTCCGTTCCGCAGGTGGTACGGCTTATACAGGGCTTGAACATCGCTATTTGGCAAGTTTGGATTGCTCTGAATTGCTTAAGCTAGACCGGGCGATCCTATTTGCTAGGCTGCCCGAACCGGCCAGCAAGTGGAACCTTCAACGCGACGGTGTGCAGCAAAATGCGATTCAAGGCAAACGACTTGCGGTGGTCCGTTTGTTCTTGAATGTCCAGAACGCAAACCGATCACTGACATTGCTCAAAGACGGCCCCACCAATTGACCATAAGCTCGATGCGATAGACCTCGGAGCAGGATTGTGATTAAGACCAGCAAGTTGACCAAGAAGTACGACGACATGTATGCGATCCGGGATATCGATCTGGATCTCGGCCAAGGTGATTTGTTTGGTTTCATCGGTCCAAACGGTGCCGGCAAAACCACGACGATGCGAATTATCGCAACACTGCTAGAGCCCACCGAAGGGGAGGCTTATGTTTGCAATTACTCCATCTATACCCATCCGAAGGAGATCCGAAGACTCGTTGGTTTCATGCCAGACTTTTTTGGCGTATACGACGACATGACCGTGATCGAATACTTGGAATTCTTTGCTGCAGCTTATCGAATCGGGCCTCAAGCCAGGCGCAAACGCTGCAACGAGATGCTCGATATTGTCGACTTGGATTTCAAGCGAGATGCTTATGCAAACACCCTTTCGCGAGGACAGACCCAACGACTCGGACTTGCCCGAACCCTCCTGCACGATCCTGCCGTCTTGCTCTTGGATGAGCCCCTTAGCGGCTTGGATCCTCGCGCACGGATCGAGATGAGAGCCTTGATGAGACGCCTAGGGGCCATGGGCAAAACGATCATTGTCAGCAGCCATATCCTTCCGGAACTGGCTGATGTGTGCAATAAGGTGGGCATCATCGACTCAGGTAAAATGATCGCAAACGACGATGTTGCTTCCATCATCAAACGCGTTAGCCCAAACACGACGATCCTCATCGACTTGGTCAAACCTCAGGATGCGGCCAAAGCCATCGATACGATATCTCCCTTGCCGATCGTCGAGCAAGTCGCCGTTGATGGGGCCAGTTTGAAAGTGGTACTCAAACCTGACGCTCAGGATTATTCGTCCATCAGCATGCTGCTGGCCAATCAAGGGATACCGTTTAATAAGTTTGCTGCCGAGGAGATTAACCTTGAGTCGGCGTTCATGGCGTTCACCAAAGGTGCTGGAGCGAAGATTTAATGGGTTCTTGGTTGCGATCGGTGTTTCGCCATGAAGACTGGCTAGTTATCCCCTTGGGCGCTTTGATCCTCCTTGCTTGCACTTGGATGATTCAACCCCCGATAGAACCATCGCAGGAGGGAAAACCCAAGCCGGTCAATTTGCTCAACGGAAAGATAGCCAAGCTAGAGTCTTGGAGCAGCAATCCGCTCGAATCGGTCATGCTTGATAAGCCTGCCGATGGCAAGAAGAAGCCTTATCAGCATTTTCCAGCCTTGTTGTTCACTTGGTCGATCCTTGGGATTCTCCTAGTACCCATCGCATTGTTCAAAGGGATGCGCGCTCGGGAATACTGGGTTGGATATGCGTTGCTTTCTGCACTAGCAACGCTGGCCTTCGTCATGGCCAACCAGCAGGTCGTCAAGCACTTCAATTTAGAATATGTTCTTTGGGCTTTGCTCTTGGGGTTGCTCATCAGCAATACGATCGGTGTTCCTCGATTGATCCGGCCTATGTTGATCGGAGATACGATCATCAAACTGGGTCTGATTTTGCTCGGAGCCGAGGTGCTTTTCGGAAAACTCCTGGCCTTAGGCGTCCCTGGTATTCTCACATCCTGGATCGTCACCCCTGTGGTCTTGATCACTACCTATTGGTTTGGGCAACGAGTTCTCAAGATGGAGTCACCGAGTTTGAACATGGTGATCTCGGCAGACATGTCTGTCTGTGGCGTTTCTGCAGCCATCGCCACCGGTGCTGCCTGCAGAGCAAAGCGGGAAGAGATATCCTATGCGATTGGTATCTCGTTGCTGTTTACCTCTTTGATGATGGTCATCCAACCGAACTTTGTCCTATGGAGCGGAATGGATAAAAACGTCGGGGCGGCTTGGATTGGTGGAACCATCGATTCGACCGGTGCGGTAGCCGCTGCGGGGCAGATCCTGGATAATGAAGATGCTGGCCTGATTGCAACGACGGTCAAGGTTATCCAAAATGTTCTTATCGGGGTCATTGCATTTGCAGTGGCAGGATACTGGTCGATTCGTTTTGGGGATCAACCCGGAGGGAATCGCATCGGTATCGGTGAAATTTGGAGGAGATTCCCCAAATTCGTGCTTGGGTTCTTGGCAGCATCCTTGGCGTTTTCGTTCCTTTTACCGGAATTAGGAGTGAGTTCTGAGGCAATCGATACGATCACCAAGGACTCGGTTGCTCCACTTCGAAGTTGGCTCTTTTGCTTGGCGTTCGTCGCCTTGGGGTTAGAAACCAATTTCTGGGAGCTTGGTAAGTACCTTAAAGAGGGTAAGCCTCTTTTGCTGTATTTGCTTGGCCAATCCTGGAGCATGATTTTGTCCCTCATCATGGCTTATATCATGTTTGGCGTTTTGTATGCGGACAAGATCAAGGCGTTTCTAGCCAAGTGAACACTGGCGTTTCTTATGGCATGGTTGAAGCTGATCGCAGGATGTTTGGTGCTGGGGCTACTATGGGTCTGGGTCTTGCCTCAGATCGCCAAATACCCTGCCGTTAAGAAGCACATTGAATTCCTCGAAGATCGCAACATCAATACCGGAGCGATGTTCTATACCGAGCTTCAGGAGCATCGCTAAATTGGGTTCTTCAGGAACTTTAGTGGATAAAAGCTCGGCTTTTTCGTACTCAGCGTAGCGGTACTCGTACTCGTACTCGAAAACGCTTGAATCGATTCAAGTCGATCAGTTTTTAAGGAAGTTGGAGCCTCGGTATTTGGCCCGTATGCCAACTACATCCCAACATGTCCCTTCGAGTACGAGTACCGCTTCGCTGAGTACGAGTACGACGAAATCAAGTTTGCGTCGGCTCATGCACGAACAAGCAAGTCCTATTTGCGACGCCATCGGCGTGCAAGATAGCCACTGACTCCCAGGAGTACCATCGCCATGGAGCTAGGCTCGGGAACTTTCGGGGGGTCATCTGCGTAGCCACCGACGCGAAAGCCGATGTTGTAGTCGAAGTTCGATGGTTCAATCGACGACCAGTTGACATTTCGAAGAAAATGGTGGGTACTGGACCAATCACCTCCACGGAACGAGCGTTCTTCGCTTGGGTCATCGTTAACTAAGTCAAACGCCGACTCTTGCCACTCATAGGCGTTCCCACCCATCCCCATGATGTTGTAGGCGCTGAGGCCTCCGGCATTGGTGACGTCAGCAGGACCTACCTGGGACATACTAACTGTGGTAAAGACGGCTGTGTTTGGCGAATTTCCACCATTGACTGCTGTTGGTACTGTCTGGCTTTGAGTCGGATACAACCAATAACCTCCACCGCCATTCTTATTCGGATCGTAGTAGGCTGCCTTGTACCATTCGTTGTAGTTTGGCAAAAAGTACTTGGCCCTTCGACTTCGGAATGGATTATTGGGATCGTAGTCTGCTGGATTCGCGATAGGATCCCACAGTTCGATGTTGTCATTGACATTTCCGTTTGGATACCGATAAGCGGCAAAGCCACCCGAACTGGTATTGAGCCAGTTGACGAACCGCGCTGCTTCGTTCCAAGTCACCCCAGTGGCGGGCTTGTTAGGGGAATTGCCCCCGTAAGCCGTCATGTCTTGCAGATTGATACTCAAGTGTTGCGATGCATTGAATTTGTTGACCATGTCACGGCTAACTTCGTACTTACCCATCAAGAAGTTATACCCGACGGATCCCGCAGGATTGGGAACTCCGCTGTTATGAGCGGCATTTCCGGGATTGCCGACCGTCTCAAAGACCATCGTGAATTGATTGGAACCAGTACCGAAGACACTCGTAACGGCCGCCAGCGTCACTGATGGTGAAATGGTGGTCCACCAAGTCGCAGCCAAAGTCAAAAAGAGTCTTGTTTTCATCGTTATAAATCCGACTTTCCTACAGAAAAAGAAACAAAAAGAAGGTGGTCTTGCGACCGCTTGTCCTGAGCAAGGAGCATTTCGCTTACCTGTGCCAAGAGGTGCGAGTCGCAAGACCACCGAGGGGTGGAAACTGTGCTGTTAGGTTTTGATCTCGATGTGCCGTGTTGTCGCCTCAGCCGTCTTGGGCAAGGTGATTTTCAGGACACCGTCTTGGTACTTCGCGTCAACTTTGTCTTCCTGAACGTCGCAAGGGAGCAAGATCGATCGTGAGAATCGCCCAGCGCGTCGTTCGACTCGGTGGTAGGTCTCCCCTTTCTCTTCGCGCTCTTCCTTGCGCTCACCGCTGATGGTCAACTGATTTCCGCTGACTTGCACATCGATCTCCTTGGGGGATACACCTGGAAGATCGAATCGCAGGCTGATCGTTTTTTCTGTTTCGCTCATGTCCAAGGGTGGCGCGAGCATCCTGGCTTTTAAGCCTTCGCCGTCTTCCTCCCAAAATCTCTCCATGAGCTCTTCCATATCGCGGAACACGGACAACGGTCCTCGACTAAACCAAGGTGCAGGCAATGCTCGTTTTGTCGTGCTCAATAATCCAGCCATAACTATCTCCTTTACCATCAACCAGGACACAAACCCATTTCGTATAACATTGGCGACGTACCATCGTCGCTTGAACTCTTTCAATTATTGATTCGATGGTTGCCCGATTGAATCGATGAATTCTCTCGACCGCTTATGGTGTAATCCGCTATTGCCTTTGCAACGAATCCCAATTCAATACCGAAGTAGTGCAGCGATCGGCGCGCCCGTAGGCATATCGAGTGCGTCCACTGCAATCACTTTTCCGCCATGGAGCATGGTCTGAGCAGCGGCGTGATCCAGGAGATCATCGTCGCCGGGCTGTGGGTGTTCGTGAGTGCAATAGACTTGTCCGAATTGATCGCATCGCCCCCAATGATGTTCAGCGATATCGACTAGCAAAGTGTCTACACGACCTTCGCAAGCTGCTTTGATTGCGGTTTGAGGATCGCAGGTAGCTCGATCTGAATGTGTTAAATCCCGAATCCTCTCGGCCACTTGTGTCTGTTGCGTGAGCAAGTGCGGTCGTGCGATTGGCCAGGCCTTTTGGTGGAGTTGGGATTGCGATGAATAATCCCAATTTCCAACGATCTCACTCTCTAGAATGTGGGGATAACTGAGCGCCTTGCGCAGGATCGGCAAGAGATAATCGACCCCAGCGAGAATCATCGGTAAATGATGGTTGCGGAGGATTGGAGCAAGCGCATCATCGATTTGTTTGAAGAAAAGACTCAGTTCTGATTTATGGGTTTCCTTCGCACCACCCTGCCCGTGGAATACAGAGGTCTGTTTACCCTTTCCCCACCGATTTGCCATATGGCGCTGTTGGCCACGATCTTCACCTTCAATATTCAGCGTCTCCTGGATTCGCTGCGGAAGATTCGGTGTAGCGACAAGTTCGATTTGGAATTCTGACGCTTCGTAAAGGCAGATGTGATGCTGACTGACTGACAAGATTAGGAATCGCTGGTTTCCAGATACGAGTCTAAGAAGGGGTTTGATGAAAAAGCGATGATTGACCAAGACCAATTCCTCGAGTGGGATCGGAACGCGAAAGCGTTTCAAGGATTTGCTGTCGAGGAATAGAGCCAAGCCTAAATTTCTTTTCTCCCAAAAGTCTGGATCGCTTGAACAATTGCGAACTGGCTCGAGCCAGTCGCGGGCTTGGGATGCCCGCAACCAACCCGTCGCCAAAGTGTCCTGTGCACGATCTGCGAGATTTCTAAGTGCCAGAGCATCTTGCTCTTGATCCGGACCGGTTACATGGGTGCCCATCATGATGGTCACACATGGTCCATGGCTTGCTTGCATCAAAGCCATTAAATCTGAAAGCCGAATAACATCCATCACAAATCACCTCGCAGACCCATGCATCAAAAGAGTTAAGCCATCGAACTTGTTTATTGAGCCGTTGCCCTTTGTTGGGATCTGACGCGTTGAATAACTCTGGCTAGATCACGCATCAAAAAAGGTTTGCGGAGATAACCATCGACCTCGGGAATCTCGCCACCGATCGAGTATTGCGGATCCCTTTGGTTCGTGAGCAAAATGACTTCTGGACTCGCAAAAGGGTAGTCTTGCCGGAGACATGCCAGCACACCGTCGGCGCCACCCCAGGGGAGTTTATGTTCCAGTACGAGTACATCTGGCAATTCCTCTCGGATCGAACGGAGACACTGCAAACCATTGCTTGCAGTGACGACCTGGTACCCTTTATCCGAAAAATAGGATTCGTAGAGTTCCGTCAAAGTTGGATCGGAATCGGCAATCAGCAATCGCATTTTTACACTCCATTAAGGAATAGAGAAATTCACCAAGCGCATCGAGTTTGTAAACAACGCATTTGCAAGCTCGATCGCTACAGGGTGATTGTGGCAAAACCAGCGACATGCTTGTATCGCGAATATCCTGAGTCCAAGATGGTGGGAACCACCAGTGACTTACAGACTCCTAGCCGCCTGAAGATTACAAATCGAGCACAAGATTTCGTTAGGCGTATGGCTGTAATTAGAATGAGCCGATCGCCCCATTGAACCAACGTACATTCAATAGTTTCAGTAGATGAACATGGCGGTTTTCGAGCACCAGCACGAACTCCAGTGAGATTTCCCACCTAAAGAAATGCATATATACGAGGCCAACCGATGACCACACTCAATGGAAACGCAAACGAAGTACTTGAAATCATCGACGATGTTCACAGAAGACTCGGGCAAGATCTCCACGATGGAATCGAGCAAGAGCTCGTGGGACTTGGTTTGATCTCTCAGGCCCTACTTAACAGACTTCAGAACGATAGAAACTCGATCCCGAAAGAGAAACTGGACTCCTATCGGGAACTTGCCAAGAAACTTGTCGAAGGTTTCACCAGAGCCCAGGAAGGGATTCAAGCGATCTCAAGAGGCTTGATTCCCACCAATGGATTCCATGAGGATCTAACTCAAGCTCTCGATGAACTTGCCGCTCGCACCGATCACTTGCACGGAATTTCATGCACTTCACGATGCCAAGCAAAAATGCAGCAACTCCCTTCCGATGTCGCCTTGCAAATGTATCGCATTGCCCAAGAGGCCGTCTGCAATGCGATGAAGCATTCGGGGGCAAGGCATATCTTCATCCTGCTTAATCAACGGGATGGTAAAACAACGTTGAGTGTGGCGGATAATGGCTGCGGCTTTACGAGCCAGCAAAACAATCATGGTTTGGGACTTCAAAGCATGCAGTACCGCGCGAATCTCATCGGTGCAAAACTCGAAATCACAACCTCTGCGACTGGGGGCACGATCGTCTGCTGCAGTCTTGGAGGTGACCATGAATAAAGAGGCATCGAGTATTCTTCTTGTCGAAGATCATCCTGTCATGCGAGATGGTCTGGCGGCTCAAATCAAATCACAACCCGATCTTGCCATTTGCGGGGAGGCCGAGGATGCCAATGAAGCGATCCGACTCGTAGAACGCCTCCATCCGGATCTTGTCATCGTCGATATTTCACTCAAGTCAGGACATGGCATCGAGTTGGTACGAAGAATCCACGAGTCGGAACCCAAACTCAAGATGCTCGTGAACTCCATGTACGACGAAGCCGTTTATGCCGAAAGAGCCCTTCAGGCTGGTGCGATGGGGTATCTGAACAAGCAGTCGGCTCGAGGCACGCTTATCCCAGCCATCCGCACTCTCCTTTCTGGCAGGATCTATCTGAGTCCAGAGATGACCGAGAAAATTCTCAAGAGCCGTATCGGAGGCAAAGTCGAAGTGGGCAAGTCGCCTATCGAAAGTCTATCCAACCGAGAACTCGAAGTCCTAACGCTCATCGGCCAAGGAAAAACCACTGGGGCGATTGCCAAACAGTTGCACCTAAGTGTCCATACGATCGACACCTACCGGGAGAAGCTCAAGATCAAGCTGAACCAGGCCAACAGCGCAGAACTCAATCGGTTCGCTGCCCAGTGGGTTCTAGAGAGCGGCTAAAGCTCGACGGCTTGACACCCCAAGTGCTAAGTGTAAAAAACTTTATCTTTTTTGCGCAAATTTTCATGGCGTCAGCCAATGCACTTTGCGACGATGGGTAGTCCATCAGAGCTCGATAGTGCATTTTGATTCCTTTCCTTGGAGGTGTTTCGTATGGCGAGCAAGAAGCGTGTGGCGATGATCGGCTTGGGATTCGGTTCGGAATTTATCCCGATTTACCAAAGGCATCCGCAGGCCGAAGTCGTCGCAGTTTGCAGACGCAACGAAAAAGAACTCCACGAAGTTGCCGACAAATTCTCCATCGCCAATCGTTACACCTCGTACGAGAAAGTCCTCGAAGATCCGACAGTGGATTTTGTCCACATCAACTCACCGATTCCCGATCACGCTTGGATGAGCCTCAAGGCTCTTGAGGCTGGCAAGCACGTTATGTGCACCGTTCCCATGGCGACGACCATCGAGGAATGCGATCAGATTTGTGAAGCGGTTGCAAAGACTGGATTGAAGTACATGATGGCCGAGACGGTCGTCTACAGCCGAGAATTCCTGTTTCTTAAAGAGCTCTATCAAAAAGGCGAGTTGGGCAAGATCCAGTACATGGCCGCTTCTCACCCCCAAGACATGGATGGATGGCCAGAGTACTGGGAGCGTATGATCCCAATGCACTACGCAACGCACGTGGTCTCCCCTGTATTAGGGCTTGTCAACGGACGGGCCGAGTATGTCTCTTGCTTTGGATCCGGAGCAATCCGACCGGATCTAGCTCAGAAATCCGGCAACTCCTACGCCGTCGAGTCTTGCCATATCAAGATCAAAGACACCGACATCTCGGCGCACATTTGGCGATTCCTCTTCGATACCGCACGGCAGTACCGCGAAAGCTTTGACGTGTACGGAACCAAAAAAAGCTTCGAATGGTCTTTGGTCGAAGGCAAACCGCATCTGATCCATACGGCCAAGAAACCCGAGCATGAAATCCCCTCAGAGGTTGAGGTGCCCGATTACGCGCACTTGCTCCCCGAGCCGATCCGTCCCTTCACCCGTTCGATCCAAGACGCCGATCATTTGTCGTTCATCCAAGGTGGTGGACACGGGGGATCCCACCCGCACTTGGTCAATGAGTTTGTGACCGCCTTGGTCGAAAACCGAGATCCATGGCCGAATGCTGTCACCAGCGCCAACTGGACTTGCGTTGGTCTTTGTGCCCACCAGAGTACAAAACAGTGTGGCAAAATCGTTCCTCTGCCAGAATTTACTTTGCGCTAATTTTTTTATAATCTGCAGCGCCTCAATGGATCCGTTATCTCCCAGTAATCGATAGGATTTGTGATGTTTAAGCCGTTTCGGGTATCAAGTTCCGGAAGGAATTGGCCAGGGTTGATCGCCGGGGCATTATGTCTCTTGAGTGCTTGGATCGGCCTGCCATCGGTCGAGTCTGCCTTGGGGCAAGACAACGTTCGAGAGCAAAAAACGATCCGAGTTTTGATGTTAGGGGATCAAGGGCACCATCGTCCTGCGGATCTCTACAGAGTTTTGGGCCCAGCCCTGCGTCCCTATGGCATCGAACTGACTTACAGCGAGGATGTCGCCACTTCGCTTTCGGCCAATCGGCTCTCGGAGTTCGACACGCTTCTGATCTATGCAAATATCGATCAGTTGGATGCACCCCAAGAAAAAGCGATGCTCGACTATGTCGCCCAGGGACATGGCATCGTGCCCTTGCACTGCGCATCGTATTGCTTCCGCAATTCAAAGGCTTATGTGGAACTCGTCGGAGCGCAGTTCAAAGAACACGGAGGAGAACGATTTGTCACCCATATCCTCGAGCCGCTCCATCCGATCATGCAAGGCTTCGGCGGTTTCGAAAGCTGGGATGAAACCTACGTTCACCACATGCACAATTCAAAGGATCGCATTGTGTTGGAAGAACGCCGGCAGGGTAAGCTTGCCGCAGACACCAAGGCGGAACCTTGGACATGGGTTCGAACGCACGGAAAAGGACGCGTATTTTACACCGCTTGGGGACACAATATGGATACTTGGAGCAACCCGGGATTCCATAACCTCGTGGCTCGCGGGATCACTTGGGCGTCCCAGAAAGATCCAACCAAACTTCCTGCCTTCAAAGACACCAGTCGTTTTGATATCCCCAAAATGACGGCAGTTCGCAAGGACGTTGCTCCTTTTTCATATACCGAGGTCGGTAAAGAAATTCCCAATTATCAACCCGGTGCTCGCAACGGCCAAGCCGAACCGATGAGCCGCATGCAAATGCCATTGCCAGCCGTCGAATCGCAAAAGCATTATGTAACTCCTGAAGGTTTTGCGACCAAGCTTTGGGCAAGCGAGAAAGACACCCTCGAAGGAGAAGCCGACTTGGGGATCGCTGGCCTGGGTGGTAAGCCCATCGCGATGAACTGGGATCACAGAGGTCGCCTGTGGGTCTGCGAAACGGTCGACTACCCAAATGAACTTCAACAACCAGGGGCTGGTCGAGACAGAATACGAATTTGCGAAGATTCCAATGGAGATGGAAAAGCCGATAAATTCACGGTTTTCGCACAGCACATGAGCATTCCTACGGCAATCGTCCCGGTGCAAGGTGGCGCCATCATCCAGGATGGTACGAAAACCATTTTCTTGAAAGATGTCGATGGCGACGATGTTGCGGATTTCAAGCAAGAGCTCATCACCGGCTGGGGCATGGGGGACACCCACGGGGGAGTCAGCAACTTTCAGTTGGGATTGGACAACTGGATTTGGGCGATGCAAGGCTACAACGACTCTCGCCCGGTTATCAACGGTCAGCAGCAGCAGGGATTTCGACAAGGCTTCTGGAGATTCGCGATTGAAGGGGCTCCATCGACTCGCGAAGCTCCTGTGTATCGATTCGATAAAGATGGAAACACGACTGCAGAGCCGACAGATGCCTTCGACAAACATTCCTTGAAGGTAACGAAACTCGAGTTTGTACGTTCAACCAACAACAACACTTGGGGACTAGGCATCAGCGAAGATGGTTTGATTTTCGGATCGACTGCCAACGGCAATCCGAGCATCTTCATGCCGATTCCAAACCGCTATTACGAAAAGGTTTCCGGTTGGTCTCCTCAGGTATTGAGCAACATCGCCGACGGATACAAGTTCAGCGCTGTGACCGAAAAGGTACGGCAGGTCGATTGGCACGGTGGTTATACCGCTGCGGCGGGCCACTCGTTATACACCGCTCGGAATTATCCTAAGGAGTGGTGGAATCGCCTCGCATTTGTTTGCGAACCGACTGGCCACATTGTCGGAGCCTTTGTTCTCAATCGCGATGGAGCTGGCTATCGTTCGACCAATCCGTTCAACTTGGTCGCAAGCGATGACGAGTGGAGCTCACCGATCATGGCCGAGGTCGGCCCGGATGGGAACGTTTGGTACCTGGATTGGTACAACTTCATCGTGCAGCACAATCCAACTCCTCAAGGTTTTCAGACCGGTAAGGGGAACGCTTACGAAACCAAATTGCGAGACAAGCGATTCGGTCGAATCTATCGCGTCGTTTATGAGGGCAACCAAGGGCTTTCGCCCGAGGCTCTCAAAGCCGCTGATGGAATCGTGAGCAAGGGACTTTCTAAGGACGATGAAGTTCAGTTGGTCGGAGCGATTAAGCACCCGAACATGTTTTGGAGAAAGTCCGCGCAGTGGCTACTTGCCGATAAACCCAACTTGGCAGATTCAACGGTTAAAGCACTTGTGGAACTGGTTCGTGACCCGAGTGTCGATGGGATCGGGTTGAATCCGGGTGCGATCCATGCAATATGGGTCCTCAGTGCGCATGGCAAATGGCAAGGAGCACCGATGCTCGAAGCGATCAAACACCCAAGTGACGCTGTGGTTCGAAATGCGATTCAAGCCGCTGAGCCCAATGCGGAAACACTGCAAGCGATCCTTGGAAGTCGAGCTCTCGATTCCCAAGACACACAGCTCAAATTGGCAGCCTTGCTGAAATTGGCCGATTGTCCAAGCCAAGCCGTGGCAACCGGCACCAAGGGTGTCGGCGAAAAACTCTCCTCGAACTTTGACGAAAAAGACCGTTGGTTGATGGATGCTTGGACGAGTGCCGCAAGCGCTCATTCGGCTGAAATTCTCCCTCGGTTGATTCGCGACGCTCAATCGACAGCTTCGCCAGAATTGCTTAGCCGAATCGCCATTGTCGCTGAACACGCGGCGAGAAACAAAATAAGCGCCGAGGCATTCAGTTCATTGATTGTCGAAAAAGGAAATCCACTGGTTACCGGTGCAGTGATCCAAGGTTTGGCCAAAGGATGGCCGAAGGACTATCGATTGACATTGCCAGAAAACGCAACACAGGGATTGGTCAAGGTTTGGCTCTCGGGTGATTTACCATTGGACTCCAAAGGCCAAGTCATTCAACTAGCTGAAACGCTAGGGGTTGCGAAGATCGATGAAGCGATCGCTTCGCTTCGTAAAGAGCTCGTCGAAATCCTCAACAAGGACTCGTTGGCCATGGATCGGCGACTGCTAGCGGCCAAACAAATGGTGACCCTTGAGGTCGGCAGTTCCAAAGTGGTCGATTCCCTTTTGATTTTGGTCACACCGCAATCGACACCGGAGTTTTCATCTGGAATCGTCGCAGCGCTGGGGGGATCCAAGGCCCCTGGTCTGGCCAAAGCATTGATTGAGAAATCCCGCAGTTTGCCCCCCGAGTTTTTGCGAGGAGCCCTCCGCGTGATACTTTCAAAACCTGATTCCACACTGGACCTGATCGCAGCGATCCAAGCCGGCGAGCTTAGCATCAACGACTTGCAACTCGACCAACGTCAGTTGCTCCGCGACTACCCAGATGCCAAGATCCGTGAAAAAGCTTTGGCCATGATGAAAAACAGCGGTGGTATTCCAAACGCTGACAGACAACGTGTCGTAGAGGCTTGGGAAGAAACAGCTCATGCCAAGGGGGATGGAACCAACGGCAAGCTTGTGTATCAGAAGCACTGTGCTTTGTGCCACAAGCATGGGGATTTAGGAAATCAAATTGGCCCTGAGTTAACGGGCATGGCCGTTCACCCCAAGCACGAACTGTTGATCCATATCCTCGATCCGAATCGGAGCGTCGAAGGTAATTTCAGAACCTACAACGTTCAAACAACCGATGGCAGTGTGGTGACTGGAATGATGGCCGGTGAGAGCAAGACTTCCATAGAACTGATCAATGTTCAGGGAAAACGGGAAGTGGTTTTGCGGGAGGATATCGAACGGCTGAGCGGTTCGCAAAAATCTCTCATGCCTGAAGGCTTTGAAGGTCAAATGACCCGCGATGAGATGAAGGATCTGCTTGAGTTTTTGACCACCAAGGGCAAGTACGTGCCGCTGTCGATCGCTACGGTTGCCACATCGATCACAACGCGAGGAATGTTCTTTGATCCCGAGGGCCAAGTTGAACGATTGGTGTTTGCCGATTGGAAACCGAAAATGTTCAAAGGTGTGCCCTTCGTCCTGGTCGATCCCCAAGAGGATCGGGTTCCCAATGCGATCATGCTCTATGGGCCCAATGGCAAGATGGCGCCCAAGATGCCCAAGAGTGTCGATGTTGTTTGCAATGCTCCGGCAGTGGCCATTCACTTCCTAAGCGGAGTGGGTGGATGGTCGTTCCCTGCGAGTCGCGAAGGGAGCACCAGCATGATCGTTAGGATCACTTACGAGGACGGAGCGACCGAAGACCATGAACTGATCAACGGCGAGCATTTTGCCGACTACATTCGCCGAGTGGATGTGCCCAAGAGCGAATTCGCATTTGACCTCTCGGGTCGGCAGATTAGATACCTATCGATTCAGCCCAAGGAGCGCAAGGCCTTGCAAAAGATCAGCTTGATCAAGGGAAGGGATCAATCCGCGCCGGTCGTAATGGCAATCACACTCCAAACCGAGTGAGAATTACCAAGGCCTAAGAGGTCGGAAGTAGAATCCACGCCTTGAAATTGGATAGGGGTGCATTGCCATACCGTCGAAAGTGGGTTGCGCGAAATTCACCCCTCTGGTTTCATAGTATCTCAATAGTTCAGAGCGGGCTTGGGATTGTTTCCGAGCTTGCTCGATTTGGTACTGGCGGTTGGCCGAAGGCTCGAATCGGTTTTTGCCGATTTGAGACAGGCCTCTAGGTTTTTTTCCGTCCTCTTTTAGAGGATCGGATTCTCCGGGACTGGCGAGTTTTGGATCAACTGCGGTTTGGGATTCCTGGGCCAGGAGTCCATGGGGGTCACTGCTCATTAAAGTGCAGCAGATCGCCAAGATAACCGAAAGAGCTGCAGGTGTTTTGGGCTTCATGATCGGAAGAATTTGTTGGGTTCGTACTTCGGGGAGAATTCGCCGGATCGTTCCCCTGAACATCGGTTCGGGGATTTGTGAAAGTACGCCGAAATCTTCCGGGCAAACTAGGCGACTTGGCTCGGTATCCTCAAAATCCCCAAATGCGTTAAACTTTACGGCCAAGTTTGCTAAGCCAATTTTTCATTTGGATCCTATTGAACATGCTTGATCGAAAATATGTTGTAGAAAACGCCGAGGCGGTCAAATCCAATTGCCTTCAGCGCGGAGCCAGTGCGGATATCGATCGGATTGTAGCCCTGGAATTGCAAAGGCGCGCGAAATTGGCCGAGGCAGAGGAGTGGAACAGACAAGCCAATGCGGTGAGTGCACAGATTGGCAAAGTACCTGCCCAAGAGCGAGAGGAGTTCAAGGAGAAGGGTCGTTTGCTAAGAGCCCAAAAAGAGCAATCGCAAAAGGACCATGATGCTTTGGATCGAGAGATCGATTCCTTGCTTTCGCGAGTCCCGAACATGACCCACCCGTCGGCTCCTATTGGAAACGATGATCATGCGAATCTAGAGATCGCACGCGGCACGACACCGATCCCAACCTTTGATTTCAAGCCCAAGGATCACTTAGAGCTCGGTGCGATTCACGACATGATCGATTTCGAAGCCGGAGCGAGGGTTGCCGGCGCGGGCTTTTACTTTCTCAAGCGGGATGCGGTACTTTTGGACTTGGCTCTGCAGCAGTTTTCCCTGAGCCTTTTGATTCGCAAGGGTTTCGTTCCAATCACGACCCCAGATGTGGCCAGCACCGATATTTTGCATGGAATTGGTTTTATTCCACGCGGGCCAGAGACCCAGATCTATAGCATCGAGAACACCGAGTTGAATCTCGTTGCCACCGCCGAAATCACTTTGGGAGGGATGTACCACAACCAAGTGCTCGAAGCTGAAGAGTTGCCGCTTAAACTCGTCGGCATCAGCCATTGTTTTCGAACCGAAGCTGGTGCCGCCGGGCGGGCCTCCAGAGGACTTTACCGCGTGCACCAATTCACCAAAGTGGAGATGTTTGCATTCACAACTCCTGATCAAAGCAGTTCGGTTCATGAGGAACTACGTGCCATCGAATGCGAGATTTTCGACGCTCTGGAAATTCCTTATCGGGTTGTCGACACCGCTACAGGCGACCTAGGCGGTCCAGCTTATCGAAAATACGACTTGGAAGCTTGGATGCCCGGAAGAGGAAACGGGGGAGAATGGGGCGAAGTCACCAGCACATCCAACTGCACGGACTATCAAGCAAGACGATTAAATATTCGTTATCGCATCAAAGGGGAAAAGGGCACCCACTACGCTCACACCCTTAATGGGACGGCCGTGGCCATCAGCCGTGCATTAATCGCATTGATGGAGAATCATCAGCTTGCAGATGGCTCGATTAAAATTCCGAAAGTTTTGGTTCCTTGGATCGGCAAAAATAGCATCGGTTAAGATTTCGAGCGATGTTAAACGGTTTATAACCAGGTTTTTTGGGGGGGGACGCAAAAATAACCAAAAGCGAACATAACCAATCGAAAATTTCCTTAAAAAAACGATCGATGTTGTAGCAAAGCGTCGAAACATGCTGTAGACTACCTGCGTTGTCGAACTAAGCAATCAAGGTCGACGATTAAGAAAAATTAAACTTGCCTCACCTAGTGGTGGTTGGATTTCGGGCGTGACCAACTGCTATTGGGTGAGGCTTTTTTTTTGGCCGCCGAGCAGGCATCAATCGTTGCTCTCAGGCATCTTCTTGATTTTGTGCCATGATCGATTGGCAAAGAGTCAGCAGCATCGCATCGAAGACTCGCTCCATAGAAGCAAATTCGGAGTCTTCAGCTTGGAATTGGATCAAGACCGTTTGATGTGGTATTCCAAAGGCGATGAGTTTTGCGCGAACCAGCAGATCCAAGTAGTAGAAATACAGTTCGCTGCCTTTGGTATCGGCCAACGGCCCTGGATGAGAAATAAGCTCGGGCGCAAAACTCTCTTGCTCGACGTTGTCGTATTCTGCTTTGATGACGCTTGAGGCTTGCTCGATGGCTTGGTCTGGAGTGGTCGACCAATCGAAACTCAGGACCGACATGTAGGCGCTGCCGGGGCTTTGTATTTGAAAGCCTACGATCTGATGGTCTTGCATATCCTCGCTAAGAGTCCAGTTGTCGGGGTAGCTGACCGAGAGGCCTAAGGATCGGTGAATTTTTGGCATAATTGAAAAAGCTTGTTTTGATATGGATTTGCGATGTGCTACTGAACCCAACGCATTGTATTCGGCTATTGGGAAAATAGTGGCTTGATGAGTCCAAGAGACATCAAGCCACTTTGTTGGCTTGAATGGCTTTGGCCGGGGGGGTTCCTTTCCAGCGGTGGTGCACCCACCAATATTGGCTGGGCGTTGCGCGGATCGCTCCTTCAAGGCACTGGTTGTACCACTTGGTCATCGCAAGGATCGAGTCCGGGCAATCGGTTTGTTGAGGGTCGGCCAATCCGAGGATAGACATCTTAAAGTGCAGAGGCCTTGAGGTTCGGATATTCGAGCAGACCATCATCGGAGCGCCGCTTGAGAGGGTAAAGAGCGCTAAGGCTTTATGGCACGAAGCCAATTGCCCGAGGAACTCAACCCAGCAGCCTTTGGGACCACCGTATTGGTCGGCAAGCAGCGACAAAGCTCCTCCTTTTGCCAGCAGCGCCTCGACTTGGCTAGAACTACCGCTTTTGGAAAGCATGAACTGTCCGCCACAGGAGCGGAATCGATCGATGTACTCATGCACAAACCCGTTGTCCAAGGGGCGTGCGATAGCGGTTGTTGAGATCCCAAAAAGGCCGGTGATAAAGCCGGCCAGTTCAAAGTTTCCGAAATGACCAGAGACCAAGATTTTGGGACGCGGATCGAGCACCAATCGGAGCATTTCTTTGCGATCTGGAATATCGAAATGCTCGTACCAGTTCTCTCGATGAATTTTGCGACTTGCGTGCGCGATTTCGCAGACCATCAAAATCAAATGCTCCCACATCTGCTCTTGCGTTGCGAGCGATTCATCCTGAGTCCAACCTGGAAAGACCCTCTTGAGATTGCATTCCACGAGCGACCGGCGAACCTTGATCACGTGCGTTAGCAGGTAGGCCAGGAGCTTGGCAAAACGTTCGCAGCGCTCCAGAGAGAGCGATTGGACCGATGCGATCAAGAGCCTAAAGGTCCAGTAGGCAATCCGATCTTGCCAGGAGTAAGTCTGATGGCTGGCTTCCTCCATGTTTTTTGACGCATTCCTTGTCGAGTGGATTCCGGTGACTTTCGCTCAGGGAGTCTAACAATCTTGGATCTTCCGTAGTAGATCACTGTGTGGATTGAGGGCTAGCGAACGGGGGAAAGTCCGTGAGCCCGACGGAGCAGTCCGATTTGGCCAGAGTGGATCGATTCGTGCAATGGGCAAAACAGGAAAGCCCCGAGTTTGATCGGGTAGGCTGTATAGGGCATTTCGGTTGGCTCCAGGAGCAATTCCGCTGGTGCTTGTTTCATAAATTCCATGGCTGCGATATGAATTCGTTCCAACATGCCTAGCATCGTTTTTCGATCCGGATGAGGGCTTGGATCTTCGATGGCGCTAGTTCCTCTTGAATATCGTTTTCGAAACCAACCAGGCATCAATTCGACGTCACCTTCGGCCCTACCCCTTTGTCTAAAGAGCATCAGTCCGTATTGAGCAACGGCCAAATGCCCGACTTGCCAAGCAAAATGACTGGGAATTCCCGCCGGAGGGACTTGCCAAAGCTCTTCGGGAACCTCGGAAAGAAGCCCCAAGGTATAGCGCCTTGCGAACTCCATTTGGCCAATGGCCCCGTCCCTCATCCCAAGAACCTCAGCGGGGGTGGGTAATGCACTGGAAATTTCCATACAAAATTTTCCCTAAGTTAGCGAAACGACATCGAAATCCATGGGTTACAAAGGGTACCCGATGGTGTAGCATAACCGATCGGTGACCCCCGATCGGGTCTTGCGAGACTTTTCTGTTACGTTCCTTCAATACCGCTGTTTGTACTGGGGCTATCCTCATGCCAATGAAAAAACTTTTGTCGAGATTTGCTTTATCCGTGAGTATGGTGGGTGTACTGAGTCTTGGGGCTCTGGCACAAGGCCCAGGGGGGCCCGGTGGCGGACGTGGACAAGGTGGTCCTGGTGGCGGACGCATGGGCATGGGAATGATGGGTGGCGGCATGATGGGTGGCGGTGTAACCGGCCTATTGCGAATGAAGGAAGTCCGCGAGGAACTCAAGCTTGATGAAGATCAAGTCGCGGAGCTTGAGGAACTCGGCAAGGCTGCGATGGAAGCGATGCGGAATATGGCCCCGCAACGAGGTGGTCCAGGTGGAGCCGGTGGACAAAACGCGGGCGGAGGCCAGCCTGGCGGTTTCAATCCGCAAGACATGCAAGCCATTATGGAAAAGATGCAAAAGGCTGCTGAGGAAAACGAAGCTAAGGTCGAGGAAATCCTCGATCCAAAACAGCTCGATCGCCTTGTTGGATTAATGATCCAACGCGGTAATCTTCAGTCTCTGTCGAGCAAGTTGGTAGCCACTCGCCTGGGAATTACAGATGACCAAAAGGCCAAGATGGCCGAGGTCAATAAAGCGAACGGCGAAAAGATGCGGGAGCTCTTCCAAGGTGGATTCAGCCAGGATGCCCGTGAGAAGATGACCAAGATGCGGGAAGAGGCCGAAGGCAAGATCAAAGAGATTTTGACAGCCAAACAAAAAGAAGATATGGAGACTCTCAAGGGCCCTGAGTTCAAGTTCCCTGAGCCACAATGGGGTGGGCAAGGTGGACCTGGCGGTCCTGGCGGTGGACGTGGCAATCGTCGACCCGGTGGCAACGACAACTAGTTTCCACCCGCAGATAGCTTGGCTAATCCTTCTAGAGCGTCTCCCAGTGATTTCACCGGGAGACGACTTTTTTTAAGCGACGGATTCTTTTGAAACCAAGTCGCCACTAAGCCTAACGTCTCGTGGGGCCTGCAGTACCTAAGCTCGATCTCCTTGTCCGCTCCAAGCCAGGTTTCTAGAGATTTGCGAATCGAAGAGGATTTGGGGCGATGAGCGACTGCAAACTGCACACCTCCAGACCTTAGCAAATACAAGATACCTCCCTTTGGAAATCTTGTTCCACCTGTTGTCTCAACCCAATAGAGGCTCGGTGGATCGCATGAGGCTTTCTGCAGTTGCTTGAGTTTTCCATGGAGCCACTTGAAGATCGCTGCATCCTCTTGCAATCTTGCGGCCCGCTCGAATTGCGTTCGTTCGACCGCCTTTTGCATCTGCTGGGCCAACTGATGATAAATATCAGCCGATTCACCTCGCATCCAAGCCCTCGCGAGATCTTCCTGAGCCCGATAGTTAGACCTGAGCGAATCGGCTAAGCATGGTGCAAGGCAAGTGCCTAGTTCGGCACGCAAGCAACCGGCTCTTTCGGGGATATCGAACAGGGAAAGTTGATCCGAAAAAAGCATCGGGGTTTTGGTAGAGCAGTCCCTGAGCAAGAAGTAGCGGTTAAGGATCTCGGCAGCTCGAAACAATTTGGTGGATCCATAGAGCGGACCACGGCAGATCGAGGCTCGCGTGTCCCATTGCCGGGAAACATAAAACGATTCGGCCGGGCCGCGCCCAAGGTTCAAGTAGGCCGGTTGGCTGCGATTAGGCATCCCAACGACATTGAGTGTCGGCTGCCAAGTTCGAATCAGCGATTGCTCTCGCAACAGAGCTGCAAACTCACTGGGCTGAGTCTCCCAAACGATCCCACGCGCATGCTTGAGAATCTGCCCAGCTTTCTCATCGCTTACGCCCGGAAGGAAATAACTCAAAAGCCTCGCTCGGAGCGCTTTGGATTTGCCGACATAGATCAATCGATTCAGCGGATCGAGGATACCGTAAATTCCAGGGCTGTAAGGCACATACTTCTGAACAAGGGACTTGAGTTCCTTTTGGATCGAGGCCGTGCTTTTGAGATCCGTCGCATCGATGCGGGCCAGTGTCGGACTGCATGCGTGCAACGATGGATCGCTAAATAGCAAATCCGGGCCGAAGTCGACGAACGACTCGGTCCATTTAGCCTGGGGCTTGTTATCGGTATTGCAACGATTCGGAGCTTCCATGCAAGCAACTTGTGCGTTCTGTAATCATTACAAATTGGTTGACTTTCAAACAGCCAGAAACCCAGCCTACAGAGCGGGGTTGTGGAGTTAGTGTAAAGGGCAATGGAGTCCTTTGGCAAGCGTACTCGTAGAACCGTTTTCGGTTCGAGATTCAACATGCAATACTATATACCGGAGGATGCTCATGCGGGATTCCCACAGATTGTGCCAACTTGGCTCATTGTAGCTTTCGCTTGCTTGAGTTCACTGGGGTTTTTCTCTCGTTTTGTGTCGATCGACTCCTACTCGATGAAACGCTTGCTCGACTATCAGACTACGCGGGCGCTGGCCTCAAGCGCATTGGAGAAAGGATCCATTGGCGCGAATCTTCGCCACGCGAATCATTATGTTCACATGATTACGGAGCATTGCCAAAGCCGGGATCTTGCCCCATGGGAAAACTGGGCCCAGTGGATCTTGGGCCAGTTCTATTCGCCCCTTATGCGAACGCAAAACCCGGTTTGGATTGTCTACGGTGGTAAGGGGGATTGCTCGGAAAGATCTGCGGTCTTGCAGGATCTTCTTTGGGCTCAGGGAATCCAATCTCGCTTTATCGGGCTCGGAGGGCATGTGGTACTCGAAGCCCAAAGCCAAACGGAAACTTGGATTCTAGATCCAGACTATGGATTAGCGATAAAAACAGGGATCGACGAGTTCGAGAACCAGGCGATCGGCGAATTATCTGGATGGCTAGTTGGACAGGGAATAGCCCCTTGCGAATCCATCGAGTACGAGCAAATCGTCGGCTCGAAGGATGACAATGTTAGGCTCGACTGGAACGTGCCACTTAGCCCTAGACTCAAAAAAGTAGAATCCCTCTGCGAAATAGCCGTTTGGTTGGTACCCTTGCTCTGCTGGGTATGGATTGGATGGAACCTACGTCCAGCCCAGTAGAACGAAGTCAAAATAGAATGAAACGGCTTTATCAGGTGCCCTAAACTCGGTACCATTCTGCTCAACGCGACGCGTGGCGCGCGGTCCCCGATAGGCGATCTGGATAGGCGATCTGTCCGCCTGTTAGCGGAGAGTGTAACCAAGTTCAATCTACGAGGCTAGCAATGCGAAGAGCTTTTAATTTGACGGATGGTTTTCGAAGTTGGATCGCGCCCAAGTATCTGGGCGGGCTGGTGGGACTGAGCTTCGTTGCAGGCGTTGTTGGTGTGCCAGTCATGGCACAGGACAAAACCATTGGGGTTTCGGGGGTTGAGAAAGAAAACTTCAGCAAGACGCTCAAGGCATCGGATGACTTTTTCCGTTTCGTCAATGAGAACTGGCTCGAGACGACCGACATCCCACCGGATCAATCGAACTTCGGTGCCTTTACTGCGTTGGATATCGAAACCAAAGGTGCGATTCGGGCGATCATTGAACAAGCAAGCAGTTCCTCAAATGCTTCTGCTGAGGCCAAGCAAGTCGGGAACTTGTTCAAGTCCTACACCGATGTCGAGGCTCGCAACAAAGCTGGGATAGCACCTGTGAAACCTTGGCTCGATTCGATCCGAGCCGTTCGAACCCAAGAGGATGCGATTCGTCTGGCAGGTGAGTTGTCGATTTATGGCATTCCCAGTTTCTATGCTGCTGGAGTTGACGTCGATGACAAACAGTCCGATCAGTATGCGGTGTATCTGTATCAAGACGGAACGACTCTGCCAGACCGCGACTACTATCTCGAGTCCGATCCCGAGTTGGTAAGCCGGCGAGAGAAATACCAAGTCTTCATCAAGGAGATGCTTTCTCGAATCGGTTGGGATAACCCCGAGGCGATGGCCAAAAAGATCCTCGAATTGGAAACGGATTTTGCGAAAGTTCAATGGGACAAGGTTTCGCTTCGAGACCCAATCAAGCGATACAACAAGACTCCGATAGCTAACTTGTCGGGTAACAACCCAGGCTTGCATTGGAAGACTTATGCCAAGGCGGTTGGTCTGCCCGAGATCCAAGATATCATCGTCGGCCAACCTAGTTTCTTCGAGAAAGCTCAAAGCATCCTAGCCGGGTCGGACGTTGAGGTTCTTAAGGCTTACCTGGCTTTCCAGACCATCGACACCTTTGCTCCTGTGATGAACGAGGAACTCGAAAAATTGCATTTCGGATTCCACAAGACGGTCTTAAGTGGAGTCGAGCAACAAGAACCCCTTTGGCGACGAGGTGTCGATGCTTGCAACTCCCTATTAGGGATGCCCGTGGGCAAACTCTACGTCGAGAAACACTTTTCTCCCCAAGCCAAGGAACGCATGAACGAGTTGGTGGGCAACTTGCTCAAAGCATTTGAGAAACGCATTGATTCGCTCGAATGGATGGGAAATGGAACCAAGGCTCAAGCTCGAGAGAAGCTCAAACTCTTTACCCCGAAGATTGGATATCCCGACAAGTGGAAGGACTATTCTTCGGTGGTGATCGATCCTACGGATGTGGTTCGCAACATCGCTGCAATTTCCAAGTTTGAGCATTTTTTCGCATTGAATAAACTAGGAAAGCCTATCGATAAGACCGAATGGTTTATGCCTCCTCAAACCGTGAACGCTTACTACAACCCATCGATGAACGAGATCGTCTTTCCGGCTGCGATCTTGCAACCACCTTTTTTCAATCTGCAAGCCGAGGACGCCATCAACTATGGAGCCATCGGGGCGGTGATCGGACATGAAATCAGTCACGGATTCGATGATTCAGGAAGCAAGTACGACGGTCGCGGAAACTTGAGAAACTGGTGGACTCCAAACGACGAGCAGGAGTTCGTCAAACGCTCGGCGCAGCTAGTCAGCCAGTACGATGCTTACCAACCGCTCCCGGGAGTAAACCTCAATGGCAAATTCACGCTTGGGGAAAACATTGGTGACCTCGGAGGACTGAGCGTCGCCTACACGGCTTATAAGCTTTCGCTTGACGGCAAAAAATCACCAGTGATCGACGGCTATACGGGCGAACAAAGGTTCTTCATCGGGTGGGGACAAGTTTGGCGTAGAAAGTACCGAGAGGCCGAGATGCGAAAGCGGGTCAAGACCGACCCTCACTCCCCGAGCCAGTACCGTTGCAATGGCATCGTATCGAACCTCGATGGGTTCTACGAAGCATTCGATGTACAACCGGGTGCTCCGATGTATCTTGCGCCCGATAAGCGAGTCAGGATCTGGTAGACCTACGCAGCTTCAGACTTGCTAAAGCCATCATCGGCATGGCGGGGTGCTGACTTCATCGCGTAGGCATCGATCCTGCCTGCGATCTGTGCCTTCGAAGCCGCCTCGGCACTCCGTCTCCACAAATCGGCGACTTCCTGAAGCAGACTTAGTTTGCAAGTCTCCCGGTAGATGCTATCTGCCGGGAGTTGTGCCATCAGCCGACGGTGGGCGAGCCCAAGGTTGTGATAGGGCAGCGAGGGAAACAAGTGATGCGTCGCATGGTAACGAGTTCCCGTCGGCCCCCACAATTCGGTGATCCAAGGTCGGTGCGGGTAGTCGCAAGAGTCCAGCAGTTGTTGCTCGAAAGTCAATTCCGAACCAGGACCTGTCCATCGATGGGCCCCGAGAGTTCGAATGTTGTTCATGAAGATCATTCCGATGCTGACTATGTAAGCGTGAATCCACAGAGGATCCAGCCAGGTCTTGGCGATCAATGGCCCATGGAGAAACAGCCCTAGGCAAACCAAGAAGCAAGCGATTTCCTGCATGATCATGATCCGATAAACCCGCTTGCCAGCCTCGGGACGTTCGTAGAAGACATCCATAACCATGGTCGATGCATGAGTGAACGTCCACTTTCGAACCGAAGGAAACACCCAGCAAATCGGCGAGAGAATCCCCCAGCGAAGAACTCCTGCAAGAGGAGTTACTAAAACTCCCAGCATGTACACGACGATTGCCGATGGGGGTTGATGGCTAAGGCTCAAATACTCGCCATCCTCCTTGGTTCCATAGGACTTGCGTCGATGATGATCGATGTGCGGATAATAGGTAAAAGAAGGGATCATAAACGGAATCCCGCACAGCAGATTCCAGGCGACCCGAAAGCCCGTCCAACCCTCGCGTGGCAAGTGCACCAGTTCGTGCGTGAACATCGCACCGCGAAGGAACAACAGGATCGTTGCCGTGTAGAAAAAACCTTTGACCAACCACCAAAGTGCCGTCGACTCTAGAGCAAGTCGATCCGGTGCTTGCATCATCGCGGCAAAACAAATATGCCCGCAAATCGCGGTGATCAAAAGATCGGGCCAGTAGATCTGCGGATTCGGAGAATGAAGATCTCCGACGATCTGCCTTGCCTGCTTCATCGAAAAGCTTTTGGATTCAAGCGCTGTGTCTTCCATCTTCATACTCACGGTTCGCGTTACGGCTTGAGAGTCGCGTACCGGGCTTACCAGCAAGCCCTCGAATTCGAATTTCGGTCCCTTCCAAAGCGATTCTTGATTACAGTCGATCAGGTCGGAAAATCCGGCACCAACCCAACGGACCAAACGTTACCACCTTCACAAATTAACTTTCCGGGCCGAGAGTCCTATTAGTTTTCTTGTTAGGCCTGGTTTTTTATTTCCCACTGGATCTTCAAACAACCCAGCCTCCTTGAGCCTGGGATTCAAAACGAATTTCGCCACAAACGCCCTGAAAAACGAAGCCCGGATGGGTTAAGCAAAGGCTCTGTCATGGCTTTGACGCTATTGCCTCTGTGGGAGTCGTCACGGGTGAGAAATTCCACCAAACCGCGATCAACAAGAAAAAACCGTGCCAAACGACCGATTAACCCTTGCAAGAATCAGCCACTGTTGGCTAAACTTTTGGGCTCGATTGATCCATCGACATGGAATCGCCCCGCCGGAACCCCGGTGGTGGAATTCGTTTTCGTTTTAAAGCGTGACCGGGTAATGGTTTAGGAGTGGGCAAGTATGCCGCGTCTTTTGGGTGTTGACATTCCAAACGACAAACAAGTCGTTTATTCGCTTCAGTATCTCTATGGCGTTGGTCCATCAATCGCCAGAGAGGCATGCGTCAAAACGAAAATTGACCCAGCCAAAAAGGCGAGGGAGCTCGATGAAGACGAATTGAGTCGTCTATCAAGCTTGCTAGAGCGAGACTACACGGTTGAAGGTCCGTTGCGACGTCAGATCGGTCAGTCGATCCATCGCCTTCGGGAAATCAAATGCTATCGTGGCCTTCGTCACAAGCTTGGGCTTCCTGTGAGAGGTCAGCGGACACGAACCAACGCACGGACTCGCAAAGGTCCGCGTAAGACCGTCGCAGGCAAGAAGGGGGTCAAGGATCTTCGGTAGCCTGATTAGGTTGCTCAGTTTTGTGAGCAACTATCAGAATCGAATGGATCCTTCATCATCGGACGCGTTTGACTCGATGACGCGTTCGACCGAACTTGGTCGAATAAACAATCCAGTCAGACGGGTCAATCGTCGCCAAGCATGGTAAACAAGAGACTTTAAACAAGCATTGGAATTTGGTTTTAGTTTTCAATTATGGCAAAGCAACAAGTCAACAAAGACGCATCGAACAAAAGACGCAAAACGAGGCGAAATGTCACCAGCGCAATCGCTTTCATTAAGGCGACTTTTAACAATACGCACGTGACAATCACGGACACTCGAGGAGATACCCTTTGCTGGGCCAGTGCTGGCACTTGTAACTTCAAGGGCTCGCGAAAGAGCACGCCGTTTGCCGGTCAAATGGCTGCCCAACAAGCTGCCGAAAAGGCGGCCAAGTTTGGGGTCAAGGAGATCGAGGTCAGGGTCAAAGGTCCGGGTTCGGGCCGCGAGTCGGCAATCACCGCCCTGCAAGCAGCAGGCATCACCGTAAAGCAAATCGAAGACACAACTCCCATTCCTCACAACGGATGCCGACCTCGCAAGCGAAGGCGAGTCTAGTCGATACGGTTCGTTGGGATTTCGGGTAATTCATTTTTGGAGGATCAGCAATGCACGTCAGATGGAGAGGTTTAGAACTCCCTAGTCAAGTCAATGTCGAGCGATCGACTCTTAGCCCGACTTACGGCAAGTTCACCGCAGAACCGTTCGAGCGCGGATTTGGGGCAACCATCGGCAACAGCCTTCGTCGAGTCCTTCTTTCTAGTCTTGAAGGAAGTGCGATCACTCAAATCAAAATTCGTGGTGCTCAGCACGAATTCAGTTCCATCCCGAACATCCTTGAGGATGTCACCGAGATCGTCTTAAACGTCAAGTCACTCGTAGTGAAGAACCACAGCGAAAACACTCGGGTTCTGACCGTGTTGCGATCCAAAGCGGGTCCAATTACCGGTGCCGATGTTCAAACCGATTCGGATGTCGAGATCATCAACAAAGATCACGTCATCGCCACCTTGACCGGTGACACCGAATTCATGATGGAAATGGTCGTCGAGAACGGACGTGGGTATCTACCTGCATCTGAACAAAACACCGGTGATCACGAAATCGGAATTATTCCCGTCGATGCGGCCTTCAGCCCAGTGGTTCGCGTACGCTACACCGTCGAAGAAACCCGCGTCGGTCAAAAGACCAACTACGACCGACTGGTGATCGAGATTTGGACCGATGGATCTTTGCAACCAGAACTTGCAATGGTCGAAGGAGCCAAGATCCTTCGGAAGCACCTTAACCCATTCGTGCAATCGAGCGAATTGGGGCGTCAGGTTCACGCGGTCGCTCGCGGTGGCCCTGGTAGTGCAGAAGCCCAACTCGAAGCCAAGCTCAATATGCTCGTCTCGGATCTGAAGCTTTCCGTACGGGCTAACAATTGTCTCGAAAGCGAAGGCATTCGCTACGTGAGGGACCTAGTGCAACGCAGCGAAGACCAACTCTTGGAAGTCCGAAACTTCGGCGAAACAACCCTCACAGAAGTCAACGAGAAGCTCAAGGCGATTGGTCTGCATTTAGGCTACCGCGTACCGTCGTCCATGAGATAATTGTTCGTATCCCAAATACCAACCCACCCATAACGACTAACTGATAACTGAGAACCGATCATGAGGCACTTAAGGAAAGGCCGTGTACTTGGCCGAAGCCCCTCGCACCGCAAAGCTTTGTTCAGCAATCTTGCATCTGCAATTTTTCTGACCGAGCAAGAGTTCACCGATTTGGATGCGAACAAGCCTAAGGTTCCAGGTCGTATCGTTACGACTCTGGAAAAGGCCAAGGAGATTCGCCCCATCGTTGAAAAGTGCATCACGATTGCCAAAAAAGGACTAGCTGCAGAATCGGCAGCCCAAGCTTTTGCAACCACTGCTCAGCGGGGTACCGATGACTGGAAAGCTTGGAGAAAGAGCGACAACTGGCAGAAGTGGTGTGATGCCAAGGCTCCCGGTGTCAACGCTCGACGCAAAGTCCTCTCGATGATCAAGGACAAGAAGGCCGTCAGGGTGCTGTTCGATAAAGTTGCACCACGGTTTGCCGATCGAGTAGGTGGCTACACCCGGATTTTGCGGCTAGCCAAGCCACGTGTTGGTGATGCGGGCACCCGAGCGATCCTCGAGTTTGTAGGCAAGAACGATCGAACCAAGGAAAAGGCTCAAAAGCCGTCCTTTGGAGAATAGTTTTAGCGTTTTACGGTTTACGATGTAACCACCAACAATCCACTCGGCTGGCGGCAGTACCGTCAGCCTTTTTTTATAACAGGCTTGAGCCTTATCCAAATGAGCAACGATCTTTTTGACCTGATTCGCCAACGCATCCATATCCTCGATGGTGCGATGGGGACGATGATTCAAAGACTTAAGTTTGACGAAAAAGCCGTTCGAGGCGAGCGTTTCGCAGATCACCACAAGGATCTAGTTCGCTTCAGCGATATTCTTTGCATTACGCGAGCCGATGCGATATCGGATATCCACTATGCCTACCTTGAAGCTGGTGCTGATATCATCGAGACAAACTCCTTTGGAGCATCGCCCATCGGGATGGGTGAGTTGGAGTTGCCTATTGAACTCACCCGAGACCTCAATTACGCAGCCGTTGACTGCGCCCGCAAAGCCGTCGAACGGATGAAGAAGAAAGATCCTTCACGTCGTTGCTATGTCGCCGGGAGTATCGGCCCTACGACCAAGCAGCTGGCGATCAGCACCAAAGTAGAAGACGCCGCAAATCGCGATGTGAACTTTCTTGAGATGGTCGCAAGCTATAAAGTCCAGGTCGCCCATCTGGTCGAAGCCGGAGCTGATCTGCTCTTGCCCGAAACGGCTATCGATACGCTCAACCTCAAGTCCTGTTTGTATGCAATAGCAGAGTACTTTGCAGAGACAGGTCGCAGGATTCCTGTCATGATCAGCGCAACGTTTGGACCAGGAGGCCGGACCTTTGTCAGCGCGCAGACCGTCGAAGCTTTTTGGAATTCCATAAGCCATTATCCTATGCTAAGTGTAGGTATGAATTGTGCACTCGGGCCGGACATCATGCGACCTCACATCGAGGAGCTTGCAAAAGTTTCCGATGCACCGATCTCATGCCACCCGAATGCAGGCTTGCCAAACGCCTTTGGTGAATACGATCTGACCCCTTCGCGAATGGCCGATTACATCGAAGACTTCGCACGCAACGGATGGCTGAACATCGTCGGTGGGTGCTGCGGATCAACACCAGATCATATCCGAGCTATTTCTCAACGGCTCATAGGCATCGAGCCCCGCCAACCTGCCCAGCCGATCGTCTGGACGAGACTCAGTGGCCAACAAGCCACCACGTTACGCCCAGAGACTCAATTTACGATGGTCGGTGAGAGAACCAACGTCACAGGCTCGAAAGCTTTCGCGAATCTGATTCGCAATGACAAATACGAGGAAGCCGTCGAGGTCGCTCGGCAGCAAGTCCAAAACGGTGCGACGATCATCGACATCAACATGGACGATGCGCTTCTCGATGGTGTCGAAGCCATGACCAGATACTTGCGACTCATCGCAGGAGACTCTGTCGTCGCCGCCGTCCCGGTGATGATCGACTCGTCGAAATGGGAAGTCTTATTGGCGGGTTTACAGAACGTGCAAGGCAAGGCGATCGTCAATAGCATCAGCCTCAAGGATGGCCAAGACGAGTTTCTCCGACGAGCGACCATCGTCCGCCGCTACGGAGCAGCGGTCGTTGTGATGGCTTTTGATGAGAAAGGGCAAGCCACTGAAACGCTAGAGAAAGCCCGCATCTGCAAACGGGCTTACGATCTGTTGGTCAACCAACTGGCCTTTCCCCCCCAAGACATCATCTTTGACCCAAACATTTTGACGGTTGCTACGGGGATCGAAGAGCACGACAACTATGCCGTGGATTTCATCGAAGCTTGCAAGCTCATCAAGCAGCAGTGTCCTGGCGCGAGAATTTCCGGTGGGGTCAGCAACATCAGCTTCTCGTTCCGAGGCAACGACGTGGTTCGCGAAGCGATGCACTCGGCATTTCTTTACCATGCAATCCAAGCAGGAATGGACATGGGGATCGTCAACGCAGGACAACTCGCTGTCTACGAAGATATTCCCAAAGTGCTCTTGGAGCACGTCGAAGATGTCCTGCTCAATCGACGAGCCGATGCGACCGAGCGCATGTTAACACTCGCAGAGACCTATAAGGGATCAGGCACGAAGAAAGCTGCCGGAGAGAATCTCGAGTGGCGTGACAAGCCAGTGCACGATCGGCTCAAGCATGCTCTGATTCATGGTATCGACAAGTTCATCGAAACCGATACCGAGGAGGCTCGTGTCGGATGCACACGCTGCTTAGAGGTCATCGAAGGCCCTCTGATGTCGGCCATGGGAATCGTCGGCGACTTATTCGGTGCCGGTAAAATGTTCTTGCCGCAGGTGGTCAAGAGCGCTCGAGTGATGAAAAAAGCAGTCAACTACCTGCAGCCCTTCATGGAAAAAGAGAAGCAAGAAGCAGGGCTCGAAGGTCAGAGTTTCCGTGGTAAGGTTCTCATGGCGACAGTCAAAGGGGATGTTCATGACATCGGAAAGAACATCGTCGGAGTCGTGCTCGGCTGCAACAACTATGAGGTGATCGATTTGGGCGTGATGTGCCCTTGTGAGAAGATCCTCGAAGAGGCCGTCAAGCACGGTGTTGATATCATCGGGTTATCAGGACTCATTACACCAAGCCTCGACGAGATGACTCACGTTGCCAAAGAAATGCAACGCCTGGGGATTAAAATACCCCTGCTCATCGGCGGTGCGACGACATCGGCCAAGCATACGGCAGTCAAGATTGCACCTCACTACCAAGAACCGACCGTGCACGTTACCGACGCCTCCAGGTGCGTGGGTGTTGTTGAATCGCTTTGTAGCAAAGAATCCAAGCCTAAGTATGTCGCTGAGAATCTTAAACTACAGGGTGAACTCCGATCGAGTTACGAGGCTAGACAAGTCAAACTCGTCCCCTATGCGGAAGCCTGCTCCAAGGCGTATGCGACCGATTGGTCTAAGGTTCGAATCGACAAGCCGAACTTCACCGGGACGAGAGTTCTGAAGAACTACTCGATTGAAAAAATCGCCAAATACATCGATTGGTCCCCGTTCTTTATGGCTTGGGAACTCAAAGGCAAATACCCAAAAATTTTCCAAGACCCCTACGTAGGTACCGAAGCCAAAAAGCTTTTCGACGACGCAAGCAAGATGCTCTTTGATTGTATCGCTACCGAATCGCTCAAGGCACACGCGATTTATGGCTTTTGGCCCGCCGCATCCCAAGGCGACGACGTGATCTTGTTTACCGACGAGAGCCGTTCGAAGGAACTCGTCCGATTTCATTTTCTACGTCAGCAGTGGGAACGCAAAGGACAGAGCGATTTCCGAAGCCTAGCCGACTATGTTGCCCCGATCGACTCAGGCCGCCCTGATTATCTTGGAGCATTCGTCGTAACGGCCGGGCATGGAGCCGATGAGCTTGCCAAACACTATGAAAGCAAGCAAGATGATTACTCTGCGATCATGGCCAAAGCAATTGCCGATAGACTTGCAGAGGCCTTTGCTGAACTTTTGCACGAACAGGCTAGACTCGATTGGGGTTATGGAATCGAAGAGCAGCTCGGAAACGATCAACTCATCAACGAGGAGTACCGGGGTATCCGACCTGCTCCCGGGTATCCAGCTTGCCCCGACCATACCGAAAAACGAATCCTTTTTGAGTTGCTCGACGCACCAGGAAATATCGACGTTTCCTTGACCGAATCGTGCGCTATGTGGCCAGCGGCGAGCGTCAGCGGATTTTATTTTGGGCATCCCGAAGCTAGATATTTCGCGGTCGACCGGATTACAATCGACCAAGTCGAGTCCTACGCAAAGCGAAAGGGAATGGCCGTCAGGGATGTAGAACGATGGCTCTCTCCTAATTTAGGATACGAACCGAGTTAGTTTTAAACGGGCAGTAGTTTTTGATTGCTGGAGTGATCGATGACATTCCTTGGTATCGCAATGCTGTTTTTCCTAGCGGCGCTTGTGGTATTTGCGATCGACTTGATGATCCCGACTGGAGGTGTCCTGATCGCGGTCACCTCGATCCTCGGAATAACTGCCATCTACTTTGCTTTTCGGCATTCACCAACGAGCGGATGGTGGATGCTCCTGGCCGCTTTAGGGACGATCCCCGTGATGCTCATCGCGTTGCTCTATTTGTGGCCAAAAACGCCCTTTGGCAAGATGCTTATTGCGAAACCAGATAAGGCCAAAGAGTTTGTGTGGTCTGACGCATCGGAATCCGATGATCCAAAAGCCTTAGTTGGAAAAATCGGCCTAGCGCAAACCGAGTTTCTTCCTCACGGTACGGTGCTGATCGATCAGCGAGAGTTCGAGGCCGTCAGCGAAGCGGGACCAATCGAGCCCGGCACCTCGGTGCGAGTAACCAAACTCGATGTGGGACGATTAGTGGTGATTCCTTGGAGAAACAAACTCGGTTCCAACGAACCGATGTCCCGAGGCTCATCGCTCGATAGGCCAAGCGATGAGCTAGGCTTAGACTCGTTGCAGTGACAGATTACTTCTCTGGAGCGTTTTTCTTTTCGCTTGCGAATCCAGCTTTTACCAGTTCATCGTAGCCAGGTTTGAGTGCACGTACATCGTAACCGTACTTCTTAAGTATCTTGGCAGCCCGTAGAGATCGGTATCCGACTGCACAATGGGTGTAGACAATTTTGTCCTTCGGAACCTTCTCCTTGACCTGAGCCTCGGTAAGCTTGTCCTGCAGTTCGCGCCAAGGCACAAGCGCGGCTCCTTGGATATGCCCAGCGTTCCATTCGACCAAGTCACGCACATCCACGAGAACGGCTTTCTTATCAGCAATCATTTGCTTGACGGTGCTCAAAGAATCCTTTGTGTGCTCCTTGGGTTCTAGATCCCTGTCGTCGGCCCGGGACAAGTTGGATGGATTTAAAAATGCCAACGCAACAAGGGTGGCCGACAGGAATCCTCGGCGGAGCATCTTTGGTCGGTTCATCATCGAATCTTTGATAACTTGAGGGAAATGGAATAGATGACAATCCTTTGAGATTAATGCATATTCCCCGGCAAGCCAAGTCCCTTTTCTCTTGGTTTTCGAAGCGAGAGACTTCGCGCGAGCCACTGATGTAGAAACGCTAGAGAACCAAATCGCGGAGGGTCTGAGGGAGCACCGACCATGTGTCCATATAAGTCGCTTCCAATGGGACATTGATATAGAAGCTGTTTTGTAGAAAAAGAGGCATGTCTGGTATCGATTGTCCTACTGCAAACGGTTCCACATAGGCTGTCTTGATCGGAGCAGCCTGATACGCGGCCAGCGTTAATGGACGGTCTGCGGGCAAAACAAATGCGTCTTCACAAATCTCATCCCAGATCGCTTTGTGAATGCCTTGAGGGTTTCGAGGATTCGGTGGGAATGGATCGATGATCAACAAATTGACGTTGTCGTAAAGCAAATCAACCGTTTTCTCGACGAAAGATCGCAGTGCATGTCGAGTATCTTTGTTCCCAGGTGAAACAACCTCGACGATCGCAACGACTCTTCCCACTGGATGTCGCACCACAATACGATTCGCTTTTGTTGCATAACGCTCAGCGTCGGCGGGAATGACAAATTGCGTCTTAGGTTGAGGAGGTGCCTGGGCGAGGGTCGCCATCCCTCCGGTGGTCGATTCCAAGGAGGAACCTGGGTTATTTTGCTGCAACGCGACAACATCCGGTTCGGGACCACCAATGACCTGCTCGGCCATGGCAATGAGCCCCTTAGGTAGCAATCCGGCATTGAGACGGTCGATCATCGCGGCGATCCACCGATAATGAAAATTGTGATAAATCCCAGGAGTCACGCGAGACCAGTCGTGCATCGGCATGGCATGTCTTTCTTCTGCTGAAGGATTCGATGTCCAAACGTGTTCACACTCTCAAGGTAGGTGAGCCTAGTGTTTTTTGACTAGCGGTGAATGGAGGCATTATACCAAGGTGCCTGGAAAGGAGACCGTTACGGGTGACCCGAGGGCGTAGAGAAAATTCGCAGGCTTGAGATCTCTTAGAAACCCAAACTGCTTTCCGTATACCTCCGCAAAATCGACATCGATCTGATAGTCATCGACCAGGCAACTGATCCACTGCGGGTGCTTGACCCGATACTCAAGTGTCCTTTTGGGGCCTTTGGCATACCCCCAGTAATGCTCGGTGATAAACTCTCCCAACGACCCTGGTGGCGGCAGTTCCAAAGCTCGATCGATGTTGGCTACGATGCGATGCTCCAAGTTCTTTCCCCAGCGGTAATCGGCTTGCTTGACTCCGTTTTCATTCTCCTGTTGTGGTTCAAACCGATGGCTCATAGGAGTCGCAACATAGTTCTCGTTAAATAGATTGTTAGCGATAAGCGGTATCGCACTCTTGGGAACAATCTCTCGGATGAAGGTCACTGCCCTTAGACTCCGATCCCGATCGGGCACCACGTAGAACCGAAGATTCACTTCTTCGAATCTACGATGAAATGGAACCGGTATTCCAAGTATCCGTGTGTGGTCAAAAAGAAACGCGACCAAAGACACATAGCAATCGCCATGGAAAAAATCCAACTTGGTTTTTGCCGGTACCAGCGGCTCTAGCAACCCTGGATCGACGATATAATTGGCCAACAATAGATGCTTCCAATGTGCAGATAAGAATTCCATACCCCACCCAAATAATCCCTGTTGGTACTCTTTAAAACTTCGTCGGTGATCAAAATCCTGCCGTCCGTCGTAGTATAATCGATTTCATAACGCCTAAAGCTTTTCCTTCGGCTTAGATCCTCACAAAACTAGCACTCCTTCATCTAGTCCATGTCCATCGATTCGCCCTTGCCCCCTTCTGACAATCGTATTGGCATCGTCGGCTTAGGCCTCATGGGAACGGCAATCACCGAGCGTTTTTTACAAGCCGGCTATGAGGTTCTAGTCTGGAATCGAACCAAAGAGAAAGCCCAAGGGTTGATCGCCAAGGGTGCCAAGTGGTCGCAGTGCCCATTGGTCGAATGCCAACGCGTTATCATCAGCTTGTACTCGAGCGATGTCGTCGAAGAGGTTCTGACTGGCTGGAAAAAACAACTGTCGAACTCGCGTATCATCATCGACACGACCACCGGAGATCCCCAAGCGAGCGTCCGGTTTGCATCGATGCTTGCAGCCCACGGTAGCATCTACCTTGAAGCACCGATCTCTGGATCGAGTCAGCAGACTCGCCAAGGTCTTGCGACGGTAATCGCCGCAGGAGATCGCAGTGCCTTCGAGGCTTGCAATGATCTATGGCAGCTACTGGGGAAAGACACCTTCTACGTTGGATCCTCGGGAAATGCCGCAAAGATGAAACTCGTCACCAACCTAGTCCTGGGCCTCAACCGCGCAGCACTCGCCGAAGGACTTGCGTTTGCAGAGTCCCTCGAAATCGATCTGGCCAGTGCCTTGAAGGTGCTTCAAGGCAGCGGCGCGTATTCCAAGCAGATGGATTCCAAAGGGTCCAAGATGGTTGCAGGTGATTATAGCCTTCAGGCCAGGCTGTCTCAGCACCTCAAAGATGTTCGCTTGATTTTGCAAACCGCCAGCGAGTCCAAGCTGAGTTTGCCTCTGAGCCAAGCCCACGAGAAACTTCTTGAACTTGCCGAGTCGCATGGCCTAGGGGAACTCGACAACAGCGCCGTCTTCGAAGCCCTTCGACCAAAGAGTCAACCGTGAACGATCCTACCGCACCAATGATGTTGACCCCAACCTCGCGATGGATCGTGCTTGGAGCAGCCAGCCTCGGACTGCTATTTGACGGAATTGAATTAGGGCTCATGCCCGTCGCATCGCTCTCTGTATCGCAAAGCCTTCTGCAGGATCAATACACCAAGCCACTGGGTCAAGAATGGTTCGCATGGTTTACCGCATCGCTGATGCTCGGTGCGGCGATTGGTGGAATAACACTTGGTAAGCTTGGCGATCGCATTGGGCGAACCAAGGCGATGGGGATCAGCATCCTTTTCTACTCGATCTTCGCATTGTTGGGAGCGTGGGTACAAAATCAAACGCAAATGCTACTACTGAGATTTTTGGTGGGGCTGGGGGTAGGTGGAATGTGGCCCAACGGCATGGCACTGGTCGCTGAATGTTGGCCAAGAGCATCGCGAGCCTGGGTCGCAGGGGTCATGAGTGCCGGACTCAATGCGGGGATCCTGCTGATTTCTCAAATCACACGCAACTATCCGATTACGCCCGAATCTTGGCGTTGGTTATTCTTCCTAGCAGGAGTACCTGCCCTGCTAGGAATCTTCGTTCTGATGTTATTGCCCGAATCTCCAACATGGTTAGATCAACAAGCACAGCCCAAGGGTCTCGCCCCCAATGCATCGCTCGACAACGATTGGCAAAGGGGCTCTCTGTTTTCGAAAACTCTTTGGCCGACAACGTTGCTTGCCATGCTCCTATCTTCGATCCCATTGGTCTCTGCTTGGTCGGCCAGTAAGTGGATGATTCCTTGGGCCGATTCGATGGCCTCTGCCTCTGATGCGAGCTACAAATCGGTGACCCAAGGTTGGTGGGCTTTGGGTGCGACGATAGGAAGTTTTTTAGGGGCCCATGTTGCCACCCAGCTAGGACCGCGCCGTAGTTACTTTCTCATCAGCGCAGGCTCGGTCATTACCACGCTGGGGATGTTTTTGATGACCCAGCCATTGCAGGCAGGATTCCATCCGACGGTCTTCGTTCAGGGGCTTGTTTCGACCCTTTTCTTCGGTTGGCTTGCCGTTTTTCTTCCTGCGCTTTTTCCAACTCATGTGCGAGCTTCTGGGTGCGGGCTTGCTTATAATGTCGGCAGATTTGCTACGGCTCTTGGTGTGTTTGCAGCAGGAAGCCTCTTGCCGGTCTTCGGCAACAGTTACCCAAAAATCGGCGCCGCCTGTGCGCTGCTTTACGGACTAGGTTTGCTGGCAGCTTGGTGGATCCCCGATAAATTTTGAATCAGGAGCGTTGACCAGCACGGATCGAATGCGCTAGATGCACCGTCCAAGTTGCATCTTTCGAACTATCACAAAACAGACGGCTTCGTGATGATTGGCTCACTCGCCTGACCGATCCGGCCGTGTAGGATGTTTCTGTTCGTACCTTACTCGCGCGTGCCGGGTGATGGCATCCGTTAGGTCTAGGAGTTGTGAAGCGTATGCCCTCGGACTGGATAACTCGGCGGGATTGAGATAAGCCGCTGCAGATCAAAATGCTTGACAAGTCATTTTCCGATATCCCGGCGGGAGCGACGATGCTGGTCGTAACGCCAAAACTAATGGACAAGTTCATACGCCAAATTCCATCTGGCGAGACGGTTGAGCAACCAGCAATACGAAAAGCTCTGGCGGGGAAGTATGGTGCGGAGTATGCCTGTCCTGTAACAACCGGTATTGCTTTGCGTGTTGTATCCGAGGCGGCATACTTGGAACTCTTGAACGGCGTAGATGAATCCGACGTTACTCCGTTCTGGAGGGCAGTTACCCCGGATGGAACACTTGCTTTGAAGCTCGCGTGTGGTCGGTCGTTTCTTGAAACTATGCGAAGGAAAGAAAGGGCCTAACCAAAAAATGCACCCGAGTTGCCGATCGGACGTTTCCTGAAATCAGAGCCACTCGGCGGTAACTGGGTGAATTTTAATGTTCGGCGGCGGAGGATGTTCGAGTGGTGAGCGTGATGAGACATCCGCCTTCATAGGATAGCGTCGACGTTGCTGGGTGATCGGCAGCTTTGGCACAGGACTCTTGTGTCAATGAACGTCGTGCATTGCCTGATTGCTGTGTTGCTTTCTTCATCCATTGATTGATCAGTTTGCAAGTACCTGATATCATCGCACTGAGGACCGAGGCCGGCCTGAGTGATAGGCTGCATTGGTGCGGTCTACGGAGTTTAGGCTGATCCGCCTAAAAACAAGTTAGCCGACGTAAGCCCCAAAAAATCACGAAATGAAAATCAATCGCTCTATCATCATCAAAGCCTCACTTTTGGGTAGCGTTTTACTCTGCGGCTTTGTTTGCGCTTCACTTTGGAACAAGGCAGACTTCTGCGCCGGTTGGGCCTTACATTATGCTGAACGTGCGGCCGTGCTTCGCAATGAGCGATCACGTGCCATCGCTGAGGATCGCCGCCAGGACGCACAACTTATCGAACGTACAGCGATTGAAATGAGTGTGATCGCGAAGAAGTATGCTCGTGTTGCGAGTAATCCATTGCTTCCCTATCCGTCAAAACCGCTGGTTACTGAAGCGGATCTCGCTTCAGAGCGTGTTTCGACCAGCGGAGGATCTTGAAGCATCTAATGCGGCAAGCGGATAACGACGAAATCGGGTACGAACGCCCATTACCGGAAACCCTCCCCACACCACCAGTCGTTTCAAACTCCATGATTTCAAACAAAGCGATCCTGGATTTTCCGGTCGAATTCGATTCGCTTTATACGGATAAAGGTTATTGGCCTTACGCAATTGTGGAATTACCAAACGGTGAGCACTTCTTCGTTTATTTCGCCCAGATATGCAGTTTTGACTTACCAACCATGCACGATCCATGCTTTGCCCCTCCCGGGCTGATTGTCGTACCGGAGGTGACGATCCCAAACATGGAAAAAGCGGTTCAGGAGTTGTACGAATCGGGGCGTTTTTTCCCATTTTTCAAACCGATCGCGAATGCCTTTCTGAAATCGATCGAACTCAAGAATTGGCCACCGCTTCCTCCACCATCACCTTCTTCTCCCCAGCCGCCTTCGCAAAATCGTCCTCGGTCACCTAGGAATTGAGAATGGAAAATTGAGAATGGAGAATTATCAAGAACACGCCGACCCGCATGGATTTCAATTCTCAATTCTCCATTCTCAATTCAGTTAGTAGGTTCGCATTCTTCCAGCCCATCGCCGTGTTGGCTGCGGCTCGGTACTGGGGAGCCGCGACCACGTATTCGCTCTTGTCCCCGAAGATCTCGAACGCTTCGTCGAGGATCGGACGCAGCTCCGGGAAGATCGGACAGCTACGAATGCCACGACCTTCGTGGTGCTCGACCTTCGGCTCTGGAATGCTCATTCGACTCATTTCCCAATCGATCTACGCGCTAGCCATTGATCAAGCGTTCATATTCATCATGGTTGCCAATCCAAAACCAAACAATGGTGTCCCCGTCCTCAACACCAAGAGCGCGGTAAGCAATTCCGACTCGAACTGAGCGGTACGGACCGACCTTTTTGAAGTGCAAAGAGGGGTGATCCGGGTCAACCTTAAGAATCTCGTAATTCTTGTCGGCGAGTTGCTGAATTGCAGTTGGAAGTCGCTGGTAGCACTCCCAGAAACCAGATGATGCATGATGAATCATAGAGGATTCGTCTGGCCGCTTCGGAGCTCGCTTAGAGCGGCTTGTGCAAGCGAATCAAGTTTCCCTGACGTAGCGTCTTTCTCGATTTGCTCATCCCAGCGATCCCCATCAAAACGCAAGAACCACTCGCGAAACTTCAACAGTTCAGCGGGTGGCAATTTCGAGATGGTTTGCTCTAGTTCGTGAAGTGTCATTACATCCTCCTTGGTTGG
>Ga0315904_10000268_pt1 | contig 85543 bp, 46 predicted proteins | sample LakEriMetagenome_6_FD_203529 | JGI IMG/M metagenome (GOLD analysis project Ga0315904, IMG submission 203529) | Freshwater fungal communities from buoy surface, Lake Erie, Ohio, United States - Buoy 12 MA120 | ecosystem: Environmental > Aquatic > Freshwater > Lake | place: USA: Lake Erie, Ohio...
CCCGGTGGCTCTTCAGTAGCGTCCCGAGGTCGGGATACTGCGCGGCCATGGCGCGGAAGTCCCCAAGGGATTCCGGCAGTTTGCTGGTCCAGTCCGGCGCAAACTTCCCGGAGTCGTCCGCGAAAAGAGCGGCGTGCCACGGCTGGGCCTGTGGCGGTTCCGGTGTCGGTGGCGCTGGTGGTGCGGGTGTGGGTGCTGGGGGTGCTTGTTCGCTCATTGGATGCGTGGTTCGTTCAGAAGGGCTTCAATGTTCCAGCCCGCTGCGCGAAGCGTGGGCATGGCGTCCGGGTGGTTTGCTTCCACCCATCGGATGAACGCGGGCGACTGCTCCCCGGCGAGCCAGTGGAATTGGACGCCTGCTTCACGGGCGAGTGCGAGCAATGCGCCGACGGTCCAGGCTTGGCGCTGTGCGGGCGTGGGCGCTTCCCCGGTTCCGCCAACGGAGGCGACGGCGACCGTTTCAGTCGTCTCGTTTCGTCTCCGACGTCGTGGTGGCCTTGATTCGCTTTGCGGCTGCGTCGGCGTTGCGCGCTGAGTCTGCGGCTCGTTTGGCAATGTCGGAGATTTCTCGGATGGTGTCGTAGGTTCGGGCGTCTCGCTCATGGTGTGTGGTTGGGTCGATGGTTGTGCTGCGGATCAAGGCGGACACGATTTCTCTGCGCCCGATCTCGCGGGCAACGTCCTCCGGCGTCCGTCCCTCCGGGGGATACATTGGGTGAGCCACTGCCATCAGGCATTCGGCCAGATCGGCCCCGGCTTGGCCGGAGAGTGCGGAGCGTGCGGCGTCCCGGAATCGGTCAAGCAGTCCCACGCGGGCGAGTTGAGATTCAAGCGGAGTCATATCATGCCAGCCTGTGCGGCTTGGGCCGCAAGCTCTGGCTGCTTGGCGGCAAGGTCAAGCATTTGCTGCTGCTGCGCCTGCTGCGCTTGTGCCTGGCGGATTTCGGCCACGGCGTCTGGGTCGTTGATCCAGTCGGCCGGCACGCCACGCCCACGGGCAATCTCGCGAAGGGCTTGGTCAAGGTTGAGATTGTCGAGCAGGGACGGTTGCGCCTGAATGAGCGGACCCATCTCCCCGACAGTAGAGAGCAGGGCTTCGGAGTTGAGGGAATCTACAGCGAAGGCCAGACGGCTGGTCTGCACCGTGTTTGGGAAAAGAATCTGCTGGCCGCTGGGCGTGTCTGCCACGGCGTCCGGCGGAATCTCCCCGAACCTTCCGGAAATCACCAACCGCATGAAGACGGCCTCGAGGAGGGGGTTGAGGAATTCCGTGGTGAGAAGCGTGAATGCCGGACTGATCTGGCCAACCTGCTCCCGCTGGCGGGCGAGGATCTCGGTGGCGGTCATCTCCCGGTCGATGGGTGAGACGGCCTCGAAGAGTGTGGCATGGAAGGCGCGGCGGATGAATTGCTCCCGCCGTTCCAACACGTCCATCCCGATCCGGTAATCGGCTCCGGAATCTGCCCAGGTCTGCGGCGCGTCCGCCATGTCCCGCACCTGGGTGACTCCGCCGGCGCTCAGGTCGATGTGGCCAACGGCTCCGGTCTTCGCGATGATTCGCGGTTCCACGCCCAGTTGCATGCGGGCGTCCAGCAGGCGGTTCACCTTGTTCACGCCTTCAATGTCCGCAATGCTGATAATGGCTGGGCTGATTCCCCACACTGAATCATCGTGCCAGCGGAGCCAGCGACTGACGAAGACGGGCATGGATTCAAAGCCGGATTCCGCCGTGATTTTCTTGGAAGCCTTGTGGATTTGGTAGCTTGCCACCGGAAGACCAAACGGTCCACCGTTCGGATTGCGGTCGGCCGGGGCGCGTGGGACGATGGCGTGGACGAATTCGTGGAGCGTGTTCGCCTTGTTGCTGCGGACTTCCTTCTGGCACTGGTCGGGCGCGTCGGGTCCGAACAGTTCGACCGCTTGGCGGGCGGTCAGTCGATACTTCCGGAAGACCCGGTCGGCGATGCCTGCGGCGTTCTCGCTGAAGCGGAATGATCCAGCGGGCCAAAGCTTGAAGTTGAGCGCGGCACCGTTCCGTCCCGGCTCCACCATCATGGCTGCGGTCCCGTAGGTGCAGCGTTCAAGGTGGAACTGGTGGGCGACGGTGTAAAAATTGGAGTTCCCGAGAATCCGGTGGGCTTTCTGGGAGGATTGGGCGAGCCATGACTTGAGGGCCTCGGATCCCTCCCGGCCTTCGGTCGGCTCCCACCGGAACCATGGAGTCTGTGACGGTGTCGTCCATCCAAGCAGGCCGGAGGTCAGAACCCGCAGGGAGTCCTGGGCAATGGCTGCATACTTCCGGATGGAGGGCGACGGTGTGTTGCTGGCCGTGGAAAACGTGAGCCAGCGTTCCGGCAGGCAAAGTTCCGCGCATTCCCGCCAGATGTTTTCCCAACTGGTCGCGTCACCGTCCAGCTGTGCGAGTTCTTCGAGTAGGCGTTCGGCCAGCGTCATAGGATGGTTGGGCTTCCAAGCATCGAACCGCTCACGGACTGCGCGAACCCGTATCGGCGTCCGGCTGCTCGGCTCATCTCGCGGCGCTGGGCTGCGGCGTCAGAGGCTGACCGGGTTGCCATCGGGGCCATCGGCTCCGGTGCGGGCGGGGCCAATTGCTTCTGGGCCTTCAGCTGCTTCTCCATCAGTTTCATCTGCTGGCTGAATTGGCGCTGCGACTGCTTGCGGTTGGCCTCTGCTTCCTTCTGGGCGGCGTTGGAATTTCCGGATCTCATGGGCGTTCCGGAAAATCCTGCGGCCGTGCCGATGATACACAAGTGCGGATATTTCCGGTCTTGACTCCAAAAATGCCAGCAATTCCCCGAGGTCACCAGCGGCTGCCCACACGTACCAGAGGGCAGAACCGGGATGCGCCTGCCACGGGTCGGCCATCTGCTGCCAGCCCCCCACCGGGCGGGCCATGACGAATGCGGTGGCCGTGGAGAGGATCAACCCATGGGATAGGTGGGCGGCCATGGCGTCGGCAAATCCGACTCCCGGCGTGTTCTCGTGCATGGCCATGGCGGTTTCCGCGGGCGTCATTGGTAGCGGGTGACGCGGACGGGTCCGGCGGATGCCAGGGGCGCTGGGTCGTAGAGGTGCAGCCCATCGGCCATGGCCTGCGCGAGTTGTCGGGCGGCGTCGGCGGTGTGGGAGCAATGGTCATGCACCGGGATTTCCCGGCCGCCCTCCACCTTCCGGCGGTAGTTCTCAAGGCAGCCCAGTCCGGATGGCAGGTCTGCGCCAGTCTCGGAGATTCGTGGCACGTCGGTGCGCTTGTCGAAGTAGGAGCGCGAGAGAACCTTCCGGAGTTCCCCGATTCCGAGCCAGATATTGCTGACTCTCGGCACCGTGCGGATGCTGATGTCGGGAATGCCGGCGGCCACCAGTTGGCTGCGGTAGGACAGACCGGACCCTCTGTCTCTGGTGTCCACGTCGTGAGGGAACAGGTTCAGCGCGATGGGGCGGCCCATCTCTTGGGACCATGCGCGGATCTGGTCGGCGGTCTGCGCGGCCCCGGTCCCGGTCTGCTCGTAGTGTCGGAGCCAGAGAATCTGGTTGGGCATAACCTGCACGAGCCACGCGGCGGCTGCGTCGGCAATCCCGATGTCCCACACGGTCAGGAGCGGCACGCCGGGTTCGGGGTCCAGTTGCATCACTCGGCCCTTGGCGCGGGCCTGTGTAACTTGCGGGTAAATTTGTCCGGCCACCACGCTGCGGATGCACTCGTCGGGAGTGCTGGGGAACTGGGTGAACATGTCCGGTCCCTGCACGCGGGCGCGGGCAACGTACCATGCTTGTTGTGCGCGGGTGAGCTGGATGCCATGCTCCGTACCAAGCTGCTCGAAGTAGGCAGCCTGCTCCGCCGGGGCGACCCAGTTCGGGCCGGATTCCAGCACGTAATCCGGGTGGGCGTACCATGGGAAGAACCAGAACTGCCAGTCCTCTGCGGTGAGCGGCTGGCCGTGGGTAGACAGGGCGTCCTTGAACAGGGCGTAGGCCTCGCCGTAGGTTCCGCCCTCCATCGTAGTTTCGATGTCGATGCGGCCTCCGGTTGGAACGGCATTCAGCGATTGGCGGCGAATCCTCGCGGCCTTCTGCGGGTTCTCCACTGACAACGGGCCAGCCTCTGACCAGTGCAGGCGCTGCGGTGTGCCGCCCACAAAGCTCACTCCCGCCTCCTGCTTGCTGCCGTTGCTCCATTCCAGCGTCGAAGCATTCTGCTTTAGAAGCGGGTTGGCCTTGTGGATCCAGCGCCATAGGGTGCCGATCTCCCGGCGCGGGTGCTGCGGGCCTGCGGTCCATGCCGTGCTGGCGATGTCGATCTTCCCCTCGGCATGCACTTGGGTGAGGTCGATGTGGGCGGCGTGGATTCCTCCCGGCGTCCAGATACAGGCGTCGAGGTTGTCGATGACGATGGCGGTGGAGATTCCCAGCTTCCGGGCTTTCGGCACGAAGTTCCGGTTATGGCGGGTCGTGAGGAATCGCCACTGCTCCGGGCGCGGCACGAACGGAACCAGCTGTCCGGAGGCGTCCCGGATCTGGTACAGGTTGGCCAGCCTCCATTCCCGGCTCTGGAGGCGGCTGGCGAATTCTCGTTCTGCGGGGGTCATGGGTTGCAGTCCTCGCACAAATAGGAACCCGCTCCGTTGGATCGGAAGAGAAGGCTGCCGCAATGCAGGCACCTGCCGTGCGGATCTTCTGCGCCATCAGGCAATGGTTCGTAGAACACCGGGGTAGTCGGCCACTGATGCGCCGTTGGGTCGACGACGCCCCCTTCCGGCGTCACGCACCACCAATGCGGACGGAGGTGGACGCCTACCATCGCATGACCCCGAACGCGGCGAAGTTCAGGAAACGCCATGACAAGCGCCAGCGTTGCCTCCGCGCATTGCAGGCTTGCGGATTCCGTCGTGGGATAGTGTCCGGCTATCCAATGGGTGTATTGATCGGCGCTCATGTCGGCTGATACGTTCCCTTGACCACGGCGAAGACGACCATTTCCGCCGCGTGCAGTGACGGGCCTTCGGTCTGCGCCTTGTCCCATCCGTTCATCCGCATGAGGTGGCCAGCGGCTGCCAGCTTGTCCGGCATCTCCACCCGCTTCACCGCGCCGTTTTCATGATACTCGACCTTGTGGGCAATCCTGTGTTCCGGCGTGACTTCCGCAATCGGCGTGCGGATGACGGCTGCGAAAAAGCTTTGGAGTTCGTCTCGGCTGATCTCGCTGCGCGATGCCTGCTTTTCCTTGAGCCAATGAATGCGGGCGGCTACCTCGGGGCGCATGAGAATCAGCTTGGCGCTCCGGCGGTGGTGCGGCTCAAGCGTGGTGTCATTGGCCACCTCCCGGTAAACCTCGGCATCGCCCATCTCTGGATTGGAAAGGAGGTGCTGGACAAACGCTTCCGTAAATCGGTCCTGCAACGGATGCTCTGGGCCAAGGAGTAGCTTCGGGGCGACCTTACGTTTTACGGAGGGCATCGGAGGGCATAGTCTGTGGTTTCGCATTCGAGGATCACGGAACCGCCGCGGTGCATGCGGCTGCTGATCCTGGTGTCCGCTTGGTCCCACTCGGAGGTGGGCAGGTTGGTGGTAATGATTGTCCACTTTCCAAGGCGGAAGTTCAACAGATTGTAAAACAGCCCGATGGTGGCATGTGTGCGGTGTTCGGCGCCGGCGTCGTCGATGACCAGCACCTCAGCCTCGCGGGCAATGTCGATGCGCCGGCGGATGTCTGTGTGTTCCTGCCATCGGGCGGCGGTGTCCGGCCAGTTGAGGAATTTGGTTGGCGTGGTGCTGCGCAGGTGCGGTCTGACTGCGTCGAGAATCATGGTGGCCAGTAGCGTCTTCCCGGTTCCGTTCCCGGCTCCGGCGCGTCCGTACAGGGTCAACCAGATTGGCGGCTGGCGGTGGATGATGGCGGCCGCGTACCGTTCCCCCCACTTCCGCATCTTGCGGAGGACCGGGTCGTCGAACGTTTGGAACCCGTCAAAAGTCGGTGGGGAGGAAGTCCCCGTCGAGGGCGGCCGGGTTTGCTCTGGGCGTTGCTGCCACGTTTCTTGTAGGCTGGCGATTCTCTGGGCGATAGTTTGCATGGGTTTCCAGTTTGTGGAGGTTCAAGCCCTGCCAGTTTCCGGCAATGGCTGCGGTGATGCGGTCGGCCACGATCTGCGGGCCATGGGATTGCGTGAATGCCTCCACCGAGTTGGCGGACAGGCGGGCGGCCTGTGCGGTCCATGGAAGCCGCAGGCGGCTGGTCGGGTGGGATGCGCGGTTCTGACGGTAAGTCTGCCATTCCTTCCACGCTGCCAGCACCTGTGGGCCTACGCATTCCGGCGGGCTAATAGTACATGCTTCCGGCTCCGGGCCGTAGGTGGTGCGCTTCGGCTTGGGAACCTGCTCCTCGACGGGAGGCGGTTCCGGTGGTGGCACTGAGCGGCGCAGTCTCCACGCGGCCGTCCGCTCGGCGCTGGTGCCTTTACCGGGCCGCATCTCAACCGTCCCGTCCGGAGCAACGCGGACGGTGTAGCGGTGGGTGGCGGCGGCCTCCATAAGCCGGATGAGTTCCTCGGGGGTCATGGCATCAGCAGTTCCGCCTGTGAAATCCACCCGCCGTTGCCATCCGCGATCCGGTTTCCGTCCGGGCTGGCGTAGGCTTTGGGGCCGGGTTTCAGTCCATGGCTGCGGACGGCGCGGATGGCGTCGGCCTTGGTGCTGGCCATGGCGTAGCAGGAGATTCCGTTTCCGTTCAAGGAGACTCCCCAGCGGCGGAATCCGCGGGGCCAGTGAGAGCATTTCATGAGTCCCCCCTTTCCAGATCAATGTCGCAGCCGTCCTGATCTTCCGCAGCGCAACCGATGTGCATCCGGTCGCCAGCGCCTCCCCATGGATCCGGAACCGTTGGTTGGCCGTCCTCAATTTCCTCGCCGCAGTAAGCGCAGACACTCATTCGGCACCTCCTCCGCTCAATTCCTCAAGCTCAAGCGCCCGGTATGCCAGCAGGTCCACAAGGCTGTCCTCGTGGCTCGGAGTCGCTTCCAAGCGGGCAAGCTTCACGCATTGCAGGAAGCACCAGACCTGCTCGTTGGTCAGTATGATTCCTGTGTGCCGCCCGAATAGTTGGGCAATTCGGGCCGCGCTGCGTTCCCGCTTCGCTCCGGTCCCGCTGGTGTCGTATTCGGTGCCGCTCCGTTTGATGGCGTGCAGCGCCCTGGTGAGTATTTCTTCGGCTGTCATTTGATTCGGTAGTGGTTGGTTCCGGCCGCAATGCGGCACGCTTCGGCGGAAAGGCGTCCTTGGCAGAGTGCGCCACAGGTCTGCTTGCGGTCCCACGATGACCGGGTGGCTTTCGGACTGGGCCACATCGGCTCCAGGCATACGCGGCAGAGTTTGGTTTCCGTCTCTCGCCATGTGGCGGAGCGGGTTGGGGATGGCACCTTGAGACTCACGCTGCACCTCCCTTCTCGGACTGGCAGATGCATGGCACCTGCGCCAGTTCCAATTCTGTTTCGAGGGTCGCCACCGCCCATCCGGCGCTGAACACATACCACGCCATCCATTTGTTGTCCGTCTCGCTCTTGAGCGGGCAGGCGATAACCTCATCCATAAGGCGCGGCGAGCATGTCCACAGCCACGCCTTCTTGGCGAGGTGGAGGCGGTCAGGGATTTCCCTGCCAATGGTGCGCCACCAAAGCTCGAAGTCAGCTCGGACATCGCCATTCTGCCCGGCGTGTTCAAGCCTTTCATGGTAGGTAAGCGGAACGTCTATGATGAAGAGGCCATGCTCCCGTTCCTCGTGCGTGGGGGCGTCGGGTTCGTAGTGGTCGTGGATGTTCATAGGCGTGTCAGGTTCTTGGTTGGGATGTAGACTTCGGAACCGCCTGCCGTGATGGCGACGGCTTCGGGATCAGGGACATTTCTGCCGTCCTGATCTGCGGCACGGTCCACGACGGTGACGACTGCGCCAGCTTGCAATCCTACGTAACCGCGTAGGCTTGTGCGTTCGGCTTCGCAGTCTTCCTTGAGCGTCATGCGGACACGTTTCATTACAGCAACGGAATTTGAGTGGTGCGGCGGCCTTCGATGAATTGATGCAGCGCCAGCATTTTGTCTGGTCGTGTCGGGTCACGGAACCATCCGGTTCCGTCTGCGGACTGCACGCCTAGGCGGTCGCACGTTTCCAGTAGTTCGACCGTGTTGACGCGGCCAACATGCACGGGTCGGCCAGTGGCCACCCATGATTCGACTGTTGACCATTTCCAGCGGCTGGTGCCTCCCACAAAAACTACGTCAGCAGCCGGCGGAACGTCGGAGGGGGTCATGCCATCCTGTACCGCAAACGCCAACGGCCAGCCATATCGTGCGGCCACGGGAGCATATACGGACCACAGACGCAGCGTGGCTTCGGCGTCTGCGACTTGGTCGGGAACCAGCACCCATTGCGGCCGGAGATTGGACTGGCGAATGCGGGAAAGCATGTCGAGCCACGCCTGTTCATTCCATGGCTGCTGGGTTGTCCATGCGGTGAATGCGTCGTTATCCAATGCGAATGGCATCCATGTGCGCAGCTTTGTCTTCGGCGCTGCGGTTGGGCCAATGAGCCACCCGATTTTGCCGGGGTATCGACCAGCCCAGAAATGCACTTCCGGACTGCTGTGGTTTCCCGGCATGACCATCATGGGGGCGCGGCGCGTGCGTGCCAAGCATTGTGCCCAGTGCATCACTCTGATTTGGTGGTGGGGTTTCCGCCGCGGGTGGCGGCTTCATGGAATAGCAGGCCAACGCCAAACACGGCCCCGAGCAGGAAGCACAGGAAGCACAGGATGACGCATAGTCCGGCGGGAATTCGGTCGTTCATAGGTGGATGCGGCGAATGTGTTCGGCGATCAGGGCTGCATCGACCATCCCGGTGTCGGGCTTGCGGCATCTTTGCGGAATGAATGATTCGTGCGGCCAGAGTTCGCGGGCCAGTGCTATGGCTGCGGGCTTTGTCTGATCTTTTTCGAGGCGTCCCAGTAGGCATCGTTGCCACGATGCTTTCGAGTTCCCGCTGTTGGCGGATGTCCATTCATATCCGGCCAGTTCAATGGTGGAAATGGCGAGTCCCCATGAGATGGCCATGGATCTCATTGCGTTTTTGCTGCGGCTGTGGCGCGGGCAAAGTTCGATGGCGACGAGGATTTTCAAGTCCCGAGGTGGGCGCATAACGTGATCTTTGTAGGCGGCGTCATTGTGCAGAGTTTTCAAACAGTTTAGGAGCATGGTGGGGAAAATGCGGTTCGCGTTGAGGTGCCTGTCGAAGCAGGTTGGCATGGTGGTCGCGGTGATGAGGGCGCCGGCCATATTGAGAAGCGCGAGGCCCCCGGTGATGCCGTTGTCGATTCCGATGATGTGCGTGGGTTTCATGGTTCAGAATTGTTGAGTTGCTGCGGATCCGTCGTTGATGGTGTCGAAGCCCAGCATTTTCCGTCTGGCTCGCTCCACCATCTTCTCGGAAATCGTGCCCTGCACGCAGGGGATCCACTGCTCGGAGGCGGTCACGCCGCCCACCCGGTCCACCCGTCCGGTGGCCTGCCGCATGTGGACGGGGTTGTCCGAGGGGAAAATGTAGGCGCTGCGGGGTCGGTCGCCTGTGGTGTCGTGGAGGCTGACGCTGGCCCCGCCTGCTCCGATCTGATTGATGAGCAGGAATTCCCGGTTCGCTTGAAACTGCCGCTCGAAGTATTGACGGCGGGCCAGCGGCTGGCCACCATAGAAGCCCGCGTTGGTGTTGAGCATCTTGGCCAATGCCGTGCGGGTTTCCGTGAAGCTCACGAACACGGCAACACTGCGGCCTCCGCGGATGTCGGCGCGGATCCGCTCCGCGATGGGTTCAACTAGGGCTTTCTCGGCGGCCTGCCAGATCCTCATGCGGCAGCGTCTCCATTCGATCTCATACTGCCGGGTTCCGCGGAGGCGGGCGAGGTGGGCTTCGGTGTCGTTCCAGAGTTGGGCGATGCGTTCGCCGGCTGCGCAGCGGATGGGAAGCACGGTGATGGAAGTCTCCGGGCATTCCTCCCCGAGGTCCTGCTTGCGGACCCGACAGCCCCGGCGCGGGAAGAGTTTGGCATTGATCCGGGCCAGCGCGGAGAAGTCTCCGTCCCATTTCCATGTCTTTGATCCCTTCGGCTTGCTGCACCCATGCCGCACAAGGAAGCGGTTCCAGTCCTCGGCTCCGTCGTGCAGTCCGACAATGCGGCCGGCGAATCGGAATTCGCGGGGGTCGATGGCGATGGTGGCGGAGGCGGCGATGATCGGAATGCCCTGCCTCACGGCTCCGGAGCAGAGGGCGACGTTCAGCGTGTCGTCATGCCGGAGGGCCTGCGCCTCGTCGAGAATGAGAATGATGTCGTCCGGCGACTGCCACACAAAGGTTCCGTCATCGCGCTGGGCGACAACGTGCGGGCGGTTGCCGCTCCGGAGTCCCTCATAGGTTCCGATGAAGTGCGGCTCTGTCCCGAAATGCTGGAATGCACGCTCCCACCCGGCGCGGCCCACGACCGGGCAGAGGACGACCACCTTCCGGCCTGTGGCCAGCGCGGCGGCCAGTCCCATGTACGTCTTCCCGGTCCCCATGTCAGAAAAATCCACGGCTCCGGGGTATCCCCATTCCTGCTTCCCGTGGGTCAGGGAGCGGAATAGCTGGCGGGCTGGTATCACCTGATACCCTCGCAGCTTCCCTTCGAGGTCATGCGGCAGCGGGTCCAGCACAAGTTCCGGCTCCGGGAGGTCCAGCGTCCCGGTGGCCTGCTCGGCGCGGCGGGCGTCGAGGCGGGCAATCTTCTCCAGCGTGACGGGCGTCAGGCAGCCGTCGATGGTGAGCCACTGCTGCAACGTCGTCTTGTCGTTCCAGCTATTGAGTCCCCACCCGGCGCGGGTCATGGCTCCGCCGTAGGTCTTCCACCAAATGCGGAACCGGGCTTCATCCGGGAGATTGATCGGGACGGCCCGGAAAAGGCATAGCCCCGCCGCCGTCCTGCGCGGCGACGGGGTCGGAGGCGCAGACCACCAGTCCGGCCACGCAGGAGGAACGAGGAATCGGCTGGCTGGCGGCGCTGCGGTCATAGCGTGCGGAATGAGGTTCCGGCGAGTTCGTACCCGTAGACGGTCAGGCCATCGTCGCGCCAACCTTTGGCCACAGATTCATCAGTGGTGGTGTGGAAAAGCCCCGGATCGGATGCGCTGCGGATTGCCCACACGGTTTCCGGCTCTTCGGCGTAGATTACGAATTTTCTGCCGCTGAAAATGCACGCAACGGTTGGTCCTTGGGTGATGTCCTTCCAGTGTTCATTGTCCCGATCCCGCCAGACGATTCTCTTCCCGGCATGAATGGCGGTGTAGATGGCTGCCAGTTCTCCGCAGATTTCCCGGAATCTGTCGGGACTGCAATTTGGCCAAGTGTCTTGGGGGGCCGGAATCATGACTGGCCTCCTTTCTTGATGGCGATAAGTGCCTGTTCCCGGACTGACTGCGGAACCTCCATCGTGTGGTAGATGTCGAACAAGGCCTGCCGGAGTTGGTGGATGCGGTCGCGTTGGCGCTTGATCGTGCGGGCCATGTCCAAAGCGCAGTATGCGCCGGCGGCCACGGCGATGACTTGCAGAACCTGCTGAAGTGTCATTCGGCACCTCCTTCCGTGGCCGTGAAAGCATCGGTTGGCGTGCTGGCCATTGTTGCCTGCGAGGCTTTGAACGCCTGTCGCAGTAGTTCGTGGTAGCGGAGGCGGGCGTCGTGGTACGGGAATTCGTTTTCGATGGTCATTTGTTCCGCCGGGAGTCCGGGAGATACCATGCGAACGATCAGTTGAACTTTGGCGCGTTTCATTCCGCACCTCCCTTCCATCCATGCGGGCGCGTCTGGCGATGCTGTTTACGCCGTTTCCGTTGGTTGGGCGCAGGATGCCACGGGATTCCGTGGGCGCTCGGGTGGTAGGGCATGTGGTAACTGCCCTCCATGGCTGTGTAGGCCAGTATCGTAATTACATGCTGGTTCATTCGGCACCTCCTTCCGACCATGATGGAGGCACCGCCGGAAACCACTGCGATCCATCCATGATGCCAATGCCCGTATTTACTTTGTCGGCACGGATCCAGCATGCGGCTTGGATTGTGAGTATTTCATCCGCATAATCCGGCTCTGGATCCCATGGTTGCAAAACCACCTCAAAACATTTCCAGTGTACGGCTTTCCATTTTGTAGTCTGCCGCACCCACCACCACCCAATGTCATCGGGTCTTAGTTTTGGGCTCATTCAGCACCTCCTTCATCGGTAAGTTCCTCGTCGTTGAACATGGTCAACTGCCTGTCTTCTTCCGGGATCCGTTCGTGGCGAATCGCTTCCCATGTGTCGGTCCTGACCAGCGTGCGGCGGTCGGGGTCCACGATCATGCTGCCGCTCTCGTCGGTCCCGGCGGTTTCCCAGATCCAGACGCACTCCACCGCCCGCGTGTCGGCGCCCCGGTCGATCAGGATGCGGCTGCGGTTGATGGCGGACTGCGTTTCCTCAAGGCGGGCCTTGAACTGGTCGCTCGCTGCCTTGGCTTCGCTTCGGATCTGGTCCGCGAGGCTTAGGTTGTCCGTGAGTTTGTGGGCCTCTTCGATCATCTCGGATTCCGTGAGCGGCACAGAAAGGCCGCAGACTTCCTTCCGCTCCGGCCAGTCGGCCTGACGGCTGATGATGTCCGGGATGAACGGCAGAGCATTGGGCGGCTGGGCCGCGGGTTCGGTTGGTTCCATTGGTGGTGGTGTTTTTGGTTTCGGTGGCATAATCAGAAGATGGGTGGGAGGTTGATATGGATGGCGCCCGCGTCGTCTTCGGTGATGGGCCAGAGTTGGCGCAGGATTTCCGGGGTAAGCGGGCGGCCGGCTGCCTGCTCGGCTGCGGTTTCGCGGGCGCTGCGCAAAAACATGTCGAGGCGCGTGATACCCTCCTCGCCGGGGTCCAGCCCGAGAATCCGGCGGGCCTTCGCCAGTGGCATGTCCGGGTGATAGTGCGCGGCGTCGGTCGGCGTGTTCTCCACCTCGAAGGCGCGGGCATGGAACGGCGCGGTTGTGCTGACCACCACAAAGACGAACCGGGCGGGCCGGAATCCGGTGGCCAGTTCGTGGTGGTGGAGATACCAGGCGGCCTGTATCCAGTAGCCACGTTCCCAGCATTCGGAAATCCACTGCTTCACGCCACGCTGGCCAGCGACGTTGTGCCGGGTCGTCTTCACGTCGATGACGGCAGAGTGGTCGATGGCTATGCGGTCGGTGCGCCATTTGCGCCAGAAACCGTTCGACCGGATGACTCCGCTGGCTTCGTTGAGGGCCGGGATCGTCAACCAGTGCTGCGCTTCGGCGTGACCACGAATGGCGCGGAGGAGTGCGGCAGCCTTGGCAATGTGGTCGGGGGTTACCAATAGCTTGCCGGGGTTGGCGTCTCGCGTGGCGCGGGCGGCTTTGGTTCCCAGTCCATCGGTCGGACTGGCCACCATCCATTCGAGGTGGTTGGCCGGGTCCAATTTGTGCGGTTCGAGTGCGGCCCAATGGGCAAGTCGGCCCATCGTGAAGCTTTCGGCGCGGCTTGGAGAATCGTACACGTCCACCTCGGGAGTGGTGAGTTGGTCGAGCATGTGGCCGGGTGTGGCCGGCTTGAGCGTCGAGGCGCTGACGGCGGGGAGTGCGTGGTACTGCTCTTCCGGGATCTCGTAGTAGTTCCGCAGGCGGGCCGGGCTGAACGCGGCCAGTCGGCTGGTCGGGTCGAAGTATGGCTGGAAGTCTTTCATGACTTGGATGCGGCGAAGATTGCGCGTGCGGCGGCGCGAAGTTCGTCCGGACTGCACTGGTCGATGCCATCCGGCCAAGTTCCGCCGGCTTCCTCGGTCCACTGTGCCCAGGAGGATCCGGAGTTTTCCAGCCTGCCCACGATCCAGTCGGCAACGTAGGCCAGCAAGCCAGCGTGGTCCGGGTTGGATTTCCAGAGGGCCAGACGGGCGCGGTGGTCGATGTCCCCGAGCGTGGCGGAACCGTCCGGCGTGGGCGCGTCAGCCCATGCGCCGTCCATCAATGCCGGCCAGTTGTCCGGATTGCTGGAAACCGTCGCGCCGGCTGCGCGGCCTACCTGACTGGCGGCGCGGCGGGCGTCGTCGTCGTCCCCGGTGGCCACGCCGAAGGCTGCGCACAGGGCGTACCGCTGGGCGTAGGTGGTGGCGGACCCAAACCGCTGGGCGAAATTGACTCCGCGGTTTCCTTCAGGCATCGGGTATTCCCCCGCCCATTCCTCAACCTCACCGGATGCGGCATGGACAATGCGAACCGTCATGCCCTGCACGATCTGCGTGCCGACTTCCCGGATTGCTCCGTGACGGAATGAGACTGCCAGACCGTGGTCGGTCAGGTGCGGCCGCAGCAGTTCCCAGATGTCGGCCAGCGTGGCGTATTTGGCATGCAGCGAATCGTTTTTCCGGTACTTGACGCAGACCAGCCCGGCGGACTGCATTGCGTGGATTGCTTTGGCGATGTGGCTCATTTCGTGGTTCCTTCGAGAATTGTTAAGCCTCGCCATCCGGATTTTATGACTTCGCGGTCTATCCCCTCGGCTCTATGTGTGCATTTCACGCACCAGTCCGTTTTTGCCGGATTGACGGCAGAGGCAAGTTTGAGGTATCCCGGAGCGCAGTAACCACAAATATGCCGGACAAGAGGGCGGGTGGTTTTTTCGATGTGGCTCATGGCAGTGCGGAGAGAATGAGTTCAGCGGTCTGCCAGATTCCGGCCAGTCCCAGCCAGAGAAAACAGAGCGCGAGCATGAGGCAGCCAAACCGCTCCAAGATGGTGCGGGGCCACGCGAGGTCCTGCGTGTCGAGGGTGTCGAAGGTGTCGAGTTCTTTGGGGTCCATATGGCGACAGGGTGAGGGCTCAGAGTTCGGCGGCAATCTCGTCGTAATACGCAAGCGCGGCAACGGCTGCGGCGGCGTAGTCCCCGGAGAGGTCCGGCATGACATCCCGGAGCGCGGCGGCTAGTCCGCGGGCGGCGTCTGGCAGTTTGCCGAGTGCGTTCTGGTGCGCGGCGAGGCGTTCGGCCATGGCCTTGGATTTCTTGAGTAGCTCTTCCTCAGCGGCTTTGCGCTCCGCTTCACGCTCCGCTTCGATGCGTCGGCGTTCGGCGGCGGCTTCGGCATCGCGTTTGCGCTGCTCTTCGGCTGCGGCTTTGCGCTCCGCTTCCGCCTTGGTGCGTTCCTCGGCCAGTTTCTCCTCGGCGGCGCGGCGCTCGGCGTCGGCCTTGGCCTTGGCTGCCCGGGCTTCCTCAAGTTCCGCCTGGCGTTTGCGCTCGGCTTCCTCTGCTTCTTTGCGCTTCCGCTCGGCTTCGGCTGCTGCCTCGGCGGCCTTCCGCTTCTGCTCACTGTCCCATGCAATGCGCAGTTCCTTCTGGGTTCCCAGCACCTCCACAAAGCCGGCTTCGTCGTCCGGCCATGGCGGCAGCGGAAGTCCGGGGATGGCATACGGCGCAATTGCGGCCTGCCGTTCTGCGAGGCGGGCGGCGGCGGCCTGCTCTTCCCGGCGCTTCAGTTCGTTCTCGACTCCGGCGAGGTGGTCTTCGATGCGTTCACACCGGGACCGGAAGTCTGCGCGGGCCTTGTCGAGTTTGCGCCCGATCTCCAGCACGCCGGCTTTGAGGTCTGCGTGCAGCTTGTCCGCTTCGACTCGCGACGGGCGGAAGATGTCGAGCCGGAGGCGGCGGGCTTGGGCAGCCTTGGCCTTGATGATCTCCGGACTGTCGTCGTCACTGATCTTGATGCTCATAGCCTGCGCTTCGGCTCCATCGATGCGGGCGATGAGCGGCGCGAACCGTTCAGCCCCGTCGGCGCGGGGCATGAGTTCCAGAGAGACTGGCATCGGGCCAGTGAGAACCTCAGGGGTTTCCTGAGAAACGAGGGCGACTTCGACGGGGGCGGTTGGGAATAGCGGGGAGTTCATGGGATTGGATTTGGTTGGGGTTATTCTTCTTCGTCTGGCAGGAGTGTAGGCGGAACCCACGATGCGTTCGGGACTCTCCAGACGGAAACGTCCTCGCCCTTTCCTTCGCGGACGAGGGCGTGGGTGATGTTTCCGCGTTCCATGTCTCTGATGATAGGCTTGTGCCACCATGCGTCCTTCGCCCCACAGCAACCCACCGGAACCATTCCACGGTCCTTGGCGTCCTGCTTGCTCAGGATCTCCGTCACCCGGGTTGGGTTGCGCATCTCGGTGGCGCAGTCGATTTCTGCCAGCGCCTTCCGGCGTGCGCCCTCCATGTATTCGGCGAGCATCCGGTCGGCCAGTTTTGGCATGCGGACTGCCGCAATGGCGTCCCGGTAGTCGTTCAGCTTTTCGATGTCGTTCATGGGATTGTGAGGGCTGCGGTGAGAGCTTTGGTGCATTCGGCCAGCGTTGCCTCCCATCGGGAGAGCGCGGCGGCGTCGTTTTCCGCTTCGGCTGCGGCCACGCGGGCGGCAGCAATGCGGAAGCGGTATCGGGCGATTGTGAGTTCTGGCATGTGATGCGGTGGTTTGGATTAGGCGGTGGCGGCACGGTAGTCCGCGAGTTTGTCGATGTCGTTCATACTTGGTGTGTGGCGTAGTAGGTGAGGTAGTAGCTGATGGACATGCGTCGGGTTTCTTCGGCTTGCTCCAAGGCATAGCCGGCCATTCGGATGGCTTTTTTGTCGCGGGATGCTACTGCGGCGTCCCATTGGCGTCCCGCTTCTGCGAACTCGTCGATGGCGAGTCTGGCGGAGCGGCCTGCGGAGGTAGTGGTGTCGATGCAATCACGGTGCATGCGACCACCATGCCGGACGCCATCACGCCCGTCCAAACTTTTCTGCTACGCAAGTGCGTATGCGTCAAACCACCGCCGGAGCCTGCCCGCTGGGCGGATCATCCCGGTGGCGCTTCCGGGGAGAAAGCGGCCTGTCCCTGATGGCCACAAGCTCCCGGATGTCGATGCCGTCAACGTGCTGGGATAGGATCACCATGGCCTGCCAGAGTTTGGCTCGGTCTTCCTCGCAGTCCTCTAATTTCGAGGCCTGCTGCCGGAACTGTCTGGCAATCCAGATCCACAGTGTAGTGATGGCGCCAGTCAGGCCAGTCCAGACAAGGGCTGCGGGTAGGGTGCCGACAGATTCGGCCAGAGCGATCATTTCGAAGTCATGGGGCTGACTCGTTGAACCGCAAGAAAAATTGGTGCCTGAGGGGTGGGGATTGGAGGGGGAGGATAGATAGGGGGTGTGGGGGAAAGAAAGGAGGGGGAGGAAAGGGGCGGGGAGTGTGTGACGGTGTGACATTATCGCGTCACATGCGTCACAAGCGTCACTTCATGTGCGGTTAATTGTGCGGCAGAAAATGAGCGTCACAGTTGTCACAGCGTCACACGTGTCACATGCGTCACAAGCGTCACATGCATTCACGCGAACCGCGTAAAAACCCCTGCGGCGCAATCCGTTTGCATGGGCGCGGCCTGCTGTCAGTACGCCGATGCCGTGCCCGTCCGCTGAATCGGAGCAAGCCCCAGATGCCGCTCCCAGCGGTCCGCCATGACGGAAGCGGTGTAATGCTGCCACGCAATGCGGCGGGCTGAGTCTGCCAGCGTGTGCCGAAACGTGTGAGCAGTCAGGATGGCGGCTGCAATCTCCGCAGGGGAACAGTCGAGCCGGACGGGAACCCCGAGGTCTTGACCGTGGTCGCGCCGCAGCTGCGCGGCAAAGGGCCAATCTGCGTACACAGTCGGCACGCCGGCAATCCACGCCTCGCACAGGGCAATCGGGTGGGCCTCTGTCTCGGATGGCAGCACGAACACGTCAGAGGCTGCCAGTACGTCGCCAACATGATCCTGCGGTGGCAGCACGCGGACACGCGGGTTCTGCGCCATGGCCTTCGTCCATCCGGCCTGATCCGGCCCCGCAATCAGCACCACCCAGCTGGACGGCAGCCAATCAAGAGCAGAAACCAGCGCCCATGGCCGTTTCTCCGCGCAGATTCGCCCGCAGAACGTGGCAACACGCTCCTCCGGCTTGATGCCAAGCCGCTCACGCATGGCGCTCCTACCAGCCCGCGGCGTGCATCGGTCAACCTCTGCGCCGTTTGGGATGTAAATGCCGCTGCCGCGAACTGGCCAGACGTTGAGGCTGTTGTCGGACACCGCAAGCAATTCGACGCCGGGGACGGCGCCCATGCGGCTGGTGACGTTGTCTCCCCACTGGTTTCCGGGACTGCCGTGGCTGACCGCTATCAGCCGGCCGCGGAAGATCCTGCGGAAATCCGCGAGTTGGTTCCATGCCCATGCAATGACGATGTCGCACCGCTCCGCGAATTGCGCAGCATGATCCCCGGTCATGATCGGGCCAAGCGTGTGCGCCTCCGCTGCCAGCGGGCCCTGATCGGTGTGGGAGAGGAAGCCGGCAATGTCTGCGCCGTGCAAATGCTTGGCCAACGTCAGCACCCACCGCTCGGCTCCACCGCACCCGAATCCCGGCGTAATGAATCCCACGCGCTTCCGTGCGCCACCGTAATGCCCCCGGCGACTCATGAAACCAGATTGCCGGAGCAATGCACAGCGAGCCCGAATCCGCTGCCGTAGCTTGGGTGGCTGGTGACATCCACCCACACGCCTGCGCCTCTGCGCAGATTGCGGACGGCTGTCGCTTCGGTGTAGTATGCGCCGGCTGGGAGCGTCCACGTTGCTGCCGTCTGACTGTCCACCATGATCTTGCCCGAGATGGCGTCGGTGGCTGTGCTGTTCACCGCAATCATCCAGACGCCGTCCTTGATGGCTACCGGGGAAACGTCTGCGGCCACGGCGCCCAGCGGTACCGCGGTGTCTGGGCTGAGAATCTCCTGTCCCCAGCTTCCGCGCAGCCCGGTCGTGTCGCTCAGTTCCCGTTGATAGACCACGCCACCAGTCTCAATGTCGTGATAGGCCACGAGAATTGACTTGGTGGTGACGTGAATCCGGGTGGCCAGCTTGCGGCGGTCGTCATGCCAGAGCAGCTGATTCCCGGCTGGATCTGACCCGGTGAGGTTGAGGGTGTCGGCCACGTTGCCGTCCCGCATGATGTTCCCGGACACGTTGACCAGCGGCACGCCGCGGAGCGTGAGCCATTCCGTGAAATGAACGTGCCCGCAGAGGATGCCATCCACCTGGGCAAATTCCGGCCAGTCCATGGCTGCCACCACGCGGTTGGCCTCCTCGGAAACCGTGAGTGCCGGGTGATGGAACGCCACAAGCTTCCACCGGGCTGTGGAAAGCGCCAACTGCTGGACGAACCATTGATGCTGCACGCTGCCCACCGCGTTGCCATCCGGCTCCACCAGCGTCATGGCGCTGTTTACTCCGGAGTGCAGCACGAACACGTCGAGCAGGCCATTCCCGAAACTCTTGCGGTAGTAGCGGGTGTTGCTGCCCAGATAACTGAACTTGCTCGCGTGCGCTGCCCAGTCGTTCACGTCGTGGTTCCCGAGTGCCGGGTAAACCTTTTGCGCGGCCACCAGCGAATCGAACGGTGCCCACGACTGCGCGAACGTCGCGGGGGCGTAGTGGTTGTCCCCAATAAACAGAGCAGCGTCCACGCTCCACCCGGCAATCAGGCTGGCCAGTGCGGTGGCGGTGGCTCCCGGTGTGCCAGTGTCGCTGACGGCTGCCAGCGTAAGCCGCTGCGCCGTGATTGGTCCGGTCCACAGTTGCCAGTCTCCCACGGCCGTGCTGCGGGCGAAATAGATCCCGCGGGAATCACGCTGGTATCCGAGTTGTCCGGCCCGGGCTGGATTCACTGCACCGCGGGCCGCGTCGTCCGCCCATGAAGGAACGTCCTGCAATCCCTCGGCCGGCACCGTGATGCCCGGTTCGATGCCTGCCACCTGCATGTCCCCGATCTGCATCGTGAGCATGGTGAGGCGGTCCAGCGCATCCTCCACCGACTCCGCAGGGAAGCGGGAACCCTCCGGAAGGTCGAGAGGCTGCGTGAACGGCACCCACCGGAATACGATCACCTCGGTGGTGCTGGGGTATGCCGCGGCGGTTGTCACGTATGGCGCTGCGCCTTCGGGATCGTGAACGGTGAAGGCTGCGCTGCCAAGGTCTGTCTCGGTTTCGCCGACAATGATCCGCACACGGATGTTTCCGGCGTCCCGCAAGAACGGGAAGGTGATGGCGTAGGGCTGCGTGGTACTACCGTTACCCTGGTAGCGGATGGCGCGGACGTTGGTGGAGATCATGAGAGTAGAACGTAGGTGATGCGCTGGCGCTTGTATCCCGGATTGCCCCACAAGCGAACGGCTTCCGACTTGGCCAGATTGTAGAAGGCGTCCCACTGCGCCGGCGGAATGGTCTGGCATCCCTCGGACGAAGTGCCGCGATTGCCTCCCCGGTGGATGTTGATTCCGAACATCCCGGTATCGGGTCCGGTGCCGTCGCGGTCCACGGTAACGGGTCCGAGTCGCTGGCAGATTGCCGGGTGGGCAAACGTGCCGTTGTGCGTGTCGAACTTGTAAACGTCCCAGATTCCCGGCTGGAGGACCGCCATTCCCTTCCGTGATGCGGTGGCGGGCCGGAATCCGGACGGGTCCGTGTTGGCGTTGAAAGCCGCAAACGCTTCGGGCGTCCAGATGAAGATGGCGTCGTCGTAAATGCCACGGTCATTGCGGCCCACGGCTCCCATGCTGTCCCGGTAGTATCCCCGGATCCCAGCGAGGAAGAACGGTGGCAACACCCATTGCGGATACGCCCGATGAATCCGCTCCAGCAATGCGTGGCGGGTGAGATTGGGACGGCTCGGTGGAATCATGGGATTTCCTTCTCGGCGTCTGCGATGCCCTGCTTGATGCCGCTGTGAACGGAAGCAAAGAACGGCGAGTAGTTGCGGAGGAGCCACAACAACGCGTCTTTCACGGCCTTGCGGGCGAAAGCGCCAGCGGCTGCAATGGATTCCGGTGAGGGTGCGGGAGGTGCCATGGTGGTTACTTGGTGACGGTGACGGTGACGGCTTCGGTGGTCGGCTCGTAGCTGACGGAGAACGCGGGCAGTGCCGTGCATCCAGTCAGGGAAGCGGCTGCAAGTGCGAGGATGGTACGCATGCGCGGAGTGTGGTTCACTTCAGCATGCTCTGCAATCCCAGAATCCGTTCACGGAGTTCCTGTTGTTTCTCCGGATCTTTCTCCCGGCCAAGCTTGTTCTTGAGGGAGTTGATTCGTTTCTGCGTTTCGTCGTCTGTTTCGATGATGTTGTCGGCCACGCGGAATGCCTGATCTGTGATCCCGGCGACCACCGCAGGGAACGCGGACAGTCCCTTCATGACGCCAGTGAATCGCTTCCCGTACCATTCCACGGCCTCGGCTTCGCCATCCGGCGGGCCTTTGATGATGGCCACGGCGTCGGCTGCTGCCTTCCCGGTGGCGGCCAGCGGCCCGGTGTCCCCACTGAAGTCATCCACGATCTCCCGGATGAGCGGCAGGCCGGCGGCTGGGCCAAGGAGGATGGAGCGGGCAAAGTCCCATGCCTCCCAGTTCTTTTCATCCAGCCACTGGTCGTCGTCGTCGTCGCGCCAGTCCATCCATGCGCTGGAAATGATCTGAAGCATGGGGCCAACCACGAGGTGGGACAGTGCCAGCACCCGAATGTCGTCCGGCGTGGCCTTGCCCTTCGTGGCGGCTGCCAGTGCGGAAATCCACATGCTGGCCTTTTGCCGGCTGTCCCCGCCGAACATGAGCAGCAGCTTTCCCCACCCGGTCTGCTCAAACAGTGATCGGTCTGTCACTTCCACGGGCTGCGCGGTTTGCGTCACGATCCGCTCGGTTTCGGCCAGTGCTTGGCGCTTGGCAGCGGCCTCGCTCATGCCGGATGCCAGTGCCTGCCGGAGGTGGTAATCGTAGGCAATGGCGGCGCTGAAGCTTGTGAACATGGCGTCCACGTAGCCAATCAGTTCCATCCCGGCGCGAAGGAAGTTGCGGCGGCGGGTCGGTGCGGCGAGGAATGTCTTGGCCACGGCGCTGCGAACTTCCGGGGAGAAACCGCCTTCGATGCGGCGCTGGATGATGTCGCTCTGCCAGATGTCTTTCACGTCCAATCGGCCGGCAATAAACTTGCCCACGCCGCTCATGTACTCCCGGAGTGGGATCTTAAAGGCGGCACCGAGCGCGGCGGTGCTTTGCTTCAGCAGCGTGCCAACTTTCCACGCCAGCGCGGTGGTGGCCTGCCAGTCGAGCATAGTCTGGTACAGGCGGCTGTAGCCGATTTGCAGACCGTTCCCCTCCAGTGATTCCATCCATTGGTTGACCACGGCCAGCATTTCCGGGCCGTGGGCGGCCACGATCTGCTGCTTCACGTCGGGATCTGCGAACACGCCACGGAGTTCCCGAGCCAGCGGTGCCATCGCCTTCCAGTGCGCGGTCTGGTTGGCGTGCCCGAAAAACACCTCGAAGGCGTTCTCCAGTCGCGGGGCGGCTTGGTGCGCCTTCCGGCCTTTGAGGAATCCAGCGCGGAATCCGCCCTCCACCAGTCCGGCCTGCGCCGGGTCCATGGCCTTCTCGGCTCCCCTGCTCCACCATTTGCCGGGTGCGTAGTTCTCAATTTGCGGCAGCGGAACCCCGAACATGCCCTCGAAGAGCGATGAAAGCGGGAAGTATCCCGTCCGGTATTCGTCCGCCATGAAGGCCCGCATGTCCTTGGCCAGTGGTGAAAGGCCGGCTTCGATCTCGGCCAGCGTCTCGGCTGTCCATCCGGCAATCTCCAGCGGGCGGGTGTATTGCGCCTGCGCGGCCAGCATGGTGAGGTAGATGCCTTCGGCCTGCGTCAGTTCCACTTCCTCCTCTGTGCCGGGTTCCCAGCGTGTAATCGTCACAAATGTTGCAGTCGAGTCCCGGCCTGCCTGCATGTTTTTGAGACGCCGCCCGGTAGTGGCGGCAATTCCACGGGCCGTGGACATATCAACGGAAAGCGCCATGAACGCATCCTCGGCGTCGGCAATTTCCTGCGCGTTGTATCCCAGTGCGGCAAGGTTTGGGATGCTTTCAATGGGGATGCGCTCTTCCACGAGCCTGCCGGGTCGGCGAACGGCGCTCACGGTGCGCTCACTGATAAGCGTCCACAGTTCCTGCTCTGTCTTCGTGCGGTTGTTCCCGGTCGATTTCCGGGCCGCAGCGAACCATCGGCGGTTCATGTCGCGCATCTCGTCGGTGCGCTGGTGCATCGCTGCCATGGCGCGGTCTGCCCACTCGGTGGCCAGCGGCGCGTCCTTGCCCAGGAGGATTGTGAGAATCTCCCGGAATGACCGGAGCCGGAGAACGCCACCATTCAGCATTCCGCCGATCCGCTTGGCGGCATCGCCCTGGGCGAGGATTGCGGATGTCTTCGCGGCCGGCAATGCAGCGGAAACCCCGGCCACCTTTGCGGCCACGTCGGCAAGGCGGGCCTCTTCGATGGTGCGCCAGTAGTTCCGCCCAGTCTGGTAAACCTGCATTGCCTGTGCCAGTGCGGCCTCAAGGTCGGCGGCATCGTGCAGTGGAACGCGGTCCTTCATGGCATCCAGCCCCCCGAACGTGTCGAGAATCTGCTGCCGTTCCCACACGTTGGCCTGCTCCTCCGGTGTGGCAGCGTCTGCCAGTTCCTGCTCCAGCGCCACCCGGCGGGCGTCCACGTCGGCTGCGGACAGGTCCAGCACGGCGGCCACGGCATCGAAGTAGCGGTGCGCCTCGGCTCCAAGCTTTCCGGTCGGCTTTTCACCGGGCTTCCGGGTGGGCATGGCGCGGTCCACCAGTGCGCGGATTTCCTTAATGGCATCGGCCCGCAGCGTGCGTTCCAGTTCCTTGTCGAGGATTTCCACGCGGCGTTCGATCTCCTTGGCCATGGCCTCCTGTGTGCCGAGTCGGGCGAGAGCGAGCCATCCGCCAACCTTTCCGCGAACCTCGGCCGGGAATGCTGCCAGCACGGCGTCAAGCGTCCGCATGGCGCGGGTCAGCACGGCGCGGTCGTCCCAGTCGGCACGCTGCCACTGGTCCATGCGTTTCCTCCAGGCTTCCGTCTCGGTGGCGGCCTGCTTGGCTGCGGCCATGGCAACGGTGTTGTTCCCGGTGGCCTCGGCAACGTAGGCGTCGGCGGCATTCTCTGCTTCGGCGCGGGCTTCAGTGAGAGCCACCTTGTAGTCGTTTACCCACTCTTCCGCCCACTCCTTGGCTTCCTGCGCGGTGGCTTTAAGTGCGGTCTGGTAGTCGTCCCAGATCCCGGTGAGGCGCTCATTCTCCGCAAGCTCCCGGCTGATGGCGTCCCATAGCATGTCCGGCGTGACATCGGCTGCGGTGGTTCCGGATGGGAATACTTCCGGCATCACGCCGAACAATTCCTGCGCCACCACGTCGGGCCGGCCATTGCCGGAGAACAGAATCCGCGGGAGTTCGTGGCTGCCGTCCCATGACGCAGGGTTCACGTACTCGCCTTTCCCGGCGTATCGCTGCGCCCTCCGGTAGCTCATGAGCGTCCCTTTGTACCGCCCACCTTCCTTCTTGGAGAGGTAGCTGATGACGGGTCCGTCCCAGAAACCGGAGTCCCGGTAAATCTGTGAGACGCTGCGGGCATAGTCCTCGTCCACCTTTTCCACCAGTTCGATGCGCTTGAAGGTCTGCCGCACTCCTGCCTCGCGGGAAATGGCCTGCCCGGTCTTCTCTTCGATTCCGCGGGCTTCGAGTTGGTTGGCAAGCTCTGCCCGGTAGGCGTCGGCGCGTCCCCGGCGGATGTCCTGTGCGCTGGCCAGCGTCACGCCGGCCTGCACAAGCAGTTCCTCTTCCCGGAGGGCTTGGCGGATGTCCTGCTCGCTGTCGAGGCTGGCCACGCTCCGGCGCTCCACGAACCCGGCGCCCTTCCGGTTCCGGAGGAAGGCGTCCCGCAGTGCGGTCAGGTTCTCACGGGCGCGGGCCACCATGTCGAGGCGGGCCTGCGGACTGCGGGCCATGCGGGCCTCCACGTTGGCGGCCACGTTGTCGAGCATGGCCTCGGGCTGGAGGGAGAAGGATGCCTCTATCTCTGCTCCGGTGGAGGCGCGTCCAGTTCCAGCGCCATCACCTGCTCGAAGGTCATTTCCTTGCCCAGTTCCGCCTTGTAGCGGCGTTGGGCCTCCAGAAGGTTGGCCACCATTTGCGGGTCCAGCCCATACCGGGCGCTCAATTCCTCGCGCAAGGAGTTGTTGTCTAGCTTCGTCATCGGGCAAAGACTGCCAGATGGCGCGGGTTTGCTCAAGCAGTTTCTTGCCCTTTTCGTCCCGCCCATAGAGTCCCCGGACGGCTTCCCATGTGATGCTCTGCATTTGCCGCGGGAGGATACCCCGCTCGGCTGCGGCCTCTTGGTACGCGGCCAGATAGAGGTAATAAACTCCGGCGATTCCGTAAACTTCACTCTTCCCGGCTGCGCCGAAGTTGTCTTCGACTTCTCGGGCGCTGGAACCGAACGGCATCAGGTGAGCGGCGGCCACCGCATGCGTGTCCATGGTGGTGTCACCAAAGGCGCTGTTGGGCGCAATGATGTTGTTGTAGAACGACCGTACCTTGTGCATGTCGCCAACTTCCTCGGAGATGTTCTCAAGGCTGCCGTCTTTGATGATGCTGATGCACTTGAGGATTTCCACGGTGCTTCCCCATGTGTTCGTTCCGGGGTTTCCATTGTCCCGGATGAACGTCCCCATGGTTTTGCCCTCCGGGGTGAGTGCATTGTAGGTGCGCCCGAACTTATACTGGGCCAGCAGTCTCACTGTCCAAGCTTGCAGAATTGGAGTGCTTACCATTTGGGCCAGCGTCTTGCCTTTGGCCAACTCAAAAAGGTCACGCCGCTCCTGCTTCAATGCTTCCAGCCTGCTGCGGTTTTCTTCCAAACGGGCGTTTCGCTGTGCCTTGGTTTCATTCGGTTGCTTTGGTGCTTTTTGGCTATCCTTCAGCACGGCAGCTTGAGCGATGTCCTCGCCGGCCGTGTCCAGCATGTCCTGCGTGACGGTCGTGCCCTGATCGCTCAACCAGATTTCAATCACCTGCTCGGCTTGGGTCACGTTCATGAACCAATCCTTTTGCGGGGACAGGCAGGCCATGATTGCGGCGGTCTGCTGCGGCGTGAGTTTCCACTGCTTGGCGAGGCGCTTGGCGATGCGGTTGGCACCATCATACCACTGCGTGGCGCGTGCGCGGAGTTCCGCAGGGAACTTGTCATGCAGCGCCAGCAGGTTGGTTTTCATCCAGTCGATGAGTTTGCGGGCCTTCTTTGCCGGATCCTGCTCTGCCAGAATGTCCTTTGGCAGGTGCGAATAATTCATCTTGGCCATGTGAGCGGCCAGAATCTTGGGCGGGATATTGTCGAAGGAGATGTTGTCCTTGTTGGTGGTCGCCTTGGGGTTGGCCTTGGTGCCCTTCTTCGAGGTTCCTACACGGAACTTATCGTCCTTTTTGGTCGGCTTGCTGATCTGCGCTACCTTTGTGAGGCTGAACGAAATCTCCGGCCTCGTCACGTCGAACCGCTGCGACAACGGCACGAGGTTCCCGGCTTCGTCGTAGGTGAACGGGTCTGCGGATTTGATCTGCTCCGGCTCAAAGGCGATGTAGTTGTTGCCGTACAGGAACGGGCCTTCTGGGTCATCCATCTCGCTCGGCATCACAATGCCATCGTATCCCTGCGACTTGAGGAATTGCGTGAATTCCAAAGCGCTTTCAGTGAGTTCAAGTTCCGGACTGTCAGGCTCATATCCTGTGCCGCGGAAATCCATGAACCTGTCGTCATGTTCCGGAACCCACTTGGGATTCCTCAGATTCACGAACCATTTGGTGGTTTTCCCGGCATTGTGCGCTTCTGCATCACGCCGCTGCTCAGTCATGTAGAAAAACGGCGCTCTGATAATGCCGCCCTCCATAATCTCGGCACCACTGTGGTATGCTTGGCGCATGCCTTTGGACTTCGCCACGGCATCCACCATCGCCTGCGCTTCCTGCTCCGCCGCAGCATCCCCGGCCTTGGCGCGGCGTTCGAGGTCTGCGTGGCGGGCGTCTTGCTCGGTCAGGTTGAACGCCCACACGTCGTCACCTTCTTCCCGCGGATTGTAAATCAGGTCCGCTTCATCCTGCACGTCCTTGGCAGCTTCGATGCCGGGGGCCACGCCAGTCACCCGTTGCAGGAACGATTCCAGTGGGAACTCTTCGCCCTTGGCGCGGCTTTCGGCCATGGCGCGGTTGAGCCGGATGGCCTGCTTGATGATCGTCTTGAGCCACTGCACCCGACTCTTGAGGTAATCGAAAACCGACTTGGCCACGCCTTCGGACTCGGCTGCCTTCAGCTTGGCACGTGTTCCCTTCCGGTATTCCCGTACAATGCGCGGCACGGTGGCGGTGCCGGCCTGTCCGGCGCGGGCCTTTCCGGTGACGTAAATCTGGGTAAGCAGGGAAAGCGCCTCCTTCACCGCCAGCGAATCCTTCGCGGCGTCGGTTCCGGTGTAGCCGAATAGGTACTGGCCACCTGTGCGCTTCTCAATCTCCCTAATCTTGGCGGCGAACGTGGCAGTGGTTTCCTCCCCACTCCGCAGCATCGCGGTCGCGTCGGCTTCGACGCGTTCCTCCAGTACGGTGTAGGGGGATGCTCCACGGGCCACCTGGACGACGGCTGTGGCCACGCCTTCCCGCACTTCCATCTCGCTCTGTCCTCCCACCATGAGCGTGCGCAGGTCCACCTTCTTCCCCTTGTTGGCGGCCTCGTAAATCTCCACCCGGTTCTGGAGATTTGTGATGTAGTTCTGCGCGGCGGTGCGCTCCGCCAGCGTGGCGTCGGGATCGTTGGCGATTGCGGTCTGCTCCTCAATCACCTCGGCCACGCTCATGCTGTCGCGGATTGTCGTCTGGCTGGCTCCGGTCGGCGCGTTGGGCCGCATGTCGAGGGCTTCGGAAATCTCAGCCAGCGCGGCCACGTTTGCCCAGTCCTGCGCTTCGTCACTGATGCGCTCAATGACATCGGCGGCTTCCTGCGCGGAAGCGGCTTCGATGGCGCTGCCGTCATTGGCTACCACCGTGAAGCTTCCGTCGCTGTTCCGGCGGACGGCGCGGATTCCCACGGCGTCGGACTGCTCGGCCAGATCCCGGGCTGCTGCCATTTCCTCGTCGGCAATTGCGCCGGCTGCGGTTTCCTGCCACGCCACGTCCGGTTCGGTGTCGGCGTCCCGCTGCGCGTAGCCATCGGCCACCGCTTCCATCTTGGCCTGCACGGTCGGGGCGGCCTTCACCGCTTCGATGGCTTCGTCGCTCATGCCCACGGCTTTCATGGCTGCGGTCGAAGACATAAGTTCCCGGCTGGCTGCGGAGTCCCGGGCCACGTTCACGCCTGCGCCAATGAGGGCGAGTGGTGCCACGGCAAGCAGGGTGCGGAGGTCGAACATCTCGTAGTTCCGCCAGTCGGCATTCGGCACGTCTTCCTTGAGGCTGGCCAGCAGATCCTGCGCGAGCATCGGCGTGGCGTCCTGTAGCTTCTCAATCGTGTACTCGGCTCCGGTGGCCACGGCTCCGTAGATGGCGAACCGGGCGAGCGGGTTCCCGCCGGGTCCGGCCAGTGCGTTCATGGCCTTGTTGAATCCGGGAAGCTTCCCGATCAGTCCCATCTGCTGAATCTTCTCCAACCCGGCCTGCACGGGTGCGGCAGCCCATGCCAGCACGCCAGCGTCTGCCACCTTCATCGTGGGATTGCTGTTGAGCAGGTTGGCAAGGTTCTGGTCTGCGAATGACGCGGCGGTCATGGCCATGCCGGCGTAAGGGATTGCGGTGGTCGCCATGTAGCCAAGGGATCCGGCCACGTCGTAAACGGCTTGCTCTGCCAGCTTCCCGGCCGCGGTCTTCGCTGAGGTGAGAATCGGGTCGATGACGGACACGGTGGCCTCCCGCAGCAGGGACCGGGCGATGTCCCGGCGGGCGATGGCCTGCCGCTCCTCGGTAACCAGCGCGGCGGTTTCCGGCGTGGGCGTTCCCATCATTGGCGCGGTGCTGGTCAGGCTGCTCAAGATGTCCCACGATGCACCGAGTGACCGGGCAATGGGCCGCCGGAATGATGCCACGATCTTGTCCCACATGTCCCGCCCATCGGGATCCTTCCGGGTTTCCGCGAGGGCTCGGACTGTCGGCATGACCACGCTCCGCAGCGTCTCGGGGTCCATGTCCTCTAGGGGGGCCATGGCGTCCGTGATCTGCTTGGTCATGGCGGCAAGCCGCACGACTTCGCCACCGCCCATCATAGATTCAGCGCCTTCACCTTCGGCGCGGGATGCTGCCAGAATGTTCTCCACCACGCTGCGGACCTTCTCGCGGAGAGGCGCGGCCTTGTCGTCGGCCTGTCCGTAGACGGCGCGGAACTGCTGGAAGAAGTCCTGCTTGTCGGCTGCTGGCGACCACGCCGGGGATTTGCGGGCGGCCTCCTTCCACTGGGCAAATGCTTCCGCCACCGGGAGTCCGGCGAGTCCGGCACGCCACGCATTGCGGGCAAGGCTCGCTTCGTTGATCGCTTTGGTTTCGGCGTCCTGCTTGGTATCCACCGGGAACATGAGCGGGCCGTGCATCGATGCCGGCACGTTGGTGGGCAGTTGCTGCTGGCTGGGTGACGGGTCGCGGCCTGCGATAATCCACCGCAGTTTCTGCCGCTCTCCGGCGGCTTCCCGCAGCTTTCCGGCCACGGCGGCGTCTGATCCTCGCGGCGCGGTTTCCCCGAACATCTCGACTGCGAGGGCGTCACGAGCGGCGTCCCGGTCTGCTGCCAGCACGGACGGCGGCTTGTTGGCATCCCATACAGAGCCGGAGATATTCACCCGGCGGCTGGCTCGCTCGGCCAGCATGGAGTCGATCAAGAGTGCGTCCTTGGCTGCGGCCTGCTGCTCCGGCGCCGCGGTCAGGATCGTGTCGAGTTGCAGGCGCTTGGCCTCTCCGTCTGGGTCCAGAGCCAGAGCATCAAGGCGGCTGAGACGCTGACGCTGCGCTTCCAGATCCTTCTCTCTGGGGGCCGATACCCGAAAAGCGCGGTACTGGTTGACCTGCGCCAACCAGAATGATCGCTCAGATTCCGGCGCGGCGGCGGGCCCGCCCGCTCCCATGATCTGTTCGTATTCATCGTCTGTGAGAATGCCGGGGGGTGTAGGGATCATCAGAGTTTGCGGAATGAGGTGACAGGCGTGTCGTTGTCGGTGCTGGGAGCCTGCGGGCTGTAGATGTCCCAGCGGCCACGGAGGCGGTTGCTGGTGCGGTCCATCCACCGTCCCCGGTGCGTGCGCCCATCGGAATACGTGAGTTCGATCTCGTCACCAGGGCGAACGCCGGCAGCACGCAGTTCCCGTTCTTTGTCCGGACTGACGGCGATGTCACCGGCCTGTAGCTGCATCGGGTGGGAGTCGCCGCGCTTGGCTGCCTTGATCGCTTCCTGCCCGGAGAACGATCCGATTCCCATTGAGGAATAGGTGTCCGGCGTCTCGTCATTGGGGTAGCCGTAGGAAGTCACGCGGCCAGTCGTGCGGGCCTGCGGGCCTGTAGCACCAACGGCTCCTTGTGCGCCACTGGGAAATAGCGTGGAATCCGGAGCCTCTCCAGTGTCCTGCATTCCCTGTGCCCGCTCAAGGCGTCCGCGGATGTTGAACCATGTGGCAGGAGTGGGCTGCCCAACGCTGACGGCAGAGGTCGTGTCGAGGATTTTGGCTGCGTCCGTTTCACGGATGATGGTTCCGGAAATGCTCTGGATCTGCTCGCGAACCTGCTGCGGTGTGGCGTTCGGGTTGGACTGGAGCCACCGATCCATCTCAATTTCCAGATTGGCGCGGCGGAGCTGGGCGTCTGCCTGCTTGGCGGTGTCGATCCTTTCCTGCTTCGTGACCGGGTCCACGCTGCGGAAGGCTCCGAGTTGGCCGTTTTCGTACAGGGCTTTGACCTGCTCGGTCTTGTAGGCTTCCACCACGTCACCGACAACGGGGGCGCGGGCGTTCCATTTGTCGTTCAGTGGTCCGGTGATTTTGCCACGTAGTGTTTCCGGCAGCGTCTGCGTGGCTGCCATGATTTCCACGTAGCGGTCGCGGGCTTCCTGCGCACCGGGGCCGCCCATGCGCTCAAGGTCGTAGGCGTCCACTGCGTCCAGCATTTTCCCGAACCGGGCCGTGATGGCTTCCGGCGTGTTGTAATCCGCCTTGGCCCGCTCGGCTGCCATCTGGTCGAAGGCTCCAAGGAACTTGGCGCGGTCGGCTGGACGCAGGCCATTGGGCAGCGCGGCCTCCAGCCCGGCGCGGGTCTGCTCCGCGATCGGCTTCGAGGTGAATCCAGAAAACACGTCGGCGGCATCATTCATGCGGCGTGCCCGCACGCTGTTTACAATCTGCTGCGCGGTGGAAACGTCGCTCAGAGTCTTTCCGCTCCGCCACTGCTCGGACTGAATCTCCTGCTCCGTCGCGTCTGGGTCGGCCTCGGCCTTGGCCAGCAATGCCATCTGCGCCTGTTGCTCGGCGGTTGCTTTGGCCTCCCGTTCTGCCTGCTCCTTGGCGTTAATTACCAATCCCTGTACCTTTGGTAGTTCGGTGGCTGGCAGCAGGTTGGAAGCGATTCCCTGCTGCGCCAGCGTCTCCGCGGTTCCCCAGTCGCGATTATTGATGGCCGTCATGATCTGCGCGGACACGGCGTCGGCGGCGCGGGTGTGGCTGGTCCGGATGCTGTCAATGCGTGCCGCGGCCACCTTCCGGGTTTGCCATTGTGTGATCCGGTCGGTGATGGCTTCCCGGGCCGCCGGGGAAAGCGGGTTCTTCGCGGGGTCGAGAATCGTGCTGGCTGCCTTGGCTGCGATGCGTTCCGCGATGGCCGGCCATTTGGTTTCGTCCAGTTCGGACTGCTTGGCCACGTCCAGTTCGGCGTCGAACTGCTCAAGCGCCGTCACGGCATCATGCTCCTTCCGCAGGTTAATCATGTCCTGCTGCGCCTTCTCGGCTTGGAAGAGGGCGTCACCGGTGCGCTCAATGGCTCCGCCGATGCGGCCAATGGCGGCGGCCTGTGCCACAAAACCGCGCTCATCGATCTCCACCGGGCGCTGCGCTCGCATCGATGGGGCGAGGTCGATGCTGAATCCTCTGGTGTCCGGCGTGGCCGGGAGGGCAGGAGCGCGGGCCGGAACCAGCGGCGTGCTGTCCATGATTCGTGGGATGCGTGCCATCAGAGTCTCGGGGTGGTGATCTGTTTCAACTGACTGCGGCGGGTGCCGTACTGCATCGCGCCTTCGAGCAATGTGCCGGCGGCTCCAAACATCTGCCCGGTGCTGGCGGCGCGGCTGCCACGGTAATCAATGGACGCCTGCGCCAGTCCGGTGGCCACCTGCTGCTTGGCTGCCATGCCTGCAAGGATGGCGCTTCCCCGGTTCAGTCCGGCGACTCGGCTCTGGTAATCCAGTCCGGAGGCTCGCGTAAACCGGGCGCGGCGGTTCATTTCGTCGGCAGCGCGTGCGTTGGCTTCGCTGAATGCCTGATCCTCGGCAGACCGCAGCAGCAGTTCCAGAGGGCTTCCGGTAGTGTCCACCACGCCACGGGCGGCAATGGCTGCGCGTTGCTCCGCGAGGGCGCGGCTGAAGTCCTCCCGCTGCCTGCGGATGTTTTCCTGCGCGGCGCGGCTTTCGTACTCGGCTGCGTTCCGCTCGTTCTGGGCGTCAATGGCCAGCGCCTGCGCGGACTGCTGCGCGGAAATCTCCTGCATGCGGGACTGCATGAGGGCGATGGCTCCCTGCTGCCGGATGGCCTGCTGCTGACTGAGCAGGTTCGTGCGGGCCAGCGCGTCCTGCTCGCGTCCGGCTCGGATCTGGGAGTAAGCGGAAACGCCAGCCCCGGCGAGTCCGATCAAGGGTGCGGCTGCGGCGAGAAACATACGGCTGTGGCGTAAAGCGGCACTGGTTCCATCCAACCCCGCTTGTGAAGGTGTTGCGCAATTGTGTGGGTGGTGTGCGCCTGCGCGGCCACGCACCCCATGGTTTCTGCGACTGCAAGACAGACCGCCATGAGTTGGTCGAACGCGGCAGCGGCCTCGGCGTAGGAAAGTCCCGGGCGGGTCACGGCATGGTCGAGGAACGCCACCGGGGCGCCCTGCGCCATGTACAGGGCCAGCGCGGCGACCGGGCCGGCGGCGTCGTGCATGACGTAGGTGGTGCGCGGAAGGACGGCGGCATTCAGTTCCCGGCCACGTTCCTGATACCAATGGCACAGGAATGGCACGTCATCGGGCTGGAGAATGCGGGGGCCGTCAATCATAGGCGGTGGTCTGGGTCGCGATGGCGAGGACGTTCATTGGTCCCGGGCCGGAAGTCCGGAGCGTCACGTCGAGGTTGTCGCGGTGATTGGACTGAAAGGCCAGTTCGTCCGTTTTGCCAGTGAAGAGTGGGGGCGCTTCGTCCATCAGGTCATCCCCGGAGCGGGTCTTGATGGGATACCATGGGCCTTCGGGGCCGTCCGCGTATTCCATCGGCCCGGTCTGCCAGAGGATCAGCCGCATCTCGGCGGTGCGCCATTTCCTTCCGGCGCTGGTTCCGGTCTGGGTGACAACGTCGAACGTGTACGGCTGGAGGGTCGAGGTGTAAGGCAATCCCACGATGAGGGTGCTGGCTGCCAGTTGCAGCGCGATGGATCCGGCTACCACGCGGCGAGCCGGCTGCACGGCTCCATCCGCCCACACGGCGACCTCGCGGCCTTCGAGGTGGGCAAGATTCCCCCAGGTGGCGGTTGGCGTGGCGCTGGTCTGAATGGTGGCGGCGTCAAGGTGGCACAGGGTTGGCGTGGTTCCGGCCTGCATCTTCACCCAGTGGTCGGGGTCAAACCGTTCCACCCGGCGGGTCGGGCCTGCGTCGGTGGTGCGCTGCACAATCATCCACACCTCGTCCGCGATGTCTTCTCCGGGGAGAACCGCCACGCTCTCGACCAGTCCATCCGTCGAATGCTGCGCCCATGCGATGACCTCGGCCTCGCGCAGGTATGTGCAGGAAAGCAGCCGGCCGTCACTGGTGGCTCCCCAGATTGTGGGGTCGGGAGCGGAGGCGAATGCCAACTGCGTGATTCCGCCGGAAACGGTCATGTGGTCGGCCAGTTCCGTCAGGTCGAGTGCCTTGTAGTTGGATTCCTCAAAGGCATAGACGTATTCCCGGACCTTCCGCCCCCCGCGCTGGACAAACAACACGACACTGCCAACCAGTTGCGCCTGCTGCCGTGCGCTTCCGAACCCGGTCTTCCGCTTGGCGACGGGCGGGTTGGCCTGCGTGATAACTCCTCCGGCGGCATCCAGCAGCCACTCGTCTCCCTCGGTGCCGACAATCAACCCATCCACACTGGCCATCCACGCGATGGGGTTGGCCTCCTGCGCGGCAATCGTGACCGAGTAAGCGGCGTCCTCGGCGTCGATGGTCTGGAAGTTGTTCCAGTCATTGATGGCGCTTCCCCAGATGGTCTGCGGTTGCGCGGCGGTTCCGGCAAACGTGAGACGCTGCTGGTGGAGGGCAATGGCGGATGGGTATCCCCTGCGCACGCTCCACGCTCCCTCCCGCCAGCGGGCGGTGGCCGTGCTGGCGAACGGCTCGGAAATCACGGTGACGGCGCACTGGGTGGCGCTGGTTACGCTGTCCACGCGGACAAGGCCGTGGAGTTCCACGTCCACTGGTTCGATGATTGCCCTGGGCGAGACTGTACCGAATCCGCTTCCGGTGTACCGCAAACGAACCTTCGTGAGCCGCTCAAAGCGACCGTTGGCTGTGACGTTCCGGTCTTTGGTGGAAGTGTAGCTGCGCAGCACCTGCCACTGGTTGTCCTCGTCGAGGGTTTCCACGTAGAGCGTTCCTGACCAGTCTCCGGTCGTGTAGAGATCCCACGCCCCGAGAATCTGAAGTGTGCCGTCTGTCTGTCCGTTGGCGGTCAGCACAAGGGCGGTGCTGGTCGTCTCGCGGGCGTGCGTGATCTGGTAGTAGGCACCAACGTCCCCGGCGGTAAACCAGTTTGCGGATGCGATCAGCTGGGCGGGTGTTGCGCCGGCTGCGGGCTGCACGCGCATGGTCAGGCTGGTGACGTTCTCGTCCCGCGTCGCTGGCCACCGCCATGCGAATGGCGCAAAGGTCCATGATGCGTCCGTGATCCGGCGCAATTCATGCACCGGGAGTTCCGGGTGGACGAAAAAGACGAGGTCATTGACCTGCGTGAACTGCACGGTGGCGGCCTGTTCCTCGGCCCATGGCGCGGCAAGCTCCACGTCCAGCCGGACACCGTCCTTCCACACACGGAGATACTGGTGCCCGAGTTCGAGCATGTACCTGTCGGTGGCGGATGCGGCAAATGGAATGAGGCGGGCGCGGCGGTCTGGGAACTTGGCGGGTCCAAGGTGCATCATGCCCGGTCGGCGGCGTGTTCCTCCAAGCGGACGCGGCACGGTGTTCCGCAGCAGGCGTGCGCCCTTCCGCAGCTTCTCAAGGTCGTAGCGGCCTGCAAGCTCCGGCGTCAGTTCGCCGGCGTTCCACGCATTGGTCAGCAGGTTCATAGAGTCGCCGCTTGAATGAACGCCTCGTCCATTTCGGCACTGGTCATTCCGAGTGCTTGCCCGATCATAAGGACCATCGGGTGAGTCCGCGGAATTGTAAGCGTGTAGTCCCAGCGCTGTTTCGCCTCCGCCCGCTGCATCTGGTCGGGGATCTCATCGATGAGTGCATCCACCTGGTCGAGCTTGCCAGCGTAGAGCAGCCAAGTGCGGAGCTGCACGGGCAGCAGTGCGTCAGGCACAGTCGGAACCCGTGTCGCATACGTGTAGCCCGCAGCGATTGCAGCCGACAGCAGCATGATGGTCGCCCCATCTGGTGGAGTCCATGGCGTGATGCCGTCCCACCGGATTACGTTAGTGATCTGCCCGCCTATGATTTCCGCGTAATTGTCCATCTTAAAGGTATGTAATAATGATAGCAATGCCAGCACCGCCGCTTCCTCCGTTGCCTCCGGCTGTTGTTCCGCCACATCCACCCGCCCCGCCGCCGCCGTAATTGCCTCCATTGCCTCCGTTGCCTCCCGCTCCTGTGTTTGACCCACGGCCAATGCCGCCTCCCATCCCAATAATTGATGCAGTGCTTATGCCATTGTTTCCGCTCCCGCCAACGGTCGTGTTTGCTGCGGTGCCCGGGAATTGGCGCACGTTAGCTGGCCCAATTGCCTGCCCGTCTCGAGACGCCCCGACTGCGTTGGCTGTGCTTACGCCCCCGCCTCCGGATGCCCCGGCGGGGATGTAGAATGATGATGCACTCATCGCCGCCGGGGCGGCGACAGACCCAGCCGTTCCTGCGTTGGTGTTTTGATTTTGCAGGCCAATGGTGCATCCCGCGGAAATTGAAGCGCCGCCAGTTCCCCCCGTGGTCGTTCCGCCGATGCCCTTCGCTCCGCCCTTTGCTTCGTATCCCGCGAAACTGGTCGCTCCTCCATCCGTTCCGTCTGATCCGCTCACGCCAACTGCGCTGCCTCCGGCACCTCCAGTTCCCCCTGCGCCTACTGCGACAGATTCGGTTGAGCCTAGGACGGACGACAGCAAACTGATTTGGACGATGGCAGCGCCCGCGCCCCCGCCGCCGCCGGGCCTATCGGTGCCAGTCGTATCGCATCTACCGCCGCCACCGCCGCCACCGCCGCCGATCATGATAATGTCGACTTTTCTGGGCGTGGTTGGTGACGGGTTTGTCCACGTATCTGCACCCGTGTAGACCTTAACGTCTACGTTTCCATTTACCGTGTCTCCATTCATGGAGAGACCCATCCCAAGCAGTAGCTCGCGCACTTCCGTCGTCCCCGCAGTCCCCCGCCCAAGCAGGCGAGACGCTGCGGAAACCGTCTGCATCTTGGCGTAGGTGACGGCTCCGTTATCAATCGTCCACGTCGCCCCGCTGGAGGATACGGTGATGTCGCCCTTGTCTCCGTCTGTTACTCCGCTTCCACCCGGTGGGACTGCCCATGTGCCATCCGAACGCAAGAAGTTCGTGGTGCCAGCGGGGGCCTGTGGAACCAGACCTTTAGCCGATGTGCTGAAGGGGTTTAGCATTGCCGTAACCTGCGCGGCAGTCAGGTCTAATGGTGCCGCCGACGATCCGGTGTTGTTTCCTTTGATGGTTCCGGCCGCCATGGCCGCCATCAGTGAATTTGTGACTGTTGACTGGGTGGCAAGATTTCCAAGCGCGAGCGCTACTCTGGCATCCGCCGGGGATCGCCAGACTGCATTTCCCATGTCATCAGAGACGACCATCCAGTCCTCTGCTGGTACGCCTGCGACGTAGAGGGCTTGGTTGTTGGAGTTGACCCACACGCCGTTGAGACTGTCGTAGGTCAGCAGCTGCCCTTGCTGCGGGGAGGAAATCAGGACATCGTGAAGCTCTTCAAGCTCGTAGCCGTTGTCGATTTTGATGAGGATCATCCCAACCGTGGACGAAACCCGCTCCACCCATCCGATGCGGACCGCGTGCGCTGGGGCGGCTGGGGGCGTCTGCGTGATCTGCCCGGTGGTTTCGGACAGGTAGAGCAATGCGCCGGCCGTGAATCCGTTGGTGTTGAGGTTCCGCATCGGGCCTGCCCGCTGCACCAGCCCGGTGGCTCCGGCTGCAATGGTGTGCGCCACCAGTCCAATGGTTCCGGCGCTGGTGGCCTCTGTGCTGGCGTCTGCGAGTTTGACGGCGGTGCGGTTGCCCTGGGCTCCGGAGACGTAGACGGGTTGGCCTTTGGTGAGCGTGGTCCCGCTATCGTTGTACACCCGCGTGAATTCCTGCATTGGAATTTCCGCAGTGATGCCGCCCAAGCCCACGGCGAGCGCGGTTTCATCGGGATCGTACCGAATGACGCCGTTGGAAATTGCCAGCGTGGACGATGTGGAAAGCGTGATGGAATCGACGCCAATGTTTCCGGCGTCACTCACTGTGACGGCGCTGCCCTTGAGCAGTTTCCCGGAGGTGCCAGAAAAGCGCGGCAGTGTGTTGTTTACGCTGGAGGATGGGCCAACCACGTCCCCGCTTCCAGGCACGCCGCCACCCGGTGCGCTCCAGGTGGGAACGCCAGCCACCAGCGCCAGCACGTAGGTGTCGGTGGCGGTTCCGGCAAAGCGGGCCGCAGGGAAGGTGCCAGTCGTGATCTGGTCGGCGCTGTGGGTGTGGGAAAGCGCGGCCTTTCCGGCAAGCGCAGCCACAAGGTCGGCTTGGTCTGCCAGCGTTCCGCCGATGCTTCCCCACGTTGCTGTGCCTCCCGGCGTCGTGCCTCCGGATCCTCCTCCGCAGTACCATGCGGACATGCGCCCCTCGCGCTCCTCGAGGATCTCGGATTGATCCAGCCGGGTGACGCGGGGCTGGCTCTCCACGGCGTCGGCCTCGCGGGCCTGATCGCGGATGGCGGCGGCCATCTGCTCCATTTGCTGGCCAGCCTGCGGGTCGAGCCGGAGGCTGGGCGCGATTGCTGCGGCGAGCCTGTAGGCGAAGTAGGAACAGAAGACACTGTCCCAATCGGTCACGTCAATGGCGTCGGCCACGTACCGCACCCGGCATTCGGCGGAGTTGGTCAGGATGCTGCGGCCCTCTACAGCGTAATCGGTCAGTCGGGTGCCTCCGGGGCGCTGGTTGACGCTCAGAACGCGCAGGCAGTCTTCCGGGAGTGGGTACGCATAACCCCAATCAAAAGGGGGCGCGGCCTCTGCGGCGGTCAGGAGGGCGCGGCGAATGGCAAAATTCCAGTCATAGTCCCGCAGGCACAGCCGGCGCGTGTGGTCGAATGCCCTTCTGCAATGCTCCGCTGCCGGGGACCGCTCGGAGTAGTCGGAGATTCTGGCCTGCCCGAGGTGGGCCAGCGCCATGTTGCAGAGTTCGGTGGGCGTCGTCATGCGGGAAAAAAGGGCAGGGTGCCCCGCTGGTCAAACGGGGCACCCTGCTGCGGTCAGGCTTCGACGGTGCGGAAGGCAAGCTCGACGACGAACTTGGCTGCGGCATTGGTCGTGGTGACGGTCGTGAACTGAATCCGGAGCGAATCCGTGTCACTCAGGACGGCTGGCTCCGTGTTTGCTGTGGCGGCAAATGCCAGCGAACTGGCGGCGGTGCCGTTGGCGTGCGTGAGTCCGGCGGTGATGTCGGTCGCGGTCCCGGCCGCGTTTACTCGCTGAAGCTTGCTCACCAGAGAATACGTTCCGGAGATGTGCCGGATTCGGCACTGCTCTGGAATGATCTGGTAGCCGCTTTCCGTGAGGCGTTGGCAAAGCTCGTGCCACTCGTTGGCAACCTCGTTTCCGAGCAGTGTGACCTCGAACCGGGCGTGTTTGACCGGGCTGAAGAGTCGCTGCCCCGGAATGACCACAAGGCGGCCGGGGTTGCGTTGGGCTGTGGAGATGTCGGAGAATCCGTTGGCCATAATATTGGATGGTTACTGGTTTGGGTGCTGTGGATTACGACTGCTTGCAGGCAACCAGCTGAACGCCGGGATCCAGAGCGCGCATGGCGCCGAATGCCATTTGGCTCAAGAACTGGATGGCATTCCGCTTCATGGGCAGGCGGTCGATGGTCAGGGTCTGGATGATTGGGCTGACCTTAAAGGCGCGACGGGTGAACGCCACGCAAGTCCGGGTGGTGGTGGCTGTGACAAACGGCAGGCGGTTGGTCATGATGACGTTGTACCCCATCAGCTTGGCGGGCGTGCCCATGCTGTCTGCGGCCAGCCATTTGCCGATGATTTCGGCCCAGTAGTCGTTCGGGCTGGTGGCGATGAATGAGGCCAGCTCGATCTTCTGCCGCGGAGAAATGGCGAGGTACATCTCTTCCTGCGTGGGGTCGATTTCGGCAGTCTCGAAACGCGTGGTTGCCTCAAGGATCTTCCAGGGCGTCAGGCCTTTGTCACCGGCGCTTTCGCCAGGCCCGACGTACCCAACGGCGATCTGACTGGTTGCCGGAAGTGGGATGGCCGTGGTGTATGGGTCCGGCCCGCCCACAGCGTCGGCAATGGCGGCCGCGATGAAAACGTCGTCGAGTTGACGGTTGGCCGCAGCCTTCATGGTGCTGATGACATCACCGTCAGGAATCGCCTGCCGTTCGAGCCACTGGTTGTCCCATTTGTCACGCGTGACAGGGATGTCGAAGTTGCGCATGGAGCCGCGCCGAGCGCCGCCGGAGATTTCCTGCGGGTTCGTGTCGCCGAATCGTTGGCCAGTGGTTTCACGGGCGAGGACGACATCAAGGTCTTGCCAGATGTAATCCTTGGCGGTCCAGTCGGCGGCGGTCATGCCGGCGTTGGCGAATTTCTGATTCTGCTGCTGGAGAACCATGTCCCAGCTTGTGGAGAACTGTCGTTTGAAATGAGCCGGAATGTCGAGGCTCGCGGAATAATCGGACATTGTATTGAGAAGTGGAGGTTGTTACCTCGCCGTTCTCGGTAGGCCGCGCTTGCGGGCCGGAGGCTGCGGTGGTGCGTCCGGTAGGCCGCGGCGTGCGGGTCGGACGCAGGAAATCAGGGGCCTCGTGTGCGTATTGCAACGCAAAAAAAGAGACCCGGCGGGTGCTCAAATCCCACCGGGCCTCCCCCGTGCTTTCATCATGTCGTCGCTGACGTGGCGAGAATGCCATCTTCGCAGCGGTCGTCAAGAGTTTTGCGCAGTGTTCAAAGAAGGGGAAGACTGACCCTGTCCGGAGCCATCCTCCGGCTCTATGCCTGCACGGCGTCCAGTATGCGCAGCCCGCGTGTGGTCAAGAAAGAACCCCGCCCTGTTTCCAAGGCGGGGCCGGCAGTGTTCACCAAGGTCGAACTCACAAACCGCTCCGGAGCCATCCTCCGGCTGCTATGCCTGCCAGATTATGGCACCTGTTTCCAGAGTGCTGTCACCTTTGCGGCCACGGCGCTGTGACGCGGGTGGCTGCTGCTGACGAATGCGGCGTGGTCCGGGTTGTTCGGGTTGGTCTGGATGTCCCGGGCCAGATCGGCTGGGCTGAGATTGGCAACGGACGGCGCGGGGATGTGTCCTGCGGGCCGCAGTTTGGTGGCCAGTGCGGCAAACGCATCGACCGCTGCCACTCCAATGAAGGCGTCGCTGGTCGGGTCGAAGGCTTCCGCTGGCAGGTATTCGGCGGCGGCTTGGCGGGCTTCGGCGAGAATCGCGTTGGCGTTGTCTCCATGGCGCTGCCGGAGTTCCGCCTGGTCGGCTTCGATGAATCCCTGACGCAGTTGCGCGGCTTGATCCTGCGCGGCCTTCTGCCGCTGCATGTCGAAGGCGGCGAGGCGCTGGGCTTCGGCGGGAGTTAACCCCAGCTCATGGGCCACGGCGCGGAATTCAGCGGTGGCAGTTTTCCAGTCTGTGCCTTCCGGCAGACCTTCGGGGGCGGGGATGTCGTAGGCGTCCGGCGTCTCCGGTGCGCCGCGTACCTTCCGCAGTTCCACCTGGAATGCCTGCTGCTCTTCCGGCGTGGCGTGTTCCCCTGGAAGCTTCAGTCCCTTGGAGCGGGCCGCCTGCATGTTGTCCCGGTGGGATTTCAGCAGCGTCCCGAGGTCGGGATACTGTGCGGCCATGGCGCGGAAGTCCCCAAGGGATTCTGGCAGCTTCGAGGTCCAGTCCGCTGCGAACTTCCCGGAGTCGTCCGCGAAAAGCGCGGCGTGCCACGGCGCGGCCTGTGGCGGTTCGGGCGTCGGTGGCGCTGGTGGTGCGGGCGTGGGTGCTGGTGGTGCTTGTTCGCTCATTGGATTCGTGGTTCGTTCAGAAGGGCTTCGATGTTCCAGCCCGCGGCGCGAAGCGTGGGCATGGCATCGGGATGGAAAATCTGCACCCACTTGATGAACGCGGGCGACTGCTCCCCGGCGAGCCAATGGAATTGGACGCCTGCCTCACGGGCGAGGGCGAGCAATGCGCCGACAGTCCAGGCTTGGCGCTGTTCTTGCGTGGGCGCTTCTCCGGTTCCGCCAACGGAGGCGATGGCGACGGATTCAACCTGCGGTTTCCGGCGGCGGCGTTTTGGAGGTGAGGGTTGGGTATCGGAGGGCGGCGTAGGTTCGGTCGTCTCGCTCATGGTGTGTGGCTGGGTCGATGGTTGTGCTGCGAATGAGGGCGGACACGATTTCTCTGCGTCCGATTTCTCGGGCCACGTCCTCCGGTGTCCTGCCTTCCGGAGGATACATGGGATGGGCCACTGCCATCAGGCATTCGGCCAGATCGGTCCCGGCTTGGCCGGAGAGTGCGGAGCGTGCGGAGTCGCGGAAGCGGTCGAGCAGCCCCACGCGGGCGAGTTGGTTTTCCAGCGGAGTCATATCATGCCAGCCTGCGCGGCTTGGGCCGCAAGCTCTGGCTGCTTGGCGGCAAGGTCAAGCATTTGCTGCTGCTGCGCCTGCTGGGCCTGCGCCTGCCGGATCTCGGCTACGGCGTCGGGGTCGTTGATCCAGTCGGCTGGAACGCCACGCCCACGGGCAATCTCGCGGAGGGCTTGGTCGAGGTTCAGATTGTCGAGCAGGGACGGCTGCGCTTGGATGAGCGGACCCATCTCCCCAACAGTGGAGAGCAGGGCTTCGGAGTTGAGGCTGTCCACAGCGAAGGCCAGACGGCTGGTCTGCACCGTGGCTGGGAAGAGGATCTGCTGTCCGCTTGGCGTGTCTGCCACGGCGTCCGGCGGCACCTCGCCAAACCTCCCCGAAATGACCAGCCTCATGAAGACGGCTTCGAGGAGCGGGTTCAAGAATTCCGTGGTCAGCAGGGTGAATGCCGGACTGATCTGGCCAACCTGCTCACGCTGGCGGGCGAGGATCTCGGTGGCGGTCATCTCCCGGTCGATGGGTGAGACGGCCTCGAAGAGCGTGGCATGGAAGGCGCGGCGGATGAATTGCTCCCTCCGCTCCAGCACGTCCATTCCGATCCGGTAATCGGCTCCGGAATCTGCCCAAGTCTGCGGCGCGTCGGCCATGTCGCGCACCTGCGTCACTCCGCCGGCGCTCAGATCGATGTGGCCAACGGCTCCCGTTTTGGCGATGATGCGCGGCTCCACGCCTAGCTGCATGCGGGCGTCGAGGAGGCGGTTGACCTTGTTCACGCCTTCGATGTCGGCAATGCTGATGATGGCTGGGCTGATTCCCCACACGGAATCGTCGTGCCACCGGAGCCAGCGGCTCACGAATACGGGCATTGATTCAAAGCCGGATTCCGCCGTGATCTTCTTGGACGCCTTGTGAATCTGGTAGCTGGCCACCGGGAGTCCGAACGGGCCACCGCGTGGGTTTCGGTCGGCCGGGGCGCGGGGGACAATGGCATGCAGGAATTCGTGCAGCGTGTTGCCCTTGTTGCCGCTCACCTCTTTCTGGCACTGGTCCGGCGCGTCTGGTCCGAACAGTTCGACCGCTTGGCGTGCGGTCAGTCGATACTTCCGAAAGACCCGGTCGGCAATGCCGGCTGCGTTCTCGGAGAATCTGAATGATCCGGCGGGCCAAAGCTTGAAGTTGAGCGCGGCACCGTTGCGGCCCGGTTCGACCATCATGGCTGCGGTCCCGTAGGTGCATCGCTCAAGGTGGAACTGGTGGGCGACGGTGTAGAAATTGGAGTTCCCGAGAATCCGGTGGGCTTTCTGGCTGCTTTGGGCGAGCCATGACTTAAGGGCTTCCGATCCCTCGCGGCCTTCGGTCGGCTCCCACCGGAACCACGGAGTCTGTGACGGCGTCGTCCATCCAAGGAGTCCGGAAGTCAGAACCCGCAGGGAGTCCTGGGCAATGGCTGCATACTTGCGGATGGAGGGCGAGGGCGTGTTGCTGGCGGTCGAAAAGGTGAGCCAGCGTTCGGGCAGGCAAAGCTCTGCGCACTCACGCCAAATGTTTTCCCAACTGGTGGCGTCACCGTCCAGCTGTGCCAGTTCCTCAAGTAGGCGTTCGGCCAGCGTCATAGGATCGTGGGGCTGCCAAGCATCGAACCGCTCACGGACTGGGCGAACCCGTATCGGCGTCCGGCTGCTCGGCTCATCTCGCGGCGCTGGGCTGCGGCGTCAGAGGCTGACCGGGTTGCCATCGGGGCCATCGGCTCCGGTGCGGGCGGGGCCAATTGCTTCTGGGCCTTCAGCTGCTTCTCCATCAGTTTCATCTGCTGGCTGAATTGGCGCTGCGACTGCTTGCGGTTGGCCTCTGCTTCCTTCTGGGCGGCGTTGGAATTTCCGGATCTCATGGGCGTTCCGGAAAATCCTGCGGCCGTGCCGATGATACACAAGTGCGGATATTTCCGGTCTTGACTCCAAAAATGCCAGCAATTCCCCGAGGTCACCAGCGGCTGCCCACACGTACCAGAGGGCAGAACCGGGATGCGCCTGCCACGGGTCGGCCATCTGCTGCCAGCCCCCCACCGGGCGGGCCATGACGAATGCGGTGGCCGTGGAGAGGATCAACCCATGGGATAGGTGGGCGGCCATGGCGTCGGCAAATCCGACTCCCGGCGTGTTCTCGTGCATGGCCATGGCGGTTTCCGCGGGCGTCATTGGTAGCGGGTGACGCGGACGGGTCCGGCGGATGCCAGGGGCGCTGGGTCGTAGAGGTGCAGCCCATCGGCCATGGCCTGCGCGAGTTGTCGGGCGGCGTCGGCGGTGTGGGAGCAATGGTCATGCACCGGGATTTCCCGGCCGCCCTCCACCTTCCGGCGGTAGTTCTCAAGGCAGCCCAGTCCGGATGGCAGGTCTGCGCCAGTCTCGGAGATTCGTGGCACGTCGGTGCGCTTGTCGAAGTAGGAGCGCGAGAGAACCTTCCGGAGTTCCCCGATTCCGAGCCAGATATTGCTGACTCTCGGCACCGTGCGGATGCTGATGTCGGGAATGCCGGCGGCCACCAGTTGGCTGCGGTAGGACAGACCGGACCCTCTGTCTCTGGTGTCCACGTCGTGAGGGAACAGGTTCAGCGCGATGGGGCGGCCCATCTCTTGGGACCATGCGCGGATCTGGTCGGCGGTCTGCGCGGCCCCGGTCCCGGTCTGCTCGTAGTGTCGGAGCCAGAGAATCTGGTTGGGCATAACCTGCACGAGCCACGCGGCGGCTGCGTCGGCAATCCCGATGTCCCACACGGTCAGGAGCGGCACGCCGGGTTCGGGGTCCAGTTGCATCACTCGGCCCTTGGCGCGGGCCTGTGTAACTTGCGGGTAAATTTGTCCGGCCACCACGCTGCGGATGCACTCGTCGGGAGTGCTGGGGAACTGGGTGAACATGTCCGGTCCCTGCACGCGGGCGCGGGCAACGTACCATGCTTGTTGTGCGCGGGTGAGCTGGATGCCATGCTCCGTACCAAGCTGCTCGAAGTAGGCAGCCTGCTCCGCCGGGGCGACCCAGTTCGGGCCGGATTCCAGCACGTAATCCGGGTGGGCGTACCATGGGAAGAACCAGAACTGCCAGTCCTCTGCGGTGAGCGGCTGGCCGTGGGTAGACAGGGCGTCCTTGAACAGGGCGTAGGCCTCGCCGTAGGTTCCGCCCTCCATCGTAGTTTCGATGTCGATGCGGCCTCCGGTTGGAACGGCATTCAGCGATTGGCGGCGAATCCTCGCGGCCTTCTGCGGGTTCTCCACTGACAACGGGCCAGCCTCTGACCAGTGCAGGCGCTGCGGTGTGCCGCCCACAAAGCTCACTCCCGCCTCCTGCTTGCTGCCGTTGCTCCATTCCAGCGTCGAAGCATTCTGCTTTAGAAGCGGGTTGGCCTTGTGGATCCAGCGCCATAGGGTGCCGATCTCCCGGCGCGGGTGCTGCGGGCCTGCGGTCCATGCCGTGCTGGCGATGTCGATCTTCCCCTCGGCATGCACTTGGGTGAGGTCGATGTGGGCGGCGTGGATTCCTCCCGGCGTCCAGATACAGGCGTCGAGGTTGTCGATGACGATGGCGGTGGAGATTCCCAGCTTCCGGGCTTTCGGCACGAAGTTCCGGTTATGGCGGGTCGTGAGGAATCGCCACTGCTCCGGGCGCGGCACGAACGGAACCAGCTGTCCGGAGGCGTCCCGGATCTGGTACAGGTTGGCCAGCCTCCATTCCCGGCTCTGGAGGCGGCTGGCGAATTCTCGTTCTGCGGGGGTCATGGGTTGCAGTCCTCGCACAAATAGGAACCCGCTCCGTTGGATCGGAAGAGAAGGCTGCCGCAATGCAGGCACCTGCCGTGCGGATCTTCTGCGCCATCAGGCAATGGTTCGTAGAACACCGGGGTAGTCGGCCACTGATGCGCCGTTGGGTCGACGACGCCCCCTTCCGGCGTCACGCACCACCAATGCGGACGGAGGTGGACGCCTACCATCGCATGACCCCGAACGCGGCGAAGTTCAGGAAACGCCATGACAAGCGCCAGCGTTGCCTCCGCGCATTGCAGGCTTGCGGATTCCGTCGTGGGATAGTGTCCGGCTATCCAATGGGTGTATTGATCGGCGCTCATGTCGGCTGATACGTTCCCTTGACCACGGCGAAGACGACCATTTCCGCCGCGTGCAGTGACGGGCCTTCGGTCTGCGCCTTGTCCCATCCGTTCATCCGCATGAGGTGGCCAGCGGCTGCCAGCTTGTCCGGCATCTCCACCCGCTTCACCGCGCCGTTTTCATGATACTCGACCTTGTGGGCAATCCTGTGTTCCGGCGTGACTTCCGCAATCGGCGTGCGGATGACGGCTGCGAAAAAGCTTTGGAGTTCGTCTCGGCTGATCTCGCTGCGCGATGCCTGCTTTTCCTTGAGCCAATGAATGCGGGCGGCTACCTCGGGGCGCATGAGAATCAGCTTGGCGCTCCGGCGGTGGTGCGGCTCAAGCGTGGTGTCATTGGCCACCTCCCGGTAAACCTCGGCATCGCCCATCTCTGGATTGGAAAGGAGGTGCTGGACAAACGCTTCCGTAAATCGGTCCTGCAACGGATGCTCTGGGCCAAGGAGTAGCTTCGGGGCGACCTTACGTTTTACGGAGGGCATCGGAGGGCATAGTCTGTGGTTTCGCATTCGAGGATCACGGAACCGCCGCGGTGCATGCGGCTGCTGATCCTGGTGTCCGCTTGGTCCCACTCGGAGGTGGGCAGGTTGGTGGTAATGATTGTCCACTTTCCAAGGCGGAAGTTCAACAGATTGTAAAACAGCCCGATGGTGGCATGTGTGCGGTGTTCGGCGCCGGCGTCGTCGATGACCAGCACCTCAGCCTCGCGGGCAATGTCGATGCGCCGGCGGATGTCTGTGTGTTCCTGCCATCGGGCGGCGGTGTCCGGCCAGTTGAGGAATTTGGTTGGCGTGGTGCTGCGCAGGTGCGGTCTGACTGCGTCGAGAATCATGGTGGCCAGTAGCGTCTTCCCGGTTCCGTTCCCGGCTCCGGCGCGTCCGTACAGGGTCAACCAGATTGGCGGCTGGCGGTGGATGATGGCGGCCGCGTACCGTTCCCCCCACTTCCGCATCTTGCGGAGGACCGGGTCGTCGAACGTTTGGAACCCGTCAAAAGTCGGTGGGGAGGAAGTCCCCGTCGAGGGCGGCCGGGTTTGCTCTGGGCGTTGCTGCCACGTTTCTTGTAGGCTGGCGATTCTCTGGGCGATAGTTTGCATGGGTTTCCAGTTTGTGGAGGTTCAAGCCCTGCCAGTTTCCGGCAATGGCTGCGGTGATGCGGTCGGCCACGATCTGCGGGCCATGGGATTGCGTGAATGCCTCCACCGAGTTGGCGGACAGGCGGGCGGCCTGTGCGGTCCATGGAAGCCGCAGGCGGCTGGTCGGGTGGGATGCGCGGTTCTGACGGTAAGTCTGCCATTCCTTCCACGCTGCCAGCACCTGTGGGCCTACGCATTCCGGCGGGCTAATAGTACATGCTTCCGGCTCCGGGCCGTAGGTGGTGCGCTTCGGCTTGGGAACCTGCTCCTCGACGGGAGGCGGTTCCGGTGGTGGCACTGAGCGGCGCAGTCTCCACGCGGCCGTCCGCTCGGCGCTGGTGCCTTTACCGGGCCGCATCTCAACCGTCCCGTCCGGAGCAACGCGGACGGTGTAGCGGTGGGTGGCGGCGGCCTCCATAAGCCGGATGAGTTCCTCGGGGGTCATGGCATCAGCAGTTCCGCCTGTGAAATCCACCCGCCGTTGCCATCCGCGATCCGGTTTCCGTCCGGGCTGGCGTAGGCTTTGGGGCCGGGTTTCAGTCCATGGCTGCGGACGGCGCGGATGGCGTCGGCCTTGGTGCTGGCCATGGCGTAGCAGGAGATTCCGTTTCCGTTCAAGGAGACTCCCCAGCGGCGGAATCCGCGGGGCCAGTGAGAGCATTTCATGAGTCCCCCCTTTCCAGATCAATGTCGCAGCCGTCCTGATCTTCCGCAGCGCAACCGATGTGCATCCGGTCGCCAGCGCCTCCCCATGGATCCGGAACCGTTGGTTGGCCGTCCTCAATTTCCTCGCCGCAGTAAGCGCAGACACTCATTCGGCACCTCCTCCGCTCAATTCCTCAAGCTCAAGCGCCCGGTATGCCAGCAGGTCCACAAGGCTGTCCTCGTGGCTCGGAGTCGCTTCCAAGCGGGCAAGCTTCACGCATTGCAGGAAGCACCAGACCTGCTCGTTGGTCAGTATGATTCCTGTGTGCCGCCCGAATAGTTGGGCAATTCGGGCCGCGCTGCGTTCCCGCTTCGCTCCGGTCCCGCTGGTGTCGTATTCGGTGCCGCTCCGTTTGATGGCGTGCAGCGCCCTGGTGAGTATTTCTTCGGCTGTCATTTGATTCGGTAGTGGTTGGTTCCGGCCGCAATGCGGCACGCTTCGGCGGAAAGGCGTCCTTGGCAGAGTGCGCCACAGGTCTGCTTGCGGTCCCACGATGACCGGGTGGCTTTCGGACTGGGCCACATCGGCTCCAGGCATACGCGGCAGAGTTTGGTTTCCGTCTCTCGCCATGTGGCGGAGCGGGTTGGGGATGGCACCTTGAGACTCACGCTGCACCTCCCTTCTCGGACTGGCAGATGCATGGCACCTGCGCCAGTTCCAATTCTGTTTCGAGGGTCGCCACCGCCCATCCGGCGCTGAACACATACCACGCCATCCATTTGTTGTCCGTCTCGCTCTTGAGCGGGCAGGCGATAACCTCATCCATAAGGCGCGGCGAGCATGTCCACAGCCACGCCTTCTTGGCGAGGTGGAGGCGGTCAGGGATTTCCCTGCCAATGGTGCGCCACCAAAGCTCGAAGTCAGCTCGGACATCGCCATTCTGCCCGGCGTGTTCAAGCCTTTCATGGTAGGTAAGCGGAACGTCTATGATGAAGAGGCCATGCTCCCGTTCCTCGTGCGTGGGGGCGTCGGGTTCGTAGTGGTCGTGGATGTTCATAGGCGTGTCAGGTTCTTGGTTGGGATGTAGACTTCGGAACCGCCTGCCGTGATGGCGACGGCTTCGGGATCAGGGACATTTCTGCCGTCCTGATCTGCGGCACGGTCCACGACGGTGACGACTGCGCCAGCTTGCAATCCTACGTAACCGCGTAGGCTTGTGCGTTCGGCTTCGCAGTCTTCCTTGAGCGTCATGCGGACACGTTTCATTACAGCAACGGAATTTGAGTGGTGCGGCGGCCTTCGATGAATTGATGCAGCGCCAGCATTTTGTCTGGTCGTGTCGGGTCACGGAACCATCCGGTTCCGTCTGCGGACTGCACGCCTAGGCGGTCGCACGTTTCCAGTAGTTCGACCGTGTTGACGCGGCCAACATGCACGGGTCGGCCAGTGGCCACCCATGATTCGACTGTTGACCATTTCCAGCGGCTGGTGCCTCCCACAAAAACTACGTCAGCAGCCGGCGGAACGTCGGAGGGGGTCATGCCATCCTGTACCGCAAACGCCAACGGCCAGCCATATCGTGCGGCCACGGGAGCATATACGGACCACAGACGCAGCGTGGCTTCGGCGTCTGCGACTTGGTCGGGAACCAGCACCCATTGCGGCCGGAGATTGGACTGGCGAATGCGGGAAAGCATGTCGAGCCACGCCTGTTCATTCCATGGCTGCTGGGTTGTCCATGCGGTGAATGCGTCGTTATCCAATGCGAATGGCATCCATGTGCGCAGCTTTGTCTTCGGCGCTGCGGTTGGGCCAATGAGCCACCCGATTTTGCCGGGGTATCGACCAGCCCAGAAATGCACTTCCGGACTGCTGTGGTTTCCCGGCATGACCATCATGGGGGCGCGGCGCGTGCGTGCCAAGCATTGTGCCCAGTGCATCACTCTGATTTGGTGGTGGGGTTTCCGCCGCGGGTGGCGGCTTCATGGAATAGCAGGCCAACGCCAAACACGGCCCCGAGCAGGAAGCACAGGAAGCACAGGATGACGCATAGTCCGGCGGGAATTCGGTCGTTCATAGGTGGATGCGGCGAATGTGTTCGGCGATCAGGGCTGCATCGACCATCCCGGTGTCGGGCTTGCGGCATCTTTGCGGAATGAATGATTCGTGCGGCCAGAGTTCGCGGGCCAGTGCTATGGCTGCGGGCTTTGTCTGATCTTTTTCGAGGCGTCCCAGTAGGCATCGTTGCCACGATGCTTTCGAGTTCCCGCTGTTGGCGGATGTCCATTCATATCCGGCCAGTTCAATGGTGGAAATGGCGAGTCCCCATGAGATGGCCATGGATCTCATTGCGTTTTTGCTGCGGCTGTGGCGCGGGCAAAGTTCGATGGCGACGAGGATTTTCAAGTCCCGAGGTGGGCGCATAACGTGATCTTTGTAGGCGGCGTCATTGTGCAGAGTTTTCAAACAGTTTAGGAGCATGGTGGGGAAAATGCGGTTCGCGTTGAGGTGCCTGTCGAAGCAGGTTGGCATGGTGGTCGCGGTGATGAGGGCGCCGGCCATATTGAGAAGCGCGAGGCCCCCGGTGATGCCGTTGTCGATTCCGATGATGTGCGTGGGTTTCATGGTTCAGAATTGTTGAGTTGCTGCGGATCCGTCGTTGATGGTGTCGAAGCCCAGCATTTTCCGTCTGGCTCGCTCCACCATCTTCTCGGAAATCGTGCCCTGCACGCAGGGGATCCACTGCTCGGAGGCGGTCACGCCGCCCACCCGGTCCACCCGTCCGGTGGCCTGCCGCATGTGGACGGGGTTGTCCGAGGGGAAAATGTAGGCGCTGCGGGGTCGGTCGCCTGTGGTGTCGTGGAGGCTGACGCTGGCCCCGCCTGCTCCGATCTGATTGATGAGCAGGAATTCCCGGTTCGCTTGAAACTGCCGCTCGAAGTATTGACGGCGGGCCAGCGGCTGGCCACCATAGAAGCCCGCGTTGGTGTTGAGCATCTTGGCCAATGCCGTGCGGGTTTCCGTGAAGCTCACGAACACGGCAACACTGCGGCCTCCGCGGATGTCGGCGCGGATCCGCTCCGCGATGGGTTCAACTAGGGCTTTCTCGGCGGCCTGCCAGATCCTCATGCGGCAGCGTCTCCATTCGATCTCATACTGCCGGGTTCCGCGGAGGCGGGCGAGGTGGGCTTCGGTGTCGTTCCAGAGTTGGGCGATGCGTTCGCCGGCTGCGCAGCGGATGGGAAGCACGGTGATGGAAGTCTCCGGGCATTCCTCCCCGAGGTCCTGCTTGCGGACCCGACAGCCCCGGCGCGGGAAGAGTTTGGCATTGATCCGGGCCAGCGCGGAGAAGTCTCCGTCCCATTTCCATGTCTTTGATCCCTTCGGCTTGCTGCACCCATGCCGCACAAGGAAGCGGTTCCAGTCCTCGGCTCCGTCGTGCAGTCCGACAATGCGGCCGGCGAATCGGAATTCGCGGGGGTCGATGGCGATGGTGGCGGAGGCGGCGATGATCGGAATGCCCTGCCTCACGGCTCCGGAGCAGAGGGCGACGTTCAGCGTGTCGTCATGCCGGAGGGCCTGCGCCTCGTCGAGAATGAGAATGATGTCGTCCGGCGACTGCCACACAAAGGTTCCGTCATCGCGCTGGGCGACAACGTGCGGGCGGTTGCCGCTCCGGAGTCCCTCATAGGTTCCGATGAAGTGCGGCTCTGTCCCGAAATGCTGGAATGCACGCTCCCACCCGGCGCGGCCCACGACCGGGCAGAGGACGACCACCTTCCGGCCTGTGGCCAGCGCGGCGGCCAGTCCCATGTACGTCTTCCCGGTCCCCATGTCAGAAAAATCCACGGCTCCGGGGTATCCCCATTCCTGCTTCCCGTGGGTCAGGGAGCGGAATAGCTGGCGGGCTGGTATCACCTGATACCCTCGCAGCTTCCCTTCGAGGTCATGCGGCAGCGGGTCCAGCACAAGTTCCGGCTCCGGGAGGTCCAGCGTCCCGGTGGCCTGCTCGGCGCGGCGGGCGTCGAGGCGGGCAATCTTCTCCAGCGTGACGGGCGTCAGGCAGCCGTCGATGGTGAGCCACTGCTGCAACGTCGTCTTGTCGTTCCAGCTATTGAGTCCCCACCCGGCGCGGGTCATGGCTCCGCCGTAGGTCTTCCACCAAATGCGGAACCGGGCTTCATCCGGGAGATTGATCGGGACGGCCCGGAAAAGGCATAGCCCCGCCGCCGTCCTGCGCGGCGACGGGGTCGGAGGCGCAGACCACCAGTCCGGCCACGCAGGAGGAACGAGGAATCGGCTGGCTGGCGGCGCTGCGGTCATAGCGTGCGGAATGAGGTTCCGGCGAGTTCGTACCCGTAGACGGTCAGGCCATCGTCGCGCCAACCTTTGGCCACAGATTCATCAGTGGTGGTGTGGAAAAGCCCCGGATCGGATGCGCTGCGGATTGCCCACACGGTTTCCGGCTCTTCGGCGTAGATTACGAATTTTCTGCCGCTGAAAATGCACGCAACGGTTGGTCCTTGGGTGATGTCCTTCCAGTGTTCATTGTCCCGATCCCGCCAGACGATTCTCTTCCCGGCATGAATGGCGGTGTAGATGGCTGCCAGTTCTCCGCAGATTTCCCGGAATCTGTCGGGACTGCAATTTGGCCAAGTGTCTTGGGGGGCCGGAATCATGACTGGCCTCCTTTCTTGATGGCGATAAGTGCCTGTTCCCGGACTGACTGCGGAACCTCCATCGTGTGGTAGATGTCGAACAAGGCCTGCCGGAGTTGGTGGATGCGGTCGCGTTGGCGCTTGATCGTGCGGGCCATGTCCAAAGCGCAGTATGCGCCGGCGGCCACGGCGATGACTTGCAGAACCTGCTGAAGTGTCATTCGGCACCTCCTTCCGTGGCCGTGAAAGCATCGGTTGGCGTGCTGGCCATTGTTGCCTGCGAGGCTTTGAACGCCTGTCGCAGTAGTTCGTGGTAGCGGAGGCGGGCGTCGTGGTACGGGAATTCGTTTTCGATGGTCATTTGTTCCGCCGGGAGTCCGGGAGATACCATGCGAACGATCAGTTGAACTTTGGCGCGTTTCATTCCGCACCTCCCTTCCATCCATGCGGGCGCGTCTGGCGATGCTGTTTACGCCGTTTCCGTTGGTTGGGCGCAGGATGCCACGGGATTCCGTGGGCGCTCGGGTGGTAGGGCATGTGGTAACTGCCCTCCATGGCTGTGTAGGCCAGTATCGTAATTACATGCTGGTTCATTCGGCACCTCCTTCCGACCATGATGGAGGCACCGCCGGAAACCACTGCGATCCATCCATGATGCCAATGCCCGTATTTACTTTGTCGGCACGGATCCAGCATGCGGCTTGGATTGTGAGTATTTCATCCGCATAATCCGGCTCTGGATCCCATGGTTGCAAAACCACCTCAAAACATTTCCAGTGTACGGCTTTCCATTTTGTAGTCTGCCGCACCCACCACCACCCAATGTCATCGGGTCTTAGTTTTGGGCTCATTCAGCACCTCCTTCATCGGTAAGTTCCTCGTCGTTGAACATGGTCAACTGCCTGTCTTCTTCCGGGATCCGTTCGTGGCGAATCGCTTCCCATGTGTCGGTCCTGACCAGCGTGCGGCGGTCGGGGTCCACGATCATGCTGCCGCTCTCGTCGGTCCCGGCGGTTTCCCAGATCCAGACGCACTCCACCGCCCGCGTGTCGGCGCCCCGGTCGATCAGGATGCGGCTGCGGTTGATGGCGGACTGCGTTTCCTCAAGGCGGGCCTTGAACTGGTCGCTCGCTGCCTTGGCTTCGCTTCGGATCTGGTCCGCGAGGCTTAGGTTGTCCGTGAGTTTGTGGGCCTCTTCGATCATCTCGGATTCCGTGAGCGGCACAGAAAGGCCGCAGACTTCCTTCCGCTCCGGCCAGTCGGCCTGACGGCTGATGATGTCCGGGATGAACGGCAGAGCATTGGGCGGCTGGGCCGCGGGTTCGGTTGGTTCCATTGGTGGTGGTGTTTTTGGTTTCGGTGGCATAATCAGAAGATGGGTGGGAGGTTGATATGGATGGCGCCCGCGTCGTCTTCGGTGATGGGCCAGAGTTGGCGCAGGATTTCCGGGGTAAGCGGGCGGCCGGCTGCCTGCTCGGCTGCGGTTTCGCGGGCGCTGCGCAAAAACATGTCGAGGCGCGTGATACCCTCCTCGCCGGGGTCCAGCCCGAGAATCCGGCGGGCCTTCGCCAGTGGCATGTCCGGGTGATAGTGCGCGGCGTCGGTCGGCGTGTTCTCCACCTCGAAGGCGCGGGCATGGAACGGCGCGGTTGTGCTGACCACCACAAAGACGAACCGGGCGGGCCGGAATCCGGTGGCCAGTTCGTGGTGGTGGAGATACCAGGCGGCCTGTATCCAGTAGCCACGTTCCCAGCATTCGGAAATCCACTGCTTCACGCCACGCTGGCCAGCGACGTTGTGCCGGGTCGTCTTCACGTCGATGACGGCAGAGTGGTCGATGGCTATGCGGTCGGTGCGCCATTTGCGCCAGAAACCGTTCGACCGGATGACTCCGCTGGCTTCGTTGAGGGCCGGGATCGTCAACCAGTGCTGCGCTTCGGCGTGACCACGAATGGCGCGGAGGAGTGCGGCAGCCTTGGCAATGTGGTCGGGGGTTACCAATAGCTTGCCGGGGTTGGCGTCTCGCGTGGCGCGGGCGGCTTTGGTTCCCAGTCCATCGGTCGGACTGGCCACCATCCATTCGAGGTGGTTGGCCGGGTCCAATTTGTGCGGTTCGAGTGCGGCCCAATGGGCAAGTCGGCCCATCGTGAAGCTTTCGGCGCGGCTTGGAGAATCGTACACGTCCACCTCGGGAGTGGTGAGTTGGTCGAGCATGTGGCCGGGTGTGGCCGGCTTGAGCGTCGAGGCGCTGACGGCGGGGAGTGCGTGGTACTGCTCTTCCGGGATCTCGTAGTAGTTCCGCAGGCGGGCCGGGCTGAACGCGGCCAGTCGGCTGGTCGGGTCGAAGTATGGCTGGAAGTCTTTCATGACTTGGATGCGGCGAAGATTGCGCGTGCGGCGGCGCGAAGTTCGTCCGGACTGCACTGGTCGATGCCATCCGGCCAAGTTCCGCCGGCTTCCTCGGTCCACTGTGCCCAGGAGGATCCGGAGTTTTCCAGCCTGCCCACGATCCAGTCGGCAACGTAGGCCAGCAAGCCAGCGTGGTCCGGGTTGGATTTCCAGAGGGCCAGACGGGCGCGGTGGTCGATGTCCCCGAGCGTGGCGGAACCGTCCGGCGTGGGCGCGTCAGCCCATGCGCCGTCCATCAATGCCGGCCAGTTGTCCGGATTGCTGGAAACCGTCGCGCCGGCTGCGCGGCCTACCTGACTGGCGGCGCGGCGGGCGTCGTCGTCGTCCCCGGTGGCCACGCCGAAGGCTGCGCACAGGGCGTACCGCTGGGCGTAGGTGGTGGCGGACCCAAACCGCTGGGCGAAATTGACTCCGCGGTTTCCTTCAGGCATCGGGTATTCCCCCGCCCATTCCTCAACCTCACCGGATGCGGCATGGACAATGCGAACCGTCATGCCCTGCACGATCTGCGTGCCGACTTCCCGGATTGCTCCGTGACGGAATGAGACTGCCAGACCGTGGTCGGTCAGGTGCGGCCGCAGCAGTTCCCAGATGTCGGCCAGCGTGGCGTATTTGGCATGCAGCGAATCGTTTTTCCGGTACTTGACGCAGACCAGCCCGGCGGACTGCATTGCGTGGATTGCTTTGGCGATGTGGCTCATTTCGTGGTTCCTTCGAGAATTGTTAAGCCTCGCCATCCGGATTTTATGACTTCGCGGTCTATCCCCTCGGCTCTATGTGTGCATTTCACGCACCAGTCCGTTTTTGCCGGATTGACGGCAGAGGCAAGTTTGAGGTATCCCGGAGCGCAGTAACCACAAATATGCCGGACAAGAGGGCGGGTGGTTTTTTCGATGTGGCTCATGGCAGTGCGGAGAGAATGAGTTCAGCGGTCTGCCAGATTCCGGCCAGTCCCAGCCAGAGAAAACAGAGCGCGAGCATGAGGCAGCCAAACCGCTCCAAGATGGTGCGGGGCCACGCGAGGTCCTGCGTGTCGAGGGTGTCGAAGGTGTCGAGTTCTTTGGGGTCCATATGGCGACAGGGTGAGGGCTCAGAGTTCGGCGGCAATCTCGTCGTAATACGCAAGCGCGGCAACGGCTGCGGCGGCGTAGTCCCCGGAGAGGTCCGGCATGACATCCCGGAGCGCGGCGGCTAGTCCGCGGGCGGCGTCTGGCAGTTTGCCGAGTGCGTTCTGGTGCGCGGCGAGGCGTTCGGCCATGGCCTTGGATTTCTTGAGTAGCTCTTCCTCAGCGGCTTTGCGCTCCGCTTCACGCTCCGCTTCGATGCGTCGGCGTTCGGCGGCGGCTTCGGCATCGCGTTTGCGCTGCTCTTCGGCTGCGGCTTTGCGCTCCGCTTCCGCCTTGGTGCGTTCCTCGGCCAGTTTCTCCTCGGCGGCGCGGCGCTCGGCGTCGGCCTTGGCCTTGGCTGCCCGGGCTTCCTCAAGTTCCGCCTGGCGTTTGCGCTCGGCTTCCTCTGCTTCTTTGCGCTTCCGCTCGGCTTCGGCTGCTGCCTCGGCGGCCTTCCGCTTCTGCTCACTGTCCCATGCAATGCGCAGTTCCTTCTGGGTTCCCAGCACCTCCACAAAGCCGGCTTCGTCGTCCGGCCATGGCGGCAGCGGAAGTCCGGGGATGGCATACGGCGCAATTGCGGCCTGCCGTTCTGCGAGGCGGGCGGCGGCGGCCTGCTCTTCCCGGCGCTTCAGTTCGTTCTCGACTCCGGCGAGGTGGTCTTCGATGCGTTCACACCGGGACCGGAAGTCTGCGCGGGCCTTGTCGAGTTTGCGCCCGATCTCCAGCACGCCGGCTTTGAGGTCTGCGTGCAGCTTGTCCGCTTCGACTCGCGACGGGCGGAAGATGTCGAGCCGGAGGCGGCGGGCTTGGGCAGCCTTGGCCTTGATGATCTCCGGACTGTCGTCGTCACTGATCTTGATGCTCATAGCCTGCGCTTCGGCTCCATCGATGCGGGCGATGAGCGGCGCGAACCGTTCAGCCCCGTCGGCGCGGGGCATGAGTTCCAGAGAGACTGGCATCGGGCCAGTGAGAACCTCAGGGGTTTCCTGAGAAACGAGGGCGACTTCGACGGGGGCGGTTGGGAATAGCGGGGAGTTCATGGGATTGGATTTGGTTGGGGTTATTCTTCTTCGTCTGGCAGGAGTGTAGGCGGAACCCACGATGCGTTCGGGACTCTCCAGACGGAAACGTCCTCGCCCTTTCCTTCGCGGACGAGGGCGTGGGTGATGTTTCCGCGTTCCATGTCTCTGATGATAGGCTTGTGCCACCATGCGTCCTTCGCCCCACAGCAACCCACCGGAACCATTCCACGGTCCTTGGCGTCCTGCTTGCTCAGGATCTCCGTCACCCGGGTTGGGTTGCGCATCTCGGTGGCGCAGTCGATTTCTGCCAGCGCCTTCCGGCGTGCGCCCTCCATGTATTCGGCGAGCATCCGGTCGGCCAGTTTTGGCATGCGGACTGCCGCAATGGCGTCCCGGTAGTCGTTCAGCTTTTCGATGTCGTTCATGGGATTGTGAGGGCTGCGGTGAGAGCTTTGGTGCATTCGGCCAGCGTTGCCTCCCATCGGGAGAGCGCGGCGGCGTCGTTTTCCGCTTCGGCTGCGGCCACGCGGGCGGCAGCAATGCGGAAGCGGTATCGGGCGATTGTGAGTTCTGGCATGTGATGCGGTGGTTTGGATTAGGCGGTGGCGGCACGGTAGTCCGCGAGTTTGTCGATGTCGTTCATACTTGGTGTGTGGCGTAGTAGGTGAGGTAGTAGCTGATGGACATGCGTCGGGTTTCTTCGGCTTGCTCCAAGGCATAGCCGGCCATTCGGATGGCTTTTTTGTCGCGGGATGCTACTGCGGCGTCCCATTGGCGTCCCGCTTCTGCGAACTCGTCGATGGCGAGTCTGGCGGAGCGGCCTGCGGAGGTAGTGGTGTCGATGCAATCACGGTGCATGCGACCACCATGCCGGACGCCATCACGCCCGTCCAAACTTTTCTGCTACGCAAGTGCGTATGCGTCAAACCACCGCCGGAGCCTGCCCGCTGGGCGGATCATCCCGGTGGCGCTTCCGGGGAGAAAGCGGCCTGTCCCTGATGGCCACAAGCTCCCGGATGTCGATGCCGTCAACGTGCTGGGATAGGATCACCATGGCCTGCCAGAGTTTGGCTCGGTCTTCCTCGCAGTCCTCTAATTTCGAGGCCTGCTGCCGGAACTGTCTGGCAATCCAGATCCACAGTGTAGTGATGGCGCCAGTCAGGCCAGTCCAGACAAGGGCTGCGGGTAGGGTGCCGACAGATTCGGCCAGAGCGATCATTTCGAAGTCATGGGGCTGACTCGTTGAACCGCAAGAAAAATTGGTGCCTGAGGGGTGGGGATTGGAGGGGGAGGATAGATAGGGGGTGTGGGGGAAAGAAAGGAGGGGGAGGAAAGGGGCGGGGAGTGTGTGACGGTGTGACATTATCGCGTCACATGCGTCACAAGCGTCACTTCATGTGCGGTTAATTGTGCGGCAGAAAATGAGCGTCACAGTTGTCACAGCGTCACACGTGTCACATGCGTCACAAGCGTCACATGCATTCACGCGAACCGCGTAAAAACCCCTGCGGCGCAATCCGTTTGCATGGGCGCGGCCTGCTGTCAGTACGCCGATGCCGTGCCCGTCCGCTGAATCGGAGCAAGCCCCAGATGCCGCTCCCAGCGGTCCGCCATGACGGAAGCGGTGTAATGCTGCCACGCAATGCGGCGGGCTGAGTCTGCCAGCGTGTGCCGAAACGTGTGAGCAGTCAGGATGGCGGCTGCAATCTCCGCAGGGGAACAGTCGAGCCGGACGGGAACCCCGAGGTCTTGACCGTGGTCGCGCCGCAGCTGCGCGGCAAAGGGCCAATCTGCGTACACAGTCGGCACGCCGGCAATCCACGCCTCGCACAGGGCAATCGGGTGGGCCTCTGTCTCGGATGGCAGCACGAACACGTCAGAGGCTGCCAGTACGTCGCCAACATGATCCTGCGGTGGCAGCACGCGGACACGCGGGTTCTGCGCCATGGCCTTCGTCCATCCGGCCTGATCCGGCCCCGCAATCAGCACCACCCAGCTGGACGGCAGCCAATCAAGAGCAGAAACCAGCGCCCATGGCCGTTTCTCCGCGCAGATTCGCCCGCAGAACGTGGCAACACGCTCCTCCGGCTTGATGCCAAGCCGCTCACGCATGGCGCTCCTACCAGCCCGCGGCGTGCATCGGTCAACCTCTGCGCCGTTTGGGATGTAAATGCCGCTGCCGCGAACTGGCCAGACGTTGAGGCTGTTGTCGGACACCGCAAGCAATTCGACGCCGGGGACGGCGCCCATGCGGCTGGTGACGTTGTCTCCCCACTGGTTTCCGGGACTGCCGTGGCTGACCGCTATCAGCCGGCCGCGGAAGATCCTGCGGAAATCCGCGAGTTGGTTCCATGCCCATGCAATGACGATGTCGCACCGCTCCGCGAATTGCGCAGCATGATCCCCGGTCATGATCGGGCCAAGCGTGTGCGCCTCCGCTGCCAGCGGGCCCTGATCGGTGTGGGAGAGGAAGCCGGCAATGTCTGCGCCGTGCAAATGCTTGGCCAACGTCAGCACCCACCGCTCGGCTCCACCGCACCCGAATCCCGGCGTAATGAATCCCACGCGCTTCCGTGCGCCACCGTAATGCCCCCGGCGACTCATGAAACCAGATTGCCGGAGCAATGCACAGCGAGCCCGAATCCGCTGCCGTAGCTTGGGTGGCTGGTGACATCCACCCACACGCCTGCGCCTCTGCGCAGATTGCGGACGGCTGTCGCTTCGGTGTAGTATGCGCCGGCTGGGAGCGTCCACGTTGCTGCCGTCTGACTGTCCACCATGATCTTGCCCGAGATGGCGTCGGTGGCTGTGCTGTTCACCGCAATCATCCAGACGCCGTCCTTGATGGCTACCGGGGAAACGTCTGCGGCCACGGCGCCCAGCGGTACCGCGGTGTCTGGGCTGAGAATCTCCTGTCCCCAGCTTCCGCGCAGCCCGGTCGTGTCGCTCAGTTCCCGTTGATAGACCACGCCACCAGTCTCAATGTCGTGATAGGCCACGAGAATTGACTTGGTGGTGACGTGAATCCGGGTGGCCAGCTTGCGGCGGTCGTCATGCCAGAGCAGCTGATTCCCGGCTGGATCTGACCCGGTGAGGTTGAGGGTGTCGGCCACGTTGCCGTCCCGCATGATGTTCCCGGACACGTTGACCAGCGGCACGCCGCGGAGCGTGAGCCATTCCGTGAAATGAACGTGCCCGCAGAGGATGCCATCCACCTGGGCAAATTCCGGCCAGTCCATGGCTGCCACCACGCGGTTGGCCTCCTCGGAAACCGTGAGTGCCGGGTGATGGAACGCCACAAGCTTCCACCGGGCTGTGGAAAGCGCCAACTGCTGGACGAACCATTGATGCTGCACGCTGCCCACCGCGTTGCCATCCGGCTCCACCAGCGTCATGGCGCTGTTTACTCCGGAGTGCAGCACGAACACGTCGAGCAGGCCATTCCCGAAACTCTTGCGGTAGTAGCGGGTGTTGCTGCCCAGATAACTGAACTTGCTCGCGTGCGCTGCCCAGTCGTTCACGTCGTGGTTCCCGAGTGCCGGGTAAACCTTTTGCGCGGCCACCAGCGAATCGAACGGTGCCCACGACTGCGCGAACGTCGCGGGGGCGTAGTGGTTGTCCCCAATAAACAGAGCAGCGTCCACGCTCCACCCGGCAATCAGGCTGGCCAGTGCGGTGGCGGTGGCTCCCGGTGTGCCAGTGTCGCTGACGGCTGCCAGCGTAAGCCGCTGCGCCGTGATTGGTCCGGTCCACAGTTGCCAGTCTCCCACGGCCGTGCTGCGGGCGAAATAGATCCCGCGGGAATCACGCTGGTATCCGAGTTGTCCGGCCCGGGCTGGATTCACTGCACCGCGGGCCGCGTCGTCCGCCCATGAAGGAACGTCCTGCAATCCCTCGGCCGGCACCGTGATGCCCGGTTCGATGCCTGCCACCTGCATGTCCCCGATCTGCATCGTGAGCATGGTGAGGCGGTCCAGCGCATCCTCCACCGACTCCGCAGGGAAGCGGGAACCCTCCGGAAGGTCGAGAGGCTGCGTGAACGGCACCCACCGGAATACGATCACCTCGGTGGTGCTGGGGTATGCCGCGGCGGTTGTCACGTATGGCGCTGCGCCTTCGGGATCGTGAACGGTGAAGGCTGCGCTGCCAAGGTCTGTCTCGGTTTCGCCGACAATGATCCGCACACGGATGTTTCCGGCGTCCCGCAAGAACGGGAAGGTGATGGCGTAGGGCTGCGTGGTACTACCGTTACCCTGGTAGCGGATGGCGCGGACGTTGGTGGAGATCATGAGAGTAGAACGTAGGTGATGCGCTGGCGCTTGTATCCCGGATTGCCCCACAAGCGAACGGCTTCCGACTTGGCCAGATTGTAGAAGGCGTCCCACTGCGCCGGCGGAATGGTCTGGCATCCCTCGGACGAAGTGCCGCGATTGCCTCCCCGGTGGATGTTGATTCCGAACATCCCGGTATCGGGTCCGGTGCCGTCGCGGTCCACGGTAACGGGTCCGAGTCGCTGGCAGATTGCCGGGTGGGCAAACGTGCCGTTGTGCGTGTCGAACTTGTAAACGTCCCAGATTCCCGGCTGGAGGACCGCCATTCCCTTCCGTGATGCGGTGGCGGGCCGGAATCCGGACGGGTCCGTGTTGGCGTTGAAAGCCGCAAACGCTTCGGGCGTCCAGATGAAGATGGCGTCGTCGTAAATGCCACGGTCATTGCGGCCCACGGCTCCCATGCTGTCCCGGTAGTATCCCCGGATCCCAGCGAGGAAGAACGGTGGCAACACCCATTGCGGATACGCCCGATGAATCCGCTCCAGCAATGCGTGGCGGGTGAGATTGGGACGGCTCGGTGGAATCATGGGATTTCCTTCTCGGCGTCTGCGATGCCCTGCTTGATGCCGCTGTGAACGGAAGCAAAGAACGGCGAGTAGTTGCGGAGGAGCCACAACAACGCGTCTTTCACGGCCTTGCGGGCGAAAGCGCCAGCGGCTGCAATGGATTCCGGTGAGGGTGCGGGAGGTGCCATGGTGGTTACTTGGTGACGGTGACGGTGACGGCTTCGGTGGTCGGCTCGTAGCTGACGGAGAACGCGGGCAGTGCCGTGCATCCAGTCAGGGAAGCGGCTGCAAGTGCGAGGATGGTACGCATGCGCGGAGTGTGGTTCACTTCAGCATGCTCTGCAATCCCAGAATCCGTTCACGGAGTTCCTGTTGTTTCTCCGGATCTTTCTCCCGGCCAAGCTTGTTCTTGAGGGAGTTGATTCGTTTCTGCGTTTCGTCGTCTGTTTCGATGATGTTGTCGGCCACGCGGAATGCCTGATCTGTGATCCCGGCGACCACCGCAGGGAACGCGGACAGTCCCTTCATGACGCCAGTGAATCGCTTCCCGTACCATTCCACGGCCTCGGCTTCGCCATCCGGCGGGCCTTTGATGATGGCCACGGCGTCGGCTGCTGCCTTCCCGGTGGCGGCCAGCGGCCCGGTGTCCCCACTGAAGTCATCCACGATCTCCCGGATGAGCGGCAGGCCGGCGGCTGGGCCAAGGAGGATGGAGCGGGCAAAGTCCCATGCCTCCCAGTTCTTTTCATCCAGCCACTGGTCGTCGTCGTCGTCGCGCCAGTCCATCCATGCGCTGGAAATGATCTGAAGCATGGGGCCAACCACGAGGTGGGACAGTGCCAGCACCCGAATGTCGTCCGGCGTGGCCTTGCCCTTCGTGGCGGCTGCCAGTGCGGAAATCCACATGCTGGCCTTTTGCCGGCTGTCCCCGCCGAACATGAGCAGCAGCTTTCCCCACCCGGTCTGCTCAAACAGTGATCGGTCTGTCACTTCCACGGGCTGCGCGGTTTGCGTCACGATCCGCTCGGTTTCGGCCAGTGCTTGGCGCTTGGCAGCGGCCTCGCTCATGCCGGATGCCAGTGCCTGCCGGAGGTGGTAATCGTAGGCAATGGCGGCGCTGAAGCTTGTGAACATGGCGTCCACGTAGCCAATCAGTTCCATCCCGGCGCGAAGGAAGTTGCGGCGGCGGGTCGGTGCGGCGAGGAATGTCTTGGCCACGGCGCTGCGAACTTCCGGGGAGAAACCGCCTTCGATGCGGCGCTGGATGATGTCGCTCTGCCAGATGTCTTTCACGTCCAATCGGCCGGCAATAAACTTGCCCACGCCGCTCATGTACTCCCGGAGTGGGATCTTAAAGGCGGCACCGAGCGCGGCGGTGCTTTGCTTCAGCAGCGTGCCAACTTTCCACGCCAGCGCGGTGGTGGCCTGCCAGTCGAGCATAGTCTGGTACAGGCGGCTGTAGCCGATTTGCAGACCGTTCCCCTCCAGTGATTCCATCCATTGGTTGACCACGGCCAGCATTTCCGGGCCGTGGGCGGCCACGATCTGCTGCTTCACGTCGGGATCTGCGAACACGCCACGGAGTTCCCGAGCCAGCGGTGCCATCGCCTTCCAGTGCGCGGTCTGGTTGGCGTGCCCGAAAAACACCTCGAAGGCGTTCTCCAGTCGCGGGGCGGCTTGGTGCGCCTTCCGGCCTTTGAGGAATCCAGCGCGGAATCCGCCCTCCACCAGTCCGGCCTGCGCCGGGTCCATGGCCTTCTCGGCTCCCCTGCTCCACCATTTGCCGGGTGCGTAGTTCTCAATTTGCGGCAGCGGAACCCCGAACATGCCCTCGAAGAGCGATGAAAGCGGGAAGTATCCCGTCCGGTATTCGTCCGCCATGAAGGCCCGCATGTCCTTGGCCAGTGGTGAAAGGCCGGCTTCGATCTCGGCCAGCGTCTCGGCTGTCCATCCGGCAATCTCCAGCGGGCGGGTGTATTGCGCCTGCGCGGCCAGCATGGTGAGGTAGATGCCTTCGGCCTGCGTCAGTTCCACTTCCTCCTCTGTGCCGGGTTCCCAGCGTGTAATCGTCACAAATGTTGCAGTCGAGTCCCGGCCTGCCTGCATGTTTTTGAGACGCCGCCCGGTAGTGGCGGCAATTCCACGGGCCGTGGACATATCAACGGAAAGCGCCATGAACGCATCCTCGGCGTCGGCAATTTCCTGCGCGTTGTATCCCAGTGCGGCAAGGTTTGGGATGCTTTCAATGGGGATGCGCTCTTCCACGAGCCTGCCGGGTCGGCGAACGGCGCTCACGGTGCGCTCACTGATAAGCGTCCACAGTTCCTGCTCTGTCTTCGTGCGGTTGTTCCCGGTCGATTTCCGGGCCGCAGCGAACCATCGGCGGTTCATGTCGCGCATCTCGTCGGTGCGCTGGTGCATCGCTGCCATGGCGCGGTCTGCCCACTCGGTGGCCAGCGGCGCGTCCTTGCCCAGGAGGATTGTGAGAATCTCCCGGAATGACCGGAGCCGGAGAACGCCACCATTCAGCATTCCGCCGATCCGCTTGGCGGCATCGCCCTGGGCGAGGATTGCGGATGTCTTCGCGGCCGGCAATGCAGCGGAAACCCCGGCCACCTTTGCGGCCACGTCGGCAAGGCGGGCCTCTTCGATGGTGCGCCAGTAGTTCCGCCCAGTCTGGTAAACCTGCATTGCCTGTGCCAGTGCGGCCTCAAGGTCGGCGGCATCGTGCAGTGGAACGCGGTCCTTCATGGCATCCAGCCCCCCGAACGTGTCGAGAATCTGCTGCCGTTCCCACACGTTGGCCTGCTCCTCCGGTGTGGCAGCGTCTGCCAGTTCCTGCTCCAGCGCCACCCGGCGGGCGTCCACGTCGGCTGCGGACAGGTCCAGCACGGCGGCCACGGCATCGAAGTAGCGGTGCGCCTCGGCTCCAAGCTTTCCGGTCGGCTTTTCACCGGGCTTCCGGGTGGGCATGGCGCGGTCCACCAGTGCGCGGATTTCCTTAATGGCATCGGCCCGCAGCGTGCGTTCCAGTTCCTTGTCGAGGATTTCCACGCGGCGTTCGATCTCCTTGGCCATGGCCTCCTGTGTGCCGAGTCGGGCGAGAGCGAGCCATCCGCCAACCTTTCCGCGAACCTCGGCCGGGAATGCTGCCAGCACGGCGTCAAGCGTCCGCATGGCGCGGGTCAGCACGGCGCGGTCGTCCCAGTCGGCACGCTGCCACTGGTCCATGCGTTTCCTCCAGGCTTCCGTCTCGGTGGCGGCCTGCTTGGCTGCGGCCATGGCAACGGTGTTGTTCCCGGTGGCCTCGGCAACGTAGGCGTCGGCGGCATTCTCTGCTTCGGCGCGGGCTTCAGTGAGAGCCACCTTGTAGTCGTTTACCCACTCTTCCGCCCACTCCTTGGCTTCCTGCGCGGTGGCTTTAAGTGCGGTCTGGTAGTCGTCCCAGATCCCGGTGAGGCGCTCATTCTCCGCAAGCTCCCGGCTGATGGCGTCCCATAGCATGTCCGGCGTGACATCGGCTGCGGTGGTTCCGGATGGGAATACTTCCGGCATCACGCCGAACAATTCCTGCGCCACCACGTCGGGCCGGCCATTGCCGGAGAACAGAATCCGCGGGAGTTCGTGGCTGCCGTCCCATGACGCAGGGTTCACGTACTCGCCTTTCCCGGCGTATCGCTGCGCCCTCCGGTAGCTCATGAGCGTCCCTTTGTACCGCCCACCTTCCTTCTTGGAGAGGTAGCTGATGACGGGTCCGTCCCAGAAACCGGAGTCCCGGTAAATCTGTGAGACGCTGCGGGCATAGTCCTCGTCCACCTTTTCCACCAGTTCGATGCGCTTGAAGGTCTGCCGCACTCCTGCCTCGCGGGAAATGGCCTGCCCGGTCTTCTCTTCGATTCCGCGGGCTTCGAGTTGGTTGGCAAGCTCTGCCCGGTAGGCGTCGGCGCGTCCCCGGCGGATGTCCTGTGCGCTGGCCAGCGTCACGCCGGCCTGCACAAGCAGTTCCTCTTCCCGGAGGGCTTGGCGGATGTCCTGCTCGCTGTCGAGGCTGGCCACGCTCCGGCGCTCCACGAACCCGGCGCCCTTCCGGTTCCGGAGGAAGGCGTCCCGCAGTGCGGTCAGGTTCTCACGGGCGCGGGCCACCATGTCGAGGCGGGCCTGCGGACTGCGGGCCATGCGGGCCTCCACGTTGGCGGCCACGTTGTCGAGCATGGCCTCGGGCTGGAGGGAGAAGGATGCCTCTATCTCTGCTCCGGTGGAGGCGCGTCCAGTTCCAGCGCCATCACCTGCTCGAAGGTCATTTCCTTGCCCAGTTCCGCCTTGTAGCGGCGTTGGGCCTCCAGAAGGTTGGCCACCATTTGCGGGTCCAGCCCATACCGGGCGCTCAATTCCTCGCGCAAGGAGTTGTTGTCTAGCTTCGTCATCGGGCAAAGACTGCCAGATGGCGCGGGTTTGCTCAAGCAGTTTCTTGCCCTTTTCGTCCCGCCCATAGAGTCCCCGGACGGCTTCCCATGTGATGCTCTGCATTTGCCGCGGGAGGATACCCCGCTCGGCTGCGGCCTCTTGGTACGCGGCCAGATAGAGGTAATAAACTCCGGCGATTCCGTAAACTTCACTCTTCCCGGCTGCGCCGAAGTTGTCTTCGACTTCTCGGGCGCTGGAACCGAACGGCATCAGGTGAGCGGCGGCCACCGCATGCGTGTCCATGGTGGTGTCACCAAAGGCGCTGTTGGGCGCAATGATGTTGTTGTAGAACGACCGTACCTTGTGCATGTCGCCAACTTCCTCGGAGATGTTCTCAAGGCTGCCGTCTTTGATGATGCTGATGCACTTGAGGATTTCCACGGTGCTTCCCCATGTGTTCGTTCCGGGGTTTCCATTGTCCCGGATGAACGTCCCCATGGTTTTGCCCTCCGGGGTGAGTGCATTGTAGGTGCGCCCGAACTTATACTGGGCCAGCAGTCTCACTGTCCAAGCTTGCAGAATTGGAGTGCTTACCATTTGGGCCAGCGTCTTGCCTTTGGCCAACTCAAAAAGGTCACGCCGCTCCTGCTTCAATGCTTCCAGCCTGCTGCGGTTTTCTTCCAAACGGGCGTTTCGCTGTGCCTTGGTTTCATTCGGTTGCTTTGGTGCTTTTTGGCTATCCTTCAGCACGGCAGCTTGAGCGATGTCCTCGCCGGCCGTGTCCAGCATGTCCTGCGTGACGGTCGTGCCCTGATCGCTCAACCAGATTTCAATCACCTGCTCGGCTTGGGTCACGTTCATGAACCAATCCTTTTGCGGGGACAGGCAGGCCATGATTGCGGCGGTCTGCTGCGGCGTGAGTTTCCACTGCTTGGCGAGGCGCTTGGCGATGCGGTTGGCACCATCATACCACTGCGTGGCGCGTGCGCGGAGTTCCGCAGGGAACTTGTCATGCAGCGCCAGCAGGTTGGTTTTCATCCAGTCGATGAGTTTGCGGGCCTTCTTTGCCGGATCCTGCTCTGCCAGAATGTCCTTTGGCAGGTGCGAATAATTCATCTTGGCCATGTGAGCGGCCAGAATCTTGGGCGGGATATTGTCGAAGGAGATGTTGTCCTTGTTGGTGGTCGCCTTGGGGTTGGCCTTGGTGCCCTTCTTCGAGGTTCCTACACGGAACTTATCGTCCTTTTTGGTCGGCTTGCTGATCTGCGCTACCTTTGTGAGGCTGAACGAAATCTCCGGCCTCGTCACGTCGAACCGCTGCGACAACGGCACGAGGTTCCCGGCTTCGTCGTAGGTGAACGGGTCTGCGGATTTGATCTGCTCCGGCTCAAAGGCGATGTAGTTGTTGCCGTACAGGAACGGGCCTTCTGGGTCATCCATCTCGCTCGGCATCACAATGCCATCGTATCCCTGCGACTTGAGGAATTGCGTGAATTCCAAAGCGCTTTCAGTGAGTTCAAGTTCCGGACTGTCAGGCTCATATCCTGTGCCGCGGAAATCCATGAACCTGTCGTCATGTTCCGGAACCCACTTGGGATTCCTCAGATTCACGAACCATTTGGTGGTTTTCCCGGCATTGTGCGCTTCTGCATCACGCCGCTGCTCAGTCATGTAGAAAAACGGCGCTCTGATAATGCCGCCCTCCATAATCTCGGCACCACTGTGGTATGCTTGGCGCATGCCTTTGGACTTCGCCACGGCATCCACCATCGCCTGCGCTTCCTGCTCCGCCGCAGCATCCCCGGCCTTGGCGCGGCGTTCGAGGTCTGCGTGGCGGGCGTCTTGCTCGGTCAGGTTGAACGCCCACACGTCGTCACCTTCTTCCCGCGGATTGTAAATCAGGTCCGCTTCATCCTGCACGTCCTTGGCAGCTTCGATGCCGGGGGCCACGCCAGTCACCCGTTGCAGGAACGATTCCAGTGGGAACTCTTCGCCCTTGGCGCGGCTTTCGGCCATGGCGCGGTTGAGCCGGATGGCCTGCTTGATGATCGTCTTGAGCCACTGCACCCGACTCTTGAGGTAATCGAAAACCGACTTGGCCACGCCTTCGGACTCGGCTGCCTTCAGCTTGGCACGTGTTCCCTTCCGGTATTCCCGTACAATGCGCGGCACGGTGGCGGTGCCGGCCTGTCCGGCGCGGGCCTTTCCGGTGACGTAAATCTGGGTAAGCAGGGAAAGCGCCTCCTTCACCGCCAGCGAATCCTTCGCGGCGTCGGTTCCGGTGTAGCCGAATAGGTACTGGCCACCTGTGCGCTTCTCAATCTCCCTAATCTTGGCGGCGAACGTGGCAGTGGTTTCCTCCCCACTCCGCAGCATCGCGGTCGCGTCGGCTTCGACGCGTTCCTCCAGTACGGTGTAGGGGGATGCTCCACGGGCCACCTGGACGACGGCTGTGGCCACGCCTTCCCGCACTTCCATCTCGCTCTGTCCTCCCACCATGAGCGTGCGCAGGTCCACCTTCTTCCCCTTGTTGGCGGCCTCGTAAATCTCCACCCGGTTCTGGAGATTTGTGATGTAGTTCTGCGCGGCGGTGCGCTCCGCCAGCGTGGCGTCGGGATCGTTGGCGATTGCGGTCTGCTCCTCAATCACCTCGGCCACGCTCATGCTGTCGCGGATTGTCGTCTGGCTGGCTCCGGTCGGCGCGTTGGGCCGCATGTCGAGGGCTTCGGAAATCTCAGCCAGCGCGGCCACGTTTGCCCAGTCCTGCGCTTCGTCACTGATGCGCTCAATGACATCGGCGGCTTCCTGCGCGGAAGCGGCTTCGATGGCGCTGCCGTCATTGGCTACCACCGTGAAGCTTCCGTCGCTGTTCCGGCGGACGGCGCGGATTCCCACGGCGTCGGACTGCTCGGCCAGATCCCGGGCTGCTGCCATTTCCTCGTCGGCAATTGCGCCGGCTGCGGTTTCCTGCCACGCCACGTCCGGTTCGGTGTCGGCGTCCCGCTGCGCGTAGCCATCGGCCACCGCTTCCATCTTGGCCTGCACGGTCGGGGCGGCCTTCACCGCTTCGATGGCTTCGTCGCTCATGCCCACGGCTTTCATGGCTGCGGTCGAAGACATAAGTTCCCGGCTGGCTGCGGAGTCCCGGGCCACGTTCACGCCTGCGCCAATGAGGGCGAGTGGTGCCACGGCAAGCAGGGTGCGGAGGTCGAACATCTCGTAGTTCCGCCAGTCGGCATTCGGCACGTCTTCCTTGAGGCTGGCCAGCAGATCCTGCGCGAGCATCGGCGTGGCGTCCTGTAGCTTCTCAATCGTGTACTCGGCTCCGGTGGCCACGGCTCCGTAGATGGCGAACCGGGCGAGCGGGTTCCCGCCGGGTCCGGCCAGTGCGTTCATGGCCTTGTTGAATCCGGGAAGCTTCCCGATCAGTCCCATCTGCTGAATCTTCTCCAACCCGGCCTGCACGGGTGCGGCAGCCCATGCCAGCACGCCAGCGTCTGCCACCTTCATCGTGGGATTGCTGTTGAGCAGGTTGGCAAGGTTCTGGTCTGCGAATGACGCGGCGGTCATGGCCATGCCGGCGTAAGGGATTGCGGTGGTCGCCATGTAGCCAAGGGATCCGGCCACGTCGTAAACGGCTTGCTCTGCCAGCTTCCCGGCCGCGGTCTTCGCTGAGGTGAGAATCGGGTCGATGACGGACACGGTGGCCTCCCGCAGCAGGGACCGGGCGATGTCCCGGCGGGCGATGGCCTGCCGCTCCTCGGTAACCAGCGCGGCGGTTTCCGGCGTGGGCGTTCCCATCATTGGCGCGGTGCTGGTCAGGCTGCTCAAGATGTCCCACGATGCACCGAGTGACCGGGCAATGGGCCGCCGGAATGATGCCACGATCTTGTCCCACATGTCCCGCCCATCGGGATCCTTCCGGGTTTCCGCGAGGGCTCGGACTGTCGGCATGACCACGCTCCGCAGCGTCTCGGGGTCCATGTCCTCTAGGGGGGCCATGGCGTCCGTGATCTGCTTGGTCATGGCGGCAAGCCGCACGACTTCGCCACCGCCCATCATAGATTCAGCGCCTTCACCTTCGGCGCGGGATGCTGCCAGAATGTTCTCCACCACGCTGCGGACCTTCTCGCGGAGAGGCGCGGCCTTGTCGTCGGCCTGTCCGTAGACGGCGCGGAACTGCTGGAAGAAGTCCTGCTTGTCGGCTGCTGGCGACCACGCCGGGGATTTGCGGGCGGCCTCCTTCCACTGGGCAAATGCTTCCGCCACCGGGAGTCCGGCGAGTCCGGCACGCCACGCATTGCGGGCAAGGCTCGCTTCGTTGATCGCTTTGGTTTCGGCGTCCTGCTTGGTATCCACCGGGAACATGAGCGGGCCGTGCATCGATGCCGGCACGTTGGTGGGCAGTTGCTGCTGGCTGGGTGACGGGTCGCGGCCTGCGATAATCCACCGCAGTTTCTGCCGCTCTCCGGCGGCTTCCCGCAGCTTTCCGGCCACGGCGGCGTCTGATCCTCGCGGCGCGGTTTCCCCGAACATCTCGACTGCGAGGGCGTCACGAGCGGCGTCCCGGTCTGCTGCCAGCACGGACGGCGGCTTGTTGGCATCCCATACAGAGCCGGAGATATTCACCCGGCGGCTGGCTCGCTCGGCCAGCATGGAGTCGATCAAGAGTGCGTCCTTGGCTGCGGCCTGCTGCTCCGGCGCCGCGGTCAGGATCGTGTCGAGTTGCAGGCGCTTGGCCTCTCCGTCTGGGTCCAGAGCCAGAGCATCAAGGCGGCTGAGACGCTGACGCTGCGCTTCCAGATCCTTCTCTCTGGGGGCCGATACCCGAAAAGCGCGGTACTGGTTGACCTGCGCCAACCAGAATGATCGCTCAGATTCCGGCGCGGCGGCGGGCCCGCCCGCTCCCATGATCTGTTCGTATTCATCGTCTGTGAGAATGCCGGGGGGTGTAGGGATCATCAGAGTTTGCGGAATGAGGTGACAGGCGTGTCGTTGTCGGTGCTGGGAGCCTGCGGGCTGTAGATGTCCCAGCGGCCACGGAGGCGGTTGCTGGTGCGGTCCATCCACCGTCCCCGGTGCGTGCGCCCATCGGAATACGTGAGTTCGATCTCGTCACCAGGGCGAACGCCGGCAGCACGCAGTTCCCGTTCTTTGTCCGGACTGACGGCGATGTCACCGGCCTGTAGCTGCATCGGGTGGGAGTCGCCGCGCTTGGCTGCCTTGATCGCTTCCTGCCCGGAGAACGATCCGATTCCCATTGAGGAATAGGTGTCCGGCGTCTCGTCATTGGGGTAGCCGTAGGAAGTCACGCGGCCAGTCGTGCGGGCCTGCGGGCCTGTAGCACCAACGGCTCCTTGTGCGCCACTGGGAAATAGCGTGGAATCCGGAGCCTCTCCAGTGTCCTGCATTCCCTGTGCCCGCTCAAGGCGTCCGCGGATGTTGAACCATGTGGCAGGAGTGGGCTGCCCAACGCTGACGGCAGAGGTCGTGTCGAGGATTTTGGCTGCGTCCGTTTCACGGATGATGGTTCCGGAAATGCTCTGGATCTGCTCGCGAACCTGCTGCGGTGTGGCGTTCGGGTTGGACTGGAGCCACCGATCCATCTCAATTTCCAGATTGGCGCGGCGGAGCTGGGCGTCTGCCTGCTTGGCGGTGTCGATCCTTTCCTGCTTCGTGACCGGGTCCACGCTGCGGAAGGCTCCGAGTTGGCCGTTTTCGTACAGGGCTTTGACCTGCTCGGTCTTGTAGGCTTCCACCACGTCACCGACAACGGGGGCGCGGGCGTTCCATTTGTCGTTCAGTGGTCCGGTGATTTTGCCACGTAGTGTTTCCGGCAGCGTCTGCGTGGCTGCCATGATTTCCACGTAGCGGTCGCGGGCTTCCTGCGCACCGGGGCCGCCCATGCGCTCAAGGTCGTAGGCGTCCACTGCGTCCAGCATTTTCCCGAACCGGGCCGTGATGGCTTCCGGCGTGTTGTAATCCGCCTTGGCCCGCTCGGCTGCCATCTGGTCGAAGGCTCCAAGGAACTTGGCGCGGTCGGCTGGACGCAGGCCATTGGGCAGCGCGGCCTCCAGCCCGGCGCGGGTCTGCTCCGCGATCGGCTTCGAGGTGAATCCAGAAAACACGTCGGCGGCATCATTCATGCGGCGTGCCCGCACGCTGTTTACAATCTGCTGCGCGGTGGAAACGTCGCTCAGAGTCTTTCCGCTCCGCCACTGCTCGGACTGAATCTCCTGCTCCGTCGCGTCTGGGTCGGCCTCGGCCTTGGCCAGCAATGCCATCTGCGCCTGTTGCTCGGCGGTTGCTTTGGCCTCCCGTTCTGCCTGCTCCTTGGCGTTAATTACCAATCCCTGTACCTTTGGTAGTTCGGTGGCTGGCAGCAGGTTGGAAGCGATTCCCTGCTGCGCCAGCGTCTCCGCGGTTCCCCAGTCGCGATTATTGATGGCCGTCATGATCTGCGCGGACACGGCGTCGGCGGCGCGGGTGTGGCTGGTCCGGATGCTGTCAATGCGTGCCGCGGCCACCTTCCGGGTTTGCCATTGTGTGATCCGGTCGGTGATGGCTTCCCGGGCCGCCGGGGAAAGCGGGTTCTTCGCGGGGTCGAGAATCGTGCTGGCTGCCTTGGCTGCGATGCGTTCCGCGATGGCCGGCCATTTGGTTTCGTCCAGTTCGGACTGCTTGGCCACGTCCAGTTCGGCGTCGAACTGCTCAAGCGCCGTCACGGCATCATGCTCCTTCCGCAGGTTAATCATGTCCTGCTGCGCCTTCTCGGCTTGGAAGAGGGCGTCACCGGTGCGCTCAATGGCTCCGCCGATGCGGCCAATGGCGGCGGCCTGTGCCACAAAACCGCGCTCATCGATCTCCACCGGGCGCTGCGCTCGCATCGATGGGGCGAGGTCGATGCTGAATCCTCTGGTGTCCGGCGTGGCCGGGAGGGCAGGAGCGCGGGCCGGAACCAGCGGCGTGCTGTCCATGATTCGTGGGATGCGTGCCATCAGAGTCTCGGGGTGGTGATCTGTTTCAACTGACTGCGGCGGGTGCCGTACTGCATCGCGCCTTCGAGCAATGTGCCGGCGGCTCCAAACATCTGCCCGGTGCTGGCGGCGCGGCTGCCACGGTAATCAATGGACGCCTGCGCCAGTCCGGTGGCCACCTGCTGCTTGGCTGCCATGCCTGCAAGGATGGCGCTTCCCCGGTTCAGTCCGGCGACTCGGCTCTGGTAATCCAGTCCGGAGGCTCGCGTAAACCGGGCGCGGCGGTTCATTTCGTCGGCAGCGCGTGCGTTGGCTTCGCTGAATGCCTGATCCTCGGCAGACCGCAGCAGCAGTTCCAGAGGGCTTCCGGTAGTGTCCACCACGCCACGGGCGGCAATGGCTGCGCGTTGCTCCGCGAGGGCGCGGCTGAAGTCCTCCCGCTGCCTGCGGATGTTTTCCTGCGCGGCGCGGCTTTCGTACTCGGCTGCGTTCCGCTCGTTCTGGGCGTCAATGGCCAGCGCCTGCGCGGACTGCTGCGCGGAAATCTCCTGCATGCGGGACTGCATGAGGGCGATGGCTCCCTGCTGCCGGATGGCCTGCTGCTGACTGAGCAGGTTCGTGCGGGCCAGCGCGTCCTGCTCGCGTCCGGCTCGGATCTGGGAGTAAGCGGAAACGCCAGCCCCGGCGAGTCCGATCAAGGGTGCGGCTGCGGCGAGAAACATACGGCTGTGGCGTAAAGCGGCACTGGTTCCATCCAACCCCGCTTGTGAAGGTGTTGCGCAATTGTGTGGGTGGTGTGCGCCTGCGCGGCCACGCACCCCATGGTTTCTGCGACTGCAAGACAGACCGCCATGAGTTGGTCGAACGCGGCAGCGGCCTCGGCGTAGGAAAGTCCCGGGCGGGTCACGGCATGGTCGAGGAACGCCACCGGGGCGCCCTGCGCCATGTACAGGGCCAGCGCGGCGACCGGGCCGGCGGCGTCGTGCATGACGTAGGTGGTGCGCGGAAGGACGGCGGCATTCAGTTCCCGGCCACGTTCCTGATACCAATGGCACAGGAATGGCACGTCATCGGGCTGGAGAATGCGGGGGCCGTCAATCATAGGCGGTGGTCTGGGTCGCGATGGCGAGGACGTTCATTGGTCCCGGGCCGGAAGTCCGGAGCGTCACGTCGAGGTTGTCGCGGTGATTGGACTGAAAGGCCAGTTCGTCCGTTTTGCCAGTGAAGAGTGGGGGCGCTTCGTCCATCAGGTCATCCCCGGAGCGGGTCTTGATGGGATACCATGGGCCTTCGGGGCCGTCCGCGTATTCCATCGGCCCGGTCTGCCAGAGGATCAGCCGCATCTCGGCGGTGCGCCATTTCCTTCCGGCGCTGGTTCCGGTCTGGGTGACAACGTCGAACGTGTACGGCTGGAGGGTCGAGGTGTAAGGCAATCCCACGATGAGGGTGCTGGCTGCCAGTTGCAGCGCGATGGATCCGGCTACCACGCGGCGAGCCGGCTGCACGGCTCCATCCGCCCACACGGCGACCTCGCGGCCTTCGAGGTGGGCAAGATTCCCCCAGGTGGCGGTTGGCGTGGCGCTGGTCTGAATGGTGGCGGCGTCAAGGTGGCACAGGGTTGGCGTGGTTCCGGCCTGCATCTTCACCCAGTGGTCGGGGTCAAACCGTTCCACCCGGCGGGTCGGGCCTGCGTCGGTGGTGCGCTGCACAATCATCCACACCTCGTCCGCGATGTCTTCTCCGGGGAGAACCGCCACGCTCTCGACCAGTCCATCCGTCGAATGCTGCGCCCATGCGATGACCTCGGCCTCGCGCAGGTATGTGCAGGAAAGCAGCCGGCCGTCACTGGTGGCTCCCCAGATTGTGGGGTCGGGAGCGGAGGCGAATGCCAACTGCGTGATTCCGCCGGAAACGGTCATGTGGTCGGCCAGTTCCGTCAGGTCGAGTGCCTTGTAGTTGGATTCCTCAAAGGCATAGACGTATTCCCGGACCTTCCGCCCCCCGCGCTGGACAAACAACACGACACTGCCAACCAGTTGCGCCTGCTGCCGTGCGCTTCCGAACCCGGTCTTCCGCTTGGCGACGGGCGGGTTGGCCTGCGTGATAACTCCTCCGGCGGCATCCAGCAGCCACTCGTCTCCCTCGGTGCCGACAATCAACCCATCCACACTGGCCATCCACGCGATGGGGTTGGCCTCCTGCGCGGCAATCGTGACCGAGTAAGCGGCGTCCTCGGCGTCGATGGTCTGGAAGTTGTTCCAGTCATTGATGGCGCTTCCCCAGATGGTCTGCGGTTGCGCGGCGGTTCCGGCAAACGTGAGACGCTGCTGGTGGAGGGCAATGGCGGATGGGTATCCCCTGCGCACGCTCCACGCTCCCTCCCGCCAGCGGGCGGTGGCCGTGCTGGCGAACGGCTCGGAAATCACGGTGACGGCGCACTGGGTGGCGCTGGTTACGCTGTCCACGCGGACAAGGCCGTGGAGTTCCACGTCCACTGGTTCGATGATTGCCCTGGGCGAGACTGTACCGAATCCGCTTCCGGTGTACCGCAAACGAACCTTCGTGAGCCGCTCAAAGCGACCGTTGGCTGTGACGTTCCGGTCTTTGGTGGAAGTGTAGCTGCGCAGCACCTGCCACTGGTTGTCCTCGTCGAGGGTTTCCACGTAGAGCGTTCCTGACCAGTCTCCGGTCGTGTAGAGATCCCACGCCCCGAGAATCTGAAGTGTGCCGTCTGTCTGTCCGTTGGCGGTCAGCACAAGGGCGGTGCTGGTCGTCTCGCGGGCGTGCGTGATCTGGTAGTAGGCACCAACGTCCCCGGCGGTAAACCAGTTTGCGGATGCGATCAGCTGGGCGGGTGTTGCGCCGGCTGCGGGCTGCACGCGCATGGTCAGGCTGGTGACGTTCTCGTCCCGCGTCGCTGGCCACCGCCATGCGAATGGCGCAAAGGTCCATGATGCGTCCGTGATCCGGCGCAATTCATGCACCGGGAGTTCCGGGTGGACGAAAAAGACGAGGTCATTGACCTGCGTGAACTGCACGGTGGCGGCCTGTTCCTCGGCCCATGGCGCGGCAAGCTCCACGTCCAGCCGGACACCGTCCTTCCACACACGGAGATACTGGTGCCCGAGTTCGAGCATGTACCTGTCGGTGGCGGATGCGGCAAATGGAATGAGGCGGGCGCGGCGGTCTGGGAACTTGGCGGGTCCAAGGTGCATCATGCCCGGTCGGCGGCGTGTTCCTCCAAGCGGACGCGGCACGGTGTTCCGCAGCAGGCGTGCGCCCTTCCGCAGCTTCTCAAGGTCGTAGCGGCCTGCAAGCTCCGGCGTCAGTTCGCCGGCGTTCCACGCATTGGTCAGCAGGTTCATAGAGTCGCCGCTTGAATGAACGCCTCGTCCATTTCGGCACTGGTCATTCCGAGTGCTTGCCCGATCATAAGGACCATCGGGTGAGTCCGCGGAATTGTAAGCGTGTAGTCCCAGCGCTGTTTCGCCTCCGCCCGCTGCATCTGGTCGGGGATCTCATCGATGAGTGCATCCACCTGGTCGAGCTTGCCAGCGTAGAGCAGCCAAGTGCGGAGCTGCACGGGCAGCAGTGCGTCAGGCACAGTCGGAACCCGTGTCGCATACGTGTAGCCCGCAGCGATTGCAGCCGACAGCAGCATGATGGTCGCCCCATCTGGTGGAGTCCATGGCGTGATGCCGTCCCACCGGATTACGTTAGTGATCTGCCCGCCTATGATTTCCGCGTAATTGTCCATCTTAAAGGTATGTAATAATGATAGCAATGCCAGCACCGCCGCTTCCTCCGTTGCCTCCGGCTGTTGTTCCGCCACATCCACCCGCCCCGCCGCCGCCGTAATTGCCTCCATTGCCTCCGTTGCCTCCCGCTCCTGTGTTTGACCCACGGCCAATGCCGCCTCCCATCCCAATAATTGATGCAGTGCTTATGCCATTGTTTCCGCTCCCGCCAACGGTCGTGTTTGCTGCGGTGCCCGGGAATTGGCGCACGTTAGCTGGCCCAATTGCCTGCCCGTCTCGAGACGCCCCGACTGCGTTGGCTGTGCTTACGCCCCCGCCTCCGGATGCCCCGGCGGGGATGTAGAATGATGATGCACTCATCGCCGCCGGGGCGGCGACAGACCCAGCCGTTCCTGCGTTGGTGTTTTGATTTTGCAGGCCAATGGTGCATCCCGCGGAAATTGAAGCGCCGCCAGTTCCCCCCGTGGTCGTTCCGCCGATGCCCTTCGCTCCGCCCTTTGCTTCGTATCCCGCGAAACTGGTCGCTCCTCCATCCGTTCCGTCTGATCCGCTCACGCCAACTGCGCTGCCTCCGGCACCTCCAGTTCCCCCTGCGCCTACTGCGACAGATTCGGTTGAGCCTAGGACGGACGACAGCAAACTGATTTGGACGATGGCAGCGCCCGCGCCCCCGCCGCCGCCGGGCCTATCGGTGCCAGTCGTATCGCATCTACCGCCGCCACCGCCGCCACCGCCGCCGATCATGATAATGTCGACTTTTCTGGGCGTGGTTGGTGACGGGTTTGTCCACGTATCTGCACCCGTGTAGACCTTAACGTCTACGTTTCCATTTACCGTGTCTCCATTCATGGAGAGACCCATCCCAAGCAGTAGCTCGCGCACTTCCGTCGTCCCCGCAGTCCCCCGCCCAAGCAGGCGAGACGCTGCGGAAACCGTCTGCATCTTGGCGTAGGTGACGGCTCCGTTATCAATCGTCCACGTCGCCCCGCTGGAGGATACGGTGATGTCGCCCTTGTCTCCGTCTGTTACTCCGCTTCCACCCGGTGGGACTGCCCATGTGCCATCCGAACGCAAGAAGTTCGTGGTGCCAGCGGGGGCCTGTGGAACCAGACCTTTAGCCGATGTGCTGAAGGGGTTTAGCATTGCCGTAACCTGCGCGGCAGTCAGGTCTAATGGTGCCGCCGACGATCCGGTGTTGTTTCCTTTGATGGTTCCGGCCGCCATGGCCGCCATCAGTGAATTTGTGACTGTTGACTGGGTGGCAAGATTTCCAAGCGCGAGCGCTACTCTGGCATCCGCCGGGGATCGCCAGACTGCATTTCCCATGTCATCAGAGACGACCATCCAGTCCTCTGCTGGTACGCCTGCGACGTAGAGGGCTTGGTTGTTGGAGTTGACCCACACGCCGTTGAGACTGTCGTAGGTCAGCAGCTGCCCTTGCTGCGGGGAGGAAATCAGGACATCGTGAAGCTCTTCAAGCTCGTAGCCGTTGTCGATTTTGATGAGGATCATCCCAACCGTGGACGAAACCCGCTCCACCCATCCGATGCGGACCGCGTGCGCTGGGGCGGCTGGGGGCGTCTGCGTGATCTGCCCGGTGGTTTCGGACAGGTAGAGCAATGCGCCGGCCGTGAATCCGTTGGTGTTGAGGTTCCGCATCGGGCCTGCCCGCTGCACCAGCCCGGTGGCTCCGGCTGCAATGGTGTGCGCCACCAGTCCAATGGTTCCGGCGCTGGTGGCCTCTGTGCTGGCGTCTGCGAGTTTGACGGCGGTGCGGTTGCCCTGGGCTCCGGAGACGTAGACGGGTTGGCCTTTGGTGAGCGTGGTCCCGCTATCGTTGTACACCCGCGTGAATTCCTGCATTGGAATTTCCGCAGTGATGCCGCCCAAGCCCACGGCGAGCGCGGTTTCATCGGGATCGTACCGAATGACGCCGTTGGAAATTGCCAGCGTGGACGATGTGGAAAGCGTGATGGAATCGACGCCAATGTTTCCGGCGTCACTCACTGTGACGGCGCTGCCCTTGAGCAGTTTCCCGGAGGTGCCAGAAAAGCGCGGCAGTGTGTTGTTTACGCTGGAGGATGGGCCAACCACGTCCCCGCTTCCAGGCACGCCGCCACCCGGTGCGCTCCAGGTGGGAACGCCAGCCACCAGCGCCAGCACGTAGGTGTCGGTGGCGGTTCCGGCAAAGCGGGCCGCAGGGAAGGTGCCAGTCGTGATCTGGTCGGCGCTGTGGGTGTGGGAAAGCGCGGCCTTTCCGGCAAGCGCAGCCACAAGGTCGGCTTGGTCTGCCAGCGTTCCGCCGATGCTTCCCCACGTTGCTGTGCCTCCCGGCGTCGTGCCTCCGGATCCTCCTCCGCAGTACCATGCGGACATGCGCCCCTCGCGCTCCTCGAGGATCTCGGATTGATCCAGCCGGGTGACGCGGGGCTGGCTCTCCACGGCGTCGGCCTCGCGGGCCTGATCGCGGATGGCGGCGGCCATCTGCTCCATTTGCTGGCCAGCCTGCGGGTCGAGCCGGAGGCTGGGCGCGATTGCTGCGGCGAGCCTGTAGGCGAAGTAGGAACAGAAGACACTGTCCCAATCGGTCACGTCAATGGCGTCGGCCACGTACCGCACCCGGCATTCGGCGGAGTTGGTCAGGATGCTGCGGCCCTCTACAGCGTAATCGGTCAGTCGGGTGCCTCCGGGGCGCTGGTTGACGCTCAGAACGCGCAGGCAGTCTTCCGGGAGTGGGTACGCATAACCCCAATCAAAAGGGGGCGCGGCCTCTGCGGCGGTCAGGAGGGCGCGGCGAATGGCAAAATTCCAGTCATAGTCCCGCAGGCACAGCCGGCGCGTGTGGTCGAATGCCCTTCTGCAATGCTCCGCTGCCGGGGACCGCTCGGAGTAGTCGGAGATTCTGGCCTGCCCGAGGTGGGCCAGCGCCATGTTGCAGAGTTCGGTGGGCGTCGTCATGCGGGAAAAAAGGGCAGGGTGCCCCGCTGGTCAAACGGGGCACCCTGCTGCGGTCAGGCTTCGACGGTGCGGAAGGCAAGCTCGACGACGAACTTGGCTGCGGCATTGGTCGTGGTGACGGTCGTGAACTGAATCCGGAGCGAATCCGTGTCACTCAGGACGGCTGGCTCCGTGTTTGCTGTGGCGGCAAATGCCAGCGAACTGGCGGCGGTGCCGTTGGCGTGCGTGAGTCCGGCGGTGATGTCGGTCGCGGTCCCGGCCGCGTTTACTCGCTGAAGCTTGCTCACCAGAGAATACGTTCCGGAGATGTGCCGGATTCGGCACTGCTCTGGAATGATCTGGTAGCCGCTTTCCGTGAGGCGTTGGCAAAGCTCGTGCCACTCGTTGGCAACCTCGTTTCCGAGCAGTGTGACCTCGAACCGGGCGTGTTTGACCGGGCTGAAGAGTCGCTGCCCCGGAATGACCACAAGGCGGCCGGGGTTGCGTTGGGCTGTGGAGATGTCGGAGAATCCGTTGGCCATAATATTGGATGGTTACTGGTTTGGGTGCTGTGGATTACGACTGCTTGCAGGCAACCAGCTGAACGCCGGGATCCAGAGCGCGCATGGCGCCGAATGCCATTTGGCTCAAGAACTGGATGGCATTCCGCTTCATGGGCAGGCGGTCGATGGTCAGGGTCTGGATGATTGGGCTGACCTTAAAGGCGCGACGGGTGAACGCCACGCAAGTCCGGGTGGTGGTGGCTGTGACAAACGGCAGGCGGTTGGTCATGATGACGTTGTACCCCATCAGCTTGGCGGGCGTGCCCATGCTGTCTGCGGCCAGCCATTTGCCGATGATTTCGGCCCAGTAGTCGTTCGGGCTGGTGGCGATGAATGAGGCCAGCTCGATCTTCTGCCGCGGAGAAATGGCGAGGTACATCTCTTCCTGCGTGGGGTCGATTTCGGCAGTCTCGAAACGCGTGGTTGCCTCAAGGATCTTCCAGGGCGTCAGGCCTTTGTCACCGGCGCTTTCGCCAGGCCCGACGTACCCAACGGCGATCTGACTGGTTGCCGGAAGTGGGATGGCCGTGGTGTATGGGTCCGGCCCGCCCACAGCGTCGGCAATGGCGGCCGCGATGAAAACGTCGTCGAGTTGACGGTTGGCCGCAGCCTTCATGGTGCTGATGACATCACCGTCAGGAATCGCCTGCCGTTCGAGCCACTGGTTGTCCCATTTGTCACGCGTGACAGGGATGTCGAAGTTGCGCATGGAGCCGCGCCGAGCGCCGCCGGAGATTTCCTGCGGGTTCGTGTCGCCGAATCGTTGGCCAGTGGTTTCACGGGCGAGGACGACATCAAGGTCTTGCCAGATGTAATCCTTGGCGGTCCAGTCGGCGGCGGTCATGCCGGCGTTGGCGAATTTCTGATTCTGCTGCTGGAGAACCATGTCCCAGCTTGTGGAGAACTGTCGTTTGAAATGAGCCGGAATGTCGAGGCTCGCGGAATAATCGGACATTGTATTGAGAAGTGGAGGTTGTTACCTCGCCGTTCTCGGTAGGCCGCGCTTGCGGGCCGGAGGCTGCGGTGGTGCGTCCGGTAGGCCGCGGCGTGCGGGTCGGACGCAGGAAATCAGGGGCCTCGTGTGCGTATTGCAACGCAAAAAAAGAGACCCGGCGGGTGCTCAAATCCCACCGGGCCTCCCCCGTGCTTTCATCATGTCGTCGCTGACGTGGCGAGAATGCCATCTTCGCAGCGGTCGTCAAGAGTTTTGCGCAGTGTTCAAAGAAGGGGAAGACTGACCCTGTCCGGAGCCATCCTCCGGCTCTATGCCTGCACGGCGTCCAGTATGCGCAGCCCGCGTGTGGTCAAGAAAGAACCCCGCCCTGTTTCCAAGGCGGGGCCGGCAGTGTTCACCAAGGTCGAACTCACAAACCGCTCCGGAGCCATCCTCCGGCTGCTATGCCTGCCAGATTATGGCACCTGTTTCCAGAGTGCTGTCACCTTTGCGGCCACGGCGCTGTGACGCGGGTGGCTGCTGCTGACGAATGCGGCGTGGTCCGGGTTGTTCGGGTTGGTCTGGATGTCCCGGGCCAGATCGGCTGGGCTGAGATTGGCAACGGACGGCGCGGGGATGTGTCCTGCGGGCCGCAGTTTGGTGGCCAGTGCGGCAAACGCATCGACCGCTGCCACTCCAATGAAGGCGTCGCTGGTCGGGTCGAAGGCTTCCGCTGGCAGGTATTCGGCGGCGGCTTGGCGGGCTTCGGCGAGAATCGCGTTGGCGTTGTCTCCATGGCGCTGCCGGAGTTCCGCCTGGTCGGCTTCGATGAATCCCTGACGCAGTTGCGCGGCTTGATCCTGCGCGGCCTTCTGCCGCTGCATGTCGAAGGCGGCGAGGCGCTGGGCTTCGGCGGGAGTTAACCCCAGCTCATGGGCCACGGCGCGGAATTCAGCGGTGGCAGTTTTCCAGTCTGTGCCTTCCGGCAGACCTTCGGGGGCGGGGATGTCGTAGGCGTCCGGCGTCTCCGGTGCGCCGCGTACCTTCCGCAGTTCCACCTGGAATGCCTGCTGCTCTTCCGGCGTGGCGTGTTCCCCTGGAAGCTTCAGTCCCTTGGAGCGGGCCGCCTGCATGTTGTCCCGGTGGGATTTCAGCAGCGTCCCGAGGTCGGGATACTGTGCGGCCATGGCGCGGAAGTCCCCAAGGGATTCTGGCAGCTTCGAGGTCCAGTCCGCTGCGAACTTCCCGGAGTCGTCCGCGAAAAGCGCGGCGTGCCACGGCGCGGCCTGTGGCGGTTCGGGCGTCGGTGGCGCTGGTGGTGCGGGCGTGGGTGCTGGTGGTGCTTGTTCGCTCATTGGATTCGTGGTTCGTTCAGAAGGGCTTCGATGTTCCAGCCCGCGGCGCGAAGCGTGGGCATGGCATCGGGATGGAAAATCTGCACCCACTTGATGAACGCGGGCGACTGCTCCCCGGCGAGCCAATGGAATTGGACGCCTGCCTCACGGGCGAGGGCGAGCAATGCGCCGACAGTCCAGGCTTGGCGCTGTTCTTGCGTGGGCGCTTCTCCGGTTCCGCCAACGGAGGCGATGGCGACGGATTCAACCTGCGGTTTCCGGCGGCGGCGTTTTGGAGGTGAGGGTTGGGTATCGGAGGGCGGCGTAGGTTCGGTCGTCTCGCTCATGGTGTGTGGCTGGGTCGATGGTTGTGCTGCGAATGAGGGCGGACACGATTTCTCTGCGTCCGATTTCTCGGGCCACGTCCTCCGGTGTCCTGCCTTCCGGAGGATACATGGGATGGGCCACTGCCATCAGGCATTCGGCCAGATCGGTCCCGGCTTGGCCGGAGAGTGCGGAGCGTGCGGAGTCGCGGAAGCGGTCGAGCAGCCCCACGCGGGCGAGTTGGTTTTCCAGCGGAGTCATATCATGCCAGCCTGCGCGGCTTGGGCCGCAAGCTCTGGCTGCTTGGCGGCAAGGTCAAGCATTTGCTGCTGCTGCGCCTGCTGGGCCTGCGCCTGCCGGATCTCGGCTACGGCGTCGGGGTCGTTGATCCAGTCGGCTGGAACGCCACGCCCACGGGCAATCTCGCGGAGGGCTTGGTCGAGGTTCAGATTGTCGAGCAGGGACGGCTGCGCTTGGATGAGCGGACCCATCTCCCCAACAGTGGAGAGCAGGGCTTCGGAGTTGAGGCTGTCCACAGCGAAGGCCAGACGGCTGGTCTGCACCGTGGCTGGGAAGAGGATCTGCTGTCCGCTTGGCGTGTCTGCCACGGCGTCCGGCGGCACCTCGCCAAACCTCCCCGAAATGACCAGCCTCATGAAGACGGCTTCGAGGAGCGGGTTCAAGAATTCCGTGGTCAGCAGGGTGAATGCCGGACTGATCTGGCCAACCTGCTCACGCTGGCGGGCGAGGATCTCGGTGGCGGTCATCTCCCGGTCGATGGGTGAGACGGCCTCGAAGAGCGTGGCATGGAAGGCGCGGCGGATGAATTGCTCCCTCCGCTCCAGCACGTCCATTCCGATCCGGTAATCGGCTCCGGAATCTGCCCAAGTCTGCGGCGCGTCGGCCATGTCGCGCACCTGCGTCACTCCGCCGGCGCTCAGATCGATGTGGCCAACGGCTCCCGTTTTGGCGATGATGCGCGGCTCCACGCCTAGCTGCATGCGGGCGTCGAGGAGGCGGTTGACCTTGTTCACGCCTTCGATGTCGGCAATGCTGATGATGGCTGGGCTGATTCCCCACACGGAATCGTCGTGCCACCGGAGCCAGCGGCTCACGAATACGGGCATTGATTCAAAGCCGGATTCCGCCGTGATCTTCTTGGACGCCTTGTGAATCTGGTAGCTGGCCACCGGGAGTCCGAACGGGCCACCGCGTGGGTTTCGGTCGGCCGGGGCGCGGGGGACAATGGCATGCAGGAATTCGTGCAGCGTGTTGCCCTTGTTGCCGCTCACCTCTTTCTGGCACTGGTCCGGCGCGTCTGGTCCGAACAGTTCGACCGCTTGGCGTGCGGTCAGTCGATACTTCCGAAAGACCCGGTCGGCAATGCCGGCTGCGTTCTCGGAGAATCTGAATGATCCGGCGGGCCAAAGCTTGAAGTTGAGCGCGGCACCGTTGCGGCCCGGTTCGACCATCATGGCTGCGGTCCCGTAGGTGCATCGCTCAAGGTGGAACTGGTGGGCGACGGTGTAGAAATTGGAGTTCCCGAGAATCCGGTGGGCTTTCTGGCTGCTTTGGGCGAGCCATGACTTAAGGGCTTCCGATCCCTCACGGCCTTCGGTTGGCTCCCACCGGAACCATGGAGTCTGTGACGGTGTCGTCCATCCAAGCAGGCCGGAGGTCAGAACCCGCAGGGAGTCCTGGGCAATGGCTGCATACTTCCGGATGGAGGGCGACGGTGTGTTGCTGGCCGTGGAAAACGTGAGCCAGCGTTCCGGCAGGCAAAGTTCCGCGCATTCCCGCCAGATGTTTTCCCAACTGGTCGCGTCACCGTCCAGCTGTGCGAGTTCTTCGAGTAGGCGTTCGGCCAGCGTCATAGGATGGTTGGGCTTCCAAGCATCGAACCGCTCACGGACTGCGCGAACCCGTATCGGCGTCCGGCTGCTCGGCTCATCTCGCGGCGCTGGGCTGCGGCGTCAGAGGCTGACCGGGTTGCCATCGGGGCCATCGGCTCCGGTGCGGGCGGGGCCAATTGCTTCTGGGCCT
>Ga0315904_10000269_pt1 | contig 85541 bp, 45 predicted proteins | sample LakEriMetagenome_6_FD_203529 | JGI IMG/M metagenome (GOLD analysis project Ga0315904, IMG submission 203529) | Freshwater fungal communities from buoy surface, Lake Erie, Ohio, United States - Buoy 12 MA120 | ecosystem: Environmental > Aquatic > Freshwater > Lake | place: USA: Lake Erie, Ohio...
CCAAAATGGTATCGCGTCGATTCCTCATATCCCCGTGAGCCGGTAATCCATCATCGAGCAGAAAAAGTTGTCTCGCACAGCGATGGGAAATGTGAACGATGGACATTTCATGGGGGCTGTAATCCTTATCTCTATTCCTTCTCACCTGTCCCTCCTAGCCAAAGGCATTCCCACAGGCCAATATCTTAAAAATAAAAAACTACATACGTACACTATACAAATAAACACATCCCTGGGCAATGATTGCTCTTGCGAAATGCAAAAAATGAACTGAATTCCAACGAAGATTCGCTAGCATTAAGACAGCGAAGGTGCATAGCACTTTCCAAAGTGGTGCATAGCACCGCGCGGGGTGCTATGCACCGAGGGAGGGGATTTGCTGGCAATTCGATTTTGATTTGAAGGCTTATCCGCCGAGGGCGAAATATGATTAAAATGACATGCTGCGAGTTTGATTGCTTCAGGACGCTAGCTTTCCTCCCAAGAGCCTCCCGCCGATGATTGAAAACTTTCGAATTAAGAAACTCCGCATCATATCTCACTCACAATTGCAATTCACTTTTACCTCCTTAACGCTCACCAGTCTCTGGCTCGGTTTATTTACGACTCTTATCGCCGAAACCCCTCCCGCAAAATCAAGCATCGACTTCGCGCGCGATATCCAACCCATCCTTTCCAATCATTGCTGGAACTGCCATGGACCGGATGAAAAAGGAAGACAAGCCAATCTTCGACTCGACCTGCGCGATTCTGCCATCGCAGCCAAAGCCATAACTCCAGGTCACCTTGATTCAAGCCTACTTGTCGAAAGAATCAATTCTTCCGATTCAGAGCAAGTAATGCCTCCACCTGAATTCAAAAAACCGCTCTCCAATACCCAAAAAGAACTCCTTAAAAAATGGATCGCCGAAGGAGCACCTTACGCATCTCACTGGTCCTTCGCCGCTCCCGCCCGCCCTCCCGTCCCGACGCCCCCCAATTCCGCCGGCAAACAGAATCCTATTGACCACTTCGTCAGAAATCGACTCGCTCAAGAAGGAATACCATTCTCTTCCGAAGCCGATCGCGGCACGCTTTTACGACGACTTACTTTAGATCTCACAGGTCTCCCTCCCACAACCGAGGAACTCGACACCTTCCTCAATGATCCATCCCCTGATGCCTACGAAAAAAATGTTGATCGACTCCTTAGCACTCCAGCCTATGCAGAACGCATGGCTGCTCAGTGGCTTGACCTCGCCCGCTACGCAGACACAAACGGATACAACAACGATGAAGATCGCACTATGTGGCCATGGCGTGACTGGGTTATCAACGCTTTCGATTCCAACATGCCCTACGATCGCTTTCTCATTGAACAACTCGCTGGCGATCTACTCCCCGATCCAAAACGCTCCCAACTCATCGCCACCGGATTCCTTCGAAACCAAGGACATAACACCGAAGGAGGAATCATCCAAGAAGAATACCGCGTGGAATACGTAGCTGATCGCGTTCACACCACCGCAACCGTGTTCCTCGGACTCTCTATGCAATGCGCTCGCTGCCATGACCACAAATACGATCCCATCTCCCAAAAGGAATACTTCCAGTTCTTCTCTCTTTTCAATAACCTCGACGAGAAACAAGCGAGCTATAGCAAGTTCGTTGCTGCTGAGCCATTCCTTCAAGTCCCCTCCGCACAACAAGAAGAGTCCCTAAACAATCTCCAGAAAGAAATCGATTCCCTAAAACAACGCATATCAGACAAAGAGTCAAAAACCGAAGCGACGCTTCAACAATGGCTCGCAGCACATGATGACTCCCAAATCGCCGAGCAATTCGGCCATCAACCACGTCACCACTTCCCTCTTGAAGAACCTGCACCAAACACGGATCTCTCCGCCCCAATCCCAAACTTCGATCAACTTCATTCTGAAAACCAAGCAAACCTCGTCGGTAAGATTGGCTGGTCCGCGGGCCACAAAAACAAATCAATCCAATTCGATGGATCCTCCCATGCAATCCTTGGCAACGTCGCAGACTTCGATGGCACAAAGCCATTCTCCATCAGCGTTTGGATCTATCCTGCCCAAACCAACGGAATGGCAATCCTTTCCAAAATGGATGAGAGCGATAGCTACCGTGGCTATGACCTACTCCTCGAAAATGGCAAGGTCACCTCTCACATCATTAATCACTGGCCTGACAACGCTCTAAAAGTTTCCACACAAAACACCGTCGCCAAAGATACCTGGTCGCATGTCGCCCTGACCTATGATGGCTCCCAAAAAGCAACAGGAATCAAAATCTATATCAATGGCCAACCCAGTGGCCTAGATATCCTGAACAACAACCTCCGCAATACCACCTCCACAAACAAATCTTTCCACCTCGGCCTTCGCGAAAAGTCTCTCCCATTTCTCGGACAGATCGATGAACTGACAATTTTCCAAGGACAACTTCAACCGGAAAACATCAATGAACTTTTCCGCGATCAACCTCTATCCAATATTGTCGACTGGATCAAAAAACCCTTCACCGAACAATCTCCTGAACGACAAGCTTATCTCAAAAAACTCGTCCTTGAACAAATCGATACCGAGTATCCGTCTATCCAAAAGCAGCTAACGGATAAACAACAAGAACTCACCAATGTTTCACAGCAGATTCCCAATGTAATGGTCATGAAGGAAATGCAACCACCTCGCGAAACCTTCATCCTCAATCGTGGACAATATGACCAACCCACTGAAAAAGTTTCGCCGAATGTACCCGCCGTAATAAGAACCTTCACCACGATGTCACCAGCCAATCGATTGCAGTTGGCTCAATGGCTCGTCCATCCAACGCATCCGCTAACCGCCCGAGTTGCCGTGAACCGCTTCTGGGAAAATTACTTCGGAACCGGACTCGTTAAGACCACCGAGGACTTCGGCGTCACCGGCGAATTCCCATCCCATCCCGATCTTCTCGATTATCTCGCAACTACTTTTATCGATAGCGACTGGGATGTTAAAGCTCTTCAGAAACTTATCGTGATGTCTGCTACGTACAAACAAGACTCTAAGATCACACCAGACAGCTTTTCGCGCGATCCCGAAAACCGACTCCTCTCGCGTGGCCCACGCTTTCGCCTTACCGCTGAAACCATTCGAGATAACGCACTAGCCATCAGCGGCCTGCTCAAGACAACCGTAGGAGGCCCAAGCGTCAAACCCTACCAGCCCGCAGGTCTGTGGGAAGATGTCACCGTAGAACGTCGCGGCAAGTATGTTCCAGACCAAGGCGACGGTCTATTCCGCCGCAGCATGTACACGTTTTGGAAACGAACCTGCCCACCTCCCTCCATGGTCACTTTCGATGCACCCAATCGCGAAGTATGCGTAGCGAGAAGATCTCGTACCAACACGCCTCTCCAGTCGCTCGTGCTGCTAAATGATCCAACCTACATCGAAGCTGCTCGTGCCCTCGCACTGCTTATGATCGCCGCTGGTGGAGACGACGAACAGCGTATCCATGCCGGCTTCCGCCGCTCCGTAGCTCGCGATGCTCACGCCGATGAATTGCCCCTCATCATCGAACTACTAAAAGAATCGCGCGATCGATTCCAAACTACCCCAGCACTCGCAACGGAACTAAACAAAGTCGGAACCATACCCTCCACTCCTAACCTCGACCCTGCCGAAGTCGCCGCTTGGACTATCGTCGCTAGCACACTTCTCAACATGGATGAGACCATTTCTAAGAGGTAATCAACCATGAATCAAATTAACATCTCCCATATTTGTGATGACCACATCCGTCTCTCACGACGCCACTTGCTCAAGCAATCCATCCTAAGCTCGCTTGCCTTCGCGGCACTTTCGCGATCGCCTTCGTCGTCCCGCGCGATGGCCGACCAACTCCCCCCACACTTCACTCCCAAAGCAAAACGCGTTATCTACTTGTTCCAGTCCGGCGGCCCCTCCCATCTCGAACTGTTCGATTACAAACCCAAGCTCAAAGAACTGCATGGCACAGAACTCCCAGACAGCATCCGCCAAGGCCAACGCCTGACCGGAATGACCTCAGGTCAAAAGAGCTTTCCTGTCGTCGCGCCTAAATTTAAATTCTCGCAATCAGGCTCCAGCGGCGCATGGTACAGTGAACTCCTTCCCCACACCGCCAAAATCTCCGATGAACTATGCGTGATCCGCTCGATGAACACCGAAGCGATCAACCACGATCCAGCTATCACCTTCATGCAAACCGGATCACAACAACCTGGCCGCCCCTCGCTCGGCTCATGGCTCAGCTACGGACTTGGTAGCGAAGCTGAAGACCTTCCCGCCTTCGTCGTTATGATCTCGCATGGCTCAGGCAGCGACGCTAATCAAGGCTTGCTCGATCGACTCTGGGGTAGCGGCTTTCTTCCATCAAGCCATCAAGGTGTTAAGCTCCGAAGCGGCTCAGACCCCGTACTCTATCTCAACGATCCTGCCGGTATCGATCGCCCGCTTCGCCGCGCAATGCTCGACAAGCTCTCTAAACTCAACGAACTACAGCAGCAAAAAGAAGGCGACCCAGAAATCGCCACTCGCATCCAGCAATACGAAATGGCTTTTCGTATGCAAGCCTCGGTGCCCGAATTGACAGATCTTTCCAACGAACCGCAATCAACTTTCGATCTCTATGGTCCAGATGCTAAAAAGCCGGGCTCTTACGCTTCCAATTGCTTGATGGCCCGACGCATGGTCGAACGTGGTGTTCGCTTCGTGCAACTTTACCATCGAGGCTGGGATAATCACGGCAACCTTCCATCGAATATTCCTAAACAGTGCCGCGATATCGATCAACCTCAAGCTGCTCTTATTCAAGACCTCAGGCAACGCGGTCTGCTCGACGATACTCTAGTTATCTGGGGTGGCGAATTTGGTCGCACCGTCTACAGCCAAGGTTCACTGCAAGATGATTACGGTCGAGACCATCATGGCCGATGCTTCACCATGTGGATAGCCGGCGGAGGCTCGAAGCCCGCAACTCTCGTCGGTGAAACCGATGACTATGGCTACAACATCACACGCGATCCTGTTCATATCCACGACTTCCATGCGACTATGCTTCACCTGCTAGGTTTCGATCACCAGCGACTCACCTACCGATACCAGGGACGTGATTTCCGACTTACCGATGTACATGGCAAGGTGCTTCCAGCGTTAATCGCCTAACGACATCCAAAGTCAAGTCCTTAACGCTAAAACTCCAGCTAGGAACATCGCACCTTTCTTCGACTTTCATCAAGGACTACCTTTATCAAGGAATAGATAACCAGTCATGCCCAGCCCAACCTTCTCGCCTGGCCCAAGCGATCGTACAGTTCGAAATGCGAATGGAGATATCCTCAAAGTTCCACAGCAATGGGTCCTCTTACCTCCAGGCGATGCGGCTCTCACCCGACGTGTTAAACTTGCAGGCGATCACTGGGTCGTACAAGAAAAGAGAGGACGCAAGATTTTTTCCAAAGGAATCTGGGCACCGCCAGCAACCATCGAAGCGATCCGTCGCGAACTCGAATCGCAACGCAGCACAGAGAGCTTTACCAAACGAAAAGAAGCTGACGCTCGTCGTCGCGAAAAAGTGCAAACTGAGTATGTCGAAGATTTCACCCAAGCCGTTGTACGTTTCCTCTCCTTCCATCCACGACACGAGAAAATCGCCTCACATCTAGCTACCGCTGTATCGAATCATGCAACTCCAGTGGGTAGCGGTACGGTTGCAAGGACAAAACGCATCCCCGTTGAACAACGAGCCGAGGCAGCTGTCATCGCCTGGATGCGACACCAAACCACCGCTTATGATTCGATGAAGATACCACGAGTCAAAGGAAAACGCCGCGAAGTACGCCGCATGCTTGCTCAACGCTCTAAAGAACTGCTCGAAAAATATCGAAAGGGTGAGACGATATCTGGCGTCTGCCCTTTAACAACCGCTTTACCCAAATCAATCGTTCCCAATCACACCAGCTCCAAACCAACAACCTCCGAGAACTAGTCGACTACAATTCCTCAGGTATCAACGCATATGCTCCCCCTGCGATCACAACTTCTCAAGGCATCTTTGCTCTGCTTCTATGCAACTACGCTGTTTTCAGTTTTCGCAATCAACTCGCAGCTAAAAGCGCAACCCGATAAAACACCGCCGAAAAGAGTTCGTATCATCTACATCGTTTCACAAGATCGAGTTGAAAATAAAGAATACACCGCTGCCATCGAATACGCTGTCCGCGATCTACAAAAATGGTATGGCAAACAACTCAATGGCCCATCTTTTCGCTTCAACGAACCTGTTGTCGAAGTCTTCAAAAGTGGGCGACCTGCCGCTTGGTTCTACGCAAATCCCAACGGTACCAACAAAGATGAATGGGGATTCAACAACACGCTTCAGGAAGCGAATCGACTCTGTAATGCAAAATTCAATGACCCTGACAATATCTGGATCATCTACTCGGATGGCCCGGGAGATAAAGGTCGAGGTGGTAGTGGCGTAGCTTGTCTTCCTGAAGACGATCTGCTGGGATTGATCGGAAAACATCCCACTCAAAAAGATAAACTCCGCTGGATCGCCGGCCTCGGCCATGAAATGGGACATGCCTTTGGTCTACCTCACCCATCCGATACCGAAAAACATGCTGATGCCATCATGTACCTAGGTATCTACGGCAAGTACCCCGATAAGACCTACCTCACCGACGACGACAAAAAGATATTGCGCCGCAGCCCGTTTTTCTTTAACGAAGATGATTCGCCCGCATTTCAACTCGGCGCCATCCGTTCGACCTACCAATACCCCGGAGGTTCTTTCTATCAGCATGAAGGTAATGGCCCCACTTACTGGTCTGAGAAGAAAGACAACGGCAGCGAGTCTTTCATCTTCGAAGAAACAAGTCGCGACAAGACTTTCATCACTATCGTAGATTCAAGTCGTGGAATCTCCCTCCGAATTCCCCTCACCGCTGGCCAATCATTCTTTTCCAATGATCAAGGCAAGTCTTGGAATCCGTTGTATCAAGTATCCGGCCCCAATGACAAAGAAAAGAATTAGAATGCTTTGATTCGCTCAAGCGTGCGATTCGGCACGTTCGAAATTGACCGATAATCAAGCTCCTTTTCACCACATTCTCCATGACTCTAGTCGCAAACAGAAGTAAACTTGCTGATATCGCCTTAGTGAAGAACTGACCCGCTAAGTTGCTTCAAGTTCCATGGGTCCGTGTGCAACATGATCCATCGCAAATCCATACTTCTCCTACTGCTTCTACTGAACCCGCTATACGCTGGCGATTTTGAACGATCAATCACAGTCGATGGAGAACGCCGCGATTATCGCGTTCACCTACCCACTTGCTACGATAAGCTCACTCCCCTCCCAGTCGTCCTGGTCTTTCATCCGACAGGGATGAGTTCAGCGACCGCATCTACGTTCAGCGGTTTTAGCGAAGAGGCGGAATGTCGAGGTTTCATCGCTGTCTATCCGAACTCAGCTGCTTGGGGCGCCGCGCGCTCATTTAATGCTGGAGGTTTATCGGGACACCTCCAGCGAAAGGCCAAGAACGACGTGAAGTATGTCGCACAACTCCTCGACGACCTCAGTTCTTGGTTAACCGTGGACAACAAACGGCTATATGCAACTGGCTTTTCAAATGGCGGAATGATGTGTTATCGACTCGCCCTAGAAATGCCGCATCGCTTCGCTGCAATCGCCCCTATCTCCGGCACTATGGCAGTGCGAACTATCTGCCAAGCAGCACCTATTCCGATTCTTCACATCCATGGCACAAAGGATCGTGTGGTTCCGATCACAGGCCCCAATCTTTGGACACCTAAGAATCTCGATTTCCTTTCTGTCCAGGAAACCCTCAACTTCTGGCGTTCGATCAATCAATGCTCCGTTTCCCCCGAAATCTCTTGGCTGCCCGATACTTCCCGAGATCGTATGCGAATCCTTCAGCGAGTTTATTCTTCAGACGCTACCGGAGCAGAGATTCGCTTCCTTGAAATCCAGGGAGGAGGGCATTGGTGGCCCGGTGATCGATCACTCCTGGGACGTCTCTCCAAATCCACTGGCGACATCGATGGACCACAAGTCGTTTGGGAATTTTTTCAACGCTTTTCGCTAGAGTGACTTACGGTTGTGGTGTCCCCTTCTTGCGATTCTGATTTTGATTCGGGTTCGAATTCTGGTTTTGATTTGGATCCCGATTTGGATTATTGCGGTTTGGATTAGCGTTCTGGTTTCGATTGGGATTTGCGTTGCCGTTGCCTCCAGGTCCACGCCCTCGCTGACGTGCGGTGCTCGGGTCGTAATCAGGGTTCGCTTTGGTAGGAATCGCAGCTTCCGTTTGCTTTTGCCATTCTTTCAATGCAGCGAGTAACTCTTTTTTCTTTTCTGGCATCTTGGCGGAAAGATCATTCTTTTCAGCCTCATCATTCTTGAGATTGTAAAGTTCAACTTTACCACCATCCTCAAAGAACTCGACCAGTTTGTAATCACCCTGTCGAATAGCGCTAGAAGGTGTTGCACGTCCAACATAACAAGGAAAATGCCAAAACATCGAACGAGGCTTGAGTTCATCCGCCCCTTCGAGTATTGGCTTGATCGATACACCATCAAGTACTTGCTTTGAACCTTTCTCGATACCAGCAAACTCCAACAATGTTGGATAAAAATCAACAGAAGAAACCGGGACATCACATTGACGCCCGCTACCCTGCACGCCCGCTCCAGCGACGACCATTGGAACTCGAATTCCACCTTCGTAAAGATATCCCTTACTTCCATTCAGTGGAGCTACAAATTGTGGGGTACCGCCATTATCCGAAGTAAAGATAACGAGAGTATTCTCCTCAAGCTTTGACTCTCGAAGCGCTGTCATGATACGACCTATATTTTGATCGACCGCTTCCACAGTGGCTGCATGTGCAGGATCCCAAGACGTCTTACCATTCAGTTTGTTCTCATATTTTTTTAGTAAATCAGGCTTCGGTTCGAACGGAGCATGAACTGCATGGTCGGCGAAGTAAACGAAAAAGGGTTTGTCCGAACTCTCTTTCATGAACTTGAGGACCTCGTCCGTTAAGCGATCGCTCAAGTAATTTCCATCGCTATCGAAGTAAGCATTCCTTTCGAAACCGATCGTATCTGGATAGATAACGTGGCTAAAGCCTTGTCCTCCAGGAGTCATCGGTCCATTTCGACCACGACCAAGATTCCACATCCCAAAGAAACCTGTTTCATATCCAGACTCTTGCAGTCGCTCCGCGATCGTTACAACCTCTGTATCAAGCTCCGATTTGCTTTCTGCTCCCATCATTTTGTGCCAGGGACTACCATTGGGTTGACGCGGATCAACGACCGTATAGATACCATGCCTTGGTGTGTACTGACCTGACATGAGACATGCGCGTGTCGGGGCGCAGTTCGGGGCGCTGGCGTAAGCCTGCGTGAACGTAATACCCGATCCTGCGAGTCGATCTAGATTTGGTGTATCGATAAAATCGTTACCCATAAAACCAACATCGCGCCACCCCATATCATCCATCAGTACGAGAATGATATTGGGAGGTCGCTTCTTAGATCCTTCAGCCGCTTCGAGTCGATAGGTAGAATTAGCAGTGAGCAACATCGAAGCTAACGTTGCAATCAGAAGAAAGTAAAAACGATTTATCGAATAGTTCATAACTTTAGATCGCTGCAGAGATGATTAAAAAACGAAGTTGAAGCCAACGGCTTCAACCTTTGTGCAATCACTTACTTCTATGAAACACTTTTACCTATGGTCTTTTGCCACCGCGAGGAGGTGGTGGAGGTGCATTTCGATTTTGCTGAGAACCTCCTGGCTTAGAATACAGCACCTTGAGTTCAGCGCTATCAAGGATCATTGGCTTGATCGCATTTAGCAACATCTCGCGCGTGACCTCGCCATCAGGCTTATCAAATTTCGGCTTTGATGAAAGCGCATACATGGTCAACGTATAAACCTTTTCGCCCGGGCCTTGGGAATGTGGCGCGATGTAGGTTTCACCTCGCTTCCAAGTTGCCCCGTAACGGCCAACCCCTTCAACATTCTTATCCAATGAGTTAGTGTCGGCGGGAATATCCCAAATCACCCAGTACGATTTGATCTCTTCATCTTTGGTGATGTGATCCATCACCAAAGCGAATGACTGCGACTGATTTGGAAAGCCTGACCATTCAAGCGGCAACGTGGCACCTTCACCATCACCATTGAATTCCGTTGGTAACTGCTTTCCATTTTCAACCGCACTGCTCAATAGCTTCATCTTGCCACTGCGAGCGGGCTTCCAGTCAACCCAATCTTTGGCAGATACCAGCGGCACGTCACCGCCGGGCGGTGGTGGCTGTTGGCCACCGCGACGACCGCCTCCAGGAGGCTGCTCCCCTCCACGCCCACCTTCACCAGGAGGTGGAGGGGGAGGCTGTTGACCACCACGGCCTCCACGAGGGGGACGCGGTCCTTCTCCACCACCTTCTCCAGGCGGAGGTTGTTGACCACCACGACCTCCGCGAGGTGGACGTGACGCATCGCCGCCACCTTCACCAGGTCGACCTCTACCTTGTGGCCCTCCACCACCAGCACCACCGCCACCAGGTCCACGCTGGTTTCCTCGTGCAGTGAAAGTCTCTGTCGTCTTATTACCGCGAGTATCGACGAATTCGAAATCGACCGAGCCATTATCTTTCAACTGATAATTCACATAGCCGTTGGCACCATCCACGGTGTACTGCAGACTGTAACGCTTGTTTTCGAGAGCCTTAAAGCCGGTGATCTTTGCTCCTCGCATCGGAGGTAATGCAGGTCGCACACCTGTCGCTCTCGGCTGTGGATCGACTTGTCCATCCCGTTCTACCACTTCACCATGAAACCCTCCGTTGAGGTAAGGGTATTTCTTCGTTGCATGATAGTGATAGCCGAGTTCTGGTGACGTATGGCCGTTGAATTCATCAAGCTTTCCAACTGGACTTCCATCGGGCTCAGTGAATCCATAGATCGGATAGCCGTCTAGGGCATAACCAACAGGGAGGTCATTTCCTAAAATCTTTTGCAAATGAGTCGGAGCAATGTGGTAGTGGTAATCATCCGCGCGACCGCAGTGCCCACCGAACTCATCCAACTCACCAGCCAGCAGAGTATCGGTGCGACCATCATTCTTGATCGGATTGAAAATCGGAATACCGTTGGCTGCAATTGCAATCGCGCCACGGAAGAAGTGTTCTTTAGCGGACATCGGCTCTTTAGCGGGAACCGGATGCAGCGGAATGCGCCAAGCGTTATCGCCTCGATACGACTGAGGTAACGGTACTTGCTGTTGCCAGGCCGTGATACCGACCATCATCTGGTGGTTTGGCATACCAATCGATTCAACATAAAAGAAATCGTTATCTTGACGATAGGTGACTTCCTTCAATTTCGCGAATGTCTCAAACGTTCGAACAATAGCTGATGAAGTGTCATCCTTCACCGCGGTGCTAACTAGTCGCACTGTCGAAGACACTCGTTGATTCACTTCGCTGATAGCAGCTAGCTTCTTAGCGATAAACTCCTGATCTTCCTGACAAAGATCTTGAATCGCAAGTGAAACAATTTTGCCGTTCGCTCGACGTATCTGAACGAAGCCATCTTTCGCAGAAACATAACCGCCTTCAAATCCACTTTTATCCTTCTCAATCGTCCATGTTCTCAGGATCGGCTGGAAAGAAAAATGGTCGTGACCTTCGTGAGCCATAACGGCCGCAGGAATCGTTACTACAAAGGAACATAGCAATGCAGTGAAGCAGATGAATCTTTTCATTTCTTTTTCATTCCTCGATTGGTTTTTTCCTGTGCTCCACGACCTTTTCGAGCCTGTGTCGGCTGTGAGGGATCGAAGTTCTGATTCGGGGTTGGTTGCTGAGCATCGACATCTTTTAAATATTGAACAAGTCTCTGCTGAAGTTCCTGCGTCTCCTTGGGCATCTTGGCAGCAAGGTCGGTTCGCTCACCGATGTCCTTCGACAAATCGAAAAGAGACGAGCTATTTTTTTCATAGAAATAAATCAGCTTGAGATTCCCCATGCGGATCGCAGAATGAGGACCGTCATCGCTTTGGTAGTGTGGAAAGTGGAAAACAAGCTCCGGTCTTGCCCTTTGAACAACACCTTGCTTTGGATTGCTGAGCAGCGGAAGGATACTTCCACCCTCAAGCCCTGGCGGAAGTGCAGCAGGATTAATACCAGCCCATGCACAGAAGGTTGGATAAAGGTCATAGCCAACAATGGGTGTGTCACACCACGAGTTGGCTTCGATTCCAGGGCCACGAATGATAAAGGGGACTCGAACACCACCTTCCCATACCGAACCTTTACCTCCATTGAGTCCAGTGCGTTTTCCACCACCCGATCCATTATCGGACATGTAAATCACGTAGGTGTTTTGCGCGAGCCCTAACTTCTGGACCGAGGTCAACAACTTCCCGACACCGGTATCAAGATCCTCTGTAATCGCGGCAACCGAGGATGCCTTCGAGTTGTTACCCGCAGTTACGTTAGCATACTTAGCCTTGGTAGCTTCGTTTGCATTTTCAGAAGCATGTAAAGCGTTCCACGATAACTGGATGAAAAACGGCTTATTGGCCTTCTTGCTTCTCTCAATGAAATTCGCGGCTCGTTCTGCCATACCGAAAATGTCAACCGGATTAGGATCCTTGAATTGAAACGCGTTTTCGTTGCCTGTATCACCGTCATGTTCGTCATAGCCATGATTGCCGGGCCCGCCACCTGCGATATGCCATTTGCCATAATGAGCTGTTGCGTAGCCAGCTTTTCGTAATATCTCACCTATCGTAACTTCATTAGCTGCAATATTTTTGATCAACTGCGGCTCAATAAATTTCTGCCCCTGCACAGCCGGTGCGGCTTTCGTCCAGTGCAATGCAGCTGGGCTCTTTCCAGTTTGCAAACTGATTCGAGTTGGCGAACAGACAGATGCCGGCGCATAGGCAGAACTGAATCTCATCCCTTGCGAAGCAAATCGTTCCAAGTTCGGTGTTTGAAAAATATCGCCTTTAGAGCCAGCGAATGTTGGGTGCATAGCTACCGATAGGCCACTCCACCCCTGATCATCAGCCAGCATCAAAATGATATTGGGGCGATCGTCCGCCATGCCAAGCGATGACAAAAGCCAAAGAACTATTGGCAAAAAAGAAAAAGCTCGCTGCATAACATATCTCTTGGTTGGTTTAGGGCTATCGATTAACGAGGAGGTGGATTTCCGCCGCGACGACCTCGAGGAGGATTCGCTGGCACTTGATTGTTCAGGTCAGAGAAGTCGATTCGCTCAACACCATCGGGTGCTGATTTGACAACATGGCGAAACAAAACGGTGTTATCGAGTTTGATATTATCGCTCCAGATAAACTTCGCTCCTTTGAAATCGTTGTCGAAGTAGGGCTGCTTCGGATCCACCTCTTCCTCCGTGTATTCCTTTGCCTTCGCCCAAGAAGAATCATCGAAGTCGACTGCGAACCAATTTTCTGGTAGATCAACATTTTCGACGCGTGGATTTTTGGTATCTCCGTTCACTGGACCATGCGAAATCACTTTCGCTTTCCAATCACCGCCAGTCACAGTCCCGTCACCAAATTTCAGAATAAACCCAGCATCGCCAATATTTGTATTGGCGTATTCCATACCCGTTTTCGGATCCGCGTTATCTTTCGCCATTACGGCGATAATCATTGGATACTTTGGCAAGATATCGACCGAGATAACATTATGTGGAATAAATTTGATCGAATCGACAGCAACTTGCTCGCCATTGATATACAGCACAAACCAATTGTCGGCATACATGTTCGCTTTTACTGTATCCGTCATCGAGGGCTTGCGAATACCTGGTTTTTGATTACCGCTACCCTGTCCCTGCCGTTCCTGCGCATCCGCGTTTAACGTAAATGACTGAAGCAATATTCCGAGTGACAAATAGACAATCGATTTTTTCATTTAGCGTTGCTCACTTTCGACAGGAAGAAATACTGGATGATGATATTCGTAGCGGAAGAAATTCGGATCCAGATCCGATTCGTCCATGAGCGTCATTCGCAAAGTAAGCCGATCTGGCCCGAAGGGCATATCTATAAACCGAATCTGCATAATTCGACCACTTTCGACCAGATAATTGACTTCGACCCGCCGTGGCCCTTTTTCACCTTTACGTTTAATAGCCACGATCAGTCTAGATGACTCATCGGTGACCTCCTCTTCTGTTTCACCAGTCTCCACAGGAAGCAATTCAATCACGTAAGCCTTCCTGAGCGTTTCCAGGGTCTGGCGAATATCGGTGAACGACATCGCATGCTCATGGCCAGGAACATCGCGATTGAAATCGCTCGGATTCTTGCTGATCTTCACTGGACCTTCGCTACGAACAGCCCAACTCATCTCGCCGTCAAACCCAGTAATGATAGACTTTCCATCTGGTGGTTTGCGAACAAGAACAAATAGTGATTCACCTCGCGTATAAAGCATCGCACCATCCAGCGATGGTTTCGGAGGCCGTGATTCCTCCACCGTTCTCCGCTTACCCGCTCTGGCGACAGTGGAAACCGTCTCCTCGACTTCAATGAGATACGTTCTATCTCGCACACTCTCGGCCAGTTTAATGAGTCGCTCTAATTCAACCGCTGAGGCAGATGCTCGAGATGGAAATAGACTTCCCCAAAAAATTATTGAACTGAGAAAAACAAAACCGACTGACGCGGCTAACGCAACCAATGAATATCGCGATCGATACGACGGAGCGATTTTTCTACTTGTCTCGGCAGTAGTCAAAGTGACCGATGCCATAGGTAGCTCGCTTGAAAGCTCACTTAGCTCCCGAGACGCAAACCAGGCGTTATGAATCTGATCATGAAGCATCGCTTGCTCGACAAACCTTCTCGCATGATCAGGATTCGACCGAATTCCCTCCTCAAGGCTACGATGCTGTGATTCACTGAGTTGATCGTCAAAATACAGGTGTAATAAATCGTCGAAAGATTCGGTCATCGCATGCCAGCCTCCACACTTTTACGACGTATGCAAGCAGCAAGTGACTCACGAATTCGTTGAAGTGCTTTTGCTACGGTATTGGGAGTCATTCCCAGATGGTTTCCAATCTCCGCGGGCTTCATATCTTGCTCGTATCGAAGTTGGCAAATCTTTCGAGCCCTAGCTTCAAGTGTCCCGAGACAATCCTGCAAATGGTCGTAACGGGTTGGGCTTGGGTCTGGATTCAAATCGACAAATGCCTGAGCCAAATGGGCAACGGTTTGGTCATCAAACACCAATCGATTCCGCTGTCGCTGCCTCAAATAGAGACCGATCTGGTTGCGGGCGATCCCGAATGCCCAGGCAATAAAGGGGCGACTCGAATCATAGGAATCAAATGACTCGACTACAGCCAAGGCAATTTCCTGGAGAACATCGTCCCGGTCCCGAAAATCACGGACAATCGACGAGACGAATGCCGAGACGATGGGCTGATGCTTTGTCCAAAGTATGGTTACTTGACGCGTTCTTTCGTCCATTCCCGCAGCTTATCCATTACCCCAATGACTGGTATATTTCGATCCCTAGGAGTACTTAACCAAGACAGCGGAATTATGACTCGAAAAACTCCATCGAATGACGGAAAAGAACCAAAAACCTAATGATGACTCTGGCTGTGAAGCGAAATGTATCGCGGACCGTTCGTGACATCGAAATATTAGCCGCTTCTAGAGTTGAGTCGGCCTGATGCGCGGATTCGCCCTAGTGAGAATGCTTTGGGTTACCTCAGAGAAAAGGTACTACCAGCATTAGTCGTATTAACTTTTCCCCAGGGAAGCGTAGACCTATCCGGCGGACGCCACCATCTATTTTTCATGTCCGGGAGATCCACCCTATCAGCGAGGAAAATCACGCGATCAATCGACGAGGCTCATTAAATCCACCGCGGTAATAAGTGAACCCTCAATTATCGGAAAGCACTTCCCGCAAACGAACCAAAATCAGCTTTAGCTCATCCATTTCACGGTACTCTTTCACCACCTGCACTGCAGTTTCCGGATCATTGGTCACGATATCATCGGCGCCAGCCACCATTAACCGGAACATCTGATGACGATCATCAACCGTCCATACCGCAATCTTCATTCCGCGTGACTCCGCTTTCTGCTGTAACCTCGCATCGAACGACAACTGACTGACACTGATGAAACCAACATCTAACTGAGTCACATCACCGACACTTGCTGACACAAGAAAACCACGTCGTAAAGTTGGATCGAGTTTGGCAACTTGCTGCAGGGCCTTATATTCGAGCGAAATGATTTCATGGGGAACCGTAGATGGATACTTTCGCAGCAGTTCGATCACCCTTATCGCAAGTTCCTCGTTATAAGAATAATACTTAAGCTCAATACTGAGACAGAATCGATTCTGTGCTTCCTTCAAGAACTGTTCTAGAGTTGCAAGTCCTTCCGAAGGAAGAGGTGGCCTCGAGAATTGACCTATATCAGCTTTTCGCAGATCCGCATCTGAACTTTCCGTTATAACGAGAGGCAAGCCTGCCATTCTTCGCAAATCTTTATCATGGGTCACGAAAATCGTTCCATCGCGACTCATCTGCACATCGATCTCCGCTGCATCCGCTCCGCAGCGCATCGACTTCCGCAGTCCACTGAGTGAATTCTCTGGTGTCCCAACGGTTCCGGCCCGATGCGCAACAACTCGAACATCCTGCCGCTTCGTTAACTGAATCGTTTTATAAAGTGACGATAGCCCCAACGTTACCATCGCTGCGGCCCCTGCCACCACAAAAACAAGCGAACGTATCCAAGTCTTATCTGCAGTGATAGAACGTTGGCGGATTTCGTGCCATTCTTTAGGTAACGATGGATAGGTCGCCCACAAACCGGCAACGAACCAAGTTTGATTGACGGCCGCAATCACACTTAATACCAAGCTGTTGATGAGCAGCAAGGAAGATGCAGCGATGACACTTCTTGATGGCGAATGGTCGATCACATCCACTACATAATCCGTGAAATACGATAGACCAATAAGAACCAGGGTCGACGATACTAATTGCAGTATCAACCAAAGACTGATACAGGCAGCCATCGTATTCCAGGAAGTTCCTTGCCGCCAACTACGATGCAATGCACTAATGACAGACCCCGACTCGAACATGAGCCGCGGCAACGCATGAAACCATCGCAATAACAACCAGAGCAAAACCGTTAGCATCCCAAACAGAAGCACAAATCCGAGCAAACAAGCGATAAGAAACTTGGGAGGCTTATTAGCGAGATAAAAATTTATGTCTGCATCAGAAAGCAAAAACCAATAGATGAAGCCGGCAACAGCTACAAAGGGAGCCAAGCAGAGGAGCACGACTGTCGTCTGGATAAGAGCAAGCAGGATAATTCTTGGAAGGTGACATAAAGCATAGAGAATCGCCTCCGTAACTCGCCCTTTAGGATCAGCCAATACCAGCAGAATACAGGAGTGCTCTAGATAGATTACGACTAAATACGCCAGAGGAACAATCAATAGTGAAAGCAGTCCCACACCGCTGAACATAAATTCGAGTAGTGCCGAATTGCCAATAGCCGGTGAGCCATCTGCAGCCAGTAACGCTCCAAAGATCGCCCCGATTAACGTCGAAAACAGAAGCATCGAGGCAAACTTCATCCAGAACTGCAGGATCGTCAGGGGCCGCAGCTTGACAAAGACGACATACAACATCAGTACTAAGTGCTTGTAGAGCAAGGTTAAAATGGCAACTAGCTCCTCACTCAATCCTGATCCAGAAAGGGCTCGATTGGACTCTAAGAATCTCACCGTAGCGAAGTCTGGGTGGTTGGTCAATAACAGCCAGACTGCGGCACCAAGAAGATACCATGATCGTTTCAAAACGCAGTGATCACATCGTTACCAAGAGACCTTCCACCACACCCTTTTTAGCCTTGACTCTCTGATCTAATCACGAGCCCAGCGAGTGAATCAACGTCATACATCGGGAGCCGTACCTGAATTGAATCGCTGTGCGACCAAAGAATGTTCTGATCCTCGAAGCCCGAAATAAAAAAGCCACCTCAGTTTATCAACAACCGAAGCGGCTTTTAGTTACATTCTTGACTCAGCCGCGGGCTTGAGTCTGATGAAATCAGCTTACTTGATCACCGGGATTCTGCGACCTGGGGTCCATGGTGCTCCAGCATCTTCTAAACGCTGATTTAGGTTTGGCAGATCCTGTTCAATCAGTTGGCGCAACTTCGCTTCGACCGCTGCATACTCTTCGCTGACGATGGCTAGGAGCCGACGATGTGTATTGGTCGGTCCAGTCGATACACCGTAGCTTCCTTGAATAACCGTTTGCAAACGATCCATCATTCCAGGTACTCCAGGTTCGCTTCGCTTTGGTTTAGTGCCATCACCCGAGAAGGACTCAGCTAGATCCTCGAGCCTCAGTCCGAGCTCCCTCACCTCTTTAGCAAACGAGGCATCGAGCTTAGGTGTTGTATCCACCATACGCTGAATAAAATCGATTTGCTCTCGTGTATCTTGCACCATCTGCTGCGCGGCCATCACAACTCGCTGAACCTTTGCTACCTCGGTGTTAAAAGCTGCATAAGCGCCGCGTTGTTCTGGCGTGACACCATCCCAACCCAAAGGCTGAACTTCAAACTCAGTCGCCGCAACTAACTCCTTTGTTTCTCCTTCGATCACCTGCGAGTAACTGACCGAATACTTGCCAGGCAATGCTGTGGGACGAGAGCCGCTTGCCAGCGGCGCAACACTCGGTAATTCGTAGTTCCAAGTTGCTCGATGAATACCTCGTGAGAGCGAAGCGGGAAGACGAGTCACAATAGCACCAGCCGCATCGCGTATGGTTAACCATGCTTTAGGAGCTTGTTCACGATCCTCGGCCTTCAATTCATCCCAGGTTGGGTATGGCGTATCTCCACCTGAAGCCGCTGCCTTCTGTTCCTTTTCAACACGCTGAGACTTCTTACTCTTGACACTCTCTTTCACGTAATACGTAAACGTGACACCGAACTCTGGATTAGGTGCGGTGTAGAAGCTCGCTCCCTGAAATGCCTTAGCTCCTCCGGCAGCCAGTGGTGCAGCGGGAACGTACATCAAGCCTGGCTTAATAGAAAATATCTTCGCAGGTTCTTCGACCATCGCTGTCGAAACTGCTCGAAGTGGTGAATAGTCATCGAGAATATAAATACCTCGGCCGAAGGTTCCTAAAACGAGATCATTTTCGCGTCTCTGGATTTCCAACTCACGAACCATAATCGTTGGCAAACCGCCACCAAGTTTAATCCACTTCTGGCCACCATCCAAAGTGCAGTAGACTCCAAATTCGGTTCCGCAGAATATCAAATTCGCATTAACATGATCCTGCTTGAGCGTGAATACACTCCCTCGCTCAGGCAAGTCAGCTGTGATGACGGACCAGTTTGCACCACGATCCGTACTCTTGAGAATGTAGGGGCGGAAATCGCCTCGTTTGAAATTGGTGATCGTAACGAAAACTGTATTGGGATCATGAAGCGAGGCTTCGATGTCATTGATATAGCCATACTCGGGTACATCAAGCGTCCCAAATTTTTCAATCTTGCGCCAGTTCTGCCCACCATCTTCGGATACCTGAACCAAACCGTCGTCCGTACCAGCATAAAGCAAGCCTGGTACTAGAGGTGATTCATCAATCGAAATGATGCTGCCATAAAAGCTGGTGGAAGTATTCTTCGCAACAGCATCAACGCTCCAAACTCTTCCCATAACCTTCAACTGATTGCGATCGATCTGACGGGTTAGATCAGGACTGATCGCTTTCCATGTATCGCCCCGATCATCGCTGACAAAGAGCATCTGTGAAGCGTAATAAATTCGCTTCGAGTTATGTGGACTGATCAAAAGAGGCGAGTCCCAATTCCATCGCAATGGTACACCTCCCTTTTCCTCCTGGGGTTTAATGTCGATCGTCTCGCCCGTCTTGCGATCATGTCGAACTAATCCACCATATTGCCACTGCGAATAAACGGTATTTGGATCTTCGGGGTCAACGGCCGGATCGAAACCGTCACCGAAAACAGTGATAAACCAATCACTATTTCGAATGCCATGAACATTGTTTGTTCTGGATGGTCCACCTTGCGTTGCATTGTCCTGAGTGCCACCGTAAACGTAATAGAACGGTTTATCATTGCTCACACCGATCTTGTAAAACTGCGTAATAGGCAAGTTAGCTGTGTATTGATAGGTTGCTCCGCGATCCCATGTTTCATAAAGTCCACCGTCACAACCTACTAATAAATGTTTTTCATCCTTTGGATCAATCGCCAACGCATGGTTGTCGACATGCTTGTTCGATTCACCTACAGGCGAAAATGTTTTTCCACCATCCTCGGTCACCATCAAATAGGTGTCCATGGAATAAACGCGATCGAGTTTATGAGGACAAGCCACAATCTCTTGGTAATACTGAGGACTGCCAGCCACGTAGGAACTTTGCTTTTGCCACGACTCTCCTTTGTCGGCCGATCGGAAAAATCCGCCACTCCCTTCAGTCGCTTCAACAATCGCATAAAGGATATCAGGCTGCTGCGGAGAGATCGCCAGTCCTATGCGCCCTACGTCTCCGCCCGGTAGTCCACGGCTAATCTTGCGCCAAGATTCACCACCATCGGTCGATTTATAAATTGCCGACTCAGGACCTCCATCGATCAATGTCCACTGATGGCGACGACGTTGATACGATGCAGCGTACATAACCGATGGATCACGAGGATCAACAACCAGATCCGTAACGCCGGTTCTCTCGCTGATCGACAAAATTCGAGTCCACGTTTTGCCGCCGTCGGTTGTCTTGTACAAGCCGCGATCGCCGCCATCTTTCCATAGAGGACCTTGAACGGCTACGTAAACCGTTTGACTATCGTCCGGATGAACAATGATCTTCGCGATATGCTCGGAGTTCTCGAGACCCACTTTCGAAAAGCTCTTTCCGCCATCGATGCTCTTGTAGAGACCATCTCCATAGCCAACACTTCGCTGACTGTTATTTTCTCCCGTTCCCACCCACACAGTGAAGCGATCGTTGGGATCCACAACGACTGTGCCAATCGAGTAACTGCCATAGTTATCGAAGATCGGATTCCAAGTGGTACCCGCATTTGTGGTCTTCCAGACGCCTCCGGAACCAGCTGCCAAATAACGAACACTGGAGTCGACTGGATCAATGGCAATGTCCACAATACGGCCCGACATGAGAGCAGGACCGATGTTGCGAAATTGAAATCCTCCCAGCAGACCTTCGTTGAGGCCTGGAGCTGGATCCTTGGGCTGATCGCTATCCTGAGCGTATAACGATGCACCCGCGCTGACGAAACCGGAAAAAAGAACGCATAGAGATAGAAGCTGTCGTCGAAGCATGCAGACTAGATCCTTAGTTCAGATTCGCTGAAACCACCAAGCGTGATCTAGCCAGGATAATTCAAGTCGCTTTCCCTTTCCTGCGTAACGTGGAAAAATAGGGCAGGGGCCCCAAAAAAACAGCTTTATTCCGCTCCCCGTTTACGGCTTACACCAGGAAAAAGCCTGCAATCGGGACATCAAAATCCGGTTAAAAGATCGCTGGAAGCGGCACAAAGAAGAGTACGGATCCCCATAAGTGCATCTTTAGAACGAGGCGCCATGGAACTAGATGGCGCGTAGAGGATCTTTCGCAAGATCCTCTACGTTTTGGCGATATGCTCACTTACTTGACTTGCAACATCCGTTCCAGCGCAATCAAGGACCAACGCGCGACATCAGGATCGACCTCGATACGATTGACGACCGTGCCGTTTGCAAGATTCTCGAGCGACCAACATAGATGAGCCAAATCGATTCGGTACATCGTCGCGCACATACAAACCACTGGCGATAGAAAGTGTATCTCTTGCTCAGGATGCTCCTGCTTCAGTCGATTCACCAAATGCAATTCCGTTCCGATCGCCCACTTGGTCCCAGCGGGTGCTTTCTTCACGGTATCGATAATCTTGCTGGTCGATCCAGAGATATCAGCGATATCATTGACCTCTTGCATGCACTCTGGATGCACCAAAATTTTGACGCCCGGAATCTTCTGGCGAAATTGCTCAACATGCGACGCGCGAAACATTTGGTGAACGCTGCAATGCCCCTTCCATAAAATCACGCGACTATCCTGATAAGCCTGTTCAATGTTGCCACCAAGATCATCACCATAGGGATCCCACACCGGCATCTGTTCGTTCGTGATTCCCATCTTCAGCGCCGTGTTGCGTCCTAAATGCTGGTCAGGGAAAAAGAATACTCGTTTCTTGCGTTCAAACGCCCACTTCAGTACCGCGGCTGCGTTACTGCTGGTGCAGACAATACCGCCATGCTTTCCGCAAAATGCTTTAAGACTCGCAGCGGAATTGATATACGTAACCGGAGTCAGATCTTCCGTATCGATCACCTCCCCAAGTTCCTGCCATGCTTTCTCGACTTGGGCGATCGCAGCCATATCGGCCATCGAACAACCTGCAGCCATGTCAGGCAAGATAACCGTCACGACTTCACCCTGACGCTCAGCTAATTTCTCTGGACGATTGGCTAAGATATCAGCGGTCTCAGCCATGAAGTGCACACCGCAAAAGACAATCGTTCGGCAATTGCGACTATCGGCCGCCATCTTACTCAACTGGTAACTATCACCTCGCAAATCGCTGTGCGCGATCACTTCGTCCTGCTGATAGTGGTGACCTAGAATAAGCAACCGAGAACCCAACTGCTTACGGACAGCCTCGATGCGAGCAGACAACGTCGCGTTATCAAGTCGCTTGTAAGGCGCCAAATCCAAGTTAGGGCTTTGAAGGCCGATTACACTCATCGATCCAGTCCTGAAATGTTTTGATTAAGGGGTCTGTCCAGTCAACTTGCTCAACGTCAAGGCTTATCTATTCGACAACCTCACGCGGATTCCACTCAAGTCTCTTTCTGCATTTTTCGATAACCAGTAAGAGGATCAAGTTTCTCCGTTTCTCTACATCGAAACGGCAAGTCGACATTGTGTATCGGACGAATTCCAATGCTTCAATGCAGCACGACACCGGATTATTGGAAAAGCCTTCTAAAGGTCCAAGTCCCGGTGAAGGTTATTCTAGCCGAGAAGAAGATGAGCGTCGACCAGATCCTTCAACTGGTTCCCGGTATCATGGTTCAATTCGAGAAATCATGCGATAGCCCTCTGACCCTCGAAGTCGATGGTCAACCGCTCGCAGTAGGCGATGTCGTTAAAGTTGGCGACAAATTCGGGATCCGCATCAAAGAGGTCCTACCTTCCTTGGAACGCTACATTCCAGTCTGGCCGAATCCAGAAAAGCAGTCGACCTAATTCACTCAAATCTGAATCGGTGGCTTGCCCTTAGCTTTTTTTGAAGCGACTTCGACACTTCACATCGAGTCGTTGCGGCTAGTTTCGAAGAGGAGCAAAGTCGTCGGCTTCCTCTGCCGAATCCCATCTGCTTCCACAACCTCTCTCCAACTGCGCATAAAAGAACTCTCGCAGTGCAAGGTTAGGGGTTAAACTTGCACCACGAGAGTTCGAGGGTGATTTTTTTGCGAGACACCTGCACTAAGCGACGTGCCAAGTCTCTCCGGAGCGGAACAGTTGATTCAAATCGCCTGGCCCTCGCTTCTGCCGAGCTGCCTTGATCTGGTCATTCATTTGATCATCAAAGGTTGGCGAGCTCATATCGCGGAACACGCCGATCGGCTCAGGGAACTCAGCATGTCGCATGCGGGCTAGCAGAAACGCATGAATGAGATCCCCTTGCTCGTCATGAAACAGAAGGTCGTCTTCGGTAATGCCGTTGCCTAACTGAACCACTTCCAGTTTCGTTCCATTGAGACGAATTCCTTTATCGCGATTCTTGCCAAAGATTAGTGGCTTGCCATGTTCCAATTCAATCACATGATCTTCGCGAGTCGCACGATCAGCAGCGTAGTTCCATGCACCATCATTGAAGACATTGCAGTTCTGATAAACCTCCACGAACGCTGTCCCCTTGTGCTCTGCGGCTCGCTTTAACGTTGCCGCGAGATGCTTCACATGGGCATCGATCGAGCGAGCCACAAAGGTAGCTTCAGCCCCGAGCGCAATAAGCATCGGATTCAGAGGGTGATCGATGGCTCCCATCGGAGTACTCTTGGTGACCTGTCCCTCAGGACTGGTCGGCGAGTATTGACCTTTGGTCAGACCATAAATACGGTTGTTGAAGAGGATGATGTTGAGGTTGACATTCCTGCGCAGCAAATGCACGAAATGATTACCACCGATACTCAAAGCATCGCCGTCACCAGTGATTACCCACACCTTCAAGTCAGGGCGAGTCACCTTCAATCCTGTGGCGACCGCCGGCGCTCGGCCGTGAATGCTGTGAACACCATATGTGTTCATGTAGTAGGGAAATCGGCTCGAACAACCAATCCCTGATACAAACACCATTTGATCAGGTGGTATCCCAAGCTCAGGAAGAACCTTTTTCATTTGGGCCAAGATCGAGTAGTCACCACATCCTGGGCACCATCTTACATCTTGGTCACTTGCGAAGTCCGCTGATTTTAAAACCGGAAGGTCTGTTGTGCTCATGAAAGCTCTCGTAATCTCACTTATCAACTACCGCTCTGGGCAATTAAATTTCTGCTCTAAATACCGCGGAAACTGCTCAAGCCGTTCAACTCTTTTGCAACCCACCGCTATCGCGACTCAACTCCATGAACCGCTCTTCAATCGAGTCACACTTTTTTTGAAGTCTTGCAAATTGTTTTAATTTGCTCAACCAGTTCGCCAACTGTGAAAGGCTTGCCCTTCACTTTGTTGTAACCAACTGCATCAACCAAATACTTGGCTCGAAGCAACATCCTCAGCTGACCCATGTTCAATTCAGGCACCAAGACACGGCAGTACCGTTTCAAAACGTCTCCGAGATTGCTTGGGAAAGGATTCAAATGTCGCAAGTGCAAATGGGCCACACTGAGGCCACTTTCCTGAGCCTGCCGTACGGCCGTCATACACGCACCGTAAGTACCACCCCATGAAACAACCAGCAGCTCACCTTGCTCAGGCCCCATCACGCTCGCAGGCGGAATCATCTTGGCGACGTTGGCAACCTTTTGCTCTCGGGTACGAACCATGTGCTGGTGGTTCTCCGGATCGTAGCTAATGTTGCCTGTGACATCTTCTTTTTCGATGCCCCCGACACGATGCATCAAACCTGGAGTACCAGGGATAGCCCAAGGCCTAGAGAGCATCTCGTCGCGGCGATAGGGTTTGAAACTTGCAGCCTCACTGGCCTGCGGATGCTTGATCTCAATCTTTTCCATCTGATTGACATCCGGTATCAACCAAGGCTCAGCACCGTTCGCAATGTAACCATCCGAGAGAACGATAACCGGGAGCATCAATCGGGAAGCGATTCGCCACGCTTCGATTGCTGTGTCGAAACAATCGGCAGGCGAACGAGCAGCAAGGACCGGCAATGGTGCTTCACCGTTTCTACCAAAGAGCACTTGCAACAAATCCGCTTGCTCGGTCTTGGTAGGCAAGCCAGTACTAGGTCCTCCGCGCTGAACATCGATCACGATCATCGGAAGCTCTAACATGAGAGCCAATCCCATCGCCTCTAACTTCAACGCGATACCGGGACCGCTACTGGTTGTTACCGCCATGCTGCCGCCATACGCAGCACCGATGGCCGAACAAATCGCTGCGATCTCATCTTCAGCTTGAAACGTGTAAACGCCAAAGTTTTTGAAGCGACTTAGCTCGTGCAAAATATCGCTAGCCGGCGTGATCGGGTAAGAACCATAAAAGAGTTGCTTGCCCGACAATTGAGCCGCTGTCATGAGCCCCCAAGCAAGAGCTTGGTTACCCATCATGTTTCGGTAGTGACCTGGTGTGAGCGATGCCGCTTCGACCCGATACGATGCACCTAAAGTTTCGGTTGTCTCTCCATAAGACCAGCCTGCTTGCAGCGCTCGCTCGTTGGCTTCGCGAATGTCTGGCGTCTTAGAGAACTTATCGCGAATGAATCGCAAAGTCGGATCCATTGAGCGACCATAGAGCCAAAAAACCATTCCCATTGCAAAGAAGTTTTTGCAACGGTCCGCTTCCTTGACGCTCAATCCAAGTTCCTTGACAGCTTCCATCGTTAACTTGTTCATCGGCACACGAACAAGTCGATAGTTCTCCATCGCTGGATCTTCCAGCGGATTGGTTTTGAGGTTCGCAAGCTTCATGTCTTTGTCATCGAAGTTGTCTTCATTGACAATCAACAATCCACCTTTGCGCAAGTCATTTAGGTTGGTCACAAGCGCAGCAGGGTTCATCGCGACTAGAGCGTCTACGACGTCACCTGGCGTAAAGACTTCATGCGAAGCGAATTGCACCTGAAAACCACTCACGCCCGCTCGCGTTCCGCGAGGAGCGCGAATCTCAGCTGGAAAGTCTGGGAAGGTTGCGACGTCATTGCCGAGCAAGGCGGAAGTGTTCGTCAGCTGCGTTCCCAGCAACTGCATCCCATCCCCCGAGTCCCCGGCGAGGCGTACGGTCACACCACTTACGTATTCAACTGGTTTATTAGAAGACTGCTCCAACGAAGCGACGCCCGTCGACATGCAGATTAATCCATCAATAGAGGTAAAAGTTAGTCAGTAACGATCTAATGAAGTTTATCGTTTTTTCCAATTGTTAGGGTAAACCTATTTTGGCAAAAGAATAGGCCTACATGCGGCCCACGCTTCCTATTTTTCCCCGCTCACCCAGACGATTGCCAAAAAAAAGATAGCAAACGGCCTAGCGCGGACATTTAAGGGGTGACATGGCGAACTCATCCCTTACGCCAAAAAGCTACCCAGCCAAACCAACACATCCTAATGGGGGGAATAACGGAAGCAAAGTCATCCGGTTTTACCTTAAACGATTAACCTCCAGAGCGGGTCATCGATAACAGTTGGCCTGGAAAGAGGTGCCGTGAATCGGCGTGATTCCAGCTAGCGCCAATCGCTGAGGAGAAATGCTAGCAAGACAAACAACCAATCATCATGGTAGGTCATAAAAACTCGCCATCGAGATACGCGTAAGCTACCTCTCTCACGAGGCAGCTTACACCACTGACGCCGTACTGGAAGTTGCCGATGATTACAGTTTTGGAATAGGACGCTTTGGCGGCGGCTTAGCTAACATCATCGCCTGATCATCCTGAGGTGGAGGAGGCGTGTTGTTATTGTTGTTAGGTGCATTTGCCATTCGAGGAGGAGGAGTTAGGTCGGTGAACTCTTCAACCCACTTCCATCCTAAAGGCTGCTTCAGTTCGCGTGAGGCGAGCAATGCCCAAGGCGTGCCAGGATGATTCTTAGCCACTGACTCCAAGAGGTCGCGAGCTTGTTGGGCTTCCTTCTCTGCCTTGCTACCTACGCTGATCTCAGCATCGGGCTTAAGAACCCAAGTGTTGCTTTTCTCATTCTCAAACTTCATTCCTCGTTTGGCCTTTGCGAGCATCGCGTTGTAGCCTTCGGTTCGCACTTTGTGGGCCAATGCCATACCGTACGATAGATCGAAGCCAGCTAGCCATCGAGGATTGGTTTCTTTCTCTCGGCCTGCTTCACCGATCTGCAACATTTCTGCCAACATCATCAACTTCGGCTCCAAGCGAGCAGCCGATTGCTGCGCCGTAGTCAATTGCGTTACGAACTGTGCTTCATCGGCTTTCACGAAGCGAACTTGTGTCGGATCAAAGTCACCAACGCGAGCAAACTGAGCCGCCTTAATCAACGACTGGCGAAGTGGACTCTTGCTAACACGCTGCATGTACTCTTCTTTTGAAACGTACTCAGGTCGATACTGGAACATTCTTTCGGGATCGAAGAAGTATTCCATACGAGAAGCATATGCACTGATTTCACCTTCGCGGACATGTCCGTCGTACCGACGATTGGGGTGAACGGTGTAAAATGTTCCGCCGGTTTCATAGCAGAGCCTGGAAAGTGCGAACGGCCCGAAACCTGAATCGATCACAGGTTCTTCGAAAAAGTTGTTATCGAAGCCAATCTGGATTCTTTCGGGGAAGATCGATTCAGGACCTTGATCCACCTGAGCCCATTGAGGACTTTGATCGAATTGAGGATCGGGATCCACGTATTTGATGTAGGTAAATTCGCGGCCGAATGGAGCTGGAACACCGATCACATGCACGGGCATCGCGTATTGGCGATAGAGCTTGATTGTCGCTTCCAGCCCTTCTGCATCGTCGCCGCGTTCATCCGTAACGACAACCATCATCACGTTGCGTTCAGGCTCTCGGCGACTTCGAGTGCTGCGCAGATGCTTGAACTGCTCACCCGCCTTGAACAATGCTGAGAACACCTTTTCAACGCCGCTTTGATCCATCTTGATCGAATCAATTGCTTTGCGAATTTCCTCCAGATCATCGGTCGGCTTGGGAGTAATTAACTCAACATGATCACCAAAAGCAATAACGCTAGTTAACAGACGCGACTCATCGCGTTTCGATACTTCACCATCCTGTTGCTCTTTGGCTTTCTCAACCAAACCCAACTCATCATAGATACGGTCGAAGCGAGCGCGAATTTCTTTTCGGCGTTCGAACAAACTACCCGATTGATCAAACAGCCAAACGACCAACGTGGGTCGCTCTTCCATCATTTGTAGGATTTCATAGGTAACTCGGTCGACAGCGCCATCGGTTCCAGTAGCACCAACACCTGTCATTCCTTTAGTGACCTTCTTGTCCTGGACCAAGCCAGCGACTTGCTGGACTTGATAGGACGCATCGTTCATCACGAGGTCCATTGGTCGCTCAAGAACAGGGTTGGTTAGATCGCTAACGTCAGAAAGTACAGGAGCAGTGGACATCGCCATGCCACTAGTACCAACGCTATTGGCACCAATCTCTTCAGACGGTTCTTCAGCAAAGGCTATTTCGTCAACAACTTTGAATTCTTCCGGTTCTTGGTCAGGCGAAGCAGAGGTCATGATCATCGATGGAGCATCGCTGACCACTTCCCAAATCGGATAAGCGGCTAGACTGACAAGCAGCGTGACATGGATTGCCATGCTAACGATGAACGCTTTGGCATCGCTGTCGAACCAAACCGAGGGTTCCGAGTCATCATCGTCCTCGCCATCGGAATCATCTTCGGACTCTTCATCCTCCTCGGATTCCTCGTCTTCATCCTCATCCAGTTCGTCATCGATTTCTGCATCCGCGTCAACTGGCGGCGCAGGAACTGCACTGCCAGCATTTGCAGAAGCTAGCATGCCTTCTTCAAGTTCTGATTCTGGGGTTTCCCCGGGTGAACCTGTAGGTCGCTTTAGCATCGTCACCAGACCTCTTGGAAGAAACCGAAAAACGTCCTGTCGCCACCCTTTATTGTCGCCCCTTTAGGGGACAAAAGCAACCATATTTCTGAGCGCCCGCAAATAGGTCAAAAGTACCCAAGAAACCCCAGAAAACCCCAAATACAGCACTTTAAGGGGACTACTTAACTCGATCGAGCAGTCGGCCTGGGCTTCCCATGGCGTTGTAACCACCATCGACGTGCAAGATTTCGCCCGTGATGCCGTCGCTCAGGGGTGACAAAAGGAACGCGCCGGCCCTACCCACTTCTTGGTGGGTGACATTTCGGGCGAGAGGTGCCATGTATTCGTAAAGCTTTAGCATCTCGTCGACACCCGCTGCACTACCTGCCAACGTTCGCAGTGGCCCAGCGCTGACGGCGTTAACTCGAATACCTTGGGGCCCAAGGTCATAAGCAAGGTAGCGTACGCAAGCTTCGAGAGCCGCTTTGCAGATACCCATCACGTTATAGCCGGGGACAATTTTCTCGCCGCCGAAGTACGTCATCGCTGCGATCGAAGCACCTTGATTCATGATCGGTCGGGCGAATTTGCTCACAGCGAGCAAACTGTAGGCGCTGATGTCCATGGCTAACTTAAAACCTTCACGGCTGGTTTCAATCGTGTCGTTGTCCAAATCCTTGCGATCTGCAAACGCCACGCTGTGCAGCAGGAAGTCGATTTTTCCGAAGTGTTCCTCGGCAGTTTTCATCACACCCTGGATATTCTCATCGTTCTGAACATCCAATGGAACCAGGAATTTTGCCGCATCTGGATAGTCTTCCGTGAGTTGGCTGACCCGGCGTCGGTTGCGTTGTCGTTCGTCATCGGCTCGATCGGGCAAGTGGGTAAAACCGCATACACCACCTTGTTCCATAACTTCTTTGGCGATGGCCCATGCGATCGAGCGATCGTTGGCGACTCCGATGATCAACCCTTTTTTGCCTTCGAATGATTTCATTGCGGCTTGTTTCCTATGAAAAATATTGGATTGAAAATTGCGAACTTTTTCCGCACCTTTTTGCTGCTAGACGCTGCGATAAAACAGCACAAGCTAGTTGCTTTTTTTGACGTCTTGTGATGACAAGGCCATGACCATGGCGACGGGAATTACGAAGCCACTGGCCCAGCGATAAGCGTCAGGTTAGGGGAAACGAGAGTCTAGGAAAAGGGGAGAACATCGTCTCGATAAGCCAACTTAAACCGTGCAATAAGCACCCCTCTGGCGTCCCAAGATCCGATTAATCGGGTCTTGGAGGACGTTTACCCACGTTGCGAGCGTAAATTGCTGTCCAATATACCGTTCAATATGCCGTTCAATAAAAGGATCAGTTGCCCCCAAGTTCGCGGCTTCGAGTCGTCGCTGCCCGAACGGCTTCAATCATTGCGGAGCGAACCGAATACTGTTCTAGTTTTTCAATTGCGGCCATGGTGGTACCGGCGGGGCTGGCGACTCGATCTTTCAATTCACCTGGATGTTCGCCCGTTTCGAGAACCATTTTCGCGGCACCAAGCAGTGTCTGGGCGGCTAGCTGCAAAGACATTTTTCGAGGCAGTCCCATAGCGACTCCGCCGTCGGCTAGCGCTTCGATCATCATAAAGCCATATGCGGGACCTGAGCCTGACAGTCCGGTTACAGCGTGCAGCATATCATCGTCAACATGCTGAACCATACCAACCGAGGACATGAGATGTTCGACCCATTGTCGATCTTCTGGGGAGGCTCCTTTGGCCGCCGCGACACCGCTGGCTCCGACACGCAATTGGCATGGCGTGTTGGGCATGACGCGAATAACTCGATTGGATCCTAGCATCGCTTCCAGTTTAGTAAGCGTCACGCCAGCAACGATCGAAACAAGCAAATGCTTTGCGTTGATCGATTCCGCGATTTCGGCTCCGATCTTTAGGAGCACTTGCGGTTTAACAGCCAGCACAATCGTTTCACATTTCTGAAACAACTCTTTCGCATGTGTGACTATCGTAGTGCCCGGGAACTGTTCTTTGAGTCGCGCCTGCGCCTCAGGTGAAGGATCAAAAAACGAAATGCAATCTGCAGTGATCAGTTGGGATTGTAGGGCGCCGGATGCCAATGCCGTTGCCATTTGGCCACCACCTAGAAAACCGAGCGAGATCGTTTTTTGCGACTTCATTGTCGACGGACTCCGCAGATCGAGAGAGTGAGTAGATAGAGTAAACGGTTCATTGACGAAATAGAGCAGCAATTCAGCGAACAACATCGATTGGTGCGACACCATTTCAATGCGATCAGAAGTCTCCAACGAGAATCATCATACGCCAGGACGATCACGATAACGAGACCATGCCAAGCGATGTAAAGTGCTCAGCGCACCGTGGGCTTCCTTCCAGGAGATTTTCGATTTTCCTAAACGACGATTGACGTAATGAATGGGGACTTCGCCGATTTTTGCACCTTGGCGGTGGAGAAACCAAAGCAATTCCTGTAGCGAACCGTAACCATCGCAGGCGAGTCGATCCCAGGGAAGCTTGGCGAGATATGCAGTGTTGTAGGCGCGAAAGGAACTGCTCCAATCGCCAATGGAAAGACCGAGTAAGAGGCGAGCGTAGCCGTTGATCGCTTTGCTGAGAAAGCGTCGGAGTTTCGAAAGTCCCGAGATCTTTCCACCTTTTACATAACGCGAACCGATCGCCACATCGACTCGATGCTCGGTTCGATAAGTGGCCGCAAGCAACTGGGGAATGGTCGCTGGATCGTGCGAAAAGTCGGCATCAAGATTGATGACTCGATCGTATTGCTTGTCGACTGCGTATTTTAGCCCGTAGCGTAAAGCAGATCCAAGTCCTCGTTTGGCTTCGCGAATGTGACAGAGCACTTGACGATTGTGACTTGATGCTTGCTGAGCCCAAACTCCGGTTCCATCAGGGGAGTTATCATCGATGATGAGGATATCGGCGACAGGGAGATTTTCGGCGATAGCTTTAACTAGGTTCTCGATATTTTCTCGTTCGTTGTAGGTGCAGACGGTTACGAGAAATCGACCTTCGGGAAATTTGTTCGTTTGCGATGGGGCGGTCGATTCTGAAGGGGAGGGATCGCGGTTTTGCCGATGAGCTTCCGTTTGGTGATGTTTCGACGGAAGCTCACGCGAGTCATCGCTGGAAACGATGTCGGTTGGTTGTGTAGATCGATGTTTAGAAGAATCGGGTGAAGTGTTGCTCACCTTAGGCCTACTTAACGACAAAATTAACCAAGCGGCCTGGGACAATCACTTTCTTCACGATTTCCTTTCCTTCTACCATTTCGACCACGCGTGGATTCGCTAGTGCGATCGCTTCGATGGCGGCAGCATCGGCTTGCGCGGGAACCGAAATTTTGGCTCGCAGTTTACCGTTGATCTGAATCGGTATTTCGACTTCAGAGAGAACCAACAAAGATGCATCATGCTTCGGCCATGGCTGGTAAGCTAATGAGCCTTGATTACCGAGCAACTGCCAGAGTTCCTCAGCGATATGTGGGGCAAGGGGAGAAAGCAGAAGCATGAAGCTGCTCATGACGGATCTGGGGCGAGTCACTTCTTTGGTGAAGAAGTTCACGAACTCCATCATGCGAGCGATGGAAGTATTAAAGCTGAGCGATTCAAGATCGCGTGTGACTGCTTCGATCGTGTGATGGAGGACTCGATTTTGTTCCGGGGTTGGATCGGAGTCGCTGACCTGTTCGACGAGTTGTAGATCTTCTGCGCGGAAGTCGACGACCATGCGCCAGACTCGATCGAGAAAATTGCGTACGCCCGCTACACCTTGCATGCTCCAAGGTTTTGTTGCTTCGAGTGGTCCCATGAACATTTCGTAGAGACGAAGCGAGTCGGCTCCGTATTCGCGAACGATTTCATCGGGATTGACGACGTTGCCGCGGGCCTTGGACATTTTGTGGGCTCGGCTATCGACACGAATGTCCGGGAAATCTTTTAGCACAAAGACATCGCCCGATTTTGCGACTTGTTCTTCGCTTACTTTGACCGGTGTGCATTCAAGTTTCGATTTCGGATCGATCCATTTCCCTTCGTCGTTTTCGTAGGTCGATTGGTAGCTCACCCAGTCGCCGGCGGAGGTTTGCATCGCAGTGTATTCAACTTCGCCTAGAATCATTCCTTGATTGACGAGCTTTTGGAATGGTTCTTTGGTGGATACGTAACCACGATCGTAAAGCACTTTATGCCAGAAACGTGAGTAGAGTAGATGGAGCACAGCGTGTTCAGCGCCACCGACGTAAAGGTCGATGGGCATCCAAGCTTTTTCCTTTGCTGGATCGACGGGTGCTTGATCGTTGCGTGGATCGATGAATCGCAAGTAGTACCAGCAGGAGCCAGCCCACTGTGGCATCGTGTTGGTTTCTCTGCGATAGCGTTTACCATCGAGTTCGACATAGAGCCAAGAGGCATCAGCCTTGGCCAGCGGTGGTTCGGGGCGACCGTGCGGCTTGTAGTCTTCCAAATGTGGAAGATCGACGGGGAGTTGTTCGACAGGGACCGCGCGGACATTGCCGTTGGGTTGATTGTCGGGGCCGAGTTCGAGCAGGATAGGAAAGGGTTCGCCCCAGAATCGTTGTCGGCTAAATAGCCAGTCGCGAAGTTTATAATTGACCGCTTCCTTACCAACTCCTTGAGTTGATAGATCTTGAATGATGCGTGTTTTGAATTCGGCGGATGGAGTACCGTTATAGTTACCGCTATTGCATGCGGTTCCTAGTTCGGTGTAACAGATATCGCCGCGTAGGAGTGCTTGATGGTCGACATTTTCGGAGGATTTCGGCGCGACGACAGCCGTGATCTTGAGGCCGAAGTGCTTGGCGAATTCAAAGTCACGATCATCGTGCGCTGGTACGGCCATGATCGCACCGGTGCCGTAACTGGCTAGTACATAATCAGCGATCCAAATGGGAATCGCTTCGCCGTTTACTGGATTAATGGCGTAACTGCCGGTGAAGACACCGGTCTTCTTGCGATCCCCTTCGGTGCGTTCACGGTCGCTTTTAAATGATGCGGTTTGGCAATAGCTGGTGACGGCTGCTTTCTGGGACTCGGTCGTAAGTTCATTGACGAGTCGATGTTCGGGGGCGATCACCATGTAGGTTGCGCCGAACAGAGTGTCAGGGCGAGTGGTGTAAATACGCAGTACATTGTCGGCAGCGATTTCAGGAAAACCAGACGATGCCCTAGCACTCTTCCAAGACTCAAATTGATCGCGAGGGCCGATGAAGAAATCGACTTCAGCACCTTGACTGCGGCCGATCCAATCAGATTGCAACTTCTTAATGCTTGGTGACCAATCGAGCCCATCGAGATCAGAGAGAAGTCGGTCGCCGTATGCAGTGATACGCAGCATCCACTGGCGTAGTGGAATGCGTTGTACAGGATGACTGCCGCGTTCACTCTTACCATCGATCACTTCTTCGTTGGCCAAAACCGTTCCTAGTGCCGGGCACCAATTGACCAGTGCATCATCTTGGTAGGCAAGGCGATGGCTATCGCGATACGCGTTGATGGCATCCTCGCCTTGGAGTTTGACGTTGTCTGGAATGGGCAATTCCGAGATAGGGCGACCTTTTTTCTGTGAGGGGTCGTACCAAGTATCGAACAAGACCAGAAAGATCCACTGCGTCCAGCGGAAGTATTCAACATCGGTTGTAGCTAGAACTCGATCCCAGTCGTAACTGAAGCCGAGCATTTTCAATTGGCGAGTAAAGTTCGCAATGTTGTCTTCGGTCGATTTGCGAGGTGGAGTATTTGTGCGAATTGCATATTCTTCAGCAGGAAGTCCAAAGGCATCGAATCCCATGGGGTGCAGGACGGTTTTGCCTCGCATGCGTTCGAATCGGCAGACGATATCGGTCGCTGTGTAGCCTTCGGGGTGTCCGACATGAAGGCCAGCGCCGCTGGGGTAGGGGAACATGTCGAGGACATAGAGTTTAGGGCCGATGGGAAAGTCGGGCGTTTTGAAGGTTTTATTTTGTTCCCAAAAAGCTTGCCACTTCGGTTCGATCGTCGCTGGGTTATATCGAGGCATTGAAAAATTCGCTTGTCATCAAATTCTTTGAGCTACGTTTAAATTCCGGATCTCGCTCCGGTGCGATGTCTAGTTGGCTTGGGCGTCGAGCCCGAGAAAGGTGGATTGTAGGTTGACTCGACCTTTTCGGCAAACTGGGACGGTCGGCAAACTGTCCAAAGAATCGTGTAAAAGGCTGGCGGGCTGGGGTGGCGGAAAACCTTCGGACTCGTGATGGGAAGGGCGTTAAAATCGCTACGACCGGAACGTAAAGAACGTGAAGTGCTTGGTTTTTTGCTATTCGCCTCAATAATTCCACTCGGCCGTTGACGCTGGCTACCGGTGTGGCATCAAACGGTAGAGTTTTATCTCTTCATGACTTGAGATTTTTTTATCGGGAAGGAAGCATCCGTTTTATGGGCGAGCTTAAAAAAGTGGTCTCAACGGTTGTGCTGGCTGGATGCTGCGTTGTTTGGGGAAGCCCTGAGACGAGAGCACAGTGTTGCCTTGATATCTTCGGATGGGGTAAATCCACTAGCACGGCTAATACCGCTGCAGCGATGCCTTCGTTTCCTTACGGCGCCAATTACCCTGTCGTACCGGGAAGCTACCCGGTTATTCCAGCGTCAGGGCCGAGTTTGATGCCGGCTTCGGGAGTGGCGACTGTGCCTAATGGATACGCTGTTCCCAATGGTTATGCAGTTCCTCAGCCGTATGTTGCTGGCTATGCGGGAGTTCCGCAGGGTGTTGCTAACTTTCTGCCGACGACCAATTACAACACGCAATATTTTAACGCTGCAGTGACTTATTATCGCCCTGTAGTGACGACTGATCCGAGGACGGGGAAGCAAGTAACGACGATGATGCCATGCACTTCGTACCAGCAGCAGGCGCAACGTGTTCCTGCTTGTTCGCTGGGGCAATGTCTAACCGGCAGTCCAACTCCGATGGTTGCGGCACCTCCGATGCCTTCAGCGACGGGGAGTGGAAATGTAATGCCTCCGACGAATGTTCCAAACACGGTGTCTTATGCAGCTCCTGCGAGCGGTTATTCGGTACCCTCTACAACTGGCGGTTTGCCGACCATCAATCCAACGTTGCCTGTGTATAACACGGGCGGGCAACCTAGTTATGCGACCAGTGGAGTACCGGTTCAAGCGAACTATTATGCTCCGGTGAATTCTCAGATGCCTTATGTTGCAACGCCGGGTAACACGGCTTGGCCCACTACAAGTAACTTTGGTACTTCGAATTCGGTAACAGTGCCAGGCCCGACTCAATCTTCTAGCTTGATGGGTGGCTATCCGACGACCTCGTCCAGCGTTGTTAATCCTTCGAACGGCGGAATTGTCGTTCCTTCGATTGGGACGGGGGTAACGGGGCAGGGTTCTGAGATTTACCCTCCTGCGCCTAACTCGATTTTGCCCAGCAATGATGGAACATCTAGCCTTGGAGTATTCCCTCCGACAGCGACAGCTAATTCGGGAGCAGTGAATCCGCCGAGTGCGAGTGAATCGCGAATCAATGTTGAGCCTAAGTTTCCTGCTGCTCCGAGCTTGGAGAGCGAGAAGAAGAACGATCCAGCGGCTACTGAAGCACCATCGTTGCCGCTGGAAGGTGAAAGCAAGAAGGAGTCTGCGATTGAGGAAAAATCATCGCTTAATGGAGCGAGTAATCGTTTGCAGAATGTGGTTCGTCAACCTTCGGGTGATCTTCGCGACATGAGCAGTCGTTCGATCGATCGCGTGGGGGATTCGAAATCGTTAAGTGATAGCGAACCTGTGACGAGTGGTAGCCGACCGATACAGAACACGGTCCCCACTCAGGACAATTCATCGCGCTCTGGTGGACGAGATTCTTTGGTACCGGAATTGAAGCCGATTCCATTGCCAGAGGGATTTGATAGCGAGCCAAAGTGGAATCCTGGTTTATTAAATTCGAGTGACAAGACGGCCTCGTCGAACACGGGCAACCTGAATGTTCCGAAGTTGACTCGTCGCGAGTTGCAGGATGTTAGAGAGAGTGATTCGGTTGTTTGGGCTGGCTATCGCGACAGAAATGTTGCTAGCACTAGTTCTTCATCGCCGACCGTCAATGCCGGTCGGTCGACAGCACCACCAGCTAGCAAAACTCGCTATGACGATAGTGGCTGGAAGACTTCGCGCGGGAAATAGTGGCACCTATTTGCTAGCAAGGACCTTCGAAATGGTGCATAGCACTTTTCGAATCGCTAGCAAATCTTTCCAGCGGGTGCATAGCACTTTTAATTGCTAGCAAGGACCTTCGAAATGGTGCATAGCACTTTTCGGATCGTTAGCAAATCTTTCCAGCGGGTGCATAGCACTTTCCCGGCAGGTGCATAGCACTTTTAATTGCTAGCAAGGACCTCCGAAATGGTGCATAGCACTTTTCGGATGGGTGCATAGCACCCCTTCATTGCTAGCAATTCGCTGCTTAGTGGTGCATAGCACCCGCAGAGGGGTTTGCTAGCTTTAGAAAGTTTGATGGCATAATCTGTTTGGAAACGCTTGGACGAAAATGCTAGGATAAGGGGCGGTGGAAAATGGACTTCATCGAACGCTACCTAGCTCCGGATCTCGCGCGTGAAAACGAATTGCCCAAACTGCGAATGCGAAATCGATTTTCCCGAAATCGGCCAAGAGTCCATCTCCTGCCCATCCTGCGGTAGCAAAATATTTCTCAGTGGCGATGGCGAAGATCAAACAATCACCGTCGAACTACAACGGCAAAGACTCGCCGATCGATTTGAACTGCTCGCTCCTATCGGAAAAGGACAATTCGGAGAAGTTTTTAAAGCAAAAGACATCGCGCTGGATCGCTATGTCGCTATCAAAGTCCCGTTTCGAAAATCACTCACCTACGCTCAATTAAGCCTAGTTCAAAACGAGGCCCAAGCTGCCGCTCAATTAGAACACCCTCACATCGTTCGCATTTACGAAGTCTTCCGTTCCAGCAACTCTGCCACAATACCTTCAACATCGACCAACACCAGCACAAGCCCCAAACAAAGTGCTACCCATCGCGACACGGAAACCAACGACACCTCTCCCGATAGCGATGGATCGCAACAAGATTCACTATGCATCGTCAGTCAATGGATCGATGGCCGATCGCTCAAGGATTGCTTGCTCGATTTCCAAGGCAACTATCGAGCCATCGCTAAAGTCTGCATCGCAATCGCTCAAGGTATCCACCATGCTCATCAAAAAGGTGTCATTCACCGGGACCTGAAACCTGCCAATATATTGATCGACCACCAGAAGTCGCCTCACGTTACCGACTTCGGCTTGGCACGACGCGATCGCAAAACCAATAACAAAAAAGAATCTGAACCGCTGATCGTTCTCGGAGCACGTGGCGAAGTACTCGGAACCCCCGCTTACATGTCGCCGCAACAAGCTCAAGGTCTATCGGAATCTGTCGATGGTCGGACCGATATCTATTCGCTCGGCATCATTCTCTACGAATTGCTCACTGGGCAACGGCCCTTCAGCGGCGGGAGCCGCGGACTCATCTATCGCGTCATTCACGAAGACATCCCCGACCCGCGCAAACTCAATCCAAAAATCCCCATCGATCTAGCTCGCATCTGCCAAAAAGCGGCAGAGAAAAAACCGGAAGCTCGCTACTCGACCGCTGAAGAAATGGCCCTTGATCTTGAACGGTTCCTCGCCGGCGAACCGGTTCGCGCCAATCCTTGGCCATGGTCGCGAAAAATCAAAAGAGCGATCTACCAAAACCGCATGATCGCCGCAGCCGTACTCTGCTCGGTTCTATCGATCGCAGCCGCCTCACCTTGGCTGACTGCTAAAAAACCTGATTGGTGGGCCAGTGCCCCGACCGTCACGATCGACAGTTCCGATCGCACACCAAACACCAAGTTCCTCTTTATCAGACTCGATCCCAAGACCTGGCTACCCGATGAAAAAATGCCATTGCAACTGGGCCCGTTCAAAGCGCCCGTGAAAGAAAGAGTCCCGCCAGGCTTTTATCGCGTGATCGCTTGGGCTCCCAACGGTCGCTCGCACGAAGTCTTTCGCACCGTTCCCTCAGAAACCGAACCGCCATGGGGTGTGCGATACAAAGGATTCGAGCGAAATACCACAGATAAAAGCATCAAGCTTCCAAGTATCCGCTTGTTCTCACCACCCACCGATGAAGGCTGGACCAAAATCCCAGCAGGCGACTTCGCTTCATCATCCATCACCAACCAGAACCAACGGTTTTACGTTCCGGAGATCCTATGTGGAACTCGCGAAGTGACCTACGGCGACCTGCGCAGCAAACATATCGCGCTGCCAATGGGAATGGAGTTTCCAGCAGATGCTAAAGACAGCGATCCTGTCACAGGCTTGATTTTTGATTGGGCCATGGAACTGGCCGAATCACTCGGCGGACAACTCTGCAGCGAAACGGTTTGGGAGTACTGTAGCCAAGAGGCACGCAAAACCGGCAGCCCGCTCCAAGGCTTTGCAACCCCACCCGCTGAAGTCACCAGCCTCAGCGATTTCGGCGCAATCATTCGTTACGATTCCGCCAGTGGTCCATCGCGCGCGGTCAAAAACATTGGCCCCAGCTCCATCGACGTCGGCTTTCGCATCTATCGATCCGCGAGCGTCCCATCCTCCTCGGAAGAGACACCCCACAGGATCGATGAGTGAGAATAAATCTTCCTCCAAATTACCGTTTTTGAAAGCCCTGCATCTTAAAAACCGCTCTTTGGATAAACCATGAAAAGCCGACGTTTAGTGACTGGTCCGCCAGGCAATGTGACTACTGGTTCTTCTTGGAATTGTAGCGGCCCCAAAGGGTAATCATAAATCTTGAACTTATCCGAAATTGCTGAATTCTTGTCGCCAACTATTTCAACTCCGAAGCCGGTTTTCATCGAATTTGGTCCAGTAACCATGAACAATTGAAAAGTCCTTAGACTGTTGTTGTACATGACGGCTACTTTTTCTTCCGTGATTTCGTATCCTGCCGCGATGTTCTGAACCGATGGCGATTTAATGTCATTAGTTATCGAGCCGAAAAATGCTCTATATCCTAGATGATCTATACCGTCAAAATTAGTGAATCTCGAAGGCTGAAGTGGATCAACGAAAACTTTCACTGGCTGGATACTTTCCAGCTTTAAACGACCAGCACAGTTGTTTTCAGTGCAATTACCCGATTGAGTATTGCATGACATATACGTAAGGAAAAAATCAGTACTGCCGCAAATCTGCATTTTGTAGACACAAAACACGCGGTTTGATGGACCATCCCAGACTTCAAAGATTTTTTGTGGACAATAGAAATTTAAGCCTCCGCCCGGTGGATCCTGGAAATCATTACACCTCGGTCGTGGGCTTGGCTTAAACAACCTCCCCAACAATCCTTGCTTCTGCACCGGCCGGCAGACGGTCGTACGAGCTCGCCCAATTCGGCAGAGTCGATCGAGTAAACCGGCATCGGCAGGAACAGACCAAGAACTAACAAGCATCAACACCATTAACGTCATCGAGATGGAACGATTGGCTTTCACAACACCCTCCCAGGTGCACCCATAGAACAGTGGAGACGAGAAGAAAAAACGACGAGTTGGAGTTTGATTAGAGGGTGAACAATTGCAACTTAAAATTTCTGAAAAGTGTCGATATTCGACGCGTGAAGATTCGCAAGTTATTGATCACTCATTTCGATTCAACTAACCTTCCGACACAATCGTTAGAATCATAACCTAAACCTCACTCCCAAAATCCCCCCCGACGGCCATCGCCAGCGATTCCACTGAAGCCATGATGGATTTTGGATGTGCGTTTGAATGCCTTCACAGAATGTCGTTAAGAATTGCCACCCAGCCAGCACAACATCTCACGCCAACTTCGCACGAACAGCACTTTGCCCTACGGCACCTACCTTCCAGCCGCTGGGCAAAGCAAAATTTCGAACCGTTGATAATTACCACGACCGGCTTTACTGAGACATTTCCTAAAGATCGCTTGCGATCCCATCTTGGTCACAATCGTTTTCTGTAGCTGATAGCGTCAGGCATGAAAGTATCTTCGCCATAGCTCTTTAGACGCCACCTGCTTAAAGTGACCCAACACGTTCGGATTGCGTCGCGCCTGATCAATTCTGGTCCGCAACTCAGGAATGATTTCGTAACTTGGTTCCAACGAAATCTTGTCGCTCGCGATCAACACGTCAAAACCAAGCTGAAACACAGCGGGCCGTAACATTCGAAGAAGATGATTGGCTTCTTCATAGGTAAGATTTTTTTGAATCAGCTGACACTTCGCTGGTTCTGAGAGATCGTAATCCATATCTGCGCAGAAAGGCCGAAGTAGCACACTATAACCGTGCAGCTTGTTATTTGAAGCAGGATTTCTCACCGCCCCACAATCCCGAAGCACGGCATATAAATCGCTCGGAGGCTCAAGATAGTAATACATCGCTACAACACTCGATGAGTACTTACGCCGCCCCACCGGATATTTATAAACCAAAACATCTAACTCGCGATCCAGAAACCGACTCTTCTCGATTCGAAAGATAGGCCGGCGTCGCTCGATGACGTCCCAATCATCCCGCGAGTACTGATTCTGCCGTGGCCAATAGGTCGTCGATTTCTTTCCCTTCAGAACAAGCCGATGCGATTCAACTGCTTGAGCAGCAGCATCGTTTATTTCCAATATCGTGCCGTCATAAAGCTTGATCTTGACGAAAAGCGGCGACATGACTCGTCGATATAATGGGTCGAGATAATGATCCATCCCAAATCGCTCTGACATGCTTTTCCCCTCTTTTCAGTCAGGAAATAGTCCCTGGGAAATTACTTCAATGTCGAATCATGGTGCTCATCAAATTAGTTTTGGTAGATAGTCTCTTAGCCACGATACAGGATTTCGAAATGGCTGGATTTTCGTTCTGACTGGGCCTCCATTCCCTTGGTTTAGATATTTCTGCCCATATTTTGCTAACAGAATATCCTAAAGGCTTTAGCGACTGATCACTTCTTCTTATTCGTTGTTGCGACTCGCCTTGGAAGCAAAGACACAGGTCGCCCAGGATTGGTTCGTTTCGCCAACTCATCTTCTGCTTTAATTCGGCTGAGTTTCCCCTTGGTTTCAATCACCAATTGATTCACCGCTTCGATGCCTTGATGAATGGTCACCGTAAAAGGAAGGGCAATCATCTTGTTTCCGATCACTTTCTTCATCTCCTCAGCCAACTCGCGTAGCAATTCCGAGCTCTCCGAAAGCTCATTTGCCAAATTGATCATGGCATTGGAATCGTAACTGACGTTAGGTGTTCGGGGCATGATTTCCTTTCCTCGGTACTCTCGCTGGGGAATTAATCCGTTCGCATCACAACTGCTTCTAGTGTACCCCAACCCAAAGAAAAAGTATAGCTAATACTAAAAATATCCTTTCTCTTTTAGATAACTAATTTTTTACTTATTGCCTAAAGTATCGGATACTTATACTATTCAAAACAGAATAACCATTTCTTATCCTTCTGCTACTTTTCCCACCCAGGAGACCTTTCCATGAAAACTTCCTTGTTTTCGAACCTCTCCCCCGAGAACTCCGGTCAAGATGCTCCTTCATCTTCGACCCAACCAACGCCACGGCAATATCTCGCCATGGCCCTGACCAGCTTCGCAGCCCTCGGCACTATCTTGGGCGCGATCTACTACGCACTGGGCATCTGGAATCATCTGGATAGCCACGCCGAACATACCGATCCTCCCATAAAATGGGTCGCGATCAGCTCCCTCTCGCCACAAGATGCACCGTGGATCAAATTGAACTGGATCGGTAAAGAAGATCCACTAAAAACTTTTCTGATCAACCACTCTGCCGAGACTCCCATCATCACTCTCGATGGGCTCGGACTCGGTAAGATCGAGTGGACACCCACCGAAATCTCCGAAGATGGCCAAACCTATCGCGGCCCCGCCATTTGCCACGAACATGGTGGCCTCGTCGACTCCACCGCAACCCTAAAACGAAAAGTCGATAACACCCTAGAATATCGAATGCTCAACAAATGCGAACTCTATAAATCGACTAACGAAATCGGTTCCTTCGCCAATTCACCCAACCCAACGATGCTGCAATAACAACCTTACTCCCAAACAGGGCGTCCACTCAGTAAAGTTCGGACAATCTCCTTACCACAACACCAAGGCTGCTCCCTGGCCACTGCCAAGAAGCAGCCTTTCTCGTTTCGACATTTAGTATCAAGCCGTTAAAAAGCTCGCACACCCTTGCCCTCACCTCCTCTCGCTATCGCCCTGCCAACTCCTGCAGCGACCGTAGCGCAAACCCCACATGCATCGCCGTACCTAATGGCAACGCATCTTCATCGACGAGAAAATCAGGCGTATGCACAAAATGCGTCGCCCCCTTCGCTTCATTGCGCGTCCCCAAAGCAATAAAACAACCATCCACCTTCTGCAAGTAAAACGCAAAGTCCTCCCCACCCATCACCGGTTGCAACTCCGCCACCGCACTCTCGGAAAGCAACTCGCCAGCAACCTCTTTCGCCATCCGCCAACTCTGCTCTGTGTTCACGGTCGCCGGATAATCAGGATCGCCCTCGATCGGTTCCAACACCGCCGTACACTGCATCCCCGCAGCAATCCCCTCAGCAATCCGACTCATCGCACCCCGTAACCTCGCAAGCCCCTCCGTGCGCAGCGACCTTATCGTGCCGATCGCTACCACTTCAGTCGGAATCACATTGAACGCCGTCCCTCCATGAATCGCCGTCACACTCACCACCGACGGGTCCAATGGATCTGATTGCCTCGCTACAATCGTCTGCAACGCACAAACAATATGCGACATCGCAATGATCGGATCGTGGGTTGCATGTGGATAAGCAGCATGACCTCCCAATCCGCGCACCGTTAACTTGAACGTCCCCGTCGCTGCTAAAATCGTATCACTCCTCCCACCGATCATCCCTGTCGGCAACGTAGGCCACACATGCAAACCAAAGATGCGATCGACTTTCGGATTCTCTAACGCACCCTCAAGCACCATTTTCTCGCCACCCGCTCCTCCTTCTTCCGCCGGCTGGAAAACAAACTTCACCGTCCCCTGAATCTGCTCCTCCATCGACTTAAGAATCTTAGCCGCCCCAAGCAACATTGCCGTGTGACAATCATGCCCGCACGCATGCATCACCCCAGGCACCTGACTTTTGAACTCCACATCCGCGGTCTCGTGTATCGGCAAAGCATCCATATCGGCTCGCAGAGCAATACAGGGACCACTCCCATTCCCCACCGTCGCCACCAAACCCGTTGTCGCCATGGGACTCGAAGCCTCAACCCGCAACCCCTCCAGTGTCCTGCGCACCAGCTTACTGGTCTCAAACTCCTGATACTTAAGCTCCGGCTTCTGATGCAACTTGCGCCGCAAATCGATGATCCACTGCTTCTCTCGCTCAGCAACTTCAAGTACCGATCGCATTTTCATCTCTATACTCCCAGTCTTTTATTCGTAATTTAGATTCTTAATTCAGAGAGGCCCAGTCACACAGGATTCTCCTGCTCAGCGTCAGAACCCCCGTCATCAAAGGTCTATCGAAGATGTACTTACTTCAAACAATTCATCGAGACACAATTCCATCACTTCGCCGCTTCAACCTTTCGAGCTTGCAGTCGTATCTCGGACTCCGACAACTCACCACGATAAAGTCGAACATCGGAAATCGCACCTCGGTAATAATCCTGCGCACCCAAGCCGATTCGTAGCGGCTGATCGGAGCTTAAATCGTAATCCGCAGAATTGTCGACAGCTGTCTCTCCGACCACCATCCCATCAACGTAAAGCTTCATCGCCTTCGCTCCGCGCACCGCCGCGATATGATGCCAACCTGGCGCAAGCGATCGATCATGGGTCACGTTCTTACCTGCCTCAATCGATAATACGCGACCCGAAGGTAACGTTCCCACAAACAATCGGCCTTGATAAACGGCCATCGACCACGCGCGGCGATACTTTACATCAGGCGTCATATCCACGCGTCCCAAGCGTTCCCATGCATTGTCGCCGTCATATCGATAGACCTCAGCCAGCGGCAGTGTGCCGCTATACATCTTGCCGTTGTATACCATCAACGGCATCGCTTCGAGCTCCGAACCAAGTCGCCCCGTATCGACCCAATCGGAATCACCTCGATAGCGATACACATGAGCGTTGGGCCATTCACTCACATACAACTCACCGCGATAAATACCAAATCCATACGTCTGCGTCGCCTCCGGAATCACACCAACTTGCTTCCAACTCTCGCCATCGTAACGGAACACCGAACCTTCATCGTAACAGGTCGCATAGATCGCATCGTTGAACACAGTCATCGCTTCGACACGTTTCCCATTAGGTGTCTCGCAAGCCTTCCACTTTTTTCCACCTTCATAGCGAAAGAAACCGGCAGGCTTATAAAGCGAACTCGCATAGAGCTTACCCCGCAACACAACCAGCGATGCAATCGCTTCCGTCTCTGTCGACAACGTCCCGCAATCTTCCCATACATCACCCGCACCTAAACGAAACACTTTTCCACCGAAGACGTTATTTTCAGACTCCGATAAACTCGAGCCAGCAAGCCGATATTTCGAAGATGCTGCGTATAACCTTCCGTCATGAACAGCCAATGCTGAAATCGCATTGGCACGATCTGGACTACCTAAATCAGTCCAACGATCCTTCCCCTCCCAGCGATAGACATGCCCCGTTTGATTCGCTCCCGCATGACAGGTCGATGCATACAACTTTCCATCATGCACACAGAGCGAAAAAATATAGACCGCATCTCCCAACCGCCCATGATCTGTGAACTCGCTCTCCACTTTCCCCTGATCGATTCCAAAATGAATTTGTCGCAAGTTCGGCTGGCTATTGGTCACTCCTCCATGGTTATAAATTCCTAAATGAAAACCTCGGCGTTGCTTCGCATCATAACAGCTGATCAGATCCCCCAACGTATCTCCCAAGTTCTCGTCGCCGTGCGCCCATAACGATATCGAAAATGGTTCCGCACCCAAATTCAATTTTTCCGCCGTTGTCACCTCAACCACCGAAGTAAGACCATCAAAAATGGCACCGCGTCTTGCTTGGCCCAACGAAGAAACTTCTCCAAACTTTACTCCTTTCGCCAGCGACGGAAGCTTCGATAGTGATCGATCCTCAGCATCCTCGATCATCGGCCAGTGCCCCAGCAACTTTGCTTCGGTATCCTGCTGGGCGATGCTCCTTTCCGCTCCACCGAAAACCATCCAACAGATAACAGCGATCACCGCAGCGGTCATCCCACGCCCTAAACGCGATCCCCATTCCCGATGTAACTTGGTCATTGCTATTCCTCGTGGATACTTCCTGGCCGGTATTTCTGGTCGATAATTTTATAGCTGTTTCTCTTCGCGAACACTTGCGACAAGCGTTACAATGCGTGACAACTTTGGCACAAGTTTTTCATGCTCGATCTCACACAATCTTCACTTCATTTCAACGTTGGCATTGTCGCAAACCAAGATCCTCCGCGAAAGCATGGATCCAACAGAGTTCATGACGAAATGCTGATAAGTTTGCATCATTGCTCACTTTCACTAAGCCCCTTCATTCGCTTCTTCAATACTCAATCGATACCCTTCTTCAAACCTATGAAACTACTTTCCTTGTCTCGCTTGTTTGCAAGCTGCATGATTCCGTGGGTCATCACTCTTTGCGGCAGCCTATACGGCGCAGAACCGCTCCTCGAACAAAGCGATGTATTTCCCGCCGGCATGAATGGTATCTCGCTATATCGCATTCCTGGAATCGTGGTAACACCTAAGAGAACAGTATTGGCGTACTGCGAAGCACGTCGTAACAGCAGCTCAGATTGGGGCGAGATCGAAGTTCACTTGCGTCGATCACTTGATGGTGGCGTCACATGGCAGCCTCCACAGCACATCGCCCATCACGCCGATCGCATCGAAGGTAATCCAACAAAGCCGCAAGGTGGCGAAAAAGAACAAACGGTCAACAACCCCGTCGCTATTGTCGATCCGTCCACCGGAGCGATTGAGTTTTTATACTGCGTTAATTACGCGCGATGCTTTCACATGAGAAGCACCGATGATGGAATCACTTGGAGTAACCCTGTCGAAATCACCGACTCGTTTCTTCCATTTCGTTCTAAGTACAACTGGAAAGTGATCGCTACCGGACCTGGCCATGGAATCGCAATGCGAAACGGTCGCCTCGTCGTTCCGATTTGGCTCGCTTATGGCAAAGAAGGCGACCACCATCCATCTGCCGCCGCTACGATTTACTCCGATGACCATGGCAAGACGTGGCTTGCAGGCGAGATCGCTGTTCCCGATGAAGGCGAGTATGGCGACCCCAACGAGACCATGATCACCCAGCTTTCCGACGACCGAGTTTATCTTGTTACACGTAATGAATCCGTACCGAATCTGAAGATAGTCACGACTAGCAAAGATGGCGCGACCAACTGGAGCCAACCACAGTTCCATCAAGAGCTTTGGGAACCGCGATGTATGGCCAGTGTTATCGCGCACCCCTCCAAGCCTGGCACGCTACTGTTTTCCAACCCTCATACTCGCGCCGTTGATGCGCAAGGCAATCCGCTTCCTAATGGTCGCGGCGAACGAAAAAACCTATCGATCAAACTCAGCCGTGATGATGGTCAAACATGGCCCATCAACAAAACATTAGAGAATGGCCCTAGCGCCTATTCTGACCTTGCCATCTTGCCCGATGGCAACGTCCTCTGCCTGTACGAAGGGAAGAAAAAAATCGTTTGCGCTCGCTTCAACCTCGAGTGGCTTACCACCCCGTAATTATTCACTACACCGAAAAGAGGCATCGTGTTATCGCGTTTTGATCGCGACACATCGTTTCTCTTTTTAAGTACACATAGCCTTGCTCCATCGTGAGACCAATCGCTGGTTCCGTCGGATCGACAGATCGCTACTTCACGTCAATCGCTATACGGTTCAGATATCCCGCTGAGACCTCCGTTGATTTGTTCGCATTGGCATTGCAGCCGTTCGCGAAAGCGAATAGCCCCTCTCAATCCGAAAGCTCGAAAAGAAGTTAAACCCTTCGGAACGATCCGAAGAAAACGAGGAGGCGTTCTGGAAAATCTAAGCCTTCACCGTGATTTGATGCCTAAGTGATCCTTGCCACTGACCGATGATAGCTAGAGACGGCGGTCTGCGACGCCCTTCGGCCCTAAAGCATCCTCGAAAGTATCAAGGTACAAATAATAGAGACGCAATACTCCGATTCGGTAAATCGCGACCTATTCAATGAGCTTTCTTGTGAACTGAGCTTTCTTGCCGAGCGCTCTGTTGCATCACCCCCCGTTTTCTACTAAAACTGAGTGTAGTCCACGCTGCTTGCCCCACCTTACGTTATCCCTTCCTTTCCGCATAAGGGCCAATCGAATGTCCCAACCTCGATACAGCTTCGATCGCCGAGGATTTTTGCGGATTGCTGCATCTGGCGTGATCGGTTCGACCGCTCCGCTGCTGCTAAGCCGTCAAGGAAATGCGTCAGAGGCTTCCAAAGCAGCGAATGAGTTGGGGCGTGGTCGAGCCAAATCGGTCTTGATCGTATTGCTCAGCGGTGGTCCCAGCCAACTGGACATGTTCGATCCGAAACCGGAAGGACCATCGGAAGTTCGCGGCGAGTTTTCTGCGATCCCGACGACGATCCCAGGAGTCTTGTTCGGAGAACATTTGCCTCGGTTGGCCAAACAGACCAATCACTGGTCGATCCTGCGGACCATGGCACATCGGGAACATAACCATTTACTTGCTACCCATGTTGCATTGACGGGACGCGACACTCCGCTGCCACGCGGCGGCTCTGACCTGGACCGCGTTGAATCGCGCAATGACTTTCCCAACTTTGCCGCAGCCCTCGATTACATTCGCCCGCGCACCGATGGAATCCCCACTGGCGTTTCGCTCCCGAACTACTTGATCGAAGGTCCGCTCACCTGGCCCGGACAACACGCTGGATTTTTGGGAGCCAAGCATGATCCATGGCAAGTCCAAGGAGACCCAAGCGCAGGTGGATTTAAGATCGAAGCGTTGGCGATGCGTGAAGGGGTCGATCGTTCTCGTATCGACTCACGACGACAACTGCTCGAACAACTCAGCCGCGGTCATGTCGCACCACCTGGTGGCGATGTCTCTGCATTCCGCGATCAACAGCAGATCGCTTATCGCTTTTTGACTTCTGGAAAAATGGAAGAAGCGTTCGATATCACCCGCGAAAGCGAAGAAGTGCGAGAACGCTATGGCAAGAACAAATTTGGACAATCGCTTCTATTGTCGCGACGCATGATCGAAGTCGGAGTGCCGATGGTGCAAGCGACCATGGGCATTGTGCAAACATGGGATACGCACGTCGATAACTGGGGACGTCTGAAAAACACACTCTGTCCGCAACTCGATCAAGGGCTTGAAGCTTTGATGAACGACCTCACCGCTTCAGGTCTTTTGGAACAAACGCTCGTCATTGTGATGGGTGAGTTCGGACGCACGCCCAAGATTTCGACACTACCAGGTGAAAAGATCGCAGGCCGCGACCACTGGGCCTCTGCTTACTCTGGACTCTTTGCTGGAGCGGGTGTGCGCGGTGGGCAGGTGATTGGACAGACCGATGCCCAAGCGGCTTATCCTGTCACACGGCCATGGTCTCCTGCCGATGTTTGCTCGACCGTATTCAATGCCCTCGGTGTTGATCCCGATGTTCAGCTGACCGATCCGCTGCAACGTCCCCATCATCTTCTTAACGGAACGATCATTTCGCCGCTGTACACGGGCCGCGAAGCGTAAGCACGATCTTGGTTATCGCCTACATTTCATGGCAAATACGCGTTAACGACTTCTTCCGCATCGCGAATCCCGCGACGAAGTGGCTCGATCGACCAACTTTGCAGTACAATGTTGATGCATTGAAACTCGCTCGCTCTGTTGCCAATGACCGCTTCATACTTGCTTTGGTTTGGGACGATGCGATAAGCAAATCATCGCGAATACATGATCCTCTCAAAAGTGCGATGATCTGATTAGCGGAGCTGTTGGTGAGTTGCACTTGCGATGGTTCAAAGCGAGCGATCGAGAGAAGAATGAAAATGGATCAGGTGAGGAAGGATTTCAAGCGATGAACAGCGTCGAAACGAAAGCTCCTGTTACCAATCGCCGTCCTTTGCGATTCTGGATCGTGCGTGGGCTGCTTTACAGTGGTGGGTTGCTGGTGCTCATGTTGCTACTGACGACCGCTTGGGGCTACTGGCGTCTCCGCGGAAGTCTTCCGAAGCTGGATGGCACATTAGAAGTCGCCGGGTTATCGGCGCAAGGATCGATCGAGCGCGATGCGCAAGGCGTTCCGACGATCGAGGCTCAGACGCGCAGCGATACCGCCTACCTGCTTGGCTTCTCGCATGCGCAAGATCGTTTCTTTCAAATGGATTTGCTCAGACGCATGTCGGGTGGTCGTTTATCGGAGTTGGTCGGACAAGCTGCGATACCAAACGACACTCGTTTTCGTAAACATCGCTTTCAGCAATTGGCTGAAGAAGTGGTCGGTCGTTTACCAAAGCCCCATGCAGAATTGTTAGCGGCCTATACGGCAGGTATCAATGAAGGGCTGCGGCGATTGAATGATGTTCCCTTTGAATATTTATTGCTGCGACAGAAGCCAGAACCTTGGAAGGAAACCGATTCGATTCTGGTGATGATGACGATGCAGTGCGATTTGCAACCGATGGATGGGAGTCCGGAGTTGGGCTTTGGTGTGCTCCGTGAGCGCGTGCCGCCGGTGGTGTTCGACTTTTTAGTGCGCGGTGGCTCGCGCTGGGATGCTGCGCTGGATGATTCGAAATTACCACAACCGTCTGTTCCAGCAGCGGATCAATTCACAATGCGTCTTCCCGAGCTTAATGAAATTGAAACTCGTTTCGCAGTCGATGATTCGTTGAACCTAGACGGACGTAATCCATTTTTTAGTACGCTCGATGTGCATGATGAGTTTCGTGTAGGGAGCAACAATTGGGCGGTATCGAAGAGTGTCGGGCGCGATGGTCGCGCGATCTTAGCTTCCGATATGCATTTGGGATTGCGCGTGCCAACGATATGGTATCGCGTGCTGATGAAGACTCCGACGATCCAAGGGGATCGGCGAAGTCTCATTGGTGTTACGCTGCCAGGGACACCTGTTTTGATCGAAGGTTCCAATGGTTCGGTGGCCTGGGGATTCACCAATAGCTATGGCGATTACGGAGACATCGTGGAACTGAAGCCTGCGAAGGAGCAAAGCGAGGATCATTATCTTACGGCTCGAGGCCCGCAGAAGCTGGAGCGTTACAGCGAGCAGATTCTTTTTCCGGGTGGGGCGGAAACGATCGAGTATGAGTGGTCGATCTGGGGTCCGGTGGTGGAGCAGCGCGATGGTCGTCGCTTTGTGCACCGTTGGGTTGGCAATGATCCAACGGCTTTTGATTTGAATTTGATTGATTTAGAAGGTGCGAGCGATGTGAATCAAACGCTCGAATTAGCGAATCGCGCAGGGATGCCCAACCAGAATGTGACGGTGACCGATTCGCAAGGGAATATCGGTTGGACGATTTCGGGACGTATTCCACGGCGGCCTGGCGCGCCGCCGCTATTGCCGGTCGATTGGTCGGATGGGGCAGGGGAGTGGCAAGGTTATTTGCCACCGGAGGAGTATCCGCGCGTGATCAATCCGCCGGATGGTCGTCTATGGACAGCCAACAATCGGATCATGGGTGGCGAGTATTTGACGAAGGTGGGTGATGGAAGATTTGATCCGGGAGCTCGAGCCAGTCAGATACGCGATCGGCTGCGCGAGAAGGAGACTCTTGGGGAGAGCGACTTGCTGGCGATTCAATTGGATGACGAGGCGCGATTTATGCGGACCTGGCGTGAGCGTTTAATGCGTGTATCGAGTTTGCAGCCGGGATTGATTTCCGAGGAACTGATTCGACATGTGAATGATTCGAGCGATCGAGCGAGTGTGGATGCGATCGGATATCGGATTGTGTCAGAGTATCGCTTGCAGACGCTGGAGCGTATTTTCGGTTTTGCGACATCGCGACGCGATGTGCAGGGAGAGCAGCAGTTGCGAGGTTTGGCGAGGCGGATTGGACTTCGGCGAAGCGTGTTGATTTCGCGCGATGATGTAGCGGAGCAGTTGTTGACTGAGCAGCCGGTGCACTGGTTGCCTAGTGAGTATAAGAGTTGGGATGAGTTGTTGATGGATGCAGCGGTTGGTACGGAGCGTGAGTTGACGCGTCGAGGACCGCTGACGGAGGCGCGATGGGGAGTGCGCAATCGCGCGGCGATCCGTCATCCGTTATCGCAGGCATTACCGTGGGTGGGTCGTTGGTTGGACATGCCGGAGGTGGAGTTACCTGGCGACAATCATTTGCCTAGGGTGCAGAGTCCAGCCGGTGGTGCTTCGCAGCGCATGGTGGTATCACCGGGTGAGGAGGAGAAGGGTTATTATCATCAGCCAGGTGGGCAGAGTGGCCATCCGTTATCGCCTTATTACCATGCCGGTTTCGACGACTGGGCCAACGGCCATCCATCCCCCTTACTCCCCGGCCCCGCGCGCCACCGCTTAGTTTTGACGGCTAGTGCAGCGAAGTGATTTTCTCGCAGAGCAGTCATTTTTTCGTTGAATCCACTGCGATCCTGGGTCCCGAACCGATGCCAATCACTTGCCATCTGATTGGTGTAAGTCGTTTATAAACATCTATTTACGTCACGCGAATCGCGATGACTATCAACAGAATTCCGCAACGAGTTCTGAACGGCTGTACTCGCTTGGTAACATTTTCTGACCGAGAGATCCCCCTAAACACCACAAACATCCCATTTGTTCCGATTTATCTATTTTGACAAACGTATTTTGAGTCGTTACCTTCTCGGCGAATTCTGCTTTTAGCTCTTCATAACGCTTGTCTGTCTGTGCAGGGAGGTTGTGCTGTGAAGTTTCTACGCCCGAAATATCTTTCGAATCGATTTGCCAAGCGTGATCGATCAACAGCAACTCACCCTAGATCGCTGATTCGATCAAGCGATCGTAAGGAGCGAGAACGATTTCGGCGTGCTCTAGTGGAGACGTTGGAAGAGCGTTGCATGATGAATGCAACTTCGGGATCGCAAGAGCGACTGGTCAATTCGCTCATACCGAGACTTCAATCGAGCGATCAGCAATCAACGGCACTAGCGATGAATTCGCAGGGCAACTCGGTCGTTGTGTATGCAGGTTATCGCGATGACGATCCTGATGGTGTGTTTCAGCGAAGGTTTTCTAGCGGCGGATCAGCGAGTGCTGTTGAGCTTGTCAATGTTGAAAGACGGCAAGAGCAATCGTCGCCGTCGGTCGCTATAGGTGAGAACAATCAGTACGCGATTTGTTGGCAGGGTAGGGGGCGTGATGAGAGCCAGGGACTGCGTGACAGTAATGGCGTTTTCATTCGATGGTTTTCTCCTTCGGGACAACCACTCACCGGTGAAGTGCTCGTCAATCAACAAACCGAAGGTGTCCAAGAGAATGCGGATTTAACGATCTTGCCTGACGGCACAGCTGTCATCGTTTGGGCTGGTGCAAGTCGTGAGGATGCTTCGGGCGTTTATGCTCGACGCTTTTCAGCGTTAGGTGTACCTCTGAGTCCACAGGTATTGCTTCATCAACCAGACTCGGTGCGAAACGACTACCCTAGCGTCTCCTCCGATGCTTCTGGAAATGTCTTCGTAACGTGGAGTCGACGAACGGGTGGTAATTCCGCTTGGGATATTCTTGTACGCAAATTTGATTCGCAATTAAAACCACTCGGTTCAGCGCAGGTGATTGGCTCTGGTACCGATCGTCCCGAGCTCGCTGGTACGCAAGTTCGATCTCGCATCGCAACTGATAGCGATGGAAGTTCCATTCTTACATGGACTGGTCAAGACGTCGCGCGCAACCAATGGAATATTTACGCGCAGCGAGTATTAGCATCGGGCGATTTATCTGGCTCACCATTTCGAGTCAATTCGCAGATCGGTGGAGTGCAAAAAGATCCAGATGTTGCCGCTTCCAGCGATGGTCGATTTGTCATCAGTTGGACACGGGGACTATGGGATGGAAGTGGTTGGGAAGTTGTCGCATCGATCTTTGATTCATCAGGTTCATCGATCGAGAATGAATTGCCTGTTCATACCGTGACTGTCGGATACGCTTCTGGTCATCAGGAGTTCTCGGCCGTGGTTTGGGGACAAGGAGCATCACCTCAGTTCGCTTGGAGTGGTCGAGGAGTCAACGATCGGGGAGGGGTTTGGACTCGAGGACCTGAGCTACAGAAAAGGCCACGAATATCGACGATTCCGAATCAAACGATTCCCGAAGGACAATTACTCGAAGTACCAATCGTTGTGACACCAGCCTACGAGGGTCAAATCATACAGCTAGGTGTTGATCCGCTGGACGCACCGCGTGGAGTTGTAATCGATCCAGTTCGTAAGGTGCTTATGTGGCGTCCCACAGAAACGCACGGACCAGGCGATTTCAGTGTGACAATTCTTGCGAATGATGCTACCAGACCTGACCTTCCATCTCGTCAGTCTTTCCAAATTCGAGTCAGCGAGGTCAATCAAACTCCGACAATCATCGCACCCAAATCGCTTGTCGTCGATGAAGGGCAAACACTTACCGCAACCATCCAAGCGACAGATGCTGATCTACCTAAAAACCAATTTACATTTTTTCTCGATCCATTGGGTTTGCCAGAAGGTCTAACGATCGATGCCCAAACCGGGATCTTGAATTGGGCAACAAAAGAAATCGATGGTCCTCAAAGTTACTCTATCGTGGTAGGTGTCAAAGATAACGGACAACCTCGACTTGAATCTCGAGCAACGATTGAGATTACAGTTCGCGAAACCAATCAACCTCCCGAACTTCTTCCGATATTCGATCAAACGATTTCCATCGGCCAAACCTTGACCTTAAACGCTACGGCCATCGATCCTGATTTACCTAACAATAAAATTCGTTTTCGAATGGTTGCTGCTCCATCAGGCGCTTCGATCGATGGCGATCTCGGCACGATTCGTTACACCGCAGAGCAAGCGGGTAATCATCTCGTAACGATCGAAGCTTATGATGACGGTAAGCCATCGCTCGCATCGCAAACAGCTTTTCGTATCCTCGTCGACCAACCGCTCGACCAGCGTCCTCAATTCAAAGATCTTCCCGCCAATCAGTCGCTTCCGGAACTCATTCCATGGAGCACGACGCTGACAGCTAACCCTGCATTTCCAACCCAGCGTCTTGCATTTCGACTCTTGGGATCGGTTCCAGGTGGCCTGCAGTTAACATCTGCTGGCAAGATCGACTGGATTCCAACAGAAGCCCAGGGACCTGCAAACTATCCGGTCACGGTTGAGGTATTCGATGTTGATGCTCCACAATTCTCCAGTCAAGCAACAATCCTGCTCCAAGTAACCGAAATCAATTCCCAACCAATTTGGAGTAATCCTGGTCAGCAAACGATTGATGAACTGCAACTTTGGACAATGACATTGCAAGCGAGTGATCTTGACCTTCCCCCGAATTCTTTAAATTACGAGGCCTTATCGCTGCCAGATGGTGCAGGCTGGGACCCTTTGTTGCGGCAATTAAGTTGGCGACCAACCGAATCGCAAGGGCCAGGCGAATTCACAGCAAGATTCCGAGTCACGGACAACGGCTCACCGAATCTGAGTAACGAGCTATCGATTCCGATTCAAGTTCGAGAGGTCAACACCGCTCCTATTCTCAATCCTATTCAAGACAAATTCACTTCACCAAGTGAACGCCTAAGCTTCGTTGCAACCGCTAGGGACAACGATCGCCCCAGCAATACGCTCCACTTCTCTCTTGCTGGCCAAACTCAGCAGGGAATGAGTATCGAGCGAGAGACTGGTGTGTTCACTTGGCAAGTTCCCTCACAGTTCGCTACTGGAATCTATCCTGTCACGATCGTAGTAACCGACTCAGTAACCCCCGCTCTATCCGATCAGCAAACGTTTCTCATCGAGGTGACCGCTCCCTGGATTGAACTTCGTGAAGACACTCGCTTAACAGCAGATCACACAACGGAGTTTATCCTTCCCAGCGGAACAGCCGCGCTCAAGGTCCACTTCCGCTTCTTGATGTTCGATTCACTAGATCCTCGTAACATGCGAGATGCTTTCGAAGTGGCCTTGGTCGATGAATCCGATCGCCCTATGGTCGGTATAGTAGGACCGCTGCGAGACGCTTTCTTCAGTATCTCCGAGGGAGGTCTCGTCACGACAGGTGACGGCGTACAATACGATCTCAGCGCTGGTACGATCACCGTCGACACAACGCAGATACCCGGTGGCAAATCGCTGAAACTAATTCGCCGATTAGTAGGTAACGATTCGGATCAACAGACGCGTGTGGAGATCCGTTCTTCGATCGACTATCTGAGTCAATCTCCAATCAGTCAGAAATCGAACTCAACGCCTGGTACCGAATATCTATTGCCCGACTGGTCTGCACCGATCGACTGGTCAGCTATGGATCTCGCTACGTCCGACATTTCGCTAACCTACGGCAATACGTGGTTCGATGAAGATACCAATCGCATCGTTTCACGAGTTTCAGTTACAAACAAATCGCAGATCCCCGTCCGAGGCCCACTCTTACTGGCAGCGAATCAGTTAACCGAATTGTCTGTGATACCATTAGCTACGCATGGCCAAATACCACGTGCAACTTCGCTACTTTCACGTATCCCCGCATCGCTCGCTGGGACACCCTACTGGGATCTTTCCGATAAGATACCTAGTGGCGTTCTTTCTGCAAATTCATCTTTGACTTTTGATCTTTTATTCGAAGCACCGAACCACACACGATTCTCATTTGAACCCGTTTTTCTCGCACCACGCAATTCGGCTCCTATTGTTGCGGGGATACAAGACACGTCCGTACGAGCAGGGACAGCTTTTCGATATCAACCGATTGTTTCCGACGGCGATCAAGATCAACTATCCTTCCAATTGGTAGCTGGACCTGTCGGATTAGCGCTCGATCCAAAAACCGGAGCGATTACTTGGAATACAACTCCCGCACATGTCGGTACTCACCTCATATCCTGGCGAGTTAGTGATTCCTTCGGTGGTTCGACAGTAGCGAATCTATCACTCGAAGTCATCAATGACTCAGGTAGCCCTCCCACAATCAAGACTCTACCAGTAATCGATGCTTTTGTTGGCGAAACGTATCGCTATAACGCGACAGCTGTCGATCCGAATCACGATCATGTTCTTTTCTCACTTATCGCCTCACCCTCCCAGATGGCACTGAAACAGGAAGGCGATTCCGCTTTACTCTCTTGGCTACCGAAATACTCCGACGTCAACAAGACTTATCAAATCACGCTGCAGGTCACTGATCAGCGCGATGGAACGACCGATCAGACCTTTGAAATTGTGGTTCATCCCGCGAAAAATAATTCACCTCCTATCTTTGTCACACAACCAACAACCACTTTTCGACTTCCCAACTTTACTGCGCGCGATTCCGAGGGAGACGTCTTTCCGAAACAGATCCAACATCTTTTGGTTCCTGGAAAGGCAACCGTTGAAAATGTTCGCCTTGCTTGGGATCCGCAATCTTCTCCGCGATCCACTGATGTCGTTTTGGTGGTGGATGAAAGCGGTTCGATGGCCGAGCAGTCATGGTTACAAGATGTCGTCGAGAAACTTGACTTGAAACTCTCTCAACTTGGCATCACCGATAACCGTTATTCGGTTGTCGGATTCGGAGGACCTCAAGTAGATCCTCGCATGCTCCTGCGCGATGGCTCCGCCGAAATCGTAATACTTTCCCAAGATGGCGAGACGCTTTATCATCATTCGCTATCGAACTCCCGTCAAAAGCCATCGTTCCATGCCCCGACCGGTGGAACGTATTACGTAGTCTTAAAGACAGAAGACTATCTGGGGCGAGATTCCACAGCGGCTCAATCATGGTCGTCGCTCTTCCAGCTCTCCTCGTCCTATCCTCGCTCACTGACTCCGAGCGGAATGACTCGCTATAGTGGGCAGTTGCAGAAGGGTGTCAATCAGATCACTTGGCAGGCGGCGGCCGGCAGACCTTTCTTCCTCAGCAGCGAGACAGCAACAAGTGATATTCTCGCGACACTTGTCACACCGGATGGAAATCGGCTTGTTGCTGGCGAGTCGCTACAAACGATGTCTCAGACCATAATCCCCACCATCAGCGGCACCTACACACTCCATCTTTTCGGGCCTGAAGCTGCAGCCTACAGCCTCAACGTCGTTGATCTCGGTAAACCAGACAACCTCATTGGTTTCAGTGCAACCGTGAGCGGTACCTTTGCGAATACCAAAGAAAAAAAGGTCTTTCAGTTCGAAGCGAATTCAGGATCAAACATTCTGCTCGATCGCCAATCGATCGTCGCAACAGGCTCTCGTTCGGCCTACTTCCCTAAAACGGAATTCACTCTAATCAGTCCGAGCGGGGCGATACTAACTCCTGCGATTAATTCCTCCGCGAAGTTGTCCGCTTTTGGTAGCGGCTTTTGTGACGCTGGTGATGTGGGTACCTACTATTTACCCGCATCGGGGCGATATACGCTGATCGCAAACCCCATTCAAACAACCGAACTCGATTATCGATTTCAGATTTTCGATTTAGGCTCGTCGGCCGAATCGATTCAAATTGGTCAGCGATATTCACATACCCTATCATCCAGTGCTGCGAGTGAGCGATTTCAGTTTCCTGCCGTTGCCTCACACTCTTACCAATTCGATGCGATCGCCACGGACTCAGTTTCGATCGACATTTTGGATCCTGTCGGAAACGTCATCGCCAGTGGTCATGCAGGAACTCCATTTACATGGAGAGCTTCGACCAGCGGAACCTATCGCATCCTGCTCTCACCGTCACTTGCAATCGAATCAACATCCAATGAAATCTCCTGGATTATGACAGATCTGGGATTCAGTCAGGATCAAGGCTCTAATCGTCGTGCCATTTCCTTCAGTGAAGAAATTAAGGACGAAATTTCTTATCCTGGAGAAATCAAACGCTACTCGCTGCAGGTTGAAGCGGGAGATCTTCTGTACGTCGATACCTTATCCGCTGAACACAATCGATTTCAAATCGCCTTGCGCAACAATTCGTGCGGACTACTCTGGACCACTTCCCTCACACATGCGGTCGATAGCAGCGATTTCACTCGTACCATCGATTTCAATGGCCTCTCAAGACGTCTTACCGAAATCAATGAAAGCGGTACGTGGACGTTGGAAATTACAAGTTCTTTACCAGGCACATTCGGTTTCAGAGTGATGTCAACGAAAAACGCCATCTCTCAACCAACCACAGGAACTTGGAATCCAACATTAACACAGAGAGCATCCTCTTCCTTGTACAAGGTATCGCTGCAAGCGGGACAAACCCTCGACTTCACCCTTCAGCCTTGGATGAAAGGAGCGGAGATTCAAAAGGCTACTACAGCCCTGCGATCCGAGGGACTCATTGAGGATGGTTACGATGGAGTCCAGTTTGCACTGGAGCGACTCCCGTTTCGCCCCAACGCAAGCCGCCAAGTTATTTTGGTCACGGACGAAGATCGAGATATCGTCGATCCGCTTCAAAGCTACAGTACGTTAGATAGCAGTCTCCGAGCATTAGGTATCGATTTTCATGTCTTGGCTAATGCAAAGATCCGAAACGAAAACGATAAAACACTTCTCGGAATTGACTTTGACGCGAATCAGCTTTTCGGAATCGAATCCAAAGCGAATGATAGTTTCGATCGTTATCAGGTCAACTCGCCAACCTTTCCCTCCAGTCAGGGAACAACTTTGCAAGATTACTATGAGCTAGCGAAGTCCGACCAAGGCGACTTCTGGGATATCATGTCGCTCCGAGAGGGAGATTCAGTAACACGAAGTTCTTTCACAAAGGCATTTGTCGAGCAGCTTCAAAAAAACATTCAAGAGGATGTCGCGATTACTCTCAAGGCCGATCGCGATGACGTACCCATTAGCATTGGCGCTCCCGCTTGGGAAAATCGTGCCGTTGTGTTTCCAGTCACCATGACCGGAAATGGTGACCTGCAGGAATACGACCTGGAATTTGCAACGAGTAATACACGAAATATTTTTCTCGGTTCAATTCCAGTAGGTATTGGCAATGGCTACGGCTACGACTTTCTGGCCGTCGATCCAGATCGTGATCCAATCGAATATTCTCTTTTGTCTGGTCCGGCGAATTCCGGAATTCTCATCTCTAATTCAAAGGGACCATCGCAAACATTAGCTTGGTCGCCCACAGCAGTCGGTCAGTATAACTTTCAATTACAAGCAATCGATCCACTCGGTGGTATCGATCAGCAATCTTGGAAGGTTGTTGTAGAACAAGCATTTAGTCACAATACTTCCCCGGTTATTAATTCGCCGACGACTCTTGTCTATGAAGTCGATTACCCGATTGCTCTACCGTTGAAAGCAACCGACTCCGATGGAGATAAGCTAACCTTCCAATTAGCACTCGATCCTCAAAGCGGCAAACTTCCACCTCAAGGCATGACGATCGATCCCGATAGTGGCCTACTACGATGGATCCCAAATCGATCACAACGAGGCACTCACCCGATTGCAGTGCGAGTCACCGATGGCCAGGGAGGACGATCCCTAACTCGATTTACCATTCGAGTGATCGATCCTAACCCACTATTCAACGACCCACCCCGTTTCGATTCCATCGCCCCCACCTTTGCCTTTGCAGATACGAATTTTTCATACTCTTTGCAAACGACGGATCCGAATGGTGATGAGGTAACCCTAACACTGCTTCAAGGCCCTGATGACATGGGGCTTGATCGGGAAACAGGTAAACTTTTTTGGCGACCTGAAAAAACGGACTTAGGTAAGCATACCGTCGTCATTCGTGCACAGGATCAATGGGGAGCGTTGAGCTTTCAGCAATTCGACCTGCTAACATTTGAGAAAAACTCAGCCCCCAGATTTATTTCTGAACCAACTCTTATCACTAAAACAGGTAAGCTTTGGTCTTATCCAGTAGAACTCGATGATCTCAATGGTGACGTCGTGAAACTTCGACTCGATGAGAAAACATCTCCATCGGGTGCTATTCTTGATCCATCGAACCATACTCTGACATTCACTCCCGTCGAAAACGGCTTATATCACTTCTCAATCATCGCTGATGATTTGCGTGGAGGAGTTTCCGAGCAGACGTTTGTGTTAGAAGCATCCGAAAATGGAATCCCTCCACAATTTCTCACCACAACAAATGCTCGAGTCACTGCGAATACGCCACTCGAAATGATCATTGTCATCGCCGATCAAGATGGCGACTCGGATCTTACGCTTGAATTAGATCGTACAGCCTCTTTCGAGGATCTATTGCTACAGTCGGTAGCAACACCATCCGGATATCCTGAGACGAGCAAGGCTTGGAAGGTCTTGTGGACCCCGAAAAATGAAGGCGTTTTCGAAGGAAACCTCCGTGCGACCGATAGCACGGGCCGGTCTACGATACAGCGTTTATCGATTGCCGTTCATCAAGCATCTTCGATCAATCGACCTCCAGTTTTCACTACAACTCCCAAAGCGCCGGCAACCAGAGACTTACCCTTTGAGTACCGTGTCGAAGCCTATGATCCCGAACGGGATCGTTTCACCTTAACACTAGATACGGAATCGATAGGGCGAGGGATGCTTTTGTCGTCCGACGGACTGCTGACATGGACACCGTCAACTGCTGGCGAATATCGCGTTGTCGTCAAAGCTGAGGATGATCTGGGTAATAGTTCTGTTTATTCTTTTCTGTTGCCCGTACTCTCAAATAGTCCACCTCGGTTTGAGTCATTGCCGGTAGATAAGGCGATTGAAGGACAGCCATGGGTCTATCGACCGGTTGTCCTCGATCCAAATGTTGAAGACAGCACGACGCTTCATCTGATCAGCGCACCCGACGGTGTCCGATTGAGCCCAAACGGTGAACTGCGTTGGGATAATCCGCTCATTGGGAATCATCGCATCGAACTGGAAGTTCGCGATTCAAATAGTGATTCCGCGCGACAGAGCTTTCAATTACAAGTCGTTTCCGCCACCAATCGCTCACCGCAAATCAACGGGCGGCCACGCTCCTCCATCAAACCGCTTCAGACTTATCAGTATCGCATTCTCGCATCCGATCCCGACAACGATCCGATCTATTTCAGAATTTTGACTGCTCCCTCGGGTGTCACACTATCTGAAACCGGCCTGATTCGGTGGACACCAACTTCCTTGCAACGAACCCATGGCACTTCCCCTCATCTGATTCAAGTCGAAGCGTCCGATCGGCGTGGAGGCTCCAACCAGGTATCTTGGCAAATCGATGTTCGCGATGACGCGGTAAACGATCCACCTGTGATCACTGGCCAAAAGGCAATTACAGCGATCGCAGGACGGCCTTTAATCGCGCAAATGATCGGACAGGATCCTCAGTCAGATACTCTTTTCTGGTCACTTAATTCACCGAGTCGCGGGGAAACGATTTCGCCTTGGACCGGCGAAGTCCGTTGGCAACCGACATTAAAAGATATCGGAAGCCATTCATTGCAGGTTAACCTCAGCGACTTAAATGGAGGTACCACAACCAAAGAGATTCCAGTCAATGTCCGCGGTGGCAATTCACCACCTGTAATCAGCGGACAACCAGAAACACTGCATCGCAATAGCCTTTCCTATCGAGCCAGTTTTACTGCCGTCGATGATGATACAGATCCTTTCACTTTCTCATTTCTAGCTGCACCGACGCATGGTGAACCCCTACTGGATCCCAAGAGTGGCCAATTGATTTGGAAACCGACCATCAATGGCACGTACAACTTCAAAGTCGCAGCGATCGACGATTTCGGAGATGGTAGCTCGATAGCTTTCTCGGTGATTGTTAATGACATCGGCAACAATCTTCCTCCCCGTTTTCTCAATTCATCAATCGGTGTAGGAGAAAGAGGATCGACCTATTCACGTCAGTTCACAGCCCTTGATCCTGAAGGAGATTCGATTTCTTATCAGGTAATCACCGCACCGCTTGGATTGACCATTGATGCATCTGGACGTGTCATCTGGAATGTCCCCCCGAACTATCCAGACAACACTGTAGAAATTGAACTTCAAGCACGCGATACCATCGGGGCAACTGGACGTATACGATTTAAATTGCCTGTCAAAAACGGAAATCATGCACCGGAGTTTCTATCATCGCCCAAACCGACGCTCGTCGCTGGGCAGCAGTATGCCTATCGCCTTTCTGTCACAGACAAAGATGATGACGATTTAGCAGTCTCACTGAAGCAGAGTCCCCCAGGAGCGAACTATGTCGACTCCAGCAATACGCTGCTTTGGTCAACTTCGACCGCTGACATAGGTCGCCATCGCTTTATCCTACAGTTGAGCGATGATCGTATTAATACACCAGTCGAGCAGGATTGGTTCGTTGATGTTATCGCCGACCAAACCGCTCCCACGGTCACTATTGAAACTGGCTCCACGATCGGTAACGTTGGGGAGACGATTCGTTTCAAGACGTTGGCGACCGATAATGTTGGTGTGGAAGTAATCTCGGCAACATTCCAGGGCAAGATCGTATCGTTGTCAAAGCAAGGCTTTGGCACAATCGATTTAACGACGCCCGGACAATACTCGCTCCAGGTTGCGGCAACAGACAAAGCAGGTAATCGGGGAACTGCTGAAAAAATTATTGTGGTTCGCGACCCACTGGATAAAAAACCGACCGCTTCATGGATTAGCCCGCTCGCTAGCAGTGAGATAACCGCTACCGTTCCGCTGATCGTTTCCGCAAAGGATCCCGAAAACCGTCTTACCTCCGCTCGTGTTTGGCTGAATGCGGCCGACCGCAGCGAAAGTAAGACTCTCATCGCCGAACAACTTGCTAGCGCTGGCGATTACCTACCAAATCAAGACAACTGGAACATTGGCAACATCGATCCAACGATTTTGCAAAATGGTTCCTATCTATTAACTTTCGAAATCACCGATGCAGGATTCAACACGTCGGCAACAACATTGCCCATTCAAGTCCAGGGCAAGATGAAATTGGGGACGTTCCAAACAAGGCTTACCGACCTTAGTCTCTATCTCGGCTCCACCACGCTCATTGTATCGCGAGTTTACGATAGTCTCCGCAGTCGCGAGGAGGGTGACTTCGGACCTGGATGGTTCCTAGATCTCGGCGTAGTTAGCTCACGAATTGAATCGTCGACGCTCGGCGAACAAGGAAGTGGACGATTCCAAGCTTTTGTCGACGGAACAGAAATCACGATCACTCTTTCCGACGGCACGGAAGAAACGCATCGCTTTGAACCCATTCCAGCCACAACCATGGGTGGACAAGTGATCGACTGGTTACCTGCCTTCTCAGCCCCTCGTACTTCGAAGATCAAAGTCCTAGGCCCAGAGCATATTTTAAAGCGAGTTGGAAATACTTACGAGACGATAGATGGTGTCACCTACAATCCTAGCGATCCGGCGATTGGAAACTATCTAGACATTAAACTGGAGAATGGAACCATACAACGTACCAGCGCCACGACGGGGAGGATTCAATATCTCACCGACCGCGCCGGTCAGCGTATTGAAATCGACGGAACTGGAATACATTCAAGCAGCGGTAAATCTCTTTTCATCGAAAGAGATTTCGCGGGTCGAATCCTTTCGATACGCGATCCTAAAGGTGCACAACTTCGTTACGAATATAACTCCCAAGGTCAACTTGCTGCCTTCATTGATCGGCAACAGAACTCGATCTCAACTGAGCAGCCGAAAAAGAATCTTTACTTCTACGACAACGTACATACAACGTTGCTTCAAAAAGCGATCGATTCTGAGGGACGTACCGTTTTCCAGCACAGCTTCGATATCAGCGGCCGACTGATCGAGTCGCGCGATGCATTTGGTCAAGGAGCCAAAAATCAATTCGATGCCGTACAAAAATCCATTCAACTGGGCGATCAGCAGCAATCTCTAGGCGTCATACAAATGGATCCGCTTGGTCGCCCCATCACGATCACTATAGGATCGGGGAATATGATGGAGATCAGCTACAACGACATCGGTCTTCCTATCCAACTTCGCAATCGCATTGATGACAATCCTCTGCAGAGCATTTCAGAAGTATCTGATATCAAGCTTGAATTTGATTCATATGCTCGTCCTGTTCGCAAGGTGGATCCCGCGGGCAATACAACGCAATTCTTCTATGACCATAACAGTGGCGAAATGCGTTCCGCCGTTGATCCACTGGGCAATGCAACTCGATTTGCTTATGACGACTCGGGAGTGATGGTCGATAAGGAGAATCATCTCAAGCAAGCGGTTCGGCGCGAATACGATGACAAGGGGAATGAAATCGCGGTGTACGCAGTGGATCGATCCGAAGGTGCCATGGGAGATTGCCCCGCTTCGGATACGTTCATTCCATATTGTTCCTTGGAACAAACAATCAAGAAGTCAACCTATGACAAATTTGGACGACTCACTGCGGAAACAGATCGCGATGGAATAGTCACGCATTACGAGTACGACGAAACGAATCGCATTCGGAAGCAATGGTTTGAAAGCGACCATGAGGGAATCACAATTCGCTCGGTACGGGAGTATACCTACGACGCTAATGATCGCCCCACTCAGACACGCGAGTTTCAGCAGTTACCTGATGGTACGACTCGATTCATCACCACCACCGGTCAGATCTACGACTCCACCGGTCGTATCCTAATCGCCACCGACTCCGCGAATACCTCCATCGAACATGAATACGACGCAGGAGGTCGCCACATCAAAACTCGTACAACGGACGAGTACGGGACTCCATTCGTTGCATTCCAGGTTTACGATTCCTACGGACGTGTCATGGTTCAAACCGATGCTGTGCCGGAAGGAGAACCGATTCGAAGTGGTCAGCGGATGCATTATGACCAGCAGGGAAAACTCATTCGAACCGATCGACTCGAAAAACCGCTCATTGAAATAACTGGCTCAGCGACAACACGTCAGTCAAAGATTGTTTCTTTTGGAACTGTCACCGCAGGAGCCACCGTTTCGGCCGATGGTCGGCAATTTCCCTCTCAGATTGTCGATGGCGAAGGAAGAGTTAACGAAAGATTTCGCAACCAGCATGGAAATACTGTGGAACGCCGCGATGTCGTTTACGACACTAATGGAAAGCCTGAGATACGAATTGGTCGTACTGTATTTGATGAACATGGACGTGTGATCGCTTCCACCGATGCTTACGCCCCTGGTCAAACTTCGGGCATTACCGGAACTCGCTTCTTTTACAACTCGTCAGGGGAGCGTATTCGCAGCGAGTATGTCACTGGTTTACGGATTGATGTTCAGCGGCTGCCGAACGGTACCTACAGTTCGACTCTAGTTCATCCGGGCGAATTGATCGATCGCGACTTTCTGCAGATGGATGATGCGGGTCGACTTCGTGTGAAGCAGTCCGATGATGGGGCACGTTCACGAGTTAAATACGATCCCCAAGGAAGGACAGTCGAAGCGATCGAATACGATAACGATTCGCAGATGGTCACTCAAATTACCAGAACCTACTACGACGAAACTAATAATGCGACTTATGTAATTCAGCCTAATGTGTTATCGCCGAATGAACCGACCACGGCGAATGTTACCTTTAAAGACAAACTCGACCGCATGATTCGAACGGAGAAACGAACTGGCGTTCGTATCGAACTCCAAGCAGTCGAAGGGGATCGACATACCACCAAACTGACTTCTGCCGGCAGGGTAGAGTATTTCGAATCAAGTCACTTGGATAGTCGCGGCCAAGTACTCCGAAAAGAGAATTCGCTCGGATCTGTTAGCGAATATCAGTACGATGACGCAGGCAATGTTTTGGTCGAGATAGGTCCATCCGTGTGGGATCCGCAACTTCGAGGCTGGATTCGCCCACGACTAGAACGCGTTTACCTAAAAGATCGATTGCAGTCTGAGCAAACGGGGATTCGTCAATTGCCCGATGGCCAATTGGATCGTGCGATGAGTCGAACCATCTCCTATCAATACAATCTACAGGGGATGAAAACGAAGACGATATTTGAGGATGGGACTTTCCTCCAAACGATCTACGATGACGCTGGTCAGATGATTGCGGAAGTTGACCGAGCCGGCCAACGAACGGATTTGGTCTATGACAAATCGGGGCGATTAGCTGCCATTCGTCAGCCCCTTATCGATGCTTCACCTTCTTATAGACTCCGTACCGAGTTTGGATACGATGATCGGGGAAATCAAACCGAAGTGCGAACCGGTATCATCGAATATCTCGATGGTTCTATGGATCGTAGTGGTATGAGAGTGCGAACAGAAAAATATGACGTTCGCGATCGTTACATCGAGCAACTTCGCAGCGGTCATCTCGCTGAGTCGAGAAGATACGATGCTTCAGGCCGAATTGAATCGATCGATAATCCTTCGGGAACCCGTGTCAGCTATCGCTGGAGTGCCGAAGACACGGAAGCGCAACGGCGAGTGGTCTACTATAACCGATCGACTGATCCCGCCGATGCCGCACCGCGAGAGATCGTTACCCAGCAGAGTACACGTAACGGCAGGTCGGTGTCGTATGCCGAAGGAACGACTGTCACGGAGATGAATGGTGAGGGGCAGACCCTCAGAATTACAAATCCCAGTGGCGCGATTGGTTATAGCTATAACCATGAAGGCAGGCTCGAAACGATAACAACCTATCAGGCGAAACGGCCCGCAGCGATCGAGTCGCAATGGCGCTACGATTACGATTTGGCGGGGCGATTGGAAACGGTCTCCGTGCTCACTCGCGCTGGCGCGACGCTGAGTTCACCGGAAACTTATCGCTACGAGTACGATGTATTTGGTCGTGTGACGAGTCTTGTCTATCCGGATGGTACATTTCAGAGCCGGAGCTACGACAAGCTGGGCAATATGATTGGTGTCACTTATTTTGATGCAGATGCGACACCAAATAATCGTGACGACAATCCGAAGCGGCTGCAGTTTGTTTACTCCTTTGATGTCGCTGGCAACCGAACGGGTACTGAAGAGCATTTTTGGAATCCGCAAGATCGCAGCCTGCACTACATGCGAAGTCTGGGCTATCGCTATGACGCAGCAGCTCGGCTGGTTGAGGAAACCAGCTATGAGGATGGCAGGAGTAATCGTACGCGGTACGAATACGATGCAGCCGGCAATCGCCTGACGGAGTCAACGGACAGTGATGGTGATTCGATTGTGGATACGGTGATACGCAGCACATATGACCTTCAGGATCGGTTGCTGGAGCAGACTCAAACCGAAGGGAGTAAACAAACACGAACTCGATATTTCTACGGTGAAGGTAATCGATCTCTGCAGCCGCTGAGGGTTGAGACTCGTGAGGCGAATACGGATCGTTTGCTCGAATCGAAGGATTTTGAGTACGACCTTTTTGGTTATCTAGAAAGTTTCGAGCACTGGCTGGATGGTGAAAAAGACCAGCGTGTGCGCGAAGAGTACAGCAACGATCCAGACGGACAGAGGTTAACGAGACGCGAGATTGTTTGGGAAGACGAGCAACTGAAATATGATCGTAGTTGGCTAGAGATCTATGATTCCCAGAATCCAACCGGTCACTCGCAATTGCTGGAACTTCGCGATGCAGAGAGTGGTCGTGTGGAGAGATTGGTAACGCCGGGATTGCGATTGATTGCTGAAGCGAATCGAGATGCAGTTTCTGAAGCGTACATTACCGACGGGCTTGGCTCGGTTCGTCGCTGGGGCTTGGATGCATCGCGTGACCACGATCTGCGTTACGGCTCGTTTGGAAATCTTACCGATGCGGCTGCGCAGTCGCTGCCGCTGCACGGATACACGAGCGAGTTGATGATTGATGGTGGTTCGCTATTGCATTTGCGCCAGCGTACCTACGATCCATCGCTTGGACGTATGCTTCAGCCTGACACTTTTAGCGGCCTAGTTACGGAGCCAGCGAGCCTCCACCGTTACCTCTACGCCGCCAACAATCCCCTGCGTTACCACGACCCCTCCGGTAACCTCTTCGTCTTATTCGACGGCACCTGGAATCACGATCAACCCCAATTCTTCCCACCACATGTGTGGTTTACGAATGTTGTGAAGATGAGGGATGCGTTTATTAACGGGCAGCGAAGAGACTTTGAATACCTCAGAGGGGTTGGAAATCAAGTTGATAATCCTGACGGTTTTAGCCAGATCGTAGGTGGAGCATTTGCTTATGGAATGACAAATATCATAAACAGTGCCATAAGTAAGGCGCTACCAATAATAAGGGATCAGGATAAGATCGTAGTTACCGGATTTAGCCGCGGCTCAACAACTGCTTTACAGTTTGGACATGAAATATCGCGACTCGCGCCTGATGTAACCATAGACAGTATGCTTCTGTATGACACGGTTGCTTCGGTTGGAATTCCTGGTAATGGAATCAATTTTGGCTTCAACACTTCGCTAAGTCCCAATGTCAAACGGGCATACCATGCGGTCGCATACCAGGAGGATCGTTCCAACTTTCCCGCGACCAACATTCTGGATCGAGCTAGAAGGGTGGAACAAAAAGTATTCTGGGGCACTCATGGAGATGTTGGAGGAGGTTATCGAGCACGTACGGAACACTCGGACAATACTCTTTTCTGGATGAGCGAGAAATTAAAGAAGGATTACCCATTCCTCGACAATCCTGGTAATTTTTGTGCGCAATGCGGTAGAGACAATAGCCATTGGCCACATCCGGCCCAAACGTACCTCATGCATGGAGGAGTATTGTTTGGTGAATCACTTCGACCTACAGTAGAATATCCGGCGATCGGTACGATCGCGCTGGCTTTTTTCTACGATGACATGGATTTCTCAAACGTAAATCTTGATCGGTTTGCCGCTCAGTATGACTCTTTCAAATCGATTGCGCTTTACTTGAGATTGACCGATGCCTTTTCAAGTGGCATGGCATTTATTCCGTACGCTGGTCCCTATGTTTCGAGTATCTATCGAATTTACCACTACGCGGCACTCTACACCTCGGTCATCTCGTGGTTTACCAATAGGATTTAGAACGTGCACTGTCGAACAGTAATCTTCGTAACACTAATGATGCTTGCGACTGCCGGATGTCGAGAGAGTAAACCTTCGATCGGCGTTAGCAATATTGATTGCTCTGGTCTCTGGTATAGTGGCAACATCAAAATTGGCAAGATGACTGATTCGTTCGGAGCAAATGGCATTTCCGTCGGTGTTTATGACGTCAATCCCGGAGATTTTGTGGGATTGGAACTAACCGATCGTTGGAGCAACACCAGAATATCCTATCGTGGTAAAGTTCCTCAATTTGATCCAGCATTAAATCCGACAATTTTTGAAATCTGCTTGCGGAGAAATCGTCAGGTTGAATTGTCCTGGAAAAAAACGAGTGAAAGTCTAGAGCGAAAACAGGACATTGAGATTCGTAGAATATTCTCCACGATTCCCTTACTTATAAGGGTTCTCGGCAGTGACAGATATTTCAACTTGCTTCCAAGGCAATTAACCTTCGACTACGGGGTAATCCCAACATACTCCGAGCAAAAACTTGACGACTATCTTTGCGGATACATTTGCGTGGAGAAAGACGCGAGTGACGTCATGCTTGGAATCATGTCGACGAATCAGGGGCCGTTTCGAGGTCAGATGGTGCGATTGCCTATCGACAAGATAATGGCGAGTGGAGTGGTGCCCGATGGCGGCATTTTTCTCGACATCGACGCTGAATGGAAGAACGTCAAAATGCATCGCATCGATCAATGTCCTGACGACACACTCGCAGCAGGCAAACAAATGAAACAAGGAACTATAAAACCTGGAGAACTTCTTCTCGAACTTCCCCTCCAACCTGCCGCTCCTTACACCGGCCCCACCAACCTCACTCTCCCCGACCTCCGCTTCGACGAAGAAAAGCAAGAAGCTGAAGAAGAAAAAAACAAGGACAAATAAAAGCAAATCATCTTTGAGAAACAATCAATAACTCAAACAGAAATCGACGCCGCTACAGATTACGTCGAGGGGAGAGGGCGGCGGTGGAGGCGAGGAGGCCACCGACTAAGGCCATCGCAGTGATCAACATGCTAAAGGCAAAGTCCACGCCGGCGACCGTCTCGCGATCTACCAGCGCTGTGAAACTGCGATAACCCAACGATCCAGGTACCAAAATCAACATCCCAGGATTCAGTGGGATCAATGCTGGTCGATTGTAAATTCGCGCATATAAATTCGATCCGCAACCCACCGCAAACGCACCCAAAAAGGATCCAAACTCTCCACCCGCTACCTTCGCGCCAAAAAACGAAGCACCAAACCCCAGGATGCTCACCGCAAAGATCACCGGCCACTGATTCGTACGCGCTCGAAACAATACCGCAAAGGCCGCTGGAGCTGCGATCACCGCCAATCCAAAAGTCCACCAGGGCAACGGCCACAATGTCTCCGCCGGCAAATCACGCCAACTACCCATCAATCGCCACGCCAGCGCCACACCCACTACCAACGTCAACAATTTGGCGATCGCGCCAGCGGTTCGCGCGACTCCCGCCGATAAATGCCCCATCGCCAGCTCCGTCAACGCAACGGTCAATTGCAATCCAGGCAACAAGACCACCACCGACGCCAACGTCGCCAAACGATCATCCAGAGGACTGACCCAATGCGCGATCGATAACGAAACCCCCGCCGCTAAAAAACCCGCAACCGGCGGAAACAAACCACTCTCACCACCGAACCGCGCAAAGATCGGTTCCAAAAACGCTAACACCAATCCAATCGCCAGCGCCACCAAAACCTCAACACCACCCGCTCCAAAAAATACCGCCACCGCACCGCATGCAATACTACATGCCACCGATGTCGCAATCACTCCATAGGGAGGCGGCGCCGCTGCGACCGCTTCCATTCGCGCCAACGCTGTTGCCAAATCCAACTGCCGCGCCTCAACATTTTCCAAGATCTCATCAAACTGCCCCAGCTTACTCGCCTCCACTTCCCCCGCATCGACGCGGCGCAAATAGGTGCGTTCCTGATCTCCCTTGCCAAAAGAAACCAATAAAGCGGTCGGCGTATAAAGATAAACGCCCGGTGTACTGAGCGTCTCGGAAAACTCCACCATCACTCGCTCCAAGCGATGCGACGGAGTTCCATAGCGATGCAACAGTTCCGCTGTGCGCAATAAGAAAGCCTGACGCTGACGTTCAGGCACGCGCAGCCAATAATCATCGAATGTCGAGCCGCCGCTCATCGTATCCATGACAACCTTCAATCCATCCATCGGCCCGCCAAGACCGATGTTTCCGTTTACCTAGAAAGCGACCCGATCACTTCGCCTCCGAGCCAAATTACAACAGCGCCGTGACAACCACGCGCTGCATTCACTTTCCAATCATCGAAAGATATCCGCGAAAAGCTTTACGGCGAAACCCAATTCTCGCCATTCCAAATCTTCGCACCACCATCCTTCTCCCAACGTCCCTGCTTAAAATTCCATTTTTCATCATCGACATCATCGCGATTGGTATCCAGCTTACCACGGTCCCACTGGCCATCGTTATTGTCGTCATAAAGATTCAGCTTCCATTTGCTCTTGGCCCCCAGAACGTCTTTTCCTTTCCCTTTGGCAGCTTTCGCCGTGGCAATCTTCATCGCCGCGCGATAGTTGGTCAGCGCTTCATCGGCCGCTGGAGCGACTGGAGCCGCAGAGGCCGCTGGCTTGGCTGGTGCGTTTGTGGTCGCGCTTGTGGGTGCGACTGTGGTTGCCACCGAGGCCACCGGAGCGTCGCTGGATTGCCAAGCAGTTCCGTTCCAGATTTCATGCCCACCCTCTTTTTCCCAACGTCCTTCTTTGAAATTCCACTTCTCATCGTCGACATCATCGCGATTAAAGTCGAGCTTGCCGCGATCCCATTGCCCGTCTGCGTTGTCGTCGTACAAATTCAACTTCCAAGGTGAACTGGCACCCAAGACATCTTTGCCAGCACCAGGCTTGGATGCCGAGGTCGCAATCTTCATCGCCGTTGCGAGCAGCGTCCCATTTTCGCTCGAGTTCTTCACCTGGCTGGCGGCTTGAGTTGCTGGCGGCGCAGCAACTAAAGCATTCACGGTCGAAGCTTTGGACTTATCACTTGCCGTATCGCCGGCTGAACCTGCCGTGGAACCTGCCGAAGCACCGCTATTGAGCAGCGGTTTAACGCTCCCCCCATTTCCCTCGGTCCCCATCGAAATACCATCAGATGCAGCATCCATTACCGGGGGCACTTGGCTGACCGCTGGGACATTAAACTGATCCAAGCGAGGCTCAACCCGAGGGTTGCCGTACCACAAATAGATCAAGAACGACAGGAACAGAAACCCACCGACCATCATCGTGTTACGAACCATTTGATAAGACACAAACACTGCTTACTCCTCCAGATTCAAGGAACCTTTTTCGTCGACGACGGGTAAGTGACCTTCAATCATGCCACGCTGAATCGGAACCGTACAATTGCAATAGGTGTAGGGACAAATCGCAGGGCTATCGAGCAACTGAAAACCCTCGGCCAAAGATCCTCGTTCAGCGAACTTGCCACCCAAACGACTTGCAGGATAACAACGGTACGCCTTACCAGTCGATTTCACTACCAAGTAATTCGCTCCCGCACGGCAGAATCTTCCCTGAAAACTATTTTCAATTTTTCCGGTGTGATTATGCCCCCCCAATTGTAACAAGATCTCACGCTCCTGCGGCGTATACTCCCTCACGTAACCATCCACCTTTTCCGGTTGCACTTTGAAGACAATTCCATGCTCTCGAAACAGCGGAGCGATTTCGTCGCGCAATTGCAAAAGCCGCTGTGGAACCGCCACACTGGTCACATGGAAGCGAACCCCAAATTCCTCATAGGGCCGAATCCAATCGTAACGAGCGAGAAAATCTTCGGCCGAAGCATACTCAAGATGTAGGCTCGCTGAAAAGAGATTTAAGGCGCCGCGAGTCGACTCCAGAAAACTTTTTATACGATCTTCAGGAGCAGAAAAGTTGGTTTGCACCGAAATACAGTGTCCCTGCGCGACCAATTGCCGAGTGATCTCGGTCAATTCCGGCTGCCTAAACGGCTCGCCACCACTGAGTTTAATCTCCCAAGAGCCAGGCAAAGCAGCAAAAGTATCGAGCGCCTTTTGAAATCGCTCACCTTCCAAAACACCTCGTCGATCCGCCATATTTCGCTGTGTGCAATACGAGCAACGATAATTGCACGAGTCGTTCATGTTCCAACTGATGATGCCGCGTATCTTGCGACCAAGCAGATCCCATTCCGCCGCACCGCTCTCCCGCGATGCCGCTTGGCGACCAATCCACTGATCGATGTTGATCGACGGCTCGCTCATGCGTCAGCATCCTCTTCCTTGACACTTTTCCAGTCGGCAGGCACATGCACGATCCCACGATTCACAGGTACCGTGCAAGGGCAGATCGGATAAGGACATTTCCCGCCGCGCGCGAACAACTGAAAATCGCCACGAACAAAACTTCCCAGTCGCCCTTTTGATTTGTACTCGTCTTGCTCGTCGTCCGAATCATCGTCGATATCCAGTTCAAACTGATTATCGAGCTTCGCATACTTCTTACCCGTCCGGCAGGTGTACGCTTCTCCTTTTTGATCGACGATAAAGTACCATTTGCCCGCTTCGCAATACATCCCTTGGTAGCTCGGAGCGCGGTTGACGACCATCGGATCATGGCTGCCACCGGTGATCTGTTCGATCATCGCTTTTTCAGCGTCGTTGTAGGGATAGACGCCGCCGCGAATTTTCATGAGCTGTGGAAAGTATCTAAACCCTGCCTCCGTAAGAATCTCTCGATACTTGAAATGATTCGATACCTTGCCTGGTACCAAGACCACATTGACAACAAAGCTGCTATGCGGATTATGCTTGGTTCGACTCTCACGATATTCGATCGCCTTAGCAACGAACTCATCGACATCAGCCGTATCGGGATGCAAGCTAGCACTGGTCACACGCAAACGATCGCCCGTTAATTCGCTGAACCGTTTCAAGATATGAATCGGGGCCGAGAAATTCGTGAGCACCGAAAGGTGATGTGGAGTGCGCTGGACCAATTCAGGAATAACCTGATCGATGAATCCTTTGAACGCAAACACTTCGCCACCAGACATTTTGATTTCCCAAGTACCGGGTAACTTCGCTAGCCCTCCCACAATTGCCGTTATCGTTTCCGAATCGGGCGTCCCTACGCGACTTTTCCGCGACTGGATACAATAAACGCAGTCGTAATTGCAATGTCCATTGACCTGCCACTCGACCGTTGGCTGCATCGCCTTTCTACGTTTCACTTCTTCGCTTTGTGCAGAGAAGGAGAATAGTTTTACGAGCGATCTCGCGACGTTCATTCTTCACTCCCTCCGCTGCACGGATTCGCTGAGAGCGTCACGATATCTTCTGTCTTGCTGATCTTGCCAAGCTTGATCGCCCATTTCACGTTCTGCTTATACTTGCCACATTGCTGGCAAGATGGAAAGAAGTCGCCGCCACCGATTCGCGACCGCAGATCGCGATACTCTGGTCCGGTCCACAGATCATGAAAAGATTTTTCGGGAGTGATGAAGCCAACCGAAACGTCCGTATTGCAGCAGTAAAGCAATTCCAGATCGACCGTGATACGGCAGTAAACAGTCCCCATATAACAGCCAACCTGTTCGATGGGGGCGGTACGATGCGAATCGGGATCAATCTGCGTAGCGAACTCTGCTAAGTCCGTTGCAATACCACTGAACTCCGCGATTGCGCGAGCGCGAGGGATATAATCCTCCAGTAACTGTCGCTTCTGAGTGGCCGACAGCGCGCACGCTTCAGTTCCTTTCGCCAGAGAAGCGAATTTGAAATTGATACGCTTGGCAGGATATTTCAATGCAAAACGCACCATCTCTTCCAGTTGATGGTAGTTGTATGCGTTAATCACTTGCACATGCTTGGGGCGAAAGCCGCTCGCTTTCAAAATTTCAAGCTGGCCCAGCAATTTATCAAAGCCGCTGGATGCTGCGTGAAACTCGTTCCATACCTCACTGGTGACACCGCAAACCGAGACCAGTAAATCAAGCATTCCAGCTTCGATTTTCTCTCGATCGGCAAGCAGTTGATCCAGCTTCACTTGCAACAGGTTGGTGATAATAGTCACTTGGATCCCAAATCGATGGGCGTACTGCACCATCTCAACGAGATCCGGATGAAGCGATGGATCTCCCATACCTGACAGAATGATATGATCGAGTCCTCCTAGCTTGATCAGATCATCGAAGATCTTTTGAAATGTTTCCAGCGGCATCTGCTGTCGCTTCCAAGCCGCCGTCGGTACATGCTGTGGCAACAATAGCGGGCTGTGATGCCAACACGTGGTACAACGCACGTTACATCCATTGGCGATATCGAAATGCACGGTCTGAGGACCGAGTCGTGGTTGCCCCTCGCGGACTCCTTGGATTCGCAATCGCTTTCGATCTTTTCCTGAGACAATCGCTTCGCTCATCGCACCGATTCTCCGGGAAGACTTAATGAGTCGCGAGTAACGAGGGCTTGCGACATTTTCAAAACTTGGAGGTGACGCAGTACATCATGAGGCTGCTCGCCCCCCTGAAATCGGCTTTCGACATATGCGATAAAGGCTTCGATCAACTCATCGGGCGTTGACACATCTTCTAACTTCGGAAACGCTCGAAACAACTTGAGAGACTCTTCAGCCGGTAGGCCGAGTGGATGCTGGAGTAGTTTTCGCAGGCTCAGCAGCGCTGCGCTTGCCCACTGACTCCACTCGCGATTACTGTTGCCGGTGAGGGCCGGATACTTTTTCGTCAGGGCGATGAAGCAACGAAAGACTTCATCTCCGAGATTGCGTGCTTCCGATAAAGAGCGTCCTTGCTGCAAATGGCTCAATAGATCGAGCAATGCCTCTTCGAGCTGCGACAATCCATGGCTGCCATGAGCTCGCTGCAAAACCGAACGCACCTCTGCAGCCGCATCGGCTGATAACTGCTGAAGAACCGTCTCCAGGCCATGGCTATCAGAGAGTTGCTGGATGCGCCCCTGCGGATAGACGGCGGTGAGCCAATGGCCAATGAGATCCGCATCGCCACCTGATATCTTTTCCAGTTGATGAACGACCGTCGGTTGCAAGGCCCGCACCGCTAATTCCAATCGTTGCTGCGGAAAGAGTGGCCTAATCAACTCCACAGCGCATTTTAGAGCACCATTTTCGGCGACGTATTGCTGACTGTTAGCTCGCAACGTTGCCGCGAAGTCAGGTTCAAGCAGACGAGCTACGGCGTGTCTTAGTTCCTCTGGATCGTCGAGCGACTGAAGGGATAAACAAGCGTTCTGCTTTTGGGCTGATTGGACGCGGAGCCACTGATCGTCGGCGATTTTTTCTTGTGCATAAAAAAGAGATGGTATACCGGCGTAGAGCAATTCATGAAACGTGTTATAGCCACCTGCAGAGACGGCCGCATCACATCCCATAAAGAAACGCCAAATGGCGCTCGATTCACACCAAGTGATCTGCGGCCCAGCGAATCGTCTTCCGCGATAAAGAGGTCCTGCGCCGACCAGCAGATGGTATCGTTCATCCTTGGAAAGCGGCTCGATGATCTTTTGCAAACATTCCTCGGCCGTCGGATCACCACCTCCACCCGCGCTGACATAGATCAGTTTTTTATGATCGTCGATACCGAGTTCGCGGCGGCTTGTTTGTCGAGCGGGAAGCTGTTCGCGTTCGAACTGAATGACCTCGCCTGTATAGTGAAGCGTAGAGGGATTACTTTTGGTATCGGTTCGAGCATCTTGGCTTGCGTTCACCGCTTCTTTTTCGATGCGATGGGGAACAACGACCGTATCATAGAACCCCATCGCTGCGCGAAAGGTTGGACGACTCGCGTAATCGGATTTCACATTGCGATGGATAAACGCTTTTTTGAAGGGGCCGTCGAGAACTTGAAAGAGTTCATCGAAACTGCCTGATGGAAAAGTGTCGACGACGAGGAGATCGGGAGCGAAGACGCCGAGCGTTTGCCAAATGAAGTGCTTAGCGAGTCGGCGATACTCCATTTTTTCGAGCGCAGCCGTGCGAGCAACCGTTTTACTGGGAATTTTAAAGGCGGCGAAGCGGGCGTCGGCCAGCATATCGCTGGCGTCACTGGAAGTGAGAAATAAAATTTCCGGTTGAACCCCTTCCATGAACGTGATCAAGCGACGCATCCAGCGAGCGACGCCGAGCAAGCGGGTGACATGCCCCATGCCGGCACCATTGATCGCGTAACAAATGATACGGACAGGTCGCGACATCAGGTTGCATCCTTAAAGGCATCATCGGCAGGGGTCGACATCGAAGCGGCTAGTGACTCAGCAGCGTTATCGAAATCATTGTCGCCAGAGGAAGACAAGTTGGAGTGGGCGCGATAATCCCAACCTGGATTGTTCTCGTGAAAATGTCGTACTTCAACGACATCGTTTCCATTCATTCCGCGGGTGATAAGATCCCACCACAGATATTTTTCGAGAAACGAACCACTGTTGTAATTATCGAAAGTGTTGATGCGTTCACGAACTTGTCCAATCTGCTCGCGACGCTTTTCCCACTTCTCCGGCTTATAGTCTCGCATCTGTGCAATTTGCTCTTGCGTAAACACCTTACGTTTCCCGCGATTCATCTGAGAATTGAGTTTGCGAATTTTGTCGTCGAGTTTGATAAGCTCTTGATTGATTTGCTCTCGCTGCGAATCGATACGAGACACGGACAATTCATGCAGGTAGTCAATCTGTTTCTGGGTACCGATCGATTTACGAAAGAAGGTATCGAGGTAAGGGTCTTTTTCAGCGAGTTTCACACGCACCTCTTCAGGACATGCGTCGAGATGATCAAGGACCTGCTTGCCAAGATCTTGATAGAGATCCGCTAGTAGTTGTTGCGGTTGTTTGACGAGAGTAGCAAGTTCCTTTTTCAGTTCGACCAAGCGATTGTTTTCCACGACCTTGTTCTCATAGGCGCTGACCACTTGCTCTGATTGATCTTTAAAGAGACGGTATTGCTGCCTGACCTCGGTGGGATTGCTGTATCTTTCGCCTCCTTTGCGTAGAAGGCTCATCAGCAGCGACACATCGCGCCAATTTAAAATGGCATTCCACCATCCACGACTCCCTTCTTCGGAAAAGAAACCACGCGAGGCTAAATTCTTGAAACGGGGATTTTTTTCCCATAATTTTTTACGATCGATCGCTGAGTCGTAGGCGGGCTGCAAATCGTTAATGACTTCCTGAATGCGATTCATATTCAAGTCGTAGAACTTGATGTCATCAGATGCTTCGAGTTCGGCCCGGCGAGCTTCAACCTGTTTAAATTTTGCATCGTAACCGCTCTTGGTTTTCAGCAGGGCGGGATACGAAAGTCTCTTTTCGAGTTCTTGCAGGTAGCTGTCACTGATCTCGGGCAACAGATAACCGATTGTTTCTTGTCGGATTCGATCGCGTGTTTTACGAATCTGTTCCGAATCGTCCTGATACTTGACCCATTCATCGTTCAGCCACTCCTGTTGTTTGGCTAAGAATTGGCGGCGTTCGTAGCAGGCGTCTGTGTATTCCCTCATTCCAAACATAATTCAACTCGATGATAAGATCAAAACGCTCCTGGATGAGTGGGAGCAATAATGAGATGTGCAACCAATAATGAATTAAACAACTTTCGATGGTACCCAACCGGTGCCATGCCGACCCACAAAATCGCAGACAACTTTATTAGCCGTCTTCGCAGGAAAACTCAGCCTTGCTTTGACCGGTTGTCTTAACAGGGAGGCTCTAAGCGAAATTAAATCAGGCGCGGTCAATTAAGAATGATTGTTGTCCATTCCAAACAGCACTGAACTTGAAATGATTTTTGGCTCCCCTTGGCCCGTACATAAGGGGCGTATTTTACGAGGGTTTCTAAACTGGAATCAACTGGTTGAAGTAAGATCGCTGCGGGAATCGGGACGATTCAACTTGGATTCAAAGAACTGCGATATCGTTAAAAATCTCCGGTGGATTAGGACGGAATTGTTTCTGCGATTTGAAAACTCTGCAAAGATCAAAAGGGACAGCGACTGCGGAGGCTCCTCACATTCAGAAAAGATTAGCAAAGATAGGTAGAAAAAGAGGATTAATCCGAGATAAAGCAAGGTTAAAAGTCGGTGCCGAGGAAGCGAACTTTTGATAGAATCAGGCATGTCTGTCGGTGGCTTGGGCAACTGAGGCGCTGTTAGTTGTAACTGAGTTCTAGAACGGGGAGTGGCTTTCAGTGGCCAAGGAATGGACGAAAGATAACGCTTTCACGGAAGCGTGGAATGCGATTACGCATGCCGGCGGTTTGTTATTAGCTTTACCAGCAGTCGTTGCGATGGTGTGGTTAGCTGACCAGCGAAGCCAACCAGAGCTGACCTGGGTCTGCTTGGCGTATGGCATCACGCTGATCGGAGTTTACTTTTTCTCGACGATGTCCCATGCGGTTCGCAGCCCAGCGATGCGACATCGAATGCGATCGTGGGATCAAGGTGTTATCTTTCTGCTGATCGCCGGAACTTATGCCCCTTTTATTTACGCGTTCACGTCGGGCGTTGAGCGAGTGATTGTGATGGTGGCAGTGTGGCTGCTAGCGGGTTACGGCTTTTACATGAAGGTGATCGCCAAACATCGAGTCGATGCTATGGTGTCAACGTTCTATCTGTTGCTCGGTTGGGGACCAGGCATGGTTCTCTTTCGCCATGTGCCACTAGATTGTTTTGGTTCGATGGCACTCGGCGGACTGCTTTACTCCGCTGGAACATTGTTTTTGCACAACGATCACCGCTCATGGTACTACCATCCGATCTGGCACATGCTGGTCATTGCAGCTAGCGCTTGTCACTATGCAGCGATTTTGTATTTCGTCGTGATGTAATCAATCGGTTTTCGTATCGTACGTCACTTGTTCTTTGTTGATTGCCAAATCAGATATTTAAGACCATCCCATTTACCCGCCTCAACTTGAATCTCATCGCTGAATCTGAGGAGTCCGCTGAATGCGTCGACCAATTGCGGTAGTTATTGCTTTTCCCTTTCTCTTTGGCTTCTTCTTTCTTCATGCGATCACGGCGAGGGGAGAGGAAGGGCGACGCCCTAATATCGTTCTCTTTTTCGCCGATGATCTCGGTGTCTATGATTTGGGTTGCTACGGACGAAGCGAGCATAAGACACCCCATCTGGATCAATTAGCGAAAGAGGGTGTTCGTTTCTCGTGCGCCTACACCGCGCAGCCGATTTGCTCGCCATCGCGAGCCGCATTGATGACAGGTCTTTATCCAGCCCGTTTGCAACTGACCAATTTTCTCCCCGGCCGACAGGATGCGCCATCGCAAAAACTGAAACAGCCCATTATTCAAGGACAGTTACCAGCCGAGGAAGTGACGATTGCGGAGCTGCTCAAGCAAGCGGGCTACACAACGGGGCTGTTTGGCAAGTGGCATCTTGGAGGAGGCAAAACAGGACCGAAAGAGCAGGGCTTTGATGTCGTGGACATGCCTGCTGCAAACAGCAAGCCTTCAGAGACCGAAGGTGGCAAAGGGGAATATGCGATCACAACTGCGGTAGAAAACTTTATCGAGTCGAATCGTGACAAGCCTTTCTTTTGCTACGTGCCACACAATACTCCGCATATCCCATTGGGGGCCAAACCTGAATTGATCGAGAAGTATAAAGATGCTTTTCATCCGACGTATGCAGCGATGATGGAAACAATGGACGATGCAGTGGGACGCGTGCTCAGTAAGCTTGAATCGCTCGGATTAAAAGACAACACGATCGTGATTTTCACAAGCGATAATGGTGGACTGCACGTGCTGGAGTTTCCCGGAACGCCCGCGACACACAATGGACCTTATCGGGCTGGTAAAGGTTTTCTGTACGAAGGAGGCCTGCGCGAACCGCTGATTATTCGTTGGCCGGCACGCGTAGCGGCAGAAAGAGTTATCGATACACCTGTGATGCTGACCGATTTAATGCCGACACTTTTAGCGGCCGCTGGTTTGGATGTATCGAAAGCGACAGGACCTCTGGATGGTGTGAACTTGCTTGATGAAATTACTGGTGGCAAGAAAACGGCGGATCGAAATCTCTACTGGCACTTTCCCAACTACACCAACCAAGGTGGTCGACCTGGTTCGGCGGTTCGGCAAGGGAAGTGGAAGTTGATCGAGCATTTGGAAGATGGAACGCGTGAACTGTTTGATCTGGAAAGCGATGTCGGTGAGAGCAAGAACGTGGCGACCGAGCAGCCGGAGATCGTCGAGAAGTTAGCGAAGGAACTTGAGCAGTGGCGAGAGCAGGTTGGGGCTCAAATGATGTCGCCGAATCCTGAGTTCGATGCTCAGTTGCATCGTCAACTGTACATCGACAAAGATCCATCGAAGTGGAGTGCAAAAGCGACGGCCACTGCGACTGCAGAGGGATGGCAAGAGTGGCGCACGACCATGAATCGTGTAGTCGCGGGCAAGAAAGCGATTGTGACGCCAGCCGATGGCGAAATACGTTTGCAGGCTCGCAACGCACGGGTGCATGGAAAGAAGTTGCGTTACGAACCTGAGCCCTACAAGAATGTACTGGGATATTGGACCGAGGCTGACGATTGGGCAGATTGGGACGTGACGATTCCGGAAGCAGGCTTGTACGAGATCGAAATACAAGTCGGCTGCGGAGATGGCCAAGCGGGCTCGGAAGTCGAGTTACGAGTTGGCGAGAAGTCGGTGAGTTTTACGGTAAAGCCGACAGGGCATTTCCAAAAAATGACGCTGCGTACGTTTGAAATTGGTCAACTGGAAGCGGGTGCGCAGCGTGTTGAGATTCGCCCAAAGAGCAAGAAAGGGGTGGCGGTCATGGATGTTCGTCGCGTGGTACTGCGTAAGAAGTGATCTCGGATTTGCGAAAAGCAACAAGTCGATAAGTTGCCATCGGCAAAGAGGATGGCGACTTGCAGCGTTTTGGGGTTAGGGGTACCATCGGACGATTGCCGCGGGGCGTGTTATGTAGGTGAAATTTTTGGGGTCGATGATTCCTATTTCGATATTTGACTTTCGATATTTGGCAAAGTGGCTTTGAGGGGGATTCGGTCAGATGAAGTATTTGTGCAATGATAAGCTGGTGATTTTGGGTGCTGGCGGGATGATTGGTTCGAACTTGATGCAGACCGCATTGACGATGGGTTTGACGCCGAATGTTTGCGGCTACGACCCGTTTGAACCAGGTCTGAAGGGTGCGACCGAGGAGATTTATCATTGCGCTTTCCCAGGGGCGCGAGTGACTTGGACGACCGACATTAAGGAAGCACTGTCGGGTGCGAAGTATGTTGTTTCATCTGGTGGCGCTCCACGTAAGGATGGCATGACACGCGAAGATTTGCTGCGAGGTAACGCCGAGATCGCAGTTCAGCTTGGGAAGGACTTGCGAGCTTACGCACCTGACCTGAAATTCGCGGTCATTATTTTCAATCCAGCCGACATCACTGGCTTGATTGCCTTGGTTCATTCGGGACTCAATCCAAGCTGCATCAGCACGTTGGCTGCGCTGGATAGTTCGCGACTTCAGACGGCATTGGCTCAGCATTTCAAAGTGCAGCAGGATCAGGTGACTGGTTGCCGCACCTATGGTGGTCACGGTGAGCAGATGGCCGTGTTCGCTTCAACGACCAAGATTGCTGGTAAGCCGCTGAGCGAATTGATCGGCACCGATAAGCTGACCAATGAGCAGTGGAATACGATCAAGGGGAACGTGGTGCAGGGGGGCAAGGCGATCATTCAGTTGCGTGGTCGCTCGTCGTTCCAAAGCCCTTCGCATCAGTCGCTGGCGATGGTTCGAGCGGTGATGGGTGGCGATGCATTTGAGTTTCCAAGTGGTTCGTATGTGAATCAGGGTGAATTCAAGCACATCTTGATGGCGATGGAAACGACTCTGGATAGCAAGGGTGTGCACTACAAGATGCCGACCGGCACCGAAGCAGAAATGGCGGAACTGCGAGTTTCTTATGGCCACCTTTGCAAACTGCGTGACGAAGTGATCGGCATGGGACTCTTGCCCCCTACGGATCAATGGAGCAGCGTGAATAAGCACCTGTAACGACGACGGTCGCGAACAGAGAAAACGCGAAACGAAGTTTTTTCATTTGAACGCAAGCGGGCTATGCCTGCTTGCGTTTTTTTGTGCCTGAAACGATCGTGCTCGTGCTCGAACAACTCGCCGCTGGGCGGGGAATGATGAGACAAGAGTGCTTCGGTTCAAACCTTGATGGGTGAACCGGGTACACGCGCGACCCCGGGGTCGTGCTCGTGCTCAGCGCAGCGGTGCTCGTGCTCGAACAACGCCGCAACGCATAGAAAAACCCGACGTTGTACTTCCGGTTCAAGCCCGTCTCTCTTTGATCGTAAAGTGAAGCCGCTTTACTACTCCCGCAATTCGAGCACGAGCACGAGCACCGCTGCGCTGAGCACGAGCACGAACGCCAACGACAAGTCAAAACCACTGCTGAGTTTCGAGCACGAGCTCGTGCTCGAACAACGCCGCTGAGCGGGGAATGATGAGACAAGAGTGCTTCGGTTCAAACCATGGTGTTCGAACCGGGTACACGCGCGACCCCGAGGTCGTGCTCGTGCTCAGCGCAGCGGTGCTCAGCGCAGCGGTGCTCGAGCTCGAACAACGCCGCAACGCATAGAAAAACCCGACGTTGTACTTCCGGTTCAAGCCCGTCTCTCTTTGATCGTAAAGTTA